>Ga0184629_10000041_pt1 | contig 45996 bp, 25 predicted proteins | sample PLM4_32_b1_FD_133158 | JGI IMG/M metagenome (GOLD analysis project Ga0184629, IMG submission 133158) | Groundwater sediment microbial communities from an aquifer in East River, Colorado, USA - PLM4_32_b1 | ecosystem: Environmental > Terrestrial > Soil > Riparian zone | place: USA: East River...
GATCCATAGTCCCTCCGGAAATGGTTGTATAATCAGCTTTACGGATATTTAATCCACCCTGCAGGCCCATGGACAAAAAAGCGTTTTGTGAGACTTTAAGGTGGTACGAAAGACTAGTCCATAAATTTTGATTTTTATGAACACCGATCTTGTCATTGATAACGGATAAACCAAGTCCCAAATGTTTATTAGTGAAGAGCGTATGACCTGAAAGTGTTTGTGTAACGGGCGCGCCCTCGATTGAAACCCACTGGTTTCGGTTCAGAAAAGTTAGACTAAGGGCTTCCTCACTTCCTGCATAAGCAGGGTTTAAGATGAGCCCGTTAAACATATACTGGGTAAATTGTGCTTTCTGTTGCGCTGAAACGTTTCGCGCAGTGCTCATTAAGATACCGGCAATCAAAATGCATTGCAGAGGACGTTTCATAAAGAACTTTCTGTTAAGCATATTCTACCTGACTAATTCAATGAACCCTTTCTTTTCCACCACCGAAGGACCTAACTCAACTGAAATTGTAAAGAAATAAGTTCCTGTGGGTACAACGTTACCATTAGTGTTCCGGCCATTCCAAACTGTGCTATGGTTATCATAGCCTGTTGCCGAGTAAACAACACTTCCCCATCGGTCGACAATGGCAACCCTGTTTGTTTCATACTTTTCGATGTTGCCAATCACCCACTCATCATTTATACCATTGCCATCCGGTGTGATCACTTGCACGATATCAAGCATCGTATTTTCATAGACTACTTGTACATCGAAGGTGCAGGTGGCAATATTTCCCGAGAAATCATTCGCCGTGTATGTAACGGTAGTGGTACCGACTGGAAACAGATCACCGGATTCATGTGAGGCCGTTAGGGATGAAAGCATACAATCATCTGTCGCTATTACAGGGCTCCACACGACGTTCACTTGGTCTGGATTTTTTGTGATTATGGTGATATCATCGGGGCATCCCGAAATAACCGGGGCTACTAAATCATTTACAATGACGTTAAATTTACATACTGAAGAATTTCCAGCCTGGTCTACACCCGTATAGATGACTTCCGTTTGGCCGACAGGAAATACATCCCCCGGTTCATGAGAACTCGTAACGGTTACCGAACTGCAATTATCGGTAAATACCGGTTCGGTCCAGGTGACGCTGCTTTGACAAGTTTGGTCAGCTTTGACAGTTATTTCAGTGGGACATCCGGTAATTGACGGCCCTGTTTGATCCTTAACAATTACATTAAACTTGCATAACGTGGTATTGCCTGAACCATCCTTTACTGTGTAGGTCACTTCTGTTGTGCCCAGGGGAAAGATACTGCCCGAAATGTGCGAAACTGAAGCAGTTACCACAGCGCAATTATCCGTAAATGCGGGTGCCGTCCAAGTGACTTTTGCCGTGCAAGTGGCATCTGCACTTACCGTCATTGGGGCAGGGCAATTTAGTATGACCGGTGGCACTATGTCCTTTACGGTTACATTGAAACTACAGGTGCTTTTATTATTGTTTAGATCTGTGGCGGTGTAAATGACAGTCGTATTTCCCATAGGAAATAAAGAGCCTGGGGATTTTGTGCTGGTAAAGCTGACAAGATTGCAATCCGTGGCCAACGGGACTGACCAATTAACAGAAGCGGAACATTGCGTAGCGGCGAAAGCATCAATATTTGCAGGACAACCCGAAATGGCTGGTGGCACGGTATCCCCAACATTCGAAGTACAACATAAAGGTCCTCCCTGACTCACTGCACTTATAATAGAGAAACTCCCATGCTGTTCCTTGGGATCAAATTTAAGGGAACAAGTGACATCGATGCTTGCATCAAAGATAACGCCCGTATAGAAACTCAGCGCATTGGCATCAAACTTTCCATCTGGTCCACCATTGATTGTAAATATCCATCCAGGGCTAAGTGTTACCGAAAAAATGAGTGAACCATTATCGAAAATATTCACCAGCGCAGGAAGATTTCCAGTGTATTTCAGTGTTAAACTACCAATGCTGCCTGAACACGGCGTACATTGGGTAACACTTGGACAGTCACAGACAGGTTGCGTGTATCCTGTTCCGGAAAGAAGGAGAAAGTAAAAAAGCAAAATATACTTCCTTAAAATAAATGGATACAGCCTATTCATTTATAGTTACTCAACTAAGAATTATAGTTAAAAGAAAAATTAAGGGGCTTTTACGCGGCGCAATATAATCAAGTATTGCATGAAAAGCTACCACCTAAGTTAATGTTTATCAATACATAAAGATTGCAATAGTTTACAACACCCCTATAGAAACTGCAGATAAATCGCCGAAGTGATTTCCTTTCTGGCTTAATAAAATAAAATGAGGCATGGGTGGATGTTAAGGCATACAGGACGTCTCCGGTTGCCACCGGTTTTTTGAGGGGGAATACGTTCTTGGAATGGATGATCACTTGACAATCTCAATGTGATTTCCTTCTGCCTGGTTGATTCGTAAAATGCCTCCCTTGTTTAAGGGTTGCCATATCCATCCTTCAACGGATCGATCAAAAACTTCATTTAAAACATGCTCATGAACTTTTATTTCGGCTGGTTTTGACGTTAATCTGAAAACTTCCTGGGAAGATTGATCAAACAGGTCATAGGTAATACCCGTAGCATGGTAAATGATCTTCTTCACAATGGATGATGACCGCAGCAAATGATCTTCGTTTTCCGGGGCCAGTTGTGGGGCAGCGCCCATAGCGCGAAGGTAGTGGCGAACGTAATCGCCGTATCCATCGGTCATCCACACTGCATTCGTGGGATAAAAGTTTTTCCCATCATGATCAACCATGTAGGTTGCCCAATTTAACTGACGAACGGCATTTTCTGTGTAGGTGGTGTCACCGGACTTTTCCCAATACATCAATTCAACAGAAGCCTGTCGCGCAGAATGACTGTTGCCGGGCTTTCGATAAGCTGTTTGTTCATCAACAGGTGTCACGTGGTATTTTGAATATTCCCGGTTCCCCAGTTCGTTATATACCCATTGAAAAATGTGATTTACCGTTTCTTTCCAGGCTGGGTCCAACTCCGGATTTTCGATAATATACATGGCATAGGTTATGGCGTTGATCTGGGTATCAGACCATCTCGGTACATCCTCAAAAAACGGTCCCCACTTATTTGTCTTGGCAGGATACGTTCTTAACCAATTCAGAACGATGTCAAATGATTTTCTGTATACATCGGCATCGCCTTTTCGAAGCTCAATAAGTTCATTGAATAAGTTTAAACTTCCCGTCCAGAATGTGGTATAGGAGGATTTCTGATTCTTTGATTGCGATTTTTTCAGGTCTTTATCCATTCCTTCATACCAGACTTTTTGATCAAGCAAAATTCCTGTTTCTCCACTCCCGGCATTTACCTTGAACGGCCAGGGTGAATTACCATGGTCGCCGGGCTGAACTTTGGCAGCGAGTGTATTGGCTATTTTTTCAGCCGCTTCCAAATATTTTTCATCGCCGGTCTTTTTATAAAGATGAACCAGTTCATACCCAAAAGAACCGGCTTTATCAGGCTGTAAGTAACCTTTCCCAAGGATCATATCACCATCATAGATACCGGATTCTACATGCATATTGTAGGGATACGGTAAATCCGGCCATTCGCTCGTTGGCAGTGACAACGAATTGGCCAGGTAATAATCAGCCATATACTTCATGTTATCAATTATCGATTCATCCCCTGTATAATTATAATACAAGTCCCAGGAGGAAAGCGCCATCATGAGCTGGTCACCCCCCAATCCACGTTTGTCGTGTTGAGCATTCCACACCTGGTGGTTCATGTAGTATTGCATTCCGTTGGAATCGATCTCCATGTTTTTCCAGAAGTTCCAAACCAGGTTTAAGATATGATCATAGGATTCTCCTGGTTTTACGGAAAACCATGGAAGTATATTTCCATGCCCGTCCACACGAACTTTATGGTAACCAATAGTGTCGGGGAGAACACTGAATTGTTTTGCCTCGATCAGTGCAGCACCTAAACCGATGTATTTGGGTGAAGGCTTATCCGTACACCTTGTCAGGAGCAGGATGGCCACAAAAATCAAAGTTGGTTTTTTACACATTTAGCGACGGAATTAACACCAGGTATTTACAGAACCTGAAAGATTTTCTTGTTTTCCAATGGACAAAGCTATAGATCAACGTGACACTTCAAGCTCCAGTGCTTTAGTAAACAAATTCCTCGTGATCTGCTCCACGCGTTTATCCCCTTTGGAAAAATCCAGCACACGATAACCTTCATGTCCGAGGTTACAAACCGGGTTCTTAAATCCCGGCGGTGTTGACAACAGCATACTCCACCAGCATGTGCCTGCATTGAAAACAAAATTCCCTTTTGGTGCGCTATAGATGGTGGCAACATGATCCATGGCACTGGTATCGGTAAAATGATTGGTGGAGGGCTTGTTCTGCGCCAGAATTACAGTACCCTTATTGTTGCCCATGGGCAGTCCATGATATTCCCAACCGACCAGGTCAGGGATCGAGTCGTTTAATTGCATACCTGTACCGTTATACACCCAGTGGTCTGGCTGCCTGCAGACAAAGGCGCAATATCCTACGCCCCAGGATGAGGACCCCATAAGATCTTGTTCATTGTTAAACTCCCGTTGAGGAAGTCGCCCGGTAATGCGGTTAGGACTTCCAGCGGTCGACGGTTCCAGGTATACCGTACCATCCACAGCATTACCGGAAAGAAAAAGAAGGTTGACTCCTTCATCACGGGCCTTCGTCACATTCTCAAACATCTGTGGTGTCCAGTACTCATCATGCCCCACCGATAAGAAAGCTTTTCCTCTCAACAAGAGAGATAGATCCGCATGCGTGTCTGTATTCGATATGTAACTGACATCATATCCTTCCCTTTCCATCCAGAAAGCAAGTGGAAATTCCCAAAGCAAAAATTCTCCGGCCCCGTTGCTGAGCGGATTAAAGTCGGAAGGCAGGTTGTTCACATATAAACTATAAGGACGGTCAAAGCTAATGCGTGCACCATTGGTGTTCACCCAGGGTTTCTGTCCCTCGTCATACATGCTATGCCATTGTGGCCACCGGTTGTATGCCTGCCACGTGAGATCGGAACATTGGAAAATAAAATCAGCTGGCCTGTTATCTTTCACAATAAAGATCGCATACGCCTGGCTGGAATCCCTAAGGGCAGTCAGTTTCACCACATATACGCCGCTAATCCATTCTTCCGGGATTACAAAAGAGACGGCTGTATCCCATTTGCATTCAAAAAAATTTATCTTCGGATCCGCAGGGGGTGTAACCTGCTCTTTTCCCGGTAAGGTGGCAAACGACCGCATGAGTTTTCCTCCTTTCCCTCCGTAATAACCCATGCGAAAAATATCCAGGTTATACGTTGACGCTGGATTGGTGCTGACAAAAATACTCAACGTATCGGCGGCGATGATACTGGAATGAGAACAATATCCTTCAATACTTTTGCGTCTACAATTCTGATGATCAGGGTAATCACAAGTGTCATAAGGAACGTCAATCAACCAATCTGTGGTGCCCACGGATTGATTTTCAATGAGGATCAGGTTCTTACCGCTGGATCCACTGTCCGTTCGTGATGGATTGCACGACGTGATGATCACGGCGCAAACCAACAATCCAATCTGACTTTTGATGACATACTGGTTGTTCATACACAGGTCTTTTAGATCTGGCAATCTGCCCAAAACGGCCGGATGACGTTTCTCTACTTATCCTGCAATTTTATGATCAAATGTATAAATACTATCCTGAAGAGCAATCAGGCGTGAGGATTTTGGTCACCGTTTACATCCTCAAGCCTTAACTGTTATTCCCCTAAGAAAATAATCTTGTCCGGATATTTTTTTATTAAAAATTCGAATATTTTATCCGGGAGTGCTGTCAAATCCGCAGTGTTGTCCAGGCAAATTGAAATATGTCCGCCCTTGATTTCTCTTATTAGCTGATAAAAATTTCCATACCCTACAAGGATGAAGCGAAGTCCACCACAGTCAATATTTCCTCTTTGTCTTGCCAATGTTAAAAGGGAAGGATTTACTAATAGTTCCTCATATCTATCAGAAGTCCCTGATGAACTGTCCGCAGTTTGTTGCTTTGTTTAAAAAACAAATCATTATCCAGATACAAAGCAACGTATCTTATGTCCTTTGAAAAATCAAATAAAGCGTCAATGATTTGATCTTTGTCAGTCACTATTTAGTGTTTTTTTAAAGAAGCTTGCTGGATATCTCCTTACAAGGTCATTCAAAACTTACAAAAAGTAAATCACTTCAACACAAACTCAGCCTTTTTCACATCCCTGGAATTACCACCCACATAAATTTCAAACGAACCCGGTTCGGAACCAAAGCTCATATCTTTCCTGTAAAAAGAAAGATCGGCATTGGTGATTCTGAATTCAACATTCTTTGACTCTCCGGGTTGGAATGAAAGTTTTTGAAACCCCTTTAACTCCTTCACAGGCCGTGTCACACTCCCTACTTTATCCCGAAGGTAAAGTTGCACCACTTCTTCACCCGCATACTTTCCCCTGTTCGTAACTTTACAACTCACTACAAGTTCATCTCGTGACGTCATCGCTGAACTACTGAGTACAATTTCACCAAATTCAAATGTAGTGTAGCTTAGTCCGTAACCAAATGGATATAACGGATCATTCGACTCGTCCAGGTACTTAGAGGTATACTTATTTGTTGGATCCATGGGCCGTCCGGTATTCTTCATGCTATAAAAGATCGGTATTTGCCCGACTGATCGTGGGAACGTCACAGGCAGTTTTCCGGAAGGATTATAATCACCGAAAAGTACATCAGCTATCGCATGACCCGCTTGTGTTCCTAGGAACCAGGTTTCCAGAATGGCGGGAATATTTTTGTCGATCCAATTAATGGTCAACGGCCTGCCATTCATGAGTATTACTATTACAGGTTTGCCGGTCTTTTGAATTTCCTCCACGAGTCTTTGCTGGACACCGGGCAAATCCAACGACGCGCGACTGGCAGCTTCACCTGTCATCCAGGCCCCTTCTCCAAGGGCCAGCACTACGACATCAGCCTGTTTCGCAGTTTGAATTGCTTTTGCAAAGTAGGTTGTCGAATCATCATGAATGTTACTCCCTTTGGCGTACAACACTTGCGTTGATGGTGACACGCCAGCCTTGATACCCTCCAACAGCGTGACTGCCTTTGCCCAGTCACCCGCTGCAGACCAGGAGCCGATCATCTCCTTACGGGCATTCGCCAGCGGGCCAATCACTGCTAATCGTTTGATATTCTTTGATAGGGGAAGCAGTTGTTTATCATTTTTCAATAACACGATCGACTTTCGGGCAACATCGCGTGACGCCTCCAAAAATTCAGGTTTCATGACCGTTGCTTTTTCACGTTCCGGATTGCTGTAACGGTAAGGGTCATCAAACAAACCTAATTCAAATTTCTTTTTAAGAATTCGGTGCGCTGCCTCATCGATAAGGCTTTCTTTTACTTTACCTTCCTTCACCAGTTTAACGAGTGCATCATTAAAAAAACCGGCTTGCATGTCCATATCTACACCTGCTTCAATTGCAAGCGCTGCTGCCGCAGAGGCATCTTCCGCTATACCGTGCGCTATCATTTCCATGATGGAAGTATAATCTGACACGACAAACCCTTTGAAGTTCCATTCTTTGCGCAAGATATCAGTCATTAAATATTTACTTCCTGTAGCGGGCACACCATCGATTTCATTGAAGGATGTCATGACGGTTGCAGCCCCGGCATCGATTGCCGCTTTGTAGGGTGGAAGATGCACTTCACGTAAAACGCGGTCTGACATATCGGTGGTGTGGTAATCCCTTCCGGCTTGTGCAGCGCCATAGGCGGCGAAATGTTTTACACTCGCCATTACGGAATTCAACGATCCGATTCCATCTCCCTGAAAACCTTTTACTCGTGCCGCTGCAATCTTCGAGCCGAGGTAAACATCTTCACCGGCGCCCTCTACCATCCGTCCCCATCGTGGATCGCGGGCAATGTCGCACATGGGCGCGAATGTCCAATGTAATCCCTCAGCAGAAGCCTCATCAGCTGCTATTCGGGCAGACTTTTGGATAGCTTCTAAATCCCAGCTGGCCGCTTCACCCAGGGGCATAGGGAAAATGGTACGGTGACCGTGAATCACATCATATCCAAAAAGTAACGGAATACCTAGACGAGTTTCCTTTACAGCGATCTCCTGAAGTTTGCGTGTATATACGGCTCCAAAGGCATTAAAGATGGCACCTACTCGCCCAGCCAAAATATCTTCTTTATAATTCTCCCGGATAGTCGGGCCGGTTACGTCATTATCACTGGTGAACAGGGTGAGTTGCCCAACCTTTTCTTCGAGGGTCATTATCGCCAACACAGAATCTACCGAATGTTCAAAGGGTTCGGATGCGCGTGTGGATTCTTGCTGACAGGAATTTAAAAACAGCGCCATTACCAGGGCGACAACGCTGTTCAGTTTAGGTAATGAAATGGTCATAGTTTTATGCTGATCTTTATTTTAAAGTGAACTTTCCCTTGCCCTTTTAAGTGGGGGGGTGGGCCTGAGCGCAAAACATGGAACCTTGCTCATTAATTTATCATTGTTCATTGCCCATAGTCACAACAATAATTAAATCCTACAACGCTTGCCTGACGGTAGGCAGGAATGACGAACGGTTAACGCTTCTCAACCTGCCTGCCGGCAGGCAGGCTCCTAACTCCTCATCTCCTCATCTCCTAACTCCTCATCTCCTCAACTCATTCAAATCCAAGTTTATCTTTTGCTACCTCCACTTCAGGAGCGGCCATAAATAAATTCCATAGTAACCCCGTGCGATGGTTCTCAATCATGACGACTATCGGACCCTGATCAATCGCCAGGTAGCGTGGCAAGTACCAACTGTAGTGCTCACTAAAGGCATCGTAAAAACCATACTCACCGAATATTTTATCTCCAAGATCTTCGTACAGATGACGGACTACTTTCATCGACTCTTCCGGAGTGTATGGAAAAGAGGATAACGCTGCCGTTGGTGAAATGACTCCCAGGTCTTCATTCGGGCTGTGCGCGGCATAGCCGTTTATGGAGTAACTCGCCGTAAGCCCCCAACAGTGTTCGCCATAGCCACTATAGTGCTTAGGGTTCTCCAGGCAATATTGCCTGTTGATGAGCGTATGATTCTTATTATGCTCCCAATAATCGGCATAGCGGTCTTTGAGTTGACGAGGGTCCAATCCAAGGAAAGAGTAATGCGACCAGAACAGCGGGCCACCAAACTGCTGTGCACCATTGTGCTTCAGGCTAAGATGATAGCCATATTGTTGATGGGTTGAATCATTTCGCATTCCACCCTTTCGTGCCCACCCTTCGTGATATACTTCGGCTGGTATACTATGGGTAGGTGATCCAGCCGCCAGGAAATACATAATGAGGCACTCATTATAACCTTCCACGGCGAAATTCATTTCCCATTGATGTTTAGGTGACCAGTGCCAGTACAATACATTTTGATTGTTCCTGCGATGCCAGTCGAATTCAATTTCCCTCCAAAGCTTATCAATCCGGGTGGCCAATTCCTTTTCCTCATCGTCACCGTCTTTAAAATATTGCCGGACACATAATAATCCCTGTGCCAGATAAGAAGTCTCCACGAGGTCACCTCCATCGTCTTTCGGGCCGAACGGTTTTACTTTTCCGGTTTCGCCATTCAGCCAATGCGGCCAAACGCCGTGAAATCGGTCAGCCTTCTCCAACCAGTTTACCAATTTATTCAGGCGCTCGAAGCCCTGTTGGCGGGTAATGAATTTACGTTCAATGCCCACCAGGATGGCCATCACCCCAAAGCCGGTTCCCCCGGATGTAATAATGTGCTTATCATTATCGGGATATTGATTGTCTGAATGAAAACGTTCACGTGCGGCACCGGATGTAGGTTCGGCACCGTCCCAGAAGTACTGAAAGGTTTTGTATTGCACCAGGGTAAGCAGTGAATCGTCGCTTAGCGTAACCGTAGCCGCTGCTGAAGGTGCAATATTCTTTTTATGAACAACACATGCGGTGCTTACTAACACCAGCATTAGCACGCCATAGATATATTTTTTCATACCGTAGAAATATCCTTGGGTTTAATAAGTAAAATTCAATTCGGTTATAGCATTTTGAACTTCGGGAGCGGCCATAAACAGATCCCACAACAATCCAGTTCGATAGTTTTCAATCATCACAATGATTGGACCCTGATCGATCGCCAGGTATGAACTGGCGGTCCAACCTTCAGTCAGGTTAAAAGCATCGTAAAATCCATATGGTCCCCACAAACGATCGCCAACCGTGTGGTAGAAAAACTTAAGCGCCTTCATGGACTCTTGGGGAGTATAAGGAAATGAAGATAATGCAGCTGTTGGCGTGATTACCCCCAAATCATTAGCGGGCGAGTGTGCGTCATAGTTTATATGATTGTCGCTGGATGTAAGACCCCAGCAGGCATCACTGTATCCAACAAATTTTTTAGGATTCGCTGCACAGTAAGCATGATTAATCAGCGAAGCATTGACATTCTGTTCCCAGTAATCTGCAAAGTCATCGGTAACGTGCGGATCCAAACCGAGGTAAGAGTAGTGTACCCAAAACAACGGACTCGGACTTCCCAACGGTAAAGTATAACCATAGAAAGTATTGCCGGTTTTGATCGCACCATTTCGTCCGTAACCATTTGTATAAACGCTTTTCGGAATACTATGCGTTGGCGATGCAGCTGCCAGAAAGTAAGTAATCTGTTCTTCAAAATAGCCATACATCGCAAAGTTCACCTCCCAATTGTAGTTGGGAGACCAATGCCAGTAAAGGACATTCTCATTGTTCTTTCGGTACCAATCCCACTCTACACCTTCCCACAATGCATTAATTCGAGTAATAAGATTGTTGCCAATCGTATCAGACGGTTGTAAATATTGTCGGAAAGTCAACAGGCCTTGCACGAGAAAAGATGTTTCCACCAGATCACCGCCATCATCTTTGGTGTTGAAAGGGATCACATCTCCGGTATTGCCATCGATCCAATGCGACCATGCACCGTGAAAGCTATCGGCCGTTTCAAGAAATGTTACAATCTTATCCATACGTTGAATACCCTCGCTACGGAGAATAAAATTTCTTTCAATTCCCACAATGATCGACATAATTCCAAACCCTGATCCGCCACTTGTCACGGTATTTCCGGATGTATTTCGTTCCCGTGCCATTCCACTGGACGGATGAGCAAAATCCCAGAAGTACTTGAAAGTTTGGTGTTGAACTTGAGTCAGAAGTTCATCGTCGGTCAGCATTGGAAAGTCAGGTTCCGGATCAGGCATTGTATAGAATATTTTGGAAAAGGATGACAATATCTCTCCATCCTCACCTCTGAGGTCTCCTGATATGGACAACTGATACTTCCTTAAGTCTTTCAGTTTTTCGTTTAGCGTTATGGTTACTGTCTTATTCTCATTGGATTGTGAAAACAACAATGGAACTGTCACCCCTTGCGTGACGATGGCAAAAAATTGAGATGTGATAAAGGCCGGACTAACGGAATGACTGAATGTAACTTCAATGGTCAAGCCTTCCAAGGGGACATCGGTAACCCGGTTTACGGAAAGAACTTCCGTTGCCGCAATCTTCAGGGAAGTCACCGTAAGTGTTCCGGGCACAGTAGTAAACTCAACACGATATCCCGGAAAAGTTTCTCCCTGACTTCCTTTTATTTCTTCACTGATGACAAAATCGTATTCTTCATTAGTCATCAAATTTGACGGAGGCTGAGCGGAAAGTGTTTTACCCTCGTCCAGGTAAGAAAATGTCAGCGGAATAATTTCTCCTGAGCTGATACGTTTCAATTGAACAGCATTTTCCACCGATGCTTCATTCAAGGCTGCAGAAAAAGTGGCTAGAATCGGTTGATCAACGGGAGCACTTTGGTTCTTAGTAAAATCACTTAAATCGAGGGTATAGGTACCCACACGTGCAACAACCACTTGAAGGTTACCGGGTGGTGGCTTTTCACTTTCATTGTCACAGCCAACAACCGTCAGTAATATGTACGATAGGAAGAGAAGGAAATATGATTTAAAAATAGCCATTATCATTGGTAAACAGTGAAAAGGTTTCCGGCTTGCCGGAAACCTTTAACCAAACTAACCAAACCAATCAACTATGAATACTATGGTTTTCCTGAATTATACATTAAAGTAATCTCAGCTTGTGTAATGACTTTATGATAAATGATCACATCGTCTAAAAGACCATGAAAATGGTTGGCTCCGGGTTGGTCGTAGCCTCCCCAAGGTTCTGCATCCCACAGCGTGCCGGCTCTTGATTGAATGAAACCAAAGGCCAATTCATTTACAACTTCAGGTGCAACCCCTTTGTAAGAAAGACCGGTGGCGAATGTTTGATTACTGTCAACTGGCCAGTTGCCAAAATCCTGTTCCTTGGCCTTTTCTCCATTAATGTAGGCCGTACCTGTTTTGTCTCCGCTGTTATAAACAAATACCACATGCGTCCACTTGTCTTTGATAACATCATCAAAACCGCCTGAAGCCGTATAGTCTTTTGAAAAAGTCCATCCTTGCCAATCTAAGTTTCCGGTGGCATCAACCCATAAGTCTTCGGTAAATTGTCCTGCACCAGCAGGATTATTGTGTGCATAGCTGGCAGCCAGTTTACAATTTTCGTAGGCGCCGTTGATCTCAAACTGAAATCCGTTAAATGCTCCCAACCCTAATACGAATTGACCCTTGGCCAGTGTTGAATTTGGCTTTACCCATAAGCTTAGTGCCCAGTCGCCATTATTCATCAGGTCGTCACCATTGGAAATTTCAATAATACTGGTAGTACCATTGAAGGAGGCAGCCTTACCAGCATCCGCTTTTCTACCCGCCTCATAGGTGACGGCAATAATTTGTGCAGCAGTTGGATCAAAAGAACCAATGATATCATCAGCATTATCCTCGAATGTCCAGTGCGCAATAGCTCCGGGTACCGCGAACGTTCCTTCCGAAGTGAAGTTCCTTTCGATGGCTGTCGTCAGTAACTTGCCACCTTTGCTTTTAAGCCCTGCACCAAATTCCAGAATAAATAGGGTACCCGTACTGAAGTTGTCATTCGGGTCAATGGTTACAGTTTTACCGGCTACCGTAATCGTGGCAGGATAATTTGCGTCATCAAATTCACGGGTCAGCGTTATCGCACTAACCGATGTTTCGTCTACCTCGGTTGAAAACTCAGCCGTAATCGTGGCATCTACGGGTACGCCTGTGGCGCTGGCAGCTCCATTCAAATCAATAGCACCTGCCATCAGCGTAGTCAAAGTCAATGCTGGTGGTTCGTCTTCGTCACAACCTGTCATTAAGGTTGACACCGTGGCCAATAGCCCCACTACCAACAGGACGCTTAAAAGCAATTTCACATTTTTCATAGTTATTAATTAATTTAGGGTTAAACAAGTATCAATTTTCCCATCCGGGGTTTTGATCCCAGATGTTCTGTGTTAAATCCATCTCTGTTTGGGGTACTGGAAGCAACTCATGTTTGCCGGATACAAATCCCAATGGTCCCAGCACACTTTCCGCCTTACCCGTTCTCACCAGGTCCCAGAAACGATGTCCCTCCAACGCTAGCTCTACCCTGCGTTCATGCAGGATGATGTCACGCAAAGCATCTTTTGCTGTTTCTGTAATATCCAACAGGATGGCATTATTTCCTCCACGTGCTCTTTCCCGAACTTTATTAAGTTGTACAAGGGCTTCAGCAGGCTTATTGTTTTCATTTAAGGCCTCTGCTGCCATGAGCAATATATCTGCATACCGAAGGATCCTGCGGTTGTGATCAAATTGAGAAGGCACATTGTTGCCGGGAGTCCAGACTTTTTGATTGTAGCACTCGATCTCAATCAAATTCCCGTTTGAATCTTTGGTTTCATCTAGCGTAGGACCATCTCCCTGGATTGGAATACCATCCAACACTTCGCCCAAGAAAATAATGGTCTTGTCTTCCCGCGGATCATTGTCTTCGAAGGAAGCCATAAGATCCAGTGTTGGGCGATTAAATCCCCACCCACGATTTGGGGTACCACGGACACCTTGCACATTTCCATATTGATCTCCTCCGGTCCCTTCAAACCCTATGGCACCAATTTCAAAAACAGATTCGATTCCAAACTCACCGGATTTGCTATTGGCATCGACAAAGTCGGGCATCAAATCATACTGTGCTGAACTGACAACCTCAAGGGCATACTTTTCAGCATTAACAAAATCATTCTGAAAAAGATATACTTTGGCAAGCAACCCCTTGGCTGCCCCTTTTGTAGCTCTCCCCAAATCGGCCGCAGCATAATCTGATTTTTCAGGGAGACCATTGATGGCAACCAAAAGATCCTGCTCAATGAGGTCATAAACTTCGCCCACGGTGGAACGCTCTATCCCTAAAATGGGTATGGTAGTGGTAACCACCGGAACCTCACCCCATGCGCGAACAAGATCAAAATAAAACATTGCTCTTAGAAAACTTGCTTCACCTACATAGCGGTTGCGCAAGTTCTCCTCCATGACAATGTCGGGTACCTTTTCGATCACGACATTCGCACGCTTTATACCTTCATAGAGTGTGTTCCACCACCGGCTTAAGTTTGATTCTGTCGCGATGTGAGCAAACCGGTCAAAGGGACCAATCGTTGAGCCCTGATCATCCGGGTTGCTTCCCTTTCGCGCATCATCCGACATAATATCCATGATGGGAAACAAGCCGAAATGAAAACTGGAATTCAGCATGATGTTGTAAACACCGTTGGTAGCCAATAAGGCATCCGATGCACTGGTTGGAAAATTCTCTTGTGTTAATTTCCCTTGCAAAGGTTTTTCCAGAAAATTGTCACACGAAACCGGCAACAAAAACAGCAGTGCCGAAACTTGTAAAACTCTCTTTAAATGGATAACAAATCGTTTCATACGCAGGCACTATTTAGAATGTAAGATTAAACCCCACACTGTACACAGAGGGGATAGGATAACCACCAGTATCAATACCGTTGTCCAGCACACTACCACTAGACACTTCTGGAGTATACCCTGTAAACTTGGTACTCGTAAACACATTGGTACCCCGCACATAAACCTGTGCAGTCCTGACGCTGATCTTTTCCATTAGCGATTTAGGCAGCGTATATCCCAGGGAGATACTTCTTAGCCGGAAATAGGAGCCATTTTGAATGTACCGTGTAGAGGGTAAAAAATTATACCCACCGGCACTGGCTCTGGGTTCTGTATCGCTGGTGCCTTCACCTGTCCAGCGATTAAAGTAATGTTGTTCAAAGTTGTAGAGGTCGGGCCGGACGGTTTCTTTAGCATTATAGATTTCATTTCCCTGTTGGCCTTGAAAATCAGCCGCGAGACTTAACCCTTTATATGATACCTCGAGATTAAATCCATACAGAAGTTCAGGTATTGGCGAGCCTGTGTACTTGCGATCATCACCATTTAGAAATCCATCCCCGTTCGTATCTACGAACCGGAGGTCGCCAACATCGGCTATGGATAAGTGCGGGTATGCATCGAGCTCACCTTGATTTTGAAATACACCGTCTACAGCATACCCGTAAAAAGCTCCCAGGGGTAAACCCACCTCACTCCGTGTTGTTCCATTGGCATTTGGCTGATAGTCACCATCACCACCGCTACCTTTCACCTTTAATGCCTCATTGTGAATGGTGGTTGCCACTACGCCAATCCTATATTTGAATCCTTCCGAGAACTCATCCGACCATGCAAGACTCAGTTCAACTCCACGGTTCAATACTTCAGCGGCATTGTAAGTTATAGAGGCACCATCGCCATTTCCGAGGTAGCCTGGAACCGGAAGATCAATCAGAATGTCTTTGGTCGTTTTCTGATAATAATCCACCTCAGCAGTAAGTTTATCTTCGAATAAGCCAAGCTCAACACCGATATCGGTTTGGTAGGTACTTTCCCACTTTAAATCAGGATTGCCGGCTGGGCCATACGTAGAACCTGTGTTAATAACTTCCCCCGACCCAAATACACCTCCCACACCATTAAGCACTGAAGAGAATTGTTTGTCGTATTGAATTTTTTCATTTCCAACAATGCCCCAGCTTCCTCTAAGCTTTAGATTGGAAATCAGCGAGGCATCTTGCATGAATCCTTCATTGATCACATTCCATCCCAGGGCGACGGATGGAAAATCTGCATACCGGTTGGAGGGTGTGAACTTTGAAGAGCCATCTCGGCGATAGGTCACTGTCAGAAGGTAACGGTTGTTATAGGTATAGTTTGCCCGGAATAAATAGGAGATCATGGAATAATTCAGATCATCCGTTACCCCATTGTTGATGGAAGTCGGTACGAGGTTACCTGGATTTAAATACCAGAAATCCTCCCCATCCCGAAGGATGTTTTGTCCGGCGGCACTGATAAACTCAGAAGCTGTCTCCTGCATCGTATAACCGACTACCGCATTTATCCGATGCACACCACTTTCCTTATAGTAGCTCAGCGTGTTTTCCCACAGCCAGGTCGAATTATCACTATATGATTTATTTAAATCACTGGTGCTGTTTTGTTGTTGAGGCGATACAAAAAAGACAGGTGTGAAACTGGTGCCCTTACTGTAATTGAAATCGATTCCAAAACTTGACTTAAAAGTAAAGCCTTTCATAAAGTCTACCTCACCGTAAAAATTTCCTACGGAGCGAATTCCTTTTCCGAAACTGTTGGTGTATTCCAGATCGGCTAATACATTACCTACACCGGGAACGGTTGAATAACTTCCATCGCCTTGATAAGGAGTGATGGTAGGCTGCGCCCGGTATACCACAAAAACAGAATTGCCATTCGTGTTCTGTTGTTTATAGGGTGTGAAGGCAAGGTTATTACCGAACCGAATGGACTTTGTTAGATGAAAGGTGTTATTCAGTTTGATCGTCAATCGCTCATAATTTGACTTTGGAATAATACCTTCCTGATTAAAATATCCCAGACCAACATAGTACTGTATTTTAGGGGAAGCCCCTGCAGCTGAAACCTGGTAGTTTTGAATCGGAGCGGTGCTAAAAATCAAATCCTGCCAGTCGGTATTTGGAACGGCGTCAACATTATTATACGACCCAGGATTGATTTCATTGACTATGGTTGCAAATTCCTTTCCATTGAGAAGGTCAATCCGGTTGTTTAAGGATTGAACGCTATAGTCAGCATTGACGCTAATTGTAGGGTACTCCTGACCCGGTGTACCCTTCTTGGTGGTGACGAGAACCACTCCGTTTGCTCCGCGTGATCCATAAATGGCTGTAGCGGAGGCATCTTTCAGGACTTCAATGGATTGTATATCGGCTGAATTCAGGAAGTCGATATTATCCAGGATCACTCCATCGACAACATAAATCGGATTAGCATTATTAAATGTACCCACACCGCGGATTCGCACGATAGCGCCTGAACCAGGCGCCCCTGATGCAGTTGTAATTTGAACTCCAGGAACCTTGCCTTGCAAGGCGAATACCGGTGAGGCGGCCGGGATTTTGTTCAGATCCGAACCTTTCATGGATGAAACCGATCCGGTGAGATCCGATTTTCTTACAACACCATACCCGATAACCACAACGTCTTCCAGCGTTATCAGATCAGATTCAAGGGCAACATCCACAACTGTGCGGTCGCCAACCTCAATCGTAGCGGTCTTATATCCCACAAAAGAGAAGTTCAACACTTGTTCATCCTGAGCAAGGTCAATTGAATATGTCCCCTCAGCATCGGTGGTAATCCCTTTTGTGGTTCCCTTAACCACCACATTAACACCTGGCAATGCACTTCCATCGGCCGAATCGCTTACTCTGCCTTTTACGATTCGGTTTTGCGCGTAACTAGCTGGAATAAAAATCAGTAACGCATAAAATGATAAAAGTATCCTCATAGGCTTCCCTGCAGAACAAGAGTTTGGGTTGTCTTGTTCGCGGAAGTGAATTTTGTATTTGTCAACGGATAAGCGGAATAATTTTGAATAAATGTGTCATTAAAGCACCATTCAATGGGGTTATATCGATGCCCTTTTTTCCGAAAGAAAAACATTGATTTCAAACGATTTCATGAGGTTTATAGGGAAAAGACGGTTTACATTTTCCACAATAAAAACAAGCCTCCTTTGGACATCATAAAACCGAAGAAATCAGACCGCAGCGTTTTCCTTTTCTTTATTGACCAAACGGCTTTTTTTGGAGCTTTTTGAATGACTTTCGGGTAAAAGGATGACTTCTTCCCACCTGGATGCATGTGGTTTCTGGCCGCCTTTCTCTAATTCCTTGATTCGTTCCATAACCTTGTGCTTAAAACTCCATACAGTATTAATACGAAGACCAAGCAAGCCGGCTAATGATTCCAACGTGTATTCCTTATTACCTACAACGGTGAGGTAAGCGATATAAAATGCTTTTTCGATGGGAAATTTTATGCCAAGAAAGATGGTGTAACCGGTAATGGATTCATTGTAGCCGCAGCGGGTACACCGGCGCGAAAATTTATGCGCTCCATCAAAGTACTTTTCATTAGCGCACTTCCGGCAATAGAAACTCTTCTCCCACTTTAGATTCTCAAGAAAACGATAACACGCAAGCGTGTCCGGGTACAAGGTTTTGAATTGGCCGTAGTCCATTGCCTTTTCCAATAATCGATCATTCAGTACTTCTTTAATACTGTTCTTAAGCTTCCAGTTGTCTAGATCGAGAATGGAGTTGATCTGGTTGATTTCAAAAGCCTGGCGCTGCAGTTTCTGATTACTGTCTACCAATTGGTTATTCTTATCATTTATTTCAATGGTGCGTTCCTGTACCTTTTGCTCCAGCTCGCGGTTCACCTTGTCCTTCAGTTTCATATTCACTTCGTGCTGATGAATGATCCGCTTCATGGCGCGGTCCCGCATATTTTTCAAAATCCGGATACGGTCGCCCAAGGCAAAGGTCAGGAATAGCATTTCCAACACAAAACTGAAGTGCAGACTGTAGTGTAGGGGAGTAGTAAAAGGAAGAACATTTAAGTATACCAACGCACGAATGAAAAATCCTGAAAACAAGACACCGTAAGCGATTACGAAAAAACGGGCTGGCCGGTACCCTCTTCTCCATACCATGATACCCGTGTAGAAAATCAACGACAGCGGAATGATCTCGATCGTCCGGAACGTCAGGAGTTGCGGCAAAAAGAACAATTCTATACCAAAGAAAATGGACCGTGCAACGATCATCATGCGGAGTGCCCGATCAAGTCTGGGGGCATTGCCGCGTGTACTTAAAAATCTTCGGGTAAAGATCAATCCCCAGAAAATCACAGAATACATGGTTACCCCAACTGCATAATCATTCCATTCCGGGTGGTTGGGCCACAGGTACTGAAACCCGATGCCATCATAACTCATGGCATATGCGCCAACACTCAGGATGTATATGATGTAGTAAATGTTCTTGATCTCCCGGATAGCAAGGTAGACAAGAAAATTATACAGACTGATGATCAGCAACATTCCATAGAAGGTGCCGAAGAGAAAATATTCATTCAGTGCGTAGTATACAAACCGGTCTACCGAACGGAAAGCAATACGGATGTCAGCAAACTCATGCGACGTAACCTTGAAGTAATAGTACATCGTCGTGTCGGATTTCATGTCGAGCACGACCTCAAAGTTTTTGTGCCGGAAGGTGCGTTTTGGGAACGGCTGACTGTCACCCATCAGCAGATTACGGTAAGAACCGTTTTCCTGGGGAATGTACATTTCAATGTGATCGATGGTCTGATCGTAAAATTCAAGCAACCAAATTTTCTTCGATTCTACTGAATGGCGGATAGGCAGGCGAATCCAATAAGAAGCATTTTTCTTAAAGTCCTTATTCTGATAAGAGGCGTGCTCCTGAAAGCGGTTAGAAAAACTATTGGTCGAGATTTGCCAGAAGGATAATACATTGGTGGTGTCGATGTAATAGGTTAACTCATAGGGCATAAAATTATGCTCGATGATTTCATCATTAACCTCGAGAATAGGTTGAGCCTGAGCCGGCCACCAGCAACATAATATGATTCCAAATCCCAAAACCTTCCTCATCATTGCTCCCTGTTATGTCCATTACTAAGGTACGGTTTTTTGAATGACGGGGCTTCAGTACGCTTATAGATTTTACGACGACTCCATCTGTTGAATCAAAACCTGTCTAATCTCCGCTAATTGATGCGCATCATTCATATTTTATTCGGCGCTGTAACTATTCAGGACCAGTCAGGTACTATACAATATTTTCTATCTTTATTTTGCCTTTTGAAATTCCTGCCTTTAACAATCCACTTATGCTGAAAAACTATCTCCTTCTCGCATACAGAAACTTGTTAAAAAACAAGCTCTTTTCATTGGTCAATATTTTTGGGTTAGCCGTTGGTATGGCTGCCTGTTTCCTGATCTTTCAGTTTGTCCGCTTTGAATTAAGCTATGACAGGTTTCATAAACAAAGCGAAAGAATATTCCGGGTTACGCTTGACAGTCACCAGAGTTCCGGACAGACACGGTCTGCGGCGAATCATCCGGGTGCAGGGCCTGCTTTAAAGTCTGAATATCCCGAAGTTCTTCAGTTTGCACGTGTGGTCCATCAATCGATATTTATGGGAGTCGTTACCGCATGGTCTTATGTTGACGATCAAAACAATATAAAAGTATTTAATGAAGAACGCGTCTATAACGTTGACCCCTCATTTCTGACCTTATTTTCTTTTCCATTTGTTTTCGGAGATCCAGAAAAAGCATTTCCCGATGTTAATTCCGTGGTGATCTCACAGACGGTGTCAAATAAATTCTTCGGACATGAAAATCCTCTAGGCAAAGTACTACTACTGGATGGGCACCGACCTTTTACAATAAGGGGGGTATTTGAAGATGTTCCCGAAAACTCACATCTTAAGTTCGACATCCTTGTATCCTATTTTCTGACCGATGCGTGGGGAGGAGGATGGGACCATAGCTGGGATTGGAAGTGGCCAGAATATTATACCTATGTTTTATTAGACCCCAATGCTGACCCTGATGCGCTGGAAGCCAAACTACCAGGCTTTATACAGAAGTACATGGGAGACCGTATGAAGGAAATGAAGTCTGAAGAACGGTTTCACTTGCAGCCGGTCACCGACATTCACCTGAGATCTCCAAACCTAACCAAAGAAAGGGAGGTTCATGGCAGTGATCGAACAGTTTACTTCCTGCTGATTATCGGGGTTCTGATCCTGATCATTGCATGGATCAACTACATTAATCTATCGACTTCCAAATCCATCGATCGCGCACAGGAAGTTGGCTTAAGAAAGGTTGCCGGTGCATCCAGAAGTCAGCTTGTTACTCAATTCTTATTGGAGTCAGCCATGGTCAACTTTCTGGCAATGGTGCTTTCATTCTTGTTGATCGTCATTGCATTGCCCTATTTCAATCAACTTACCGGAAAAAATATCAGCGCCAGCATTCAGGATCTGGCAGGAACCAATCAATCCTGGTTCTGGCCAATAGTTGCCGGAATATTTATGCTGGGATCCTTCTTCTCGGGTTTATATCCTGCTTTTGTACTGTCCTCATTTAGAATTGTCACGGTTATAAAAGGTAAATTTTTTGGGTCGAAGTCCGGTGTAATCCTGCGAAAGATTCTTGTGGGGTCACAGTTCATCATTTCAGTGGCACTCATTGTCGGAACAGTGATCGTTTTCCGGCAGGTTTCTTTCATGCAAGATCAGGCGTTGGGTTATAAAAAGGATCAGCTTGTTGTTATAAAAGCCCCTCGCGTTGCCGACTCAACCATTTTTAACAGAATGGATGTCTTTAAGACTGAGTTGAAGAGAAATACTAAAATCAATAGTGTGGCCTCGTCAAATCAGGTTCCGGGTAATCAAATCTCCCAAATGAATTTCGTTAGAAATGTCGGAGAGGGTACTGAAGGCAATTTCCTATGCTTCCATTTTGCTATTGATGAGGAATTCATGAATACGTATGATATTGATCTGATGGCAGGGAGGAATTTTAGAGAAGAAGGCAATTTAATTTCACCTGACGCAAAATCGAATCCTGTGATGTTAAATGAAAAAGCCGTCGCTTTACTGGGCTTCAAGAGTCCGGAGGAGGCTGTCAACAAACTCTTTACCTTTGGTTTGGGTACAAAAGACTGGGTGGGCGAGATTGTGGGGGTTGTCGCAAACCATCACCAGCAGTCTCTGAAAAACGGTTATGACCCGATCATGTTTTTTTCTTTCACAAATTTTTTTGGGCAATACTACACCATCAATTTAAACATGCAGAATTCTTCTGAAACGATAGCCTTCGTCAAGGAGCAGTATGAAAGGTCTTTTCCCGGTAATCAATTCGAATATTTTTTTCTGGATGAATATTTTAACCGTCAGTATGCAGCCGACCAACAATTTGGGAGAGTATTCGGGCTGTTTTCCAGCCTTGCCTTGATCGTTGCAGGTCTTGGACTATTCGGCTTATCCACGTTTATGATTTCACAACGAATCAAAGAAATTGCCGTCCGAAAAGTTCTCGGCGCGACCATACCGAGTATGGTCTATTTATTCTCAAAGGATTTTGTGAAGCTGGTCATCCTTGCCAACCTCGTTGCATTGCCGATGGTATACATGATTGTAGACAGCTGGTTAAGCAGCTTTGCATTCCACGTCCCATTAGGATGGATGATGTTTGTAATTCCTCCTATTGTTTTATTGATTATTTCATTGGCCACCGTAAGTTTACAAACCATCAGAACGGGTTCTGTAAATCCCGTAAGGTCTTTAAGATCCGAATAAATATTTAGTTTTAATATTACTTTTGAGCTAACCAGCCTCACCCTAAATCCCTCTCTGAAGGCGAGGGACTTAAGCCCTTCTCCTTTGGAGAAGTGTTTGGGATGAGGCTAAGTACTCCAACATAAATACTATGAAAAGCTATGACGCTAGATCCATTTTTATAGGGATGATACTCGTCTCCATAAACATGCAGGCTCAGACAAGCGTGTTAAGCCGAGTGAGTGTAAAAGGAAATAAATTTATAACCGCCGAAGGAAACTATATTGTATTCCGGGGACTGGATACCAGCGATCCTAATAAATTGGTGAAAGAAGGACATTGGAACAAAGAATATTTTGAGGCCATGAAAAGCTGGGGTGCAAACATCGTCAGGTTTCCGGTTCACCCTACCGCATGGCGATCACAGGGAAAGGACAATTATATGAAACTGTTAGACCAGGGTATTGCATGGTCAAAAGAATTGGGGATGTACGTGATTATTGACTGGCATAGCATTGGCAATCTGCGAACAGAGATGTATCAGCATGATATGTATGAGACGACGCAAAGAGAGACCTTCGAATTCTGGCGGACGATGGCCAATCGTTATAAAGACAATCCTACCGTTGCTTTTTTTGAATTGTTCAACGAACCAACTGTGTCTAACGGGCAGTTAGGCAGATGTACCTGGGAACAATGGAAGGAGTTAATGGAGGAGGTCATCACCATCATCAGGGCCAATGGAGCTGTGACTATTCCACTGGTGGCGGGGTTTAACTGGGCTTACGACCTTACGCCCGTTGGCACCAACCCCATCAATGCTGAAGATATCGCTTACGTAAGTCATCCATACCCGATGAAACGCAACAAGCCCTGGGAAGAACAATGGACGTATGATTGGGGATTTGTTTCAGAAAAGTACCCGTTGATCTTAACTGAAATTGGATTTTGCGGAGCGGATGACAAAGGTGCACACATACCCGTGATCAGCGATGAGTCTTATGGTGAGGCCATCACGAAGTATTGCAAGGAAAGGGGTATTTCATACACCGTCTGGGTGTTCGACCCGAACTGGTCTCCGATGCTCGTTACCGATTGGAATTTTACGCCATCACGTCAAGGACGTTATTTCAAGAGCGCATTGCAGAAAGCGAAGTGATTGGTAAACAAGTCCATAGTCGATAGTCCATGGTCCATGGTTTGGATGCGTTTAACGTTGACTATTGTACAAGTTAAAAGTCCATAGTTCACAATCGATACGCCAAGGTATCAGCTGCATAACTATCGACCATTGACTATGGTCTATCGACCATGGACAATACTATCCTCACCTATAAAGTATTGTAGTACTTAACCAACTTAATCAGCTCATCTTCATTTTTTGGGGATATCTTTTCCTGGCTTGCAAATTGTTTCAACTCGTCGTGATTATCTGGAAGACTTTCAATCATTTTTTTGATGCTACTGATATCGATCAACGGACCATTTCCAATTTTGTAGTAGTACTTATCCGGTGCTTTCGAATAACGCGCTAGCTTACCTTCCGTCTCCAGCGGCTTGGGTGGCTGTGCTTCCCTGAAGGTTAGGGTTCTTTTCGCCAGCAATGTGACTTTGCCACTGTCCAGCAGTGCATAATAGCCTGATTTACCGTTAACCTCAGGTTTTTCAACCACAAAACTATAGCCGCCAAAATCTACCTTTCTAACATTCGGACCTGGGTCAAGAATGTAGGTAATATCGTTGCTTGTGAATTCTATCAGATCTTCATAGATATTGTATCGAAGCGGTATCGCAGGATGTATGCCTTTGTTAGTGTAAACATCACCAGTAACGAAAGTCTCACTGAGATAGGGTGAGCCCTCAATTTTTTCAGTCGACGGACCATCCATGGCTCTTCTTGAATCCTGAAGGAGCATGTGATCCGTAACATTTATACCCACTCGGCCGGCATCCCGGTAAGACGTTAAATGTTGTGCAGCAGTAATGGTGGTGGCAAGCATCCAGAGGCTGAGCTGAAAACAAAGGTGTTTTAACATAGTGGATAATATAAAATAACGAGATTGAGCAAAAGTATAAAAATATCACGTGTTCTTTGCTTCTAACGCTGGCCATGCCGGTGAAGGTCCAGCTGCCAATGCTAGCCACAATTGATTCTTTATGCCAAATCCCGCACACACCGAAAGCCAATGGTAGCAGACCGATCAAGCCCGGGATAAAGCAACAATAATTTTACGGAGTTGGTGGAAGGCTGAGGTCCACCTTGCGCATACCAAATAGAACCCGATGCTTTAAAATAGGATCCTCCTTTTAGTATACAAAACCGGTTGTGCTCATCGGCATATTCGCTTTCCGTTAACTCCCACGTGTTCCCACACATATCGAGGCAACCAAAAGGTGATTTGCCCATTGGAAATGTAAATACATCTGTAGTATCATTTCCATTTGAATTGCAGTTTTCTTTTATCATCTCCTTTCCCCACGGATAAACATTGCTTTCATATCCCTGGGCAATAAACTGCCACTCTTCTTCTTTGGGCAGGCGTTTACGAGCCCATTCACAATAGGCTCTTGCGTCTGTAATATCAACCCATACTACGGGATGGTTTTCTTTGTTAACAGGATACATGTTGTCTTTCCAATGCTTGAGGAAATTATGCTTTATGCCAGGCGAATAACCCGTTGCCTTGATAAATTCATAGAATCGTTTGTTGGTAACTGGGGTTATGTCTGCCGCTAAATGTGAGAAATTTACTGTTCGATTATATCGGATTGGAGTATTAAGACTAAGCTGAACCGGGAGACGAGACTCGTACGAGCCGACCTCCCGACTAAGGACAGTGGTAGTTAGTAGAACGGATGCAGGATGCATTTCAACCATCGTTGTAGAATCAAAGTCCTTTTGCCTTTCCGGCGTTTTAACTTTTTTCATGCGGGGACTAACGCCAGCATCATTCACGTCTTCTTCCATAGAAGACTTTATTTCCTTCATCTCCAGCAACAACTGTTGAAAGTCACTACCGAACTTCTCTTTTGCTCCCGCAATGAAGCAATAAACTGAACGGGCAGGAATTTCTCCTTGTAGAACCACCTTCTTTTCCGATGATGAGCTTGTCGCAGCCTCACCGTGAATAACATCAAAGTAAATATGATTTTTAACCTCTTCTGTTTCCAGCAAATCCCCCGTAACACTGTGATGATTTCTATTGATCAAGGTCCATAGTCTTAAGCTATCGTCTTCCCATAAACTGGCAAAGACCCCATACTGTGCTGTCGGAACCAGCGGTGTCCAGTGGGTACCACAAAAGACTCTCCAGTACTTTCTTTGAATGGGCAACATCTTTTTCAGGGTTAACTGATCTTGCTTTTTCCACTCCATCCATTGTCCGAAAACATTTTCCCACACCATCATGCCACTGCCATTCATCCACGCCATTTGTAATTCGGTTGAATGATCCTGATTCCACCGGGCAATCTGGTGTTGAATATGCCTGGGTTCAAACCATTTGTTTCTCAATACGCCTGGAACGAATTTATCATTAAACCATTGTGCCCAGGATAAGTGATGATTTTGTATTTCTTCAAGATCCAGGGCCAGTTCGCTCTCCAGGGCAATACCCTCTTGTTTAAAAGTGTTGAGTTGCTGTGTGAATTCAGCACCCGCTGCTTTCATGGTATCCAGAAAGATCCCATCACCATCAATCTCTTTTAAAATGTGATCCAACAATTCAGGATCAGTTCTGTCTTCTCTTCGAGTAGATTTATCCCAGGGGCAGTAAGCGATAAATACTCTTATTCCGTTTTTATGAAATTGGTCAACTACATTTCTTATTCCGGCCAATCTACCTGGCATATCCCGGTAATAGTCAAATTGATTGCGTTCATCTAACCCAATTCGGGGATAGGCATGCCATAAGACTACACTATCATATCCGCCGAATTCATTGATTCCACGGGTAATGATTTTATCAACTGTATACTGCATGGACTGGGTATCGAAAAAGTGCAGATCATACATCATTAGAAAATAACAAGAGAAATTACGCTGTGTCCATTCGAAGTTTTTGTCCTCGTAAACAGTACCGGTATAATTCAACTCTTTCCGGGTCTGTAACCGCCAGGCATGCAGTTTTTCTCTAAAAGCAGGCCATTCATCCGGGTTATCAGGAAATGAAATCAATGGATCCATCCTTTCTATGGTTTCATCATCGTTAACGTTCATACTATTTTCAAAGGAACGTAAATCGTCAATACGTATGAAAGGACCTAAGCCTAACAAGGATGCCTTCTTAAAGAAAGTACGTCTGTTTTCCATATACTAAAGTTATTGATCGGTATTTCCGAAACCGTAAGGTAATTTAAGGATTGGCATACGATATCTATGATTTATAAATTTCATTTCTTATTAAGTTTCTTACAATTTGTATGATCTTCGGCATCAGGATTTGTTTATAGTAAAAGATATAATGTAATTTGTGTTATTAAAGAAGGGTATGAACTTAAGAAAGAAGTAAGGATGATCAGTTGCCTGGGTTATTACTCCTATTTAGAATCTAAGGATCCAACACCTTCAATACTATTGTCACCAAGCAACTTTAAAAAATATGAGTCTTAGACAATCGAAGCAAGTAGTAATTGCTATTGCCACAGTTGACATTGCAGAGATACGAATAAACGCTAAAAAACATCGTTCTTTATACTCCAGAAAAGAGTTTAGAGTAAATGAAGTTATTGTGGAATTTACCTCGAAAAGGGTATATCCCAACCCCAGTTATCTAACCGTCCAGATCAGTGACGAGGAACACATTGAGCTTTTTCCCGAATACCTGGAATGCATAAATCACAGTTGTGATCCGAATTGCTTTTTTGACACTGCAAAAAAGCAATTGATTTCCATAAAACCCATTGAGGATGGAGATGAGTTAACTTTTTTTTATCCTTCTACAGAATGGGACATGGACCGGGCTTTTCAGTGCACTTGTCGGAGTAAAAATTGCATTGGCTTGATTCAAGGGGCGAAATATTTGCCTGAAAGCGTTATTAAAAACTATAGGGTCACCCAGTTTATTGAACAAAAAATAGCCCTCAACGCACTTATGAACTTTAAATCGGCACTCTAATTTTTACCGTGATATCGCCTAAACCTTACACAACTTGTTTCCGGGACACTATGAATTTTAGGGAAAAGAAAGACGATTACTTTGTCTGGGTTATGGCTCCCTATTTAGAAACTCAGGATCCCAATCTTCAATATTATTATGACTACACTCAAAGTATAGCCGAATATCAAAAGGTATTTTCTGAGATAGAATGCGAATGGCAATGGGTTAATGTAACCCTGCAAACCATTGATGAAGTAATCAGGAGAATAAAAAATCATAAAACATCCAAAATCAACATAGTCATCAACTTATGCGATGGTGATGAAATTAATGGCTGTCCGGGTGTTTCGGTTATTGATGCATTAGAGAGGTATGATCTTATTTATACAGGATCAAATGATCTTTTCTATCACATGACTACATCAAAAATTCCCATGAAGGAGGCCTTTGATCGACATTGTGTGCCAACGCCCGCCTGGAAGATAGTAGACCAAAATCATGCGGACATTGGATCGCTGTTTAAACATGTAGGAGATGTGCTAATCGTAAAACCTGCGGTTTCTGCCGGAAGCCTCGGCTTAAGCATTAAAAACGTAGTCTGTAATGAAGAAGAGTTTTCATCCATTTTAGATGAAATGCAAAGAGGTTATCATGGCTGGAATCTGGATTCAGGTGGAATATTTGTTGAAGAGTTTATTCATGGTAGGGAATTTACAGTCTTGGTAGTAGGGTCTTCTACCCATCCGGAGACAATCAGCTTCTATCCTCCTGTTGAAAGGGTCTTCCATTCCTCATTGCCAGAGAAAGAGCAGTTCTTATCTTTTGACCGGCTTTGGGAAACCTATGATAAAGAAAGTCCAGTGCCTGACAATGGTAATTTATATGATTATCGTGAACCCGAACATGAGTTAGTGCCCATGTTAAAACAAATAAGCCTTCAGGCATTTCAGGCAGTAGGAGGGATGGGGTATGGACGTTTGGATATCCGTATGGATAAACAAACGGGTAAGTTTTATGTATTAGAGATCAATGCTCAATGTGGATTAAGTGAAGACGAAAACTATACTTCTATTGGAGCAATTTTGAAGTTTGCTAAAAAATCTTTTACTTATTTAATAATTGAAATTATTGAAGACGGATTAACGCGTTATGGGGCAAAACATAATGCTTAACAATAAATGAAAATTTGTGTACTTCAACCCGATTATTCCACGACAAACGTGGACTATAAACATTATGATCCACCGAGAAACCTCACCCACTTACTGCCCGATGATCATGTGGATCATGTTTTTTTAAACAAACTAACCACTTACCGGCAACTTAAAACTCTTAGTAAGCAAGGCTATGATGTTTTCATCAACCTGTGCGAAGGATACCTTGAATGGGAAGTTCCATCCATCGATGTGATCCAGACGATGGACCTGCTTAACCTTCCATATACGGGACCCAATGCTATTTTGTACGATCCGCCAAAGCCGCTGATGAAGTATGTGGCTTATTGCGCAGGGGTAAAAACGCCTGCATCGGTTGAGATTAACTCGATGTACGGATTAGAGGAGGTTATTGAAAAGCTGAACTTCCCCATGTTTATAAAACCTGCAAAAGCTGGTGACAGCCTGGGCATTGATGAGCACTCCCTGGTAAACAATGTCAAGGAGCTGGAGTCTAAGATGAAGAACATCCTGCTGGAGTATGAAGAGGTTTTAGTAGAAGAATATATCGCAGGAAGGGAATTTACGGTATTGGTTGCAGCGGATAAGGACGGTAAGTCTTGTATGGTCTATAAACCGATCGAGTACATCTTTCCGGTGGGAAGGGAATTCAAAACGTATGCGCTTAAGACATCGGAACTGCACCCGGATTGTAATGTACCGGTTCATGATTTTAAAATAGAAAGACAACTGAAATCAGCAGCTGAGCAAATTTTTGTCGCTTTTGGGGGTGTAGGCTATGCCCGTATGGATTTCAGGATGAATAAGAAAAAGGAGATCCATTTTCTGGAAATAAATTTCACTTGTTCGGCCTTTTATGAAAATGGTTATGAGGGTTCTGCAGACTATATACTGAATAATGATCCGGCAGGTAAGCGTGGTTTCTTGAAACAGATCATAAGTGAAGGTATTGCCCGTCATAAGGGCAAGCAAAAGAAATATGCATTAAAAGGCAGCGCTTTGTCCGGATATGGAATTTTTGCGAAACAAACCATTCAAAAAGATGAAGTCATCTTCTCCGGAGAAGGATTGGCCCAGCGCATCGTATCAAAACGTTACGTAGAGGCTAATTGGAATGACAGGCAGAAAACAGATTTTAAACACTATGCCTATCCTATCAGTAAGGAGGTCTATATTTTATGGGACGAAAACCCGATGAATTGGGCACCACAAAATCATAGCTGTATGCCCAACACGGCCTATGATGGCCTTAATGTCATTGCCACAAGGGTTATTCATGAAGGGGAAGAACTCACCGTTGATTATGCGTTATTTATAGATGAAAGCATGGAGCCTTTTGCTTGTCAATGTGGAAGTGAAAATTGTCGTGAGATGATTGTATTTGGCAAAAAGGAGAAAGTAATGGCTAAAATGAAAGTACAACGTTAGTGAATAAGGCTTTCCTGAATATTAGCATAAAGTTGATTATGCTGGTTGACAAGAAGATCTCAATATTAACATCAAAGTCCTGCAGCTTTTATACGAACCATAGGTGGAAGCAAGGAAGTTTGATTACAACATCATTCTAACTTCGTTATTGCAAAAGCAATGGAGAGAAGGTTTTTTTATTGAAAATGAGTTTCATTTTTGGAAACGGACCGAATTTTTTTAACAATTAAGTCCCAAATCGGTTCAAGCTTTTCTTATTTCAGAAGGTTACAATCCTTGTTTGTAGCCAATTTACAGGTTGTCGACCCTTTCTTCATTCCTGTAAATTTTGGAATTCAAATTGGTTCTAAAAGGTTAATTATGGTAAAAGTCCTACTCCTAACCATAACAATTTTGGCTGGCGCCAATGTTATTGTCTGCGGACAAGGCAAATCGGTCATTATAGGAACGATGATCGACAGGCCGAATGCGATCCTTGTTATAAATCCTCCGAATGGTGACCAGGGATTTTTGCTTCCTCAATTGACTTCCAGTCAACGTCTATCCATGTCACCTGTTTCACCAGAAGACGATGGGCTCATGGTATTCGACCTGACGGAAGAATCATTTTACTATTGGAGTAGTAAGACGTGGATCAAAGGACTGGGTGATAACAGCAGGGTATTGAGCTATGATCCCACTACGCAAAAGCTTGCGCTAAGTGGTGGCGGAGGCGAGGTGGATCTGAATACCCTGAAGGAGATCCCGGCCACCACAGGTAATGCCGGGAAATTCCTGACAACGGATGGAACAACGTTAAGCTGGGCAAACATTGGCGCGTTGGGTGATATTAGCTCGATAATAACAGGCCAGGGTTTAAGTGGAGGTGTTGCTTCTGGTGATGTAAACCTTTCTGTCAATACAGATGGAACGACGATTTCTGTTAATGGCTCTAACCAATTACAATTGTCAAATGGAGCGGTCACCACCCCGAAAATTGCTGCAAACGCCGTGAACTCATCTCATATTATAGATGGATCTGTTACCAGTGCGGATATCCTGGACAATACAATCTCTTCTAATGACCTTGCAAATGCTTCAGTCACGGGCCCTAAGATTGTTAGTGGCGCGGTAAATACAACACACATCACTCCGGGTGGGAATAATAAGGTTCTCACGACCGATGGCACAGGAACAGTGATCTGGTCTGATCGCTCATCGTTTACGGATGATAACCAAAACCTGAGCTTCAGCGGTAACACATTATCTATTGATAATGGAACAGGTGTTAATCTGTCAGCCAATGGCCAGGTCACGGGGCTGCTGGATAATTTAACTATTCAACCCGGAACCAGCAATCAGGCCTTGGTAACAAATGCTGCTGGCACTGCTGCTGTATGGGCTACTCCCGGTGGTGACGTAACTGGAGCGGTCAGCGCCACAACGGTAGGGAAAATACAGGGAAGAGACGTTTCAAGTGCAGCTCCAAATACAGGCGATGCATTAATATGGAATGGTGCTGCATCTGCATGGGAGCCAACTGTTGTTACGGTTGCTCCGACAACTCAATATTACGCGGTTGATCCGGCCAACTTCGAGGGGTTAGAACCTACTGGGGGGACGAATGAAACTGTTTTGGGTCTGTATCAAGCGGATAACACGTTTGTAACAGATAACGGTTCCGGAAGACAAATTATGGCGCCCGTCAATCTGCCTCACGGGGCAACGATACAAACAGTCACAGTGTATTGTGAAGACAATGTATTGGTATTGGATAATATGACAATCTCCCTCAATAGAAAAAATTTTAATGGCGGTGCAAACGAAGTGCTGACCACAGCCACAACCTCAATCCTTGCGATTGGACTTCAAGCTATGGTCCTACCTGCTGTGCCTGTGGTCAGTAGGGTTATTGATAACGCAACGTACTCCTATCGTATTCACGTAATCTTTTCGCACCTCCTTGATGTAGTGAACCCGGCTGCCGCTACTCAAAAAATATATGGGATCCGTATCGAGTACACAAAATGATGAGGTCCAGCACGAAATATTACAAAATAGGTTACCTGATAGTCCTATTTATTTTGTGGATAGGATTATGTAAGCGTACCCATGGGCAAGGTCTCATCAATCAAACCAGCCTTTTTATTCCCCCAGGCCTTGAAGTTTATCTCGATGGTGATTTTGTAAACGAGGGTTTTATCCAAAACCAGGGCAGTTTCTTTGTCAGTGGCCATTGGAAAAACGCAAATGTGTATCAGGGCCTTGGCAAAGTAAGCCTGAACGGAGACCTGCCACAGAATTTTTTTAATAACAAAAATGCAGTGTACCATTTTGAAGTAAATGGTACCGGACCTAAGAACATACAGGATAAACTTCCTGTTACTAATCGACTTGATCTTCTACTGGGAGTGATTAATGTTACGGATAAGGATACTCTTTTGCTTGCAGAAAATGCAACTGTCGGAGGAGGATCGTTGGAAAGCCACGTGGATGGTGCGTTCACCTATGAAGGCACCGGTTTTAAATTTTTCCCTATCGGAAAAAATGGCAATTATTATCCCCTGGAGATGTTAAACATAACGGGCATCAAACCCGTGACCGAAGTTGAGATCTTTGAGAATTTATCAGCACTAAAATTACCATCTCCCATCACCCTCTATTCAAAAGTGTACTGGCAACGAAAAAGCGTCAGCGGCACGTTCATTAATTCACCTATAGCCGTCGGCTACCAGATACCGGACGACTATACTAACAGGCACGTGATTGATATCCTTCAAAGTGAGGCAATCGATCAGGACTTTTCCACCCTTGGCAATGTTAGGGTAGTGTATGATATAGTTATTGACAAAGTCATCAGCGATAACGTATCTACCGCCAAGGTATTCGTGCTGGGAGAAAGTATACCCATCAATGGTATTCCCGGGGAATTTTATTTGTCTACTTCATTATCTCCGCGTGCATCTAACGCGGATAATCAGTTGGTAAAAGTATTTGGCAACCAGTTGGTCGAAGAGAATTTTCAGTTTATTGTCTACAACCGGTGGGGCTTAATGGTTTATGAAAGTACTTCCCTTCGGGAGATGCTCTCAACAGGCTGGGACGGCAGACATAAAGGAGAATATCTTCCTTCAGGAGCATACCCATTCCTTCTTAAGGCAGTAACCAGTACCGGCGAAGTGATTGAACGTAAAGGTGTAATATCCATCATCAATTGAAGCGCACCAAAAATTACATATTGCCCCTGCTGTTGGTGATTATGTCAAAGGCAATTGTCAATGCTCAGTCACCCGTGTTTTCTCAATACTATGCGAGTAGCTTATATCTTAACCCGGCATTATCCGGTTTGGAGAAAGATGTCTATTTCGGAATGAATTACCGCTCGCAGTGGTCAAACCTTGGTCTTCCTTTTAACACTTTTCAGTTCAGTTTCATCCAGCCCATTGTAAAACCTGGCATACGGGTGAAACACCTGGGAGGATTGGGTGCTACTTTTTTAAATGATGTGGCAGGGCCGAATAAGGAATTCACCACACAAAGTATTATGCTTTCGGGGGCATACAATTTTCACCTGACACGGTACGGCAACAATATTTTATCGTTAGGTCTTCAGGCTGGGGCCATGCAGCAACGGGTAAATTATGATAAGATGGAGTGGTCGACTCAGTACGCTCCGGGAATTGGTTTTGATAGTAACCTGCCCGGTGAGTCGGGATTAAATAATCAAGTGTTCAGCCCCGTATTGAATGCTGGATTGATGTGGTTTTATACAACCCGGGGACGATTATCTTTCAGGAGTACTTCCGTTTTCAGCGGGCTATCCGTTTCCAACATCATCCCGCCTACCAGTTTTGTTAATGAAGCAAAAGGGACATCCGTTACCTTGTATAAATTGCACGGCGGCCTTTCCTCGGTCTGGAAGGCGAAATATGAAATATCACCGAATTACCTGATCCAGTATCAAAACCAAAATTTTCAGGTGAATCTCGGCACGTATATAAGTTATTACATTCATCCCCCGCATTTACACAATTCAAAAAGTACGAAGGTTATGGTTGGGGCCTGGTACCGATTGCAGGATGCCTTTATTTTTTCCACAGGCTTTAGTAACAAATCGTGGAATTTCGGATTCAGCTATGACACGAATGTTTCCTCGATGGGAAGAAATTTAGGATTTGCCAGTACATATGAGGTGTCATTGGCGTACAAGATTGTTGTGAATAAAGGGTTTAAGAGATTTTCTTCTCCGCTCATTTAGCGTTGTCCGTTAATCGTTAATCGTGGGTGCGAGGGTGGGTGTGACACTCCCCTTGTCCCCTCTCAAGATGGGAAGTGTGTGAGAGCGAGTGTGAGCGCAGCCGTATGCGTGACATATCAGTACTAATTGATCATTGCTCATTTATCATTGCGTTGCTTCATTCATGCCCACGCTCACACCCACGGATAACGCCTGCCTGCCGGCCGGCAGGGATAACGATTAACGGATAACGTCTGTATATTTGCTGATGTAAATAACAAACCAGTTCCAATGCGTTGCTGGATCACCCTGATTTTATTTTTCGGAATATACATTGAAGCTGTTTCGCAAGATGAGCGTTCTATCATGTCCCTGAAGGAGGAGGCTGATAGGTATTACGAAGAAGAACAATACAATCTTGCCATTCAATATTACCGGGAGCTGGCGGACCAGAATGTTAAGGATGCGGAAGTTGGCTATCGTCTCGCGGACTGCTACATGAAGACCTTCAATTATCCGGAAGCAGAAGCATACTACCTGAAAGTATATTTTCTTGCACCGGGGCAATATCCGCTATCGCTCTATTACTATGCACTGATGCTGAAGTTCAATGCGAACTTTGATGAATCGGTTACTTACTTTGACAACTTTATTTCAACCCACCAGAACACGGACCAGCTGGCGGAATACGTTGAGCAGGCTATTGTAGACCGGGCGGGATGCGAAACGGCAAAAGAAGAACTTGGTTCGGATAACAACGCTACAAAGTTTATCACCTTAAACCTCAACACACCGTATAATGATTATGCGCCTGCCGCTCTCGATAGCACGTCCTTGGTGATCACCAGTGGGAGGGTTTCTTCTAACCGTCAGTCCATCGATGAACGATTCGGAGAAGCTTTTACAGACAACTATTATTTCGAGAAGCAGGGTGGGAGCTGGATAGATAAAACTAAGCAAACGTTCAGTATCACCAATACCCGATACAATGATGGTAGCGGCTGCTTCAACCGTAAGGGCGATAGGTATTATTTTACGGTATGTGGTATTGACGGGCCCCAATGTAGAATATTTGTTACAGCATTTAAGAATAACAAGTGGAGCGAACCCGTTGCGTTAAATTCTAATATTAATTACAAATCTTTTGAGTCGAAACACCCGGCTATTTCTCATGGTGGAGATACACTTGTATTTTCCACCAATCGCACAGGTGGACTTGGAAAATTTGACCTTTGGATGAGTATCAATTCCGGTGAGGATAATTGGGGACCACCCATGAACCTGGATAACAGTGTCAATACTAAACTCAATGAACTTTCACCTTCGTTCACAGCTTTTCCAAATGTATTGTTCTTTTCTTCCGATGGACATGAAGGGTATGGTGGTTTAGATCTTTACATGGCCAAGAGATTATCAACTGGAGAGACCGTCCTTTACAACCTTGGATCCCCCTTCAATTCTAATCGGGATGATTGTTTTATTAGTTTTACTGAACATGAATTGTATTGGAGCAGCAATCGCCTGGACGGGCAGGGTGGTTTTGACGTGATCGCAGTTAAAATTCCATCTCCACTGGCCTTTATATCCAAGCTGAGTTTAAAAAAACGAAATGCCAGGCGCGATATTAATCTAAAGGCAAAAAACGAAGAAGCACAACGGCTTAATTTACAGGCATCACGTCTTGAGGAAAAGATCGACTATGATAAACTGACCTATGACAAAAAACAAATCGTTGACCGGATGATCCAAAACCGAATAGAGAATATCCCGAATGAGCCGGATTTATTTAAGATTAAGGTCAGCCCCGCAGAGTTTGAGATCCTAAGGGGAATAGCCGACGCGCGCTATCTGGATATAAAACAGAAGAATAAGGGTTATCTGACGAAAGTAAAGGCTCCGTCAAATGCCCATCAAGATCTATCCGTCACCGGAATACTTATAGATTCGCTCTCGGGTAATAAACTCGCGTCCCGCAAAATATTATTGACTGATCAACTGGGCGAGGTCCTGAAAATTACGAAGACGAATGAAGGTGGTCAATTTAAATTCACGGATGTGCCGGCAACACAAGAACTTTATTTGCGGTTGGAAAAATATACAGATCCGGGTGATATAAATCCGGTGATCGGTAACCTTTCAATAGCCGGGACGGCAGAACAACAGCTCATGCATTTCGAAAATATTTATTTTGATTTTGATCATTATCGCATACGGCCAGAAGCGTTCAAGGTACTGGATGAATTGGCCTATCACCTGATCCATAACCCTGGCGTTCAGGTAGAAATATTTTCCTTCGCCGATGACCGTGGAACTAGTCAATATAATTTGCAATTGACACAGAAACGTGGTCAGTCGGTAGCCGACTACCTTGTCCAAAAGGGAGTTGATCAAACCGGATTAGCGATCATTGCGAAAGGAAAACAAGCACCTAAAGAAGTTGATGTTGAGTTGCAGCGGCAATACAACAGGCGCGTTGAGTTTTATCTCAATGGAAATGGGCAGGCGTTCAAAGAGTCCGCGAGAACGTACATCCTCAAAAAGAAACTTGATTGGACCACGTTGGCTCAAGCCACAGGAATATCCAAGGAAGAACTCAAAGCCTTGAACGGAGCGACAGAGGAACAATTAAAGGCTTTTCAGCCGGTAAGAGTACCTGCGCATGCAAAAGCAATCTCAGAATTATTCTTTACAGTGCTTTAGTCCAAACCAATCATGATAAAGCCACCCCAACCCCTCGGGTTACTGGATTCCTTTAACTGATCGAGTTGCGCCAATTTAAGTGCTTCACGTCCTGATTTTTCCTGGAAAAGATACCGGTAGAATGTTACCATTAGTTCCTGTGTAATCTCGTCATCTACTTTCCATAAACTTATTAGAATATTGCGCGCACCAGCCTGAAGAAAAGAACGCTGCAATCCGTACACACCTTCTCCATTTTCAATTTTTCCAAGGCCTGTTTCACATGCGGATAGCACGACGAGATTTGTTCGTGTGAGGTCGAGGTTCATGACTTCATACGCTGTTAGAATCCCATCATCATCAATTTCCTGTGTTTCTTCGTCTAAGCTTCTGTTGGCGCCTGCTAGCACAAGTCCGGAGTAAAACAAGAAATCTTTTTTAGCTTCTGCACTCAGTTTTACTCTGTCCGTAGAGAAAAAGCCGTGTGTGGCTACGTGGAGAACATCCGGAGAGTGAACATTTTTCAGATTTTTTTCAGTGGCAAGTCTTTTCAGGAATACACTGGTAGTCCATGCTTGACGTTCTAAGATTTCATTAATCCTGACGATCTCTTTATTGGTGCCGGGTAAGGAAGCAAATTTTTGATGTTCCCCTGTTCGGCCCTTAGCCTGTTCAATGTCGTGCCTATCAAAAACGGGATCCCCCATGAGAATCGCCTTTTTTGAGGAGAAAGATATTTTCTGTCTCTCCAGAAATTGTGCTGGGTTTAGCAAATAGCAAATATCGTATCGTTGTATCAGGAATTGACCGTTTCCTGGTTGTTGTAGTGTATTTAGATTTAGCCGGTGATAAACACCATCGCTTGAAATATAAATCTTTGATTTGTTCGCGATAGCCACTTCAAAAGGTTTCCAGTAACTCGGGTAGGAGTTCTCATCGGGAACATTATAAGTCAGCGCGTTTCTATAATAGTTGAGAAAACGAGTCTCCATGTTTGTTCCTTCTTTCAGCAAAACGAGTTGTGGATTTCCCATGGTTTCCTGCGTTGTCACGAGCGCAGCATAATAAACGCTATCGGTAAATCCGAAACTAACCCGGTCAGCATTTTCATGCACATGGGTTTTTAAATCATATTTCCGAAAGCGAATAAGTTCAATCAAGGCTTCATCGGCTTGCATTTTCCCCTGAATGACACTCCATTGAATGCCCTGCTCCATCATTTTTTCGGCAACTGTTTCACTTGTTTTTAAACTTATGGATTTTTCGAGTCTGTCAATTTCTTTTTCTAGGTCAGCAGCCGAAGTTTCTGCACTGACAAGCTCTTTCAACGAAAGCTGATAGAAATAACCGAGTTGTTCTCTCTTGGCTTTTAACAATTCATATTGTTGATTTAGCAGTGAGTCGTGTTTTTCGTTGATTAACGTACTTCTATGTTGTTGGGTAAAAAACAAAAGAGATTTAATAGTGATTTGGTTATTAAATACCTGCGTTAATAATTCAGGCTTTCCGGAAGCCGCTTGGAAAGCCACGGTATTGAACCTTTCAAAATCCTCCTTTAATTTCTGATAGAATTGAACCTGTTCGTCTTCGCTCAGGTTTGGAAAGATGTACTTTATTTGACGAATCGCCAGCGCAATTGATTTTTGAAAAAGTGGAATTGACAAATTGGGTTTGCGCAATTCCCAATACACTACGGCCATATTGCTGGCAAGGTCCATTAAAAGAACGGAGTTATCTCCATAAATGCGGTGCTTGATGTTATACGCCTTTTCATAATAGGCAATAGCCTGTTCGGGTTCGCCTTCTGCTGTCAACAGAACAGCCATATTGTTCATCACCGTCGCGGCAAGGTCTTCGTTTTCCAGTTTATATTTCTGGATGAGATGGTATGCTTGTTCGAGTTTGGCAGAGGCCTCTTTGTATTGGTTATTTCTCCGATACGCCGTGGCAAGATTATTCAATACGGTGATGTAAAACGGACTTGACTCAGGAACGATGCCTTTTAGATCTTTTACAATCTCCTCATAGCTGCCGATGGCCTGCTGCATATTCCCCTGCTTAAGCTGAATGCCTGCTATATTACTTTTCAGCGTTATAGCCGACAAAGAATTTTGATTAGGGACAAGCATACAAAGGTCCAATGCTTCCTGAAAGTATACGAGGGCTTTATCATAAATTCCAAGCTTTTCATAAACCGAGGCCAGATTATTTAATACCTCGGTGAGCATGAGATTGTCCACTGGCTCTCTACTTTTTAATAATCGAAATCCCTGCAAAAGATTTTTCTCAGCCTTATTGAATGATCCAGTTTCAAAATAGAGAAGCGCAGCTTCCTGAAGACTTTGTATATAAAGAGAAGACAGTTCTCGTTCTTGTTGGTTATGGAGATCATTTAATATGGTCTCGAGGATACCTCTGGCCTCTTCGTATTTTCTTAATTTCCTGTTTATCCTTCCCCGGGCAAGGTCTATTTCGTATTTCACCACAAGATTATCGCTTGGATCTTCGGTGTATTTTGATTTCAAGCCACTTAATAATTGTAACGCTGAGTCCAATTGAACTTCAGTTTCGTAGAGAAGCACCAGACTTTTTGCAGCTAACCAGTAAGTGCCCGGGTTCATAATCTCTTCGGGAGCTGAGATTATTTTTTTATACAGGCTTTCTCCTTGTTGAAAATGTCCCTGTTCAGCGTGTACACCGGCCAGGTTATACATGGACTGAAATAAGTCCGCGTCAGGGGAAGCATTGATTTCGGTTTTAATGGCCAGGCCTTTACTTAATAATTTTTCAGCACTCGCGAAGTCCTTGATCTGTGCATAGGCGAGGCCGAGGTCATTAATGATAGCCAGGTAATTGCCATCGTAAATCCCCAGATCATTTAACGCCGACCTTTCTGCCTTTATTAAAAGGGGAATAGTCTTTTGCCATTCTTTACCCCAAAACGACTGTGCACTGTCGTAGTATATCTTCCACGTCGGAGTTGGTTGTGCACTTAGGGTAAAGGATAGAACAGCAAATAGAATAATGGCAATAATTTGTCTCATCACCCCTATGACCAGGTTTTTGCTCATGAAAGTTACGAAATTGGTTTCGAAACCCAATTTGGATGGAATGACCAGGTCGTATCCTAGAATTGGTGCTGTGATTTTATTTTTCAATTTGACGAACATGGTATTTAGGGTGTATCAATACCATACCTTGTATATTGGCTATTTTTTGGTTGATTTCAATAAAAGAATTCCGTCAAAAAAAATGCGCCATAACTACAGCAGTTGTGGCGCCTGAGTATAAAGGAAGTGTTTTTTGTAGTCAGTAAATACAGTAGATTAGAACTTCATTTTCCATTCCTATTTTATTTCGGGCGAAAAAAGTAAATTGAATAAGACTCTATTGATACAATTTTGAGAATAGAATACTTAAAACCGACTTTGAACCGAATAGTATTTCCGAAGGCGCGTAGTGGTGTTGGATCTCCGTTGAAAATAGCTTCATCAGTTTCATCGTTGTTCCTAACATTTGCTGTCATTAATCCTGTTGTTGCTCAGGGAACGGAAGATGTTACCGAGTATACCTTTTGGTTATGGACTTTTTTGGGAAGGTTACATCCGATGATTGTTCATTTTCCGATCAGCCTTCTATTCATGGCATTGCTGATGGAAATCATAAGTTGGAAAAGAAAAACAAATGACTTACGTGCTGCGATCCAGGTATTGATTATTGTTGGAGCTATTACATCTGTGGTAGCGGTTGTGTTTGGTTTGCTGCTGTCTAAAACGGAAGAATATGGAAGCGACATACTTCCGGTTCACCAATGGATAGGAATTGCAACGATGCTTTTGGCTTCCTTTACAGCCATCGCCAGTCTTAAAAATTCGCGCCGCCTTCAGAAAAGTTTGCTGGCGATAACGGTTATTGCAGTAACTATTGCCGGACATTATGGTGCGGCTCTCACGCATGGGGAGGACTACCTTACAAGTGTATTGCCGTCTGGTAAGTCTAACAGAGACGTAAATCAAAATAATTTTATATTGTCGACGGCGGATGGCCAGCTTACAGAACAGCAGGTACAGGAACTCAACCTGCAGGTGCGTACCATTTTTGCACATAATTGCTACAAGTGCCACGGAAGAGCAAAAGTAAAAGGAAAGTTGCGCTTAGATACAAAGGAATCTGTCATGAAGGGAGGAGAAGATGGTGTAGTAGTAATACCTGGGAATCCTCACAAAAGTGAATTAATAAGGCGCATTTCTTTACCGCGAAATCATAAAGATGCTATGCCGGAGAAAGGAAAGAAGCTTACAGAAAATGAAATCGCCTTGCTTCGATTCTGGATTAAGCAAGGTGCCCCATGGCCAAGCGGCCCAGAAATGAGTGTATACCGCGTAGCGGCACTTGAGCCGCGTATGCCCAAACTCCCGGCAGGGAGTGCGGATTTAGCACTGCCCATCGACAAGTTCGTGAATGCATATTTTAAAAAAAATAAAATCGCATGGCGAAGTCCTGTGGATGACCGCACGTATATTCGAAGAGTCTTTCTTGATGTTGTCGGTTTATTACCGCCACCAGATTCTATTGATTCATTTGTTGACGATAACCGACCGGATAAACGTGCACTACTGGTCAGCAGGTTGCTGAGCAGAAATGAAGACTACGCACAGCGGTGGCTTACTTTCTGGAATGATGCATTGCGCAATGATTATAGTGGCACAGGCTATATTACCGGTGGACGATCAGATATTACAACGTGGTTGTATACGGCGTTGTGGAGTAATAAACCATACAACATTTTTGTAAAAGAATTGATAAACCCCACAGAAGAATCAAAAGGTTTTATACGCGGTATTCAATGGAGGGGCGTTATCAACGCGAGCCAGCGAACTGAAATGCAGGCCGCACAAAATGTATCACAGGTTTTTCTTGGACTGAACATCAAATGTGCCTCCTGTCACGATAGTTTTATCAGTGACTGGAAACTTGATGATGCCTATGCGTTTGCCAATGTATTTGCCGATACCACATTAGAAATTAACCGATGTGATAAGCCCACGGGAAAAACGGCAGGCCGAAGAATTTTGTTTAAAGAACTGGGAGAAATTAATCCAGAAGCTGTTACTGCAGAGAGACTAAAACAGTTAGCGGATTTTCTGGTACAACCTAAAGACGGAAGGCTTTATCGCACCCTTGTCAACCGTATATGGGCACAGTTGATGGGTCGTGGAATTGTAGAGCCGGTGGATGTTATGGACAATGAACCCTGGAGTCAGGATCTGCTGGACTGGCTGGCATCTGATTTTGTGGCCACAGGATATGATATTAAAAAACTCATCTTTAAAATACTTACTTCCCAGACCTATCAACTTCCGTCCGTTAGTGCTAAAGAAGCAGAGTTGATTGCGGCCCCTGATTATGTATTTAGGGGAATGGTAAGGAGAAGGTTAACTGCAGAACAGTTTGCAGATGCAGTAAGCCAGGCAATACAACCTGTTTACGAGGATAGTCTGATCGTCTATAAATTGCTGCCAAAGTCAATTAACAAAAGTCTTCCGTTCGCCCGTGCGGCATTGGTTAAGAATGATCCATTCCTCATGGCACTCGGCAGGCCTAATCGTGAAACCGTTTCCACCAGCAGAACGTCACAGGCAAATTTGTTACAGGCGCTTGAACTCACCAACGGTACTCAATTCAATGATGCCATCCGACGTGGTGCAGGAAAGTGGAAGGAAAGATATCCGGATGCAAGCGTCATGATAAAAGAGATTTATAGAAATACGCTGGGTCGTTTGCCCGGCAAGGAGGAAGAAGCGATTGCTCAAAAAACATTGGGACAAGTGCCTTCCGATGCTGCTGTGCAAGATTTCATTTGGGCCATGTCCCTCCATCCGGAGTTTCAGTTGATATATTAAAAGAGTTGGAGTAGCGGCGGTAAATGGAAAGTACTAAATTGGTTGATCACACGCGAATGAAGGATGAATATTTGAAGGCGTGTGCCTTGATCAGGTATGGGACAGACACACAAGCACACGGTAAGTGCATATCGACGTTTATAAAATTATAACACATGAAAGCCACCTGGAACAGGAGAGATTTTATAAGAACATCTGGTGCAGCAACGCTTGCTGCGCTGGCCGCTGGTACTCCTGTTGCCAGCCTGCTCCAGGGATGCGGAAAAAAAACCACCAGACATTCAACTGCCGATACCGTGATATTACTTTGGATGGCAGGTGGTATGGCGCATACTGAAACTTTTGACCCCAAAAAATATACTCCTTTTGAAAAAGGAATGGAGGGTAATCGTGTATTGAGTACTTTCAAATCCTTCCCCACAGCATTGGATGGTATCCAATTTTCAGAAGGGCTGCAATCTATCGGCAGCGTGATAGACAGAGGTACTTTGATCCGGTCATATGTGGCGGCTGATATGGGTCACATATTACATTCCAGGCATCAATATCATTGGCATACCTGTTATGAGCCACCTCAAACCGTTGCTGCACCACACATTGGTTCGTGGATTGCGAAGGAACTGGGACCGAAAAATCCGGTGATACCTGCTTTTATTGATATCGGGCAACGGTTTACCGTTGGGTATGCCTAAGAGTTTAAATCGTTCCACACTTCTGGTTTCTTATGAAATGAGTTTGGCCCTTTTTTTATACCAGACCCAAGTCAGGGATTAGAAAGTGTGCGTCCGCCTGTCGGCATGGATGCGAAACGGTTTGAGCGTCGCAATCAACTTTATAATGAACTTATTAGTAAAAGTCCCTTTGCAGAATTTGGAAGTGATTACCAGGAAGAATCATTGAAGCGCTCGATGGAGCAGGCCTATATGCTGCTCAATTCAGCGGAGGCTAAGGCATTTGATCTTCGCCAGGAGCCCAAGGAGGTATATGACATTTATAACACCGGTCGTTTCGGATTAGGGTGCCTCCTTGCCCGTCGTCTTACTGAACAAGGTGCCCGTTTTATCAGTGTTACGACGGAGTATGAACCTTTCCTGGGTTTTGATACCCATGAGAATGGGCACACCCGGATGATCGACATGAAAAAAATGATTGACGCACCCGTAGCGCAATTAATTAAAGACCTTGAGAAAACCGGTAGGCTAGACCGCACGTTAGTAATACTGGCGAGTGAATTTAGCCGTGATATGATGGTGGAAGGAAGGCCCGGTGCGAAAGTACTTGAGCAAGTGAATCAGCCTGATGTTTTATCGGATTTAAAATTTTACGGCATGCACCGCCATTTCACCGACGGTTGTTCAATCCTGATGTTCGGAGGCGGAATTAAAAAAGGATTTGTCTATGGTAAAACGGCTGACGAACGACCTTGCAAGTCCATTGAAAACCCGGTCAAAATTGACCAAATACACCAAACTATTTATCATGCCCTGGGTATTCCGGCAGAGACCCAATATGAAATTGAAAAGCGTCCTTTTTATACAACACCCGATGGTAAAGGGGAAGCGATTATAGAGTTGTTGGCGAATTCAGGAGCTGCAGTGTAAAGGGCTGGTCAATTTTTTTAGGTATCTCTTTCTTGTGGGACGACACTAATTTGATGCACTTCATTGAATGAATTCCACAAGTCAATGTTCTTATCATCAACTAGTCCGTCTCTGTCCATTTGATTATTAGCCAACGTTCGGTGCATATGCAGTAGCGGGAAAAGGAGGGCTTGGCAACCGAATGCGAAGCCCCCACTTGGGCGCTACTGCCAGTTACTGAAACTAATTTAGTTAAAAATCTAATACATTAACGGAGGATGAGAGTTTGCGACATCCATTATTCCAAGGGTTAAGAAATGATAAGAATCCCGAAGATGTACCGATAGATGATGATTCAGCTTTTTTTTTGTGATGTATCAAATTAATAGAAGAAAACCTGACAGCATACGGCTATCCTGCATTATTACCAGCCAAAGAAAGTCACTTGCAGAAAAACCCTCATACGGCTAAATCGCTGTCTATATCTTATCACAACCTGATAACCGGTTCTGAAGTTAAAGATAATAACTGGTATTAATCCCTCAGTAAACCTTCAAGCATGCCTAAGCAACCAGCGGTGATTCACAAGCGTAACGCATCAACGATCCTGGCACCCCTGCGTCAATTCTTTTTTAAACATGGGCATATTCATGTTCCTAATTTCCCGGAATATGAGACCCTATTTGACCAATGCAATAAGCTTAGGATGTCAAGATCCCAACTTTCTTCTTCTGTGATTGATGAGTTGGATGGAATGGGATTCCTTTGGGATTTACAGTTGTCCAATGAACTGAAATGGTATTACCGTTATGCGGAATTAAGGAGATTTTACGATGAGTTTGGCCATACACGGGTTCCTGCAAAAAGGGGTCAATATAAATCACTCGGGACGTGGGTATTGCGTCAACGTAGAGATGAGATGCTGCTTCCGGAAGAAAGTAAGAAGCTTCTCAATCAACTTAGCTTTGAATGGTCGGAAGACATCAAGCGAAGGAGGGAGATGGACTGGAAGTGGATGTTTACAAGATTAGAAAAA
>Ga0184629_10000042_pt1 | contig 45891 bp, 52 predicted proteins | sample PLM4_32_b1_FD_133158 | JGI IMG/M metagenome (GOLD analysis project Ga0184629, IMG submission 133158) | Groundwater sediment microbial communities from an aquifer in East River, Colorado, USA - PLM4_32_b1 | ecosystem: Environmental > Terrestrial > Soil > Riparian zone | place: USA: East River...
ACGTGCGCAGGACGTTCCGGACCATCACCTGGCTCGCGCCGCTTTCGATCATGGTGGGAGCGGCCCCCGCCGCATTCGCTCAAGTCCCGGCGGGATGCGTCGCCGCGCCCGCCGCCTCCGACGCCGCCTATCGGCGGGCGATCCGAGCCGCCGAGCGATTGATCTGCGACAGCCTGTTGCCCCGTCTCCCGGGCGTGCAGGTGGCCGTCGCGGTGAACGGCAAACTCGTCTGGTCGGAAGGGTTCGGCTACGCGGATCTCGCGCGACGCGCGCCGGTTACCAGTGCGTCTCAGTTCCGCATCGGCAGCGTCTCGAAGCCGTTGACGGCCTCAGCCGTCGCGCTGCTCGTCGAGCAGGGAACGCTGGATCTCGACGCGCCGGTGCAGCGCTACGTCCCGGCCTTTCCCGAGAAGCCGTGGCCCATCACGACCCGGGAGCTCGCGGGCCACACCGCGGGCATCCGCCACTATCGCGGCGACGAATTCCTGTTGAACCGTCCGTTCCGGACGGTCGCGGAAGGTCTCGAGATCTTCGCGGGCGACTCGCTGCTGTTCGAGCCCGGCACGCGGTATTCATACTCGAGCTACGGCTGGAGTCTGATTTCCGCCGTCGTGGAAGGGGCCTCGGGCGAAGACTTCTTGTCCTACATGAGCCGGCACGTGCTGGGGCCTCTGGGGCTCGTCCACACCACCCCGGACCGGGTCGACAGCACGCTCGCCGGTCGCGTGCACTTCTACGAGCGGGATTCGGCAGGCGGCTTCCGCCTCGCGCCGCCTGTGGACAACAGCTACAAGTGGGCCGGTGGGGGCTTCCTCTCGACCGCGGAGGACCTCGTCCGGTTCGGCTCCGCGTTTCTCCATCCCGGGTTCGTGCGGCCCGAAACGCTCACGCTGCTGTTCACGACCCAGCACACCCGGGACGGCCAGGCGACCGGGTACGGCGTCGGCTGGTTTCTTGCGACCGACAGCCTCGGTCACCGCCGTGCGTTTCATGGCGGCAGCTCGGTGGGCGGCTCCACGGCGTTCGGACTGGACCGGGACTCCTACGTCGTGTTCGCGATCACCACGAACTTCAGCGATGCGCCGTTCGGACCGGCACGGCGCATCCAGGACTGGTTCGACGCCGCCGCCGCCGGTCGCTGACTCCGGGCGGGCCTACTTGGTTTCCTTCCAGCGCTTGACGTCGAACACCCCATCAGCGAGCGGCGTGTTCACGGTGATGTCGACGTATTCCTCCATCCAGCGGCGCTGCCCGTTCGCCAGGAACAACACTTGGGCCGAGACCCAGGCCTTGGCGAACGGCCGGAAGTCGTTGAACTGCGTTTCGGTGGTCGCCGTCGTGTCGCGGCGTCCCGGCTCCAGCATGCGCACGAACACCAGGCGCTCCTTGTCCACCCAGAACTGGCGCGTGTGGAGGTCGCCCGCCGTTGCGCCGACCACGGTGACCGGCCGTCCCTGCCAGGTATCGTCGTGCGCGGTGGCGAGGTCGAACCCGTACTCTCGTAGCTGGGCGAGGGTGCGATCCACCGGCTGGGCGTAGACGTCGAAGCCGAGCACCATGAGGGGATGAATGAACGCGCTCGCCTCGACGAGTGTGTCGCCGGCGATGTTGAACTGGGAATCGCGCGCGAACAAGGCGCCGGCGTCGGGGGAGAATCCCGGCCCCTCACGAAAATCGATCCGCAGCGATCCCGGAATGGCCGCGCGCTCGAACCAGGTCGAGTGTTGTACGCTGTCGGCCGTCAGATACAGGGTGTTGTGCTGCACGAACGTGAGGGTCCGGTACCACTGGCCGCTGTACGTGTCGTGCATCGCCCGGACGAGCGCGTCTCCGGTCTGTGGGTCGCGTCCCGCGAGCAGGGCGGTGAGGAGCAACAGCAGGTGGGTCACCGGATGGTTCCCCCGGAAGTGGGTGAGTGCGGCGTGGCCGCGCGCCGCTCCAGGTCGGCGATGCGGTCGGCGACGGCCGCCTGGAGGGCGGGGTCGCGCAGGGGACCGATGGCGCGGTACAGCTGGTGCGCGCGCCCGAACAGCGCCGCGTCCTCGGGCGGAGTCGCGCGCAACGCCTCGAGGTACAGATACTCGGCGGCGAGCAGGTACTTCGCCGGATCGGGGCGGCCGGCGGTCGTCAGCACCGCGGCGAGTCCGTCACCCGCGAGGGCGCGCACGAGGGGGAGCGTCACCCCTGCGTGGGAGGCGGCGCGCTCGAGCTCATCGACCGCGGCCGCCACCGATTGCCCGGTGACGAGCTCGCGGACGCGGGCCACCACCCGGCCCAACTCCTCGAGCATCCGCAGCAGGTAGTCGCGGCGCTCCACCTCAGGCCTGGAGCCGGTAGCCGGCTTTCCGCACCGTCAGGATGTGACGGGGCGCCTGTAGATCGTCTTCGAGCTTGCGACGCAGCTCGGCGACGTGGGTGTCCACGGTACGGGAGAGCACGGCTGCGCTGTAGCCCCACACCTCGGTGAGCAGCTCGATGCGGCTGGCCACCGCCCCGCGCCTCCGGATGAGTGCGAGGAGCAGCTCGTATTCCTTGGGGGTGAGCGTGACGGGCTGGCCGCGGCGCAGCACGGTCCGCGACGCGCAATGGACCTCTACGTCGCCGAACCGCTCGACGAGCGGGGTCGAGGGCTCGGTTCCGGCCGTGGTCACGACGGCGCGCCGCATCAGGGCCTCGACCCGTGCCAGCAGCTCCAACACGCCGAACGGCTTGGTGACGTAGTCGTCGGCGCCGAGGCGCAGGCCGCGCACCTTGTCGGCTTCCTCGCCCCGGGCGGTGAGGATGAGGATCGGCGTTTGCCGGCCCTCTTCCCGCAGCGCGCGCAGTACCCGGTACCCATCCATCCCCGGGAGCATCAGGTCGAGAATGATGAGATCGGGGGACCCGGCGCGCGCGCGCATCAGGCCCTTCGGCCCGTCATCGGCGACTTCGACCTGGTAGCCCTCGATCTCGAGATTGTTGCGCAGGCCGTAGGCGAGGTCGCGATTGTCTTCGATGACCAGGACGCGCTTCATGCGTCTGCCCGCGCCGGGGTGGGTTCCAGGGGCGACGCGGCCGCGGGGTGCGTGGGCACCGGCGCCGGCGCCGCCGGCAGCTCGATGACGAAGCGGCAGCCGCCGCCGGGCGCCGTCTCCACCCAGGCCCGCCCGCGGTGCAGCGCCGCGAGCTCGCGCACCACCGAGAGGCCGATCCCCGTGCCGGCGACCGCGGAGCCGCGATCGCGCTCCAACCGCCAGAACTGATTCCAGATCCGCTCGCGATCCGCTGCCGGGATTCCCGGGCCCTGGTCCTGCACCCAGATCCGCGCGCGGTCGCCTCCCGCCGGGTCCATGCCGACGGTGACGACCTGTCCCTCGGGCCCGTACTTCACGGCGTTGTCGAGCAGGTTGAGCAGCATCTGGCGCAACGCGCCCTCGTCGGCCCACGCCGTTACGCCGTCGTGGAGTGAGGTCAGGAGGCGCACATGGCGCGTCTCGGTGAGGGGTGCGAAGCTCTCCAACACCGCGCGGATCAGCGGGCCGACGAGGACCGGCACGGGCGTCACTCGCAGCGACTGGCGCTCGGAGCGCGAGAAGTGCAGCAGGTTCTCCACGAGATTCGTCAGGCGGCGCGCTTCCTGGTCGATGATTTCGAGCGAGCGGGTGCGCTCGTCCTCCGTGCGGATGCGGCCCAGGACCAGCGTTTCAGCGAACATCCGGATCTGGGCGAGCGGGGTGCGCAGCTCGTGCGAGACGCCGGACACGAATTGCGTGCGCAGCGCCGCCAGGTCGGACTCGCGCCGCAGCTGGATCAACGCGATCACGATCAACCCCGCGGTGAGCAGCAGCAAGGTCGCGAGCAGCGGTAGCCGCGATTTGGGCAGCCCCCCGATCACGAGCTTGCCCGCCATCTCCGGTCGCAGGGAGACGTCCACCTGGAGGTTCGCCATGTAGCTCCCCAGGGTGTCGTGGCTGGAGATCGACGAAGCGTACTGGACCGGAGACTCGTACAGCACCAGGCCGTGCGCGTCGCGGGCGATCACGGAGCCGATCGAATCGAGCTCGACCCCACCGGTCAAGGCCTTCACCAAGAGTGGACCGCTGGTGTCGGCCAGGGCGAAGATCGCGGTGAGGGCGTTGAGATCTGTGATGACGCCAAGGACGTGGCTCTGGGCGCGCGACGAGGCCCGGGGCAAGGTGAACGCCGCAACCATCGGGCGCTCTCCCGGCGGGCCACCGAGCACCGAGCCGATCTCTTCCATCGCCGCCGGCAGGACGCGGATCTGCACGCTGATCGTGTCGGCGAGCCACCGCTGCCACTCCGGGCTCGGGCCCCGTCCCCCGAATGTCAGGTGGCGCGTGACGGTATCGAACTCGAAGGAGTAGCGCACCCGCTGGAAGAATTCGGCCGCGATCGAGTCTTCGGGGGGGTGCGTCCACCGGGGATCGGTGAGCCGGCCGTCCGGACCGCGCGCGTGGTCGAAGGCCTTGATGGCCGGGCTGAATCCGTAGTACCACAGGAATCCCGCGGAGCGCGATGCGAACCGGGCCGCCGCGTACGCTGAGTAGTCACGCAGCACCCGCTCCGCCTGCGCCTTCTGGTACTGCGTGGCGCCCACCGCCTGGAGTGCCAATACCACTGCGAACCCCAGAGCCAATACCAGTAGGGCGGTGATCGATGCGGCGCGGGGCCGGCGGGCGGGATGCGGAAGGCGCATGGCGCAGAATGCTAACTCGCAATCCACGTGCCCGCCTCTCGGGTTGACCGATTCCTGACAGGGCGCGCACGCGATCCCCACCGTATCGGATGGTCCGCGCGGCACATTCCGCTCGCAATCATGGACGGGACGCCGGCGCGAGTGGAACCAACCGGCAGCGCGGCGGTAAGAAAAGCTCGAACGAATCGTGATCCTTCAGGTCGTGGACCGAGGTGTGACGGCCACCTCACCCGACCGACCAGCCCGGCGAGCTCTTAGCGCCGGGTTTGGTGTTTTCGCTTGCCGCGAAGCCCACCGCTCATTTCCGCGCCGCCAGATCCGTATAGACGATCTCTACGAACCGCTCCGGCGTGATGGACCCGGCTCCCCAGCGCGCGTCGAACTGGGCCGTAGGCTTCGCGGCCTGCACCTGGGCCAGCGTCTTGCCCCCCCGGATCAGCCCGCGGATGCGATCGCGCACGGCAACGAGCATGTCGCGGTAGGCGCGCAGCGATTCACGGTCCGAGAGCGGCCCATGTCCGGGAATGATCTTCGTGTCGGCATCGGACAGCGCGAGCATGCGCTCGGCCGCGCCGATCATCCCGCTCACCGAGCCGCCGCTCGGGAGGTCGATGAACGGATACCGCCCGTTGAAGTACGTGTCCCCGGCGTGCAACACGTTGGCGTGCCGCCAGTGGACGATGGCGTCGCCATCGGTGTGCGCCGGTGGGACGTGGAAGACCACTGTCGTGTCGCCGTTCAGCCAGAAGGTCACCGAATCATTGAAGGTGACGATCGGCAGGGCGGCCTGTGGCGCGGGGGGGACCCGGGAGTTGAACAGCGCGATGAACTGCTCGGTGCTGAGCCGCCGGCGCACGTTGTCCTGGGCCACGATCAGCACCCCGGCCTTGCCGAAGTTCTCGTTGCCGCCGGTGTGGTCGCCGTGCCAATGGGTATTGAGCAGGAACCGGAGCGGGGCGGAATCGATCGCCGCGATCGCCGCCTTGATCTTGGCGGTCAGCGGCGCGAACTGATCATCCACCAGGAAGGTGCCGTCCGCGCCGACCGCCACGCCGATGTTGCCGCCCGCTCCCTGCAGCATCCACACCCCGCCGGCCACGTGGGTGGAGCGGACCTGTACGGTGTCGAAGTTCTGCTGGGCTGCCGCGGGAGTCGCGGCGAGAGCCGCCCGTACGGCGGCGACGACGGCAAGACGAGCGCGCATCAAGGACCGACCTCCGCGTCGAACGCGCCGGTGAGGATCCGACCGTTCCGTTTGACCTGAACCCACAGCCGATAGGACCCCGGTTGGGGAAAGGCATACGGCAACGAAATCGAGGACGCGACTGCTCCGTGCTCCATGCTCCCCTGCTCAGCGTCCGTAATCCGCGCTCCTAATCGCCCTCGCACCGTGTCGCCCGGCTGGCGAAGGGTGAAGGCCAGCTGCGACGCCATGGCGATGGTTCCGGCCGGGTGCAGGTGGACGAACACCGCACCGTCGTCGCGGGCGATCACCGCGTGGCTCGCCATGCCCATGTACGCCTCGAGTACGGCGGGCCGGCCGTCGGGCGCGGTCACGGTGAATCGTAGATCGAGATCGCGTCCCGCCACGAGCGGCGTCGAGTCGCGCTCCCACGTCATCGTCGACCGGTCCTCCAACTCGACTCGAAGGCGATCGCTGATCGCTGACGGCTGACGGCTAACCCACCAAGCGTCGTCCGCATCCGTCGGTCGCCACGACGCGCCGGGCGGAGGGAGGCGCACCGTATCCACGAGCGTCCGCGCAAAGCCGTTCTCGTGCACCACGTCGGCGAACAGCCGGTAGCGGCCGGGTGGCACCGGGGGCAGCGCCGCCAGGAACGTGTTCGAGTCCCGCATCACGGGGTGCAGGTGCGCGAGCGCCTGCTGGTCGTCCCGCACCAGGAACAGGTGCATGAGCTTGCCATGATCCGGAATGAGCGGTGGGTAGTGACCGTCGATCCAGTCGGAGTCGGTGATGGCGAGCCGCAGGGTGCTGGCGCCTTCCACCGGCGACACCACGGCGCTCACCTGCAACGGGCGGTACAGGCCGCCGCGGTATTCCGCGTCCACTCCGTCCCACCACCACTTGCCGCCGAGGACCGCGATGGCCAGCAGCGGGACCGTCGCGAGACGGATCCACCACGACCGGCGGCGGCGTCCGGCGTCCGGCTCGATGCCTGGGGGGAGCACGCTTTCGCGGACGGCGGCGCCGACGATCGTCAGGGCGCCAACCAGGAGAAATGCGCCGAGGGCGAGCAACCCCGCCGCGAGCGGGGTGGCGAACCCGAGACGTCGGGTCGCGACCGAGTTCACCGGGACGATGACGGTCCCCGAGCCGGCGGCGCCACGGACCTCGACCTGGATGCTGTAGGCGCCGCGTTCCATGAGCCAGAGCCGGGCGTTGAACAGGTGCGGATCGCCCGCAACGGACGTGGCGCGGTCCGGCGGCGGCTCCTGGGCGGTGGGGCGGCCGCCGCGCAACGGCAGCACGAGCACCGACTCGACGCCCTCACCGCTGAGGAGGCGAATCGTGATGTCGGCCTGGCCGGGGACCACTCCTGGAGGCCGTACGATGACGCGGATCCGGTACGGACCCGCGTCCCCTTCGAAGAACGTATCAGGGCTGCCGACGTGCGCCGCGGCGAGGAGGGCCACGGCCGCGGCGAAACCGGTCCCGGTGAGCCGTCTCCCCATGGTCAACGCCGGACACGCGCCATCCACGCGCCCCACCACAGCCCCAAACGGGCCGAGGCGACGCCGATGGCTACCGCGGTCACGACGCCGGCGCCCGTGAGGGGGTCGGTCCTGATCCTCCAGAACTGGTAACGCCACGGGCCGATCGTGTTGTTGTAACTCCAGCGCTGGGTCCCGAACACGAAATTCTCCGCACTCGGGCTGATCAGGAAGCGCGTCACCGTCCACTGGACCGCGAGCAGCACCAGAACGAACCCAATTCCCACGAGCGCCGCTCTGCCCCAATCGCTCTCGGGGCCGCGGCGCACGACGAGGTCGATCACCAGCGCCGGCACGACGAGCAGGATGGGAAAAGGGGGCGGGACGAAGTGATCCACGGCGTTGTAGATCGGTGCGAGGCGCGGCGTCGCGGGGAACAGCGGCAGGATCCAGAGCATCAGGATGTTCACGGCCATGTAGCTCGCGGCGGCGGTGGTCGCGGGCCAGCGCAGCGTGGACGCACGCGCCGTGGCGGCGAGTAAGAAAGGAAAGGCGCCGGCGCAGATCTTGTAATAGAGCGCGTTGTGCGCGGCATTCGGGAAGCCGACGTACTCGAAGCCTATGATCGCCGCATTCGCCACGAGCAGGCCGGCCGCGTAGGCGAACAACACCCGATAGGCCTCGCGGTGCGGCGCGTCCGTGTCGTCGGCGTGCTGGCGTGCCGCGAGGAGCAGCAGCGCGCCGATCTGGATGCCGGTGAACCCGAGCGCCAGGAGGACGTGCGGGGGAGACAACACCTTCACGTCGAGACCGTAGGCGTTGTGCCACCAGTTGTCGAATGGAGCCGACGCGATCATCGCGATGGCACCCCAGATGCACACCCAGGCCCCGAGCGGCCCTCGGAACCCCCAAAAGCGCACCGCCCGCCCGCGTGCTTCCAGCGTTCCGCCGAATGTCGTCCGGAGCACCAGGGCGCCGCAGGAGACGCCGGCCAGGATGCCGCCCAGGTAGATCGCGAGGTGGGCGGACGTCCAGAACGTGTCCCGGCCGACGGAGCGGTGCCAGGAGATGTCCCAGATCACCCCGACGATCACGCTGGTGGCGGCGAGCAGGACCGCCGCGATATGGGCCGGGAATGCGCCGGCGGCCGCGGCGCGCGGCGCAGTCGCGGGAGCGGCGGTGGCGGTCATGGCGAGCTCCTCAGGAACGTTGCTGCGCCAACGCTAGCGTGATCGTGGAGACCACGCCATCGTTGGCGCGGTCCAGGGGGGAGGTCGGCAATATGCCCGGTCTGCTGTCAAGAGAACGGATCATCGCGCAGCCCGGATTCAACCGGTGGCTGGTACCGCCGGCGGCGCTGGCGATTCACCTCTCCATCGGGATGGCGTACGGGTTCAGCGTCTTCTGGTTGCCGCTCAGCAAGGCCATTGGCATCACCCAATCGGTGCCGTGCCCGGCCGAGATGGGGTTTCTCGCCCGGCTGTTCGCGACCAGCTGTGACTGGAAGATCAGCACGCTGGGGTGGATGTACACGCTGTTCTTCGTGTTTCTGGGATCGTCGGCGGCGCTGTTTGGCCGCTGGGTCGAGCGGGTCGGTCCGCGCCGCGCGGGAGTGGTCGCGGCGTTTTGCTGGGGAGGCGGGTTCGTGATCTCCGCGCTCGGCGTGCACCTGCATCAGATCTGGATGTTGTGGGTCGGCTCCGGCGTGATCGGGGGCTGCGGGCTCGGTCTGGGCTACATCTCGCCCGTGTCCACGCTCATCAAGTGGTTCCCCGACCGCCGCGGCATGGCCACCGGGATGGCGATCATGGGATTCGGCGGGGGGGCCATGATCGGCTCGCCGCTCGCGAATCTCCTCATGAACCACTTCAAGACGCCCACATCGGTCGGGGTGACGCAGACGTTCGTCACGATGGGCCTGATCTATTTCGTGTCGATGCTGTGCGGGGCGTTCGGATACCGGATGCCCGCCCCCGACTGGAAGCCGGAGGGCTGGACCCCACCCGCCGGCAGTAACGCCATGATCACGCGTCGTCATGCGCACGTCAGCCGAGCCTGGCGCACACCGCAGTTCTGGCTGCTGTGGACGGTGCTCTGCATGAACGTGAGCGCCGGCATCGGCGTGATCGGGATGGCCTCCCCGATGCTGCAGGAGGTGTTCGGCGGTAAGGTGATCGGTCTTGTCGGGGCACTGCAGGACCTGACCGAGGATCAGCGAACCCAGGTGGCGACCATCGGCGCAGGGTTCGCGGCGCTGCTCAGCCTCTTCAATATCACGGGACGGATCGTCTGGGCGTCGCTGTCGGACTACTGGGGGCGGAAGCGAACCTATGTGGTGTTCTTCGCCCTGGGCATCGTGCTGTATTCGCTCGCCCCGACCGCCGGCCGCTTGGGCAGCGTTCCCCTGTTCGTCTCGATCTTCTGCATCATCCTCACGATGTATGGAGGCGGGTTCGCGACGATTCCCGCCTATCTGGCCGACATGTTCGGAACCCAGCATGTGGGGGCAATTCACGGGCGGCTACTCACGGCGTGGTCGACGGCCGGCATCCTTGGCCCGGTGCTCGTGAACTACATCCGAGAATACCAGATCGATCGTGGCGTGGCGCCGGGCAGCGCCTACACCACCACCATGTATATCCTGGCGGGACTCCTGGTGATCGGGTTCATCGCCAACCTTTCCGTCAAACCGGTGGACGACCGGTTTTTCATGTCGGATGCGCAGCTGGCCGAAGAGCGCCGGCTGGCGCACGAGGGAGGAGCGCGTCGATGAGCGAGACCCGATCGTCGCCCGTGAGCTGGGTGCTGGTGGTCGTTGCCTGGGGGGCGGTCGGGCTGCCGCTCGCTTGGGGGATCTACAAGACGCTGCAGACGGCCGTGAAAATCTTCCGCTAGACCGCCGCACTGCGCTCCACGCGATAGGCCTCCATCGCGAAGTACTCGGGCAGGCCGAGCCGGTCGGCGCGGGCCGCGGTCTCGAGGTTCCGCGCCTCGACCCGCTGCCAGAATTCCCGGTCGTCGTGCGCCCCGGGGAACGGCGCGGTGTCCTTCTGGGACTGGTGCTTGAAGATCGCCAGGATCTTGGCGCGCAGCTCATCCTGCGACAGGGGCACCAGCACGTCCGCGTCGGTGATGGTCCACTCCTGCCACGCGCCACGGTACAACCAGATCTCCGGGTGGACCACGGCGGAGCCGGCGAGGGCACGGTCGATCGCCGCCTTGCACATGCGGTGGGTGCCGTGCGGGTCGGACAGGTCGCCGGCCACGAACACGAAGTCGGGACGCTCCTCCTCGAGCAGGGCGCGCACGATCTGCACGTCCTCGTCCCCGATCGGTCGTTTGCGCACCTCGCCGGTCTGGTAGAAGGGCAGGTTGAGGAACCGCGCGGCGGTGCGCGGCAGCCCCACCGACTCGAGCGCCGCGATCGCTTCGGATTCCCGGATGTAGCGCTTCAGCTCCTGGACGACCGGCAGGTCCACGTCCCCCGGCACCTTGTGCTCGTAGTGGGACAGCACCGCCCAGCGCACCCGTCGCACCGCGGCGGGATCCACCTCGAGGGCCGCCGCCGCGCGCTCGGCGAAGTCGAGGTGACGCTGCACGTCGTGGTCGAACACCGCGATGTTGCCGCTGGTCATGTAGGCGACCGTGATGACGTTCTCGTTCTCCCGCAGCTTGCGGAGGATGCCGCCCATCGAGATGACGTCGTCGTCGGGGTGCGGGGAGAACACCAGCACGCGCCGGTGGGAGGGCAGCTTGCGGCGCCCGCGGATCTTGTCGCGCAGCCGGTTGAACACCTCGCCGTTGAGCGGGCCGGGCGCCCCGGCGCGGGCGAGGAGCGGACTGAGGTGGTGCTCGGTGTAATCCGCGGCGGTCAGCTTGAGGACCGCCCGACCGGTGCGCTCGGCGAGCCAGACCACCGCACGCTCGGTCATGGACGGCGTCCAGTCCACTGGGCCCAGCACCCACGGTGTCTGGATGCGGGTCAGCTCGGCGGCGGCCGCGAGATCGAGGTACACGATGGCGCCGGGGTGGCCCTGGAGGTACGTGGCGGCGATGTCGGGGGAGGGCTCGCCTTCGACGGCGCGCCGTACGATCGCGGCCTTGTGCTCGCCGGTGGCGACCAGGGCGATCTCGCGCGCGCCCAGGATGGTCGCGACCCCCATCGTGATTGCCTCGCGCGGCACGTTGTCCTCACCGAAGAAATCGGCGGCGGCGCTCTTGCGCGTGAGGGCATCGAGCGTGACGAGACGCGTACGCGAGTCGCGGGCCGAGCCGGGCTCGTTGAATCCGACGTGGCCGCTCTGGCCGATGCCCAGCAGCTGGAAGTCGATGCCGCCCGCGTCCGCGATCGCGCGCTCGTAGGCGTCGCATGCCGCGGCGACCCGCTCGCGCGGCGTGTCGCCCGCAGGGATATGGACCTGCTCCGGCCGGAGATCGAGCTGCGCGAAGCAGTTCTCCCACATGAAACGCCGGTAGCTGTACGGGCTCTCCGGCGACATCGGGTAGTATTCGTCGAGATTGAAAGTGACGACGCGCGAAAAGTCCACCTCACCGGCGCGATGGCGCCGGATCAGCTCGCGGTAGACGCCGAGCGGCGTGCTGCCCGTCGCGAGGCCCAGGACGCATCGTCCCTTGGCGGCCGTATCGCGGCGGACGGCGGCGACGATGCGGTCGGCCAACAGCGCGGCGAGATCGTCGGGATCGGGGACGACCTCGGTCCGCAGCCGCTCCCGGTCGCGTGGGCCTTCCAGCCCGCGGGCCAAGCTACACCTTCACTTCGATCGCAGCGCCGCGCTTGAAGCGGATGTAGAGCCAGGCCATCGGGACGATGAGCAACCCGGCGGCGAGGATGGTCAGCGCCAACAGGGTAGCCGCGAGCAGCACGCCCTCCTGGGAGGTTCCGGCCGCGTCGAACAGCGCCGCGTCCTGGTGGCCGAGCAGTACGATCATCGCTTCCCGGGCGTTCTTCGTGGTCTCCGCGTCGGTGTTCCTGAGCCCGTCGAGGATCTGTTGCACGAAGCCGCGCTCCTGATCGCTCGCGAGCGTGCTCCCGAAGCGCGTCAGATCCGACTGCAGGGTGCTGCGGATGCTGTCCGCCTGGGCACGGTAGGAGGTATCGCTGCCCGTCGCCATCGTCCGCCACACCTCGTACTTGGCATTCAGGCTGTGGAGTGCCTGGCTGGCCGTCGCGCCGCGGGTGACGGTGGCGGAGGCCTGTGCCAGCTTCTTGATGAGCACCACACCGGTGATCAGCGCGGCCACCAGCGTCGCCGCACTGATCGTGACGGCGATCCCCGGGCGAATGAACGTATAGTCCTTCATGGCGATCGCGAAGGACGACCGGGGCATCGATGCGCGGGGCGGGGGAGGTGTGCTCATGGACTTCGCCTTGGGTTCGAGTTGGGGGCCGCCCCACGGTATCCGGCCCCGCAGGGGGTGTCAATACACGCCGGTCTCACCGCAGCGCGAGGGCCAGTGCCTCCGCCGCACGCTGCACCAGCTCCGCGTAGCGGGTGAGTGCCGCGGCCACACGCGCCGCTTCCGCTTGCGCCTCGGCGACGTAGCGCAGCTCCACGGCTTCCCGAATCCCGGGAATCGTCTTCACCCCGTATCCGGTGTAGGCGCCCGGTGCGTACACCAGATGCCGGAACCACGGGCGCCGCGGCAGCCCCGTGGAATCGGCGAGCGCCTGCTCGCTCGCGGCGAGCAGCCGGTTCACGGCGCCCAACGCGGTACGACGCCGCGCGACGTCCTTCACGCCGGTCAGTGCCGCGCTCGCGCGCTCGTACGCCACGGCCGCCGTGTCGAGGCGATCGAGCGCGCTGCGGACCGCCGCCACGTCGAGGCCCTTCGTCGTGTCGTTCCCGGCCGCCAGGCGGGCGATCTCGTCGGCGTACTTGCGGTAGGTGCGCGCCGGCGCCCGGAACTCGAACGGCAGCAGCGGCGCATCCGCCATGCGGAGGATCGCCGTTGCCGTCGTCTGCGCTTCGGTAACGCCGTACACGTAGCCGGTATCGAGGAAGCGCTCGTAAAACGTGTAGCTGTCGTAAATGGAGTGGTAAATCCCGCTGTGGGACGCGCCGCCGTACCCCAAGTTCAGCGAGGCCGTTCCCACATGGTCGAGGAACGCCGTGTAATCCGAACCGGAGCCCAGCGCCTCCAGGGCGAACGTCGTGTCGCTGCTCGTGTCTTTGGGCGCACGCTCCGAGCGCGCGTGGTCGCGGTTGGCCTGGAGGACGCTCTTCCCGGTTCTGGGGTCGGTCACGTCCCGGGCGACCTCCGTGACGAATTGCTCCAGGGAGTGCGATCCCGCGGCGTTGAGCCAACCCGCGTCGTTCGTGTCGGAGTTGTAATAGACGACCGCCTTGGTCCGGAGCTCGTCGCCGTGCGCCTCCGCCCACTCGGTCGAGCCGAGCAGGCCCCATTCCTCCCCGTCCCAGGCGGCGAACACGATCGTGCGCGCGGGCCGCCAGTCGGTCTTGAGCAGGGCGGCGATGGCGCGGGCGGTCTCGCCGAGCGCTGCCTGACCGGAGATCGGGTCTTCCGCACCGTTCACCCAGGCGTCGTGGTGGTTACCGTAGATCACCCACTGGTCGGGCCAGACCGCGCCGCGCACGGTGGCGATCACGTCGTACAGCGGCCGGGTGCGCCACTCGAATCTGAGCGCGAGGTGCGCCTGCGCCGTCCCCGGTCCGAGGTGGTAGGTGATGGGGAGCGCCCCGCGCCACGATTCTGGCGCCACCGGGCCGCCGAGAGTGCGCAGCAACGGTAGCGCGTCCCCATACCCGATCGGCAGCACGGGAATCTTGACGAGCGTCACCGCCTCCGCCTGCGTGAGCCGCCGCCCGCCCGGTACCGACGCCCACCCCGGGCTCTCCGGGTCGCCGGGGTAGGTCGGCATGTCCATCACGCTGCCGCGCTGCACGCCGCTCGCCGCACGCATCGGCCCGGTGGGATAGACGTCGCCCACGAAATAGCCGTCGTCCTTGGGGTCGGAATAGATGATGCAGCCGATCGCCCCGTGCTCCGCCGCGACTTTCGGCTTGATGCCCCGCCACGACTGCCCGTAGCGCGCGATCACGATCTTCCCGCGCACGCTGATGCCCAGGCTATCCAGCACCCGGTAGTCGTCGGGGCGGCCGTAGTTCACATACACGAGCTCGGCGGTGACATCGCCGTCGGGGGCGTAGGCGTTGAAGGTCGGCAGCTGATCGGCTTGGCCAGACGTGGGGTCCTGCGGGAGCGGCGGCTCCTTCAGGCTCGCCGTGAACGGCTCCGGACCCGCGAGCTCCAGCGTGCGGGACACGGGGCGGGGCATCAGGGCCTCGAACTGCTCGATGTGCGCGTCCAGGCCGAGTGCGCGGAACCGCGCCAGCAGCACTTCGGCCACGTGCCGCGAGCGCTCCGTGCCGGCTTCGTGCGGCACCGCCGACAGGAGCCGCACCAGCGCGCGCAGGGTGTCGCGGCTGGGGACGCTGCGCGCCAGCGTCTCGCGACGCGTCTGGCCGGCGAGCTGGTCGGCGGGAAATCCATGAATCGGGGCTGGCTGCTGGGCTCGGAGCGGAGCGGCAAGCAGGATGACGGCACACAGGGCACGGCGCACGAGGGAACCTCGGAGAGAGTCGGACGAAATGTGCCCCGGAAAAACGCGCGTGGCGAGGGATCACTGCCTCCCCGCCACGCCCCGGTGCGACGACGGCGATTCCGCCGGGCTATTGCACGATCACCTTCCCGGACATCGCTGCGCCGTGGATCGTGCAGTTGTAGGTATAGGTGCCGGTGGTCGTGAGGACATAGGGGACGGTGCCGCTCGACAGGTCCTGAGAATCGTTCGGCAGAGTCGCACCTACGGGAGCGGTGAGCCACCTCACGCCGTGCGGACCTCCGGACCATTTGAAGACAACCGTGCCGCCGGACGCAATGGTGACCGAGTCGGGAGCGAAAACGACCCCAGGCCCCACCGTGACGGTGTCGGCGAGCGGCGCGCTCACGATCGTGAGGCCGAAACGCACCGTGTCGCCGAACGCCGTCGCGATGACGGAATCCAAACCTACGGCGGGCCCGAGCGTATGCTGGGTGCTGGCGACGCCGTTGGCGGCCGTGACGCTCGAATCGGGATTGACCGAGCCACCGCCGGCGGTCGTGTCCCACGCAACGGTATCGCCGGCGGACACGTTCCCGTGGGCGTCGGTCGCCTTGACGCTCAACGCCACTATCGTCCCTGGGGCGCCGCTCGCATTGCCGGCGACCGGGTCCAGGTTGACAGCATGTCCGGCGGTTGCGGTCGCGGTGAAGCTGACCGGCGAGCCGATGAGCCCCGTGACCGAGGCCTTCGGTATCTGGTTCCCGGCCGTTGGCCCGAGCGTCACCGAGACCACGGCGATCCCGCTTCCATTGGTAGCGGTCGTCGTACTCACCGCCCCGTTCACCTTCCCACCAGGCGGTGGCGACCAGGTCACGTTCACGCCCGGCACTGGGGCGTTGGTTTCGTCACGGACGAGCACCGAGATCTGGGTGGATAACGGCGCCAGCACCGTGTCGGTCTGGGGGCTCCCCCCGCTTAATGCGATCTGGGTGGCACCCTGGATCCGGGCGATGTGGTGAAACGTCGCGGGCGTGGAACCGGTCACAGTCGCGGTGGTCGTCTGCTGCACAGTATCGACACCCTGAGTCCGGGTGGCCGTAGCCTTTCCGTCGGCTCCGGTCTGGTTGCTCGGCGGAGTGACGGAGCCGCCGCCGATGGCGGCTGCCCAATGGACCGTGATGTTCGAGAGCGGGGTGCCCGATCCGTCCTTGACGGTCACCTCCAGGGCCGCGGCCAGCGGCGCGCCGGCCGCGCCGACCTGATTGTCTCCCGCTGAGGCGGTCACCGCAGAGGGGGACGGACCAGGCCCCGAACCACCTCCCCCGCACGCTGCCGCCGCTCCAACGAGCCAGAGCAATCCCGGACGGCGAGTCCTCATAACACCTCCAAGAGTGGGAATTAGGGCAGGTTGTACCCCTGCAGAGCTTGGTATTGCTGCCTGGCCGGGTGGGCCGGCTCGCACGCGCCGGCTTCCGGACCAGCCTCGAGTTGTGGAAGTCGTCTGGATTGTACCATTTACGACGCATTGTTGCTACTTTAGGTGCGCTTTGACGGCGGATCAAATCGGAGGGGGTGCACCCGGGTGGCGACTGAGACATTTCGGGGAAGTGCCGGGGAGATTCTCCGGCAAGCGAGCGTAGCACTCGACGGCAAATCGGTGACCCTCTGGGAAGTCGCCGACGGGCCCACGTTGGTTCCCCGGGCCTCCAGCGACTCCAGTCCGCGGCATCACTTTACCAGCATGGACGTTGACACCACCCTGAAGCGGTGGGGCATCCCCATTCGCAACGGCAGTCGCTTCGTGGGGTGCCGGTTGTCCTACGACGGGCCGTGGGTGATCGCGCCGGTCCGCATGCGGCCGGCCGCGGCTCCTCCCGAAGGAAAAGAACGGCGCAGTGCCGAGCGGCTCACCCTCGAGCTCGCCGGCCTCTGCCTGGGGTTGTCCGACCGCCGCGAGTCGGTCGCGATCGAGCGCCTGCCCTCCATCTCCGTGGATCCTCTGAAGGACCTGCTCACGCTGCCCGCCGTCGTCGCCCACGAGGCGAAGAACCCGCTCACCGGGGCGCGGGCCGGGCTGCAGTTGACCATGGAGTCGCTGGGGCGGATGGACGATCTGCCGGTGCCGCGCCGCCTCGAGCTGCTCGAGGAGCTGGGGGAGGTGCTGGAAGCGCTCAACCGGGCGCTCGACTTCCTCCAGGCCGTGCAGGATCGCGCGCGCGGCGCGATCCGCGGGCGCGAGCGGTTCGACGCGGTGCGCGTGGCGCGCTCGGTCGTCGCGCTGGAGGGACGCGTGCTGCGCCAGGAGGGTGTGGACGTCGAGCTCGCGACCGCGCTCGAAACCGTCCACCTGAACGGCGACCCCAACCTGCTCTACGAGCTGCTGATCAACCTCGTCCGGAATGCGGTGGAAGCGTCGAGCGATCGGCGCGGACCGATCACGCTCCGGCTGGATCGTGAGGGAGAGACGCTGCGGATCTCCGTGACCGACCGCGGCATCGGCATCCCCGCCTACCTCGTGGACCGGGTGTTCGAGCCGGGATTCACGACCAAGGCCCCCGGGGAAGGGGGGGCGGGGTTGACCGTCGTGCGCAAGGTCGCGCAGGAGATCTTCGGTGGCACCGTCGCCGTAAAGTCCACCGAAGGTGTGGGGACCACCTTCACCGTTGCGATGCCCATTCCCCCGCAGCGCGGTCTCACCTCATCGTTGTTCACCACCGAGTAGGAGCGAGACGCCCGTACACATTCATCAGAGGTTGGAGAGCATGCGACCGTCCAGTTACCACCTCGCTTCCGCTTTTGCAGCCGTGCTGTTGGCCGGCTGCCCGCTCGCGGGCCAGCAGTTGACTGTGGATACCACCGGCGTCGGGGCTCTGCTGGACGAAGGCATGAACCGCTCCGAGGCGATGAAGAATCTCCAGTACCTGGCCGACGTCATCGGTCCGCGACTCACCGGGTCGCCGGCGGCGCGGATGGCCAACGAATGGACGATGAGCCGATTCCAGGCGTACGGCCTCGCCGCCCACCTCGAGCAATGGAATTTCGGCGGCACTTGGACCCGCGGCCCGATGTGGGCGCGACTCGTCGCCCCGCGGGCGCACGACCTGGTGGCCGCGAGCTGGGCCTGGACCGTGGGGACGGGAGGGAAGGCGGTCCGCGGCCCGGTCGTGCGCATCAATGCGAGCACGCCCGAAAGCCTGGCGGCGTACCGGGCGCGGGTGAAGGGCGCCTGGGTGATGCTCGGTCCGCCCGGGTTGGTGTGGAACAACGACGGTCCGCCGATGACGGCGGCGGACTCGCAGCGGCAACGGGACTTCTTCCGCAACGCCTTCGGCTCTCCGGCCGGTGACTCAGCGCGGCGCGCCCTGCTCCAGCAGTTCGGCAACGACCAGCCGTTCATCCTCAAGAATCTCGGCGCCCTGGGACAGCTCCTCGACGCCGGCAAGGAGCAGGACCTGCTGAACATGAGCGGCTCACCCAACCGGGTGTATCCGCTGCCGCGCGTCGTCGTCGCCCACGAAGAATATTCGATGCTCGACCGCTTGCTGGCAGCGGGCGTGACCCCCCAGGTCGAAGCGAGCATTACGAACGCCATGACGGCGGACTCCGTCCCGCAGTGGAACACGGTCGCCGAGATCAAAGGCAGCGAGCATCCCGGCGAGGTGGTGATCGTCGGGGCACACCTCGACTCCTGGGACTTGGGCACCGGCGCGTCCGACAACGGCACCGGTTCGATGGCGACCTTGGAAGCGGCACGCATCATCGCCCGCTCCGGAGTGAAACCCAAGCGCACCATCCGCTTCATCCTGTTCACGGGAGAAGAGCAGGGGCTCATCGGGTCGCGCAAGTACGCGGAGTCCCACGCCGCGGAAGCCGATTCGATCCAAGCGGTCATCGTTCTCGACAACGGGGTGGGGGCGATCACCGGCCAGGCGCTGCAGAGTCGTCTGGATCTCTACTACCTCTGGCGCGCCCTGCTCAACCCGGTGCACGACCTGCACGCTGATTCCATCACCGACAACAACAAGGGCGGGACGGATCATCTCTCGTTCATCCCGTACGGGGTCCCGGGGTTCAACTTCAACCAGATCACGCGCGGCTATAACCACACCCATCACTCCCAGTCGGACACGTATGACAAGGCGATCGATTGGGACCTGCGCCAGGCGTCGACGGTGATGGCGGTGACGGCCCTGGAGCTCGCGAATCTGGACGGCATGATCCCCCGCGGGCATAAGCGCCCCGTGCAGCCGATGACAGCGGTGCGGATCTCGGATAGCCTGGTGGTGAAGGGGAGCCGCTAGTCGGCGTTATTTCTGTCCCAGCAGTTCCTGCACGTCCAACGGCTCCGTCGACATGGCGATCGATCCGTCCGGCCCACGCGGCCACTCGGCTTGCGGGCGGTCGCGATACAACTCCACCCCGTTGCCGTCCGGATCCCGCAGGTAGATCGCCTCGCTCACGCCGTGGTCCGATGCCCCTTCCAGCGGGACGCCGTGCTCGAGGACACGACGGACCGCCGCGGCAAGCGCACCGCGGTTCGGAAAGAGAATGGCGAAGTGGTACAAACCGGTCGTTCCCCGCGGCGGAGGAGGCGCCCCCCGTCCGGCCCAGGTGTTCAACCCGAGGTGATGGTGATAGCCGCCGGCGGACAGGAACACAGCATCCCGTCCGTAGCGGGCGGTCACCGCGAAGCCCAGGACGTCGCGGTAGAAGGCGAGGGCGCGGTCCAGATCCGACACGGTCAGGTGGACGTGGCCGATCCGGGTCTCGGGGTGGATTGAAGTCGTCATACTAGAAGGAACAGTTGCCGGTTCCCGGAGTCCAGAGCAGTCGACTTCTCCCTGTTAGATTGCTGCGCATGCCCAAGATCCCCGTCCCCCAGAACGAACCGGTCCGCTCCCACGCGCCCGGCACCCCCGAGCGTGAAGAGCTGAAGCGCGCGCTCCGCGAGATGAGCGCCCATCCGATCGAGATCCCGCTGATCGTGGGCGGCAAGGAAATTCGGACCGGCCAGACGGTGGACGCGGTGATGCCGCACTGTCACCACCATGTGCTCGCCAAGGTGCACCAGGCGGGTCCCAAGGAGGTGGCCGCGGCCATCGCGGCCGCGCGCGCGGCGTGGCCCGCGTGGGCGGCCGCGACCCTCGAAGAGCGGGCCGCGGTCTTCCTGAAGGCCGCCGACCTGCTGGCCGGCAAGTACCGCGCGACCGTCAACGCGGCCACGATGCTGGGACAGAGCAAGACGTCGCATCAAGCGGAAATCGATGCCGCCTGCGAGCTGATCGATTTTTTCCGGTTCAACGCGCACTTCGCCGAGCGCATCCACGCCGAGCAGCCGCTATCGGCGCCGGGGACCTGGAACCAGCTGGACTACCGCCCGCTCGAAGGGTTCGTGTACGCGATTAGTCCGTTCAACTTTACCTCGATCGGCGGCAACCTCTCTGCCGCCCCGGCGCTGATGGGGACGACGGTCATCTGGAAGCCCGCCGGCACCGCCGTGTACTCGAACTACTTCCTCATGAAGCTGATGGAGGAGGCGGGGCTGCCACCCGGCGTGATCAACTTCCTCCCGGGCCCGGCCTCGCAGATCAGCGCGGCGCTGCTCGCGGACCGCCATCTCGGCGGCATCCACTTCACCGGCTCCACCGACGTGTTCCAGTGGCTGTGGGAGACCGTGGCGAAGAGCCTGCGCCAGTACGCCGACTACCCGCGGCTGGTCGGGGAAACGGGGGGCAAGGACTTCATCGTCGCCCATGCCAGCGCCGACCCCGACGCCCTCGCGACCGCGATCGTGCGCGGCGGTTTCGAATACCAGGGACAGAAGTGCTCCGCGGCGTCCCGCGCGTACGTGCCGGACTCCCTCTGGCCGGCGGTGCGCGAACGGGTCATCGGTATGCTGGAGCACGTGCGCGTGGGGGATCCCGCCGACTTTCGCAACTTCATGGGTGCGGTGATCGACCGAAAGGCGTTCGACAAGATCAAGAGCTACATCGACGAGGCGCGGACGGCGTCGGGGGTGAAGGTGCTGGCCGGCGGCGGCGCCGAGGACACGGACGGATATTTCATCCAGCCGACGCTGCTCCAGGCCGACGACCCGTCCTACCGGACGATGTGCGATGAGATCTTCGGCCCGGTCCTCACGCTGCACGTGTATCCCGAGCGGCGCTGGGCGGAGACCCTGAAGCTGGTCGATTCGACCTCGCCCTACGCACTGACGGGGGCGGTGTTCGCGCGGGATCGTGCGGCGGTCGCCGAGGCGCACCGCGCGCTGCGCTATGCGGCTGGCAATTTCTACGTCAACGACAAACCCACCGGTGCGGTGGTGGGTCAGCAGCCGTTCGGCGGCGCGCGGGCCAGCGGCACCAACGACAAGGCCGGCAGCATGTTCAACCTCATCCGCTGGATCTCCCCGCGCACGGTCAAGGAGACCTTCGCACCGCCCACGGACTTCGCGTACCCGTTCATGGCGGAGCAGTAGTACGACGAAGGCCCGGTGGATGCCACCGGGCCTTCGGTAACTACAATCGGCTGAGACGACGGGGCGGCTACTTCGGGGGCAGGATCTTGAACATCCCCGTGCCGCAGACCGGGCACACGCCCTTCAGCGCCGGACGACCGTTCGCCATCTTCACTTCCTGCGGGTTGGAAATCTTGCGCTTGGTCTTGCACTTCACACAGTACCCCTCGTCGGCCGCCATCGGGGTCTTTCCAGCCTTCGCCATTGCGTCTCCTCCACAGAGACAGGGCTCACAACACGGGGCCTCGCGCGCCGGCCCGTTTGGGACGGGGCGGGCGGCGGCCTAGGACCGGCACCAACTATAACACCCCCCGCTTAGGGTCGGGGAGCCGGGGGCAAGCCGCCGGAGCTGTCGAATCCGATGCGCTTGTGCGAGCCGTCGCAGAACGGCTTCGTCGCCGACGCGCCACAGCGGCACAGGACAATGACTTGCGCTGGCGTGCCGTCTTTGCGGGGCGGTACGGGAATCTCGGAACCGTCCGGCGCCGTCATGCGCGCTGGACCTGCCACAATCAGCGGCCCGTTCGCTTTCGGCGTGATGGTCGTCGTCATCCCGCCGAACGATAACACGGTGCCGGGAACGCGTGGCCACCCCTCCGGGTATGTACATTCCCTTCGGAAATCCATGCACCGTCGCCTGCGTTCCCCGTTGCTGCTGATGCCGTTCGCGCTGGCCTGCGCGACCGAGCACGGCGGTCTCGTGAACCGCATGGCCCAGACGGCGACGCCCTACCTCGCGCGCGCGGCGCGCCAACCGGTGAGCTGGCAGCCGTGGAGCCGGGACGTCTTCGCGCTCGCGGCCCGGCTCGATCGGCCGGTGCTGCTCTATGTCGGCGCCGAAGACTGCCGCTGGTGCACGGTGATGGACCGGGAGGTGTACTCCAACCCCGATCTCGGGGCGCTCATCGATTCGCTGTTCGTGCCGGTGCGGGTCGATCGGGACGAGCGGCCCGATGTGGCCGAGCGCTATCAGGCCGCCGTCCTGGCGCTCGCCGGACTCCGCGGCTATCCGCTCACCGTGTTCCTGACGCCTGACGGCGCTGCGTTTTTTGGTGGCACCTACTTCCCCGGCGACGATCCGGTCACCGGCCGGGGGCTCAAGCAGCTGCTTCCGGAAGTCGCGCGGGATTTTCGCGAGCGACGCGAATTCCTGTCGCGGCACGCCGCCGTCGTGCGGCAGCTCGCCCTGGCCCGCGGGCAGGGCGCCCATGGCGTGCTGCGCCCGCAAGCGCTGGTGGACGAGATCGCGGCGGTACGCACGGGCATCGAATCGTCGGTGCGGGCGGGGCGCCGCCTCGACGGTCTCGCCTCGCTGCAGGGGGTGGTGCTGCTGCTCACCGAGTACATCCGCAGCGACGACAGCGCGGCGTTCGCCGTGGCCCGCGCCGCGCTGGGGACCTTGCTCGATTCGGGGTCGGTGGCGGGGACATCCGTCGACGAGCCGCCCGAGCTCGTTCGCGCGTCGCTGTCCCGCGTGCTCGCCCTCGCCTGGGTGTTCACCGCCGATCCGCGGTTTCGCGAGGCCAGCCAGGATCAGCTCACCGCCCTGCTGCGATCGTTAACCTATCATGACGGGCGAGCGCTGTTCGCCGATCGCGACGGCTATGCGATCGCGACCGCGATCGCGACCGCCGATGCCCTGCGCGATTCGCTGGCGCAGCGCCGCGCGGTCGCGGCGCTCGACACCCTGCTACGCCGCGTCTACGCGCCGCGCACGGGCGTGCGGCACACGGGGACTGGCGCCAACACCGGGCTGTTGCAGGATCAGGTGCAGGTGGCCGATGCGTGCGTGGCCGCGTATGCCGCGACGGGGCGACGTCGCTATCTCGACGTGGCGAAGGATCTGGCGGCGGTGCTGGACCGCGAATTCGCCGACGCCGCCGGCGGCTACTACGACGTCGCCGCGCGCGACGCCCTCGGCGCCCCGTTCGTCGATCGCGTAAAGCCCGTCCTCGACGACCGGCTGCCCGGTGCCAACGCATGGGCGGCGCATATGCTGCTCGGCCTCGCGGCAGCGACCGGCGAAGCCGACTATCGCCGCCGGGCCGAGGCGACGCTCGAAGCGTTCGCCGGTGCCGTGCAGGGAGAAGGCCTCCGCGCCGCGAGCTTCTTGCTCGTCGCGCGAGATGCGTTGGCCGCAGCGCACGCGCGACCGTGACCGAATGAATTCCTCGCGGGTCATTCCTACGGACCGGGAAGTCTCCGATCCGGAGGTCGTCGCACGTGTGCTGGTGGGCGACGTCGAAGCGTTTGGGATCGTGCTCCGCCGCTATGAGCCCGGGCTGCTGCGGTATGCGACCCGGATGCTCGGGCACCCCGATGCGGCGGCGGATGCGGTGGCGGAAGGGTTGGTGCGCGCGTACCGGCACCTCGCCTCCTGCCGCGACCCGGCGCGGTTGAAGAGCTGGCTGTACCGCATCGTGGGGAACCGGTGTCGCAGTCACCTCGCGCGACGGTCGGCGTCCGACATTTCGCTCGACGACGCGCCGCCGCTGCCGGATATGTCGGACACCGAGGCCGAAACCGAGCGAGCCGAGCAGATGGCGCTCGTACAACGCGCCCTCGAAACCATCTCGCCCGAGAAGCGGGAGGCGTTTCTGTTGAAGCACGTCGAGGGCATGAGCTACGAGGAGATGGCGGAAGCCACGGGCGAGAGAATCCCGACGTTGAAGATGCGGGTGCACCGCGCCCGCGCGGCGCTGCTCCAAGCGCTGAAGGAGTATCCGTGAAGCACATCGATCCGCAGGTCCACCGCGTGCTGGACGGCGAGCTGCCGGCCGAGGTGCTGACCGCGTCCCAGCGCGAGCAGCTGGCGGCGCTCACCCGCGCTGCCGAAGCGCTCTCGGCCTTGCCGCGGGCGAGCGTGGCAGCACGGGTGATGACCGAGGTGCGACGTCCCCCGGAAAGCGCGGGCCGGCGGGTGGCGCGCTGGCTGACGGAACGCCATGCCGTCACGATCAGCGTACGACCGATCTGGAGCCTGGCGCTGGCGGTCGTGCTCGCGGCAGTCGCCGTCATCCCGGGGCGTGGCCCGGGTCCGATCCTCGGCGACCAGGAGGGCATTGCCCAATTCGTCGGCCGTTTTCCCGGCGCTAGGTCGGTCGATGTCGTGGGGTCGTTCACGGACTGGCAGTCGGGTGCCGTCGTGCTCCGCGACGACGAGCACGACGGGATCTGGCGCGGCACAGTCGTGCTCCCGGTCGGCCAGCACGAGTACATGTTCGTCGTGGACGGCGAGCGCTGGGTGACCGACCCGCTGGCCGGCCGCTATGTGGACGACGGATTCGGCCGGCAAAACGCGCTCCTCTTCGTCCGGCCGATCGTCCGGTGAATCTGCGCTGCGGCATCCTGCTCGTGCTGACTGCGGCGGCGCCATTGGCGGCCCAGGGTCCCCGCCAACGACTCGCCGGACACGTCCCGCCGGCGACCCTGGCGGTGCTCGATTCGATCGTCCAGGACGCCGCTGGCGCCGGCCTCCCCACCGAGCCGCTCATCCAGAAGGCGCTCGAAGGCGGCGCCAAGGGGGAGGCGCCCGCGCGCATCGTCTCCGCGGTCGCCGCATCGGCAGCTCAGCTGCGCAGCGCCCGGGCGCTGCTCACCTCGGCCGGCGAATCGCCACCCAGCGACCCGCGCGAAGTCAGCGCTGTGGCCGCCGCCCTGTCGCGCGGCGTGTCCCCGCAGCTCGTTGGCAGTCTGAGCGCGGCGCTCCCCGGGGAGCCTACCGGGCCGGCCCTACACGCGGTGGCAGATCTGGTCGGTCACGGGTTCGCGGAGGATTCGTCGGTCGAGTTGATGGTCGAGGGGGCACGCCTGGGCCTGCGGGGACTCCGGTTCCTGGACGTAGCGGCGGCCGCGGTGCAGGAGCTGCAACGCGGGCGCAGTCACTCGGCTGCCCTGGCATCCGTGCGCGTGTTGCTCCCGCACCTGCCCGCTCCGCCGCGCGCCGCGCCTGCCGCCGTCTCCCGCGCTCGCCGAGTCCAGCCGAGTCACGAACGCCCCTGAGGGTCAGGGACTGTGACGGCCCCGCCGCCGGTGGGGTCTCAGGGCCGAAGCGGCCCACCGTGGGCCGCCCGGTCCAATCCTGGAGGCACACTCGTATGCGGAAGATGCTCATCACGCTGGCACTCGTCGCGGCCCCGGCGCTCGCGGCTGCCCAGCAACCGGCCACGACCGCCCAGACTCCGGCGGCGGCTCACGACAGCACGAAAGCGAAGTCGCACCGCGCCGCAGCGCACAAGAAGCCGACGCGCACGACGCGCGACACCACCAAGGCGAAGGCCGCAACGCCCGCACCGCAGGATTCCAGCAAGAAACCCAACTGAACGACAGGTGTCAGGTGTCGGGTGCCGGGTGTGCAGACCCCCGACACCTGGCGCCCGACGCCCGACACCTGCTTGTGTAACTCCCCGCCTTTTCGTATCATAGCGCAACCTTCCAGGGGGCAGCGATCGAATGCCTGGGGAACCGTTCCTCAGCTCCGACGAATACGACGACCGTGCCCATCAGTTGTACAACGAAGGACAATACGACGATGCCATTGAGGTGCTCCGCGAGGGGTTGAGCCTCTACCCCGCGGCTGTCGAGTTGCACGTTGGGATGGGGTACGCCCGGCTGGCCCGTGACGAGTACGCGTGGGCGCGGCGGGCCTTCGAGGAGGCCCTGACCCTCGACTCAGACCATGAAGACGCCCTCGCCGGGTTGGGGGAAGTGCTCCTGAAGTTTGGCGAGCGGGTGGGTGCCGTGTCCTGCTTCGAGCGCATTCTGGGTCTGGGGTTCCGGGACGATCACGACCTCATGCTCCAGGTGGGTCGCGCGCTGTTCCGCGAAGGCGTCCTGGATCAGGCACGTCGTTTCTTCGAAGTGGCGCTGGCCGCGCACGGCGACTCGGCAGAGGCCGCCGCGTGCGTCGGCTACGCCGCTCACCGGCTGGGCGACGAATCGGGGGCGCTCTATTGGCTGCGGCGCGCGCTCGAGCTCGATCCCTCCCAGGCGGAGGCTCGGATCTACCTCGCCAATCTCCTGTACGACCGCGGGGAGTATGAGGCGGCGCTGTTCCATGTCGAGCGAACCGAGCCGGACGACCATGTCGACACGCTGGCGATCTGGCGGCTGCTCGAGTTGAAGCGGAGCGTCTACAAACTCCCGGAGCACGACCCCGAATTGGCGCAATGGCACGCCCGGTTGAACGAGCTCACGGCCGAAGCCTCACCTGACGACCTGCTCCTGGCGGAGATCGCGGCGATCGGGTCCGACGGGCAGGTGCGCGACCCCAGGCAGCTGGAGCTGTTCGGGACGCTCCTCACCGAGCTGCAGGGGATGCGTAAAGGCGCCGCCGGGGCCGACATCCACCGCATCGGCACGCGGGCAGGCCGGATCTACGTCGGCACCTGGGAGGAAATCGTCCGCCAGATGAAGGACGATGCGGCGGAGTGGGCCGGGGGGTCGGTGGAAGACTACATGGCCGCGAGCGCCCGGCTCGGGCGGCAGGAGACCGGCGTGACCATCCCCGCCACCGATGCCGAAAGCTTCCTCCGCGGTAGTGCGGAGGCGGGGCTGCTGCGGATCCTGCTTTAGGACTTTTTCAGCTTCATCCCCAGCGCGAGCGGCCCGTCTCCCAGGGCCACGAGGCTCAGCGCCCCCGCCAGCAGCAGCGCTTCGAGCTCGAAGTTTCGGCCGGCGGGAAGCTGGACACGTAAGATCGCCACCACCATCTCCACGGCGAAGCAGATGGCCCAGCCCCGCGTCAGCAGGCCGAGCAGCACGCAGGCCGCGCCGACGGTCTCTATGCCGATGAGCATCACCGCCCAGACGTTCGCGAACGGAAAGCCGAGGCTGTGGAGGAATCCGCTGAGGGCGGGCAGCCCCCCCTCCAGCTTCTGGATGCCGTGTCGCAGGAAGACGCCCCCCACGCCGAGACGCAGGGGTACGGCCGCATAGGTCGACCAGGCGTTCATATCCGCTCCTGGTGTGTGGCGGGGATCGGCTCGCGGTGGCGCGTGTCGGTCCGCACTTCGCGCGGTGCCAGCCGGCGCACGATGACGTCGAGCGCGCGTTGCGGTTGGGATGCGCCGACCGACGCCACGTCGGCGTAGCACAGCCCTTCGTCGGGCAGTGCGTGGATGGCGACATGCCCGCCGTGGCAGGCGAGCACCGCCGACGTGCCCCGCGGGCTGGCCTGGACGAGCGGCGGGGATGCGGGGTGGAGGCCGGCGGCGTTGGCGGCCGCGAGCGCGAGCGCGCCGAGGTCCTGCGGGTCGGTCAGGCGGCTGGGGGTAACCCCGCTCAAGTCGACGAACAGGTGCTCACAGCTCACGGGACGCACCGGCTCGATGCGGGCACCAGCGGGGCGACGAACGTCCCGCGAACCGGGAGCGCCCCGAGCGGGTCGCCATACAGGTCGAGACGCTGGGCGGTGAATCCGAAACGGCCGCCGATCGCCAATCCGTTGGCGATCGAGACGACCTTGGTAATCGTGATCGTGCCGCCCTGGCGCGACGCCGCTTGAATCTCGGGGTTCGTCGCGATCGTGGACCAGGTCCCCCAGTTGCGTGGCGGCCGGCAGATCGGGTCGAGATTGCCGATCCCCAGGGCTTCGAACGGGGAGATCGAGTCGATCGCGAAGGCGCCGGCCGTGGTCACGTTGGTGAGCAACGTGATGACCACGGCCTCGGCGGTGGTGCCGCCTTGCGAGATGAACGCACGCAGCCGGAACGTGAGGGTGCCGCCGTCGCGTGGGTAGTTGACCGCCTCCACAGCTGACTTCGCGCTGCGGATCACCGTGCCGAACAGCGTGTAGCCGGCCTGCCCGCCGGTGGTGTCGGTCAGGCTCACGATCTCCACCGTCCCTGAATCGGCGGCCGTATCGGTGCCGAGCGCCGCGAAGGCAACGAAAGGAAGCGGGCCGCCTGCGGTCTTGCCGCTGCTGAGGCCCGTTGCCGAATCGATGTCGAAGACCGCGTTCTGCGCCGCGCGGAACCAGACGGTGGGCGTGCCCGCCGCCTGGTGCGCCACCGACACCGGCACCGACAGTGTATCGCTCGGCATCAGGTAGATCGTGTCCAACAGCAGCGTGATCGACAAGGCTTTGGACACTACCACGAGCGCCGCGGCTGTGATGCCCCGGGCGCTCGCCTGCACCTGGCCGAACCCGGCGGCCAGTCCCGTGACGATGCCGGTCACGCTATCCACTTGGAGCAGCGTCGAGGTGGACGTCGACCAGCGCACGACCCCCGGATCCAGTGGGTTGCCGGCTGGGTCGGTGTAGTGGACGGTGAAGGCGGGGTGCACGTCGCCGATGAAGATGGAATCGAGCACGGGCGACAGGCTGAGAGCCGGGCTTGGTCCGGCGTTGTCACTGCACGCGACAGCCACGGCGAGCCCCAGCGTGAGGACGATGACGATGCGCTTCATGCGTGCCGCGATTCTGGAGCGAGACCGGTGGGACCTGGGCGGCCTCAGAACATCGACATGGCCAAGAACGACCGCAAATTGTCGTTCGTGGCCCGGAGGCGGGAAGACAGCAGCCGCACGACTGACCACAGCACTCTGTAGGCGATGTCGCGATTGAAGTCGAGCAGCAGCTCGAAGTCCGAGCGGGAGATCGTGATCAGCGTGCAACCGACGTTGGCGATCGCATCGGTGGACCGTTCGGACCGGTCGAATATGGCCATCTCGCCGAAATTGGCGCCGGACTTCAGGATGGCCAGCGCTTCCTCGCCGGAGCCCGGGATGGTACGGGAGATCCGAACCTCACCTTCGGCGATGATGAACAGCCGATTGCCGGGCTCGCCTTCCTTGAAGATGTACTGCCCGACGGTGAACTTCTGCTCGCGACATACCTCCGAAATGCGGGCGAGCTCCCCTTCGTCCAGGTCCTGGAAGATCGCCGCCTGTTTCAACAGATTGAGGTCCACGCGGTGAAGGTATCGGTCAAGTGAGGGCGGCACAAGTGAAACCGCTGCTGGGTCCGGCGGACCTGCTGACGCTATTGCGATTTCCGCTCGCCGCGGCGTTTCCGTTCGCCCCGCACCCGGCGATCCGGCTCGCGATCGTGGCGGCCGCCGTCGTGACCGACCTGACCGATGGCCTCCTCGCGCGGCATACCGGAGGATCGCGCTGGGGCCCGTGGCTCGACCCCGTGGCGGACAAAGTCTTCATGGCGAGCGCATTCATCACGCTCGCGGGTCTCGGCCTCCTCCACCCGCTGGAGATCGCGGGCGTCTTGTCGCGGGACATCGTCGCGGCCCTGGGGTTCACCGGGACGCTGATCCTGCGGCGCCCCGTCGCCCTGCCCGCGCGCGCGGGCGGAAAGGCCGTGACCGTGTGCCAGGTGCTGACGCTCGTGGCGCTGATCGCCGAATCGCCGTTGACGCGCCCCCTCGCGTGGGCCACCGCTGCCGTGTCGGTGTATGCCATCTGGGATTACGGACGGGCCGCCAGCCGGAGCGGCGAAACGCGGTCACCGGGCCAACCCGGGGAAAGGACCTGACGGTGGGTACGGCGAGCGTTTCGGTGCGGTGGCGCGACCATCTCGTGTTCGAGGGCGGCGGTGCCGGGCGGCCGTCGATCGTCATGGACGGCGATTCGAAGGCGGCCACGTCGCCAGTGGAGCTGCTCCTCGTCGCTGGCGCCGGATGCACCGGCGCCGATATCGTGGGGATCCTGGAAAAGATGCGCGTCGAGCTGCGCACGCTCGACATGGACGTCGAAGGGACCCGGCGCGACGAGCACCCCCGTCGCTTCACCGCGATCCATTTCCGCTTTCGCGTGAGCGGCGCGGGCATCGACGAGACGAAGGTGCGCCGCGCCGTCGATCTGTCACTCGAGCAATACTGTACGGTGATGGCTTCCCTCGCGCCGGACATCCGCGTCAGCTACGACGTTGCCATCACGTAGCGCGTTCGCGCCGCTCCTGCTCGCGGCGCTGGCGCGCCCCCTGGCGGGCCAGCTGCCGGCGGTCACCGAGCTCGACCTGGGTCCCGTCGCCACTTGGGCCCACCGCACGTTCGCCGGCGCCGCGGTGGGGCTCGCGACGCGCCCCGGCGGTGAAGGCCGGGTGGCGCTCGTCGCGGCAGTCGGGTCGGCGGACGGGCACCCGGCGCTGCGGCTCGAGGCCACCGCGCAGTTTCTGGTGATGCCGGGAGCGAGGAGCGGCGTCTCACCCTACGGAGGTGTCGGCCTGTCGTACCTGGGCGCCCGTCCGTATCGGGGCGCCGGCGCGCTCGTCGTATTGGTCGGTGTGGAGGCCGCGCCCGGGCGCCAGCGAGGGTGGTTCGGGGAAGCGGGGTTGGGTGGTGGTCTTCGGCTCCGGCTGGGCTACCGCTGGCGCCGACTGCCGCCCTGGTGGTCCTGAAACGACACGGGCGCCTGTTCGAGGCGCCCGGTTCACGCGCGGATGACGGCTCGACTCAGGCGCTCGCTCCGACCGGCGCGGGACGGGCCACAACGGGCTGGCAGTAGCGCTCCCCCAGCGTGCGGAGCTGATCGAGACCCTCCTCCGCGAGGTCTTCGTAGCGGTCTGCCAGATACAGCATCGTATCGTCGAACCACTCTTTCTGGTGTTCGGGGGTCGCTTCCAGCACGCCGCAGCGCAGGATATGGGAAAACAGCTCATCACGGGCCTGCTCGAAGGTCGTCGGGGTCGTCAACTTCCGGGGCTCACGCTTGTTCGCCATTCGGGGGCGTCCTTTCACGATAGGGCAGCTGTGAAGGCGCAATCTAATCGAGCCCTCCTTTCGAGGCAAACTGGAGTGGTATAATCCAGGGTGAGCACGCACGATCAGACGTATGGGCCGGATCGCTCCGAGCGTCTCGTGGCGTTGTTGCGCGCCCTCGCGATGCGGATCCAAGATCTCGACCGCGACGGCAGACTGCTCGAGGCCGCGCCCGAGCTGCAGCGGCTGTTGGGCAACGCGCGCAGCGAGCTGTTCCACTACGAAGTTCGCGTGACCTACGACACACCTGAAATTGCCGAAAGCCGTCGCATCGTCGATGAAGCCGAGCGACGCCTCGGCGAGGTGCGTTTCGACGAGCCGGACGATAACGAACCTTGGCGGAGGGACACCGACGGATGAACCGGTTTTACGTGGTGCTGGGTCTCGTGGCGGTCGTGGCCGGCGTCCTCATCTGGAAGAGCTCCCGGTCCGAGTCGGCGACCGCCCTCTCGTCTCCGCAGGGTGCAGCGGTGACGGTGACGGCGGCCGACAGCGCCTTCCACGGGTACTCCACCGGAAGCGATTCCGCTGCGGTGGAGGTGGTGGAATACGCCGACTTCCAGTGCCCGCATTGTGCCGAGTTCGCCGTCGTCCAGTTCCCGACGATTCGCGATCAGCTCATCCTCTCGGGCCGGCTCCGTTGGCGGTTCCGCGATTTCCCGGTGGGCTTCCCGTGGTCCCGGCTCTCGGCGCTGGCGGCGCAATGCGCGGGGGAGCAGGGGAAGTTCTGGGAGATGTCGGACGCACTGTTTCAGCGGCAATCGGACTGGGGCCGGAGTACGAAGAGCCCGAACGGGCTGTTCCGTGATCTCGCCCGGGCCAGCGGCGCGGACGTCGGCAAGTACGACGCCTGCATGGACAGCCAACGGTACGCCGGGCGCATCGAAGCCGCCCACCAGGAAGGCGCTGCGCGCAACGTCAACGGTACGCCGACCTTCTTCGTCAACGGCCGCCTCCACGAGTTCCCGCGTGGCGCGACCTCCGACGGGTTCCAGGCACTGGTTGACAGCATCGCTGGGAAGCGCCAGTAGTGCGGCACCGCCAGGCGATCGCGCTGCTGGCGCTCGTCGGGTTCTCCATCTCGCTGTACCTGTGGCTGTACAAGATCGGGATCATCGGCCGGTTGCAATGCGGCACGGGGAGCTGCGAGTACGTGCAGACGAGCCGATACGGGACGCTGCTCGGCGTGCCCGTGGCGTTCTACGGGGTGGTGGCCTACGCGGGCCTCCTCGTCGTCGCGTTGGCCGGGCTGCAGCCTGGCTTGCTCCAGCGTCGCTGGCCCACCGCAGTCGCGGCGGCGATCGCGGCCGGCGGGGTGCTCTTCACGGTCTATCTCACCTGGATCGAGCTCTTCGTGCTGCACGCGATCTGCCGCTGGTGCGTCGGCAGTGGGGTGGTCATTACCCTCATCGCGGCATTGGCGATTCCGACAGCTCTGCGACGGGAACGGGGCGCCTAGCTCTCCTGCGCCTCGTACTGGTCCTTGAGTCGGGCCACCACGGCCGGGTCTGCCAGCGTCGTCGTATCTCCCAGCGTGCGTCCCTCCGCGATGTCCTTCAGCAGGCGTCGCATGATTTTGCCGCTTCGGGTCTTGGGGAGATCGGCACTGAACAGGATGTCGTCGGGCCGCGCGAGCGCGCCGATTTTTTTCGCGACGTGCGCCTTCAGCTCCTCCCGCAGGGCATCGGTCGCCTGGCGGCCCTCCTTCAAGGTGACGAAGGCGGCGAGCGCCTGCCCCTTGAGCTCGTGCGCCCGACCCACCACCGCGGCTTCCGCCACGGCGGGGTGGTCCACCAGGGCACTCTCCACCTCCATCGTGCCGATGCGGTGCCCCGCGACGTTCAAGACGTCGTCGACGCGTCCCAGGATCCAGAAGTAACCTTGCTCGTCGCGTTTGGCGCCATCGCCCGGGAAATACATTCCGGGCCAGCGGCTCCAGTACACCTGCTGGTACCGCTCGTCGTCTCCCCAGATGGTGCGCAACATTCCCGGCCACGGGCTCGTGATGGCGAGGTACCCGCCGCCCACGGCGACCGGTTTGCCCTCGCCATCGAGCAGCTGCGCGTCGATGCCGGGGAAGGCGACGGTGGCCGAGCCCGGTTTGCACGTCGTCCAGCCGGGCAGGGGCGTGATCATGATCCCGCCGGTCTCGGTCTGCCACCACGTATCCACGATCGGACAGCGACCGCCGCCGATGTGCTCGTGATACCACACCCACGCTTCGGGATTGATCGGCTCCCCGACCGTTCCGAGGAGTCGCAGCAACGACAGGTCGTGCTTCGCGGGAAGGTCGGTGCCCCACTTCATGAACGACCGGATCGCCGTGGGAGCCGTGTAGAACACGGTGACGCCGTGACGCGCGCAGATCTCCCAGAAGCGGTCCTTCGCGGGGAAGTCCGGCGCCCCCTCGTACATCACTTCCGTCGCCCCCAGGGCGAGCGGTCCGTACACGACATAGGAATGCCCGGTCACCCAACCGACATCGGCGGTGCACCAGAACACGTCGGAGTCCTTGAGATCGAACACCCACTTCGTGGTGGCGTACACGTGGGTCAGGTACCCACCCGTCGTGTGCAGGATGCCCTTGGGCTTCCCGGTCGTGCCCGACGTGTAGAGGATATAGAGCGGGTCTTCCGCGTCCATCGCTTCCGGGGCGCAGCGGGGCGCGGCCTGCTCCATGAGCGCTTCCCACCACTGATCACGGCCCGTGGTCATCGCGACCGGTTGGCCGGTGCGCCGTAACACGACGACGTGGCGGATGCTGGGCGTGTCGGCGAGGGCCTCGTCGACGTTCTGCTTCAACGCCACCAGGCTGCCGCGGCGGTAACCGCCGTCGGCGGTGACCAGCACCTTGGCGGCGGCATCGTTGATCCGGTCGCGCAGCGATTCGGCGGAGAACCCGCCGAACACGACGGTGTGCGGCGCGCCGATGCGCGCGCAGGCCAGCATCGCCACAGCCACCTCGGGCACCATCGGCATGTAGATCGCGACACGGTCGCCCCGGGCCACCCCCAGACCCTTGAGGACGTTGGCGAAGCGCTCCACCTGCCCCAGCAGATCGGCGTAGGTGAGGCGGCGGACCTCACCTGGTTCGCCTTCCCAGATCAGCGCCAGGCGGTTTCCGCGGCCCGCCCGCACGTGACGATCGAGGCAGTTGGCCGATGCATTGAGCTTGCCGCCGAGGAACCATTTCGCATGCGGTGGCTTCCACTCGAGCACCCGGTCCCACGGGCGGATCCATTCGAGCTGCTTCGCCCAATCGGCCCAATAGGCTTCCCGATCGTTGCGGGCCCGCTCATAGATCTCGGGGTCCCGGACGTGCGCCTGGGCACGGAACGCGGGCGGCGGTGTGAAGCTGCGCTGTTCGTCGAGAAGCGTCTCAATGCGATCGGTCATGGCTCGTGGCGAAATTGAGAGTGGTAAGGTATCGCCGCACGGGTCCCGCGGGTCAAGCGGATTGCAGCATGCGCCGGGCCATGCGTCCTGCGAACCGTCGTACCCCCCCCGGCGCGGGATCCTCGTTTGCAACCCCTTGCAGCGATGCTGCTTGCCCCGAGCGCGCCGAGTGGCACTGAAGTGGCTCAAGGAGAATCGGGAGGTTTGGCTGGTCGGCCCAGACTTTGGAGCGTCGTGCTCACGCCATGATGTCCGCGCAACCGTCAGAGAAGGTGCTCGCCGCTCCCGAGGCGCTGGGTCTCGAGACCCGGTCGAGCTTCCGGCGTACCGCCTCGCAGACCCTGGACGAGCTTCCCGAAAGCACCGGGCGCCTCGTGATCGACCTGTCGGCGACCCGGGCCGTGGACAGTGCCGGACTGGGCGCTCTGATGCTGATCCAGCGCCGGGCTGCCGACCGCCGCCAGACGGTGTGCCTCCGCGGGGCGAACGAGGAGCTGCGGTTCCTGCTGGTACTTACGAAGCTGGACGACCTGTTCGAGCTGGAGAGCGCGGCCGGCTGACGCTCCCCGCGTAGCCGGCACCGACTCGACGGGTATATTGACGAGGTCATGGCCGCCGCTGGAGTCAAGCGCAAAGTCCTGTTCATCGAGGACGAAGCCGCACTGCAGTCGTCGTACGCCCGGTTCTTCAGCGCCCGCTACGACATGTCCTTCGCGCGCACCGGAGCAGAAGCGATGCAACAGCTCGAGGCCTTCGATCCCGAAGTCCTGGTGCTCGATCTGCGTCTCCCGGACACCGATGGGATCGCGCTGCTGCAGCGCATCCGTCAGAAACGCGCGACGATCCCCGTCGTCGTCACGACCGCGTACGTGAGCATGGAGCCGCTGATGCACGTGCTCGACCTCGGTCACAGCGCCTACCTCGTGAAGCCCTTCGACCTGAACGAGCTCGCCGCCCGCATCGATGCTGTCGGCGCGTGACGTCGGCCACGCATACGGGTCCTTGCGGGCCCTTGACGGTATCACCTTCACCCTGGATCGAGGGCGCACGCTGGCCATCTTCGGGCCGAACGGGGCCGGGAAGACCACCCTCCTCAAGGTGCTGGCGGGGCTGATCCACCCGCAGCAGGGGACGGTGCAACTGGCTGGGGGGCGCCGCGCCATCGGCTGGATCGGGCACCAGTCGCAGTTGTATGGGCCGTTGACGGTTGCCGAAAACCTCCGGTTCTGGGCCTCGCTCTACGACGTCCCTGAGCCAGCCCGGCGCGCCCGGCAGGACGAGTTGATCGAGCGCTTGGGCCTCGGGCGCCAGGCGGATCAGCAGGTGCGCACGTTGTCGCGCGGGCAGGCGCAGCGCGCCGCCATCGCCCGGGCCCTGATCCACGATCCGTCCGTCTTGCTGCTCGACGAACCGTTTACGGGCCTGGACCGCGTCGCCGCCGAAGAGCTGCGACGGCTGCTGGGGGAGCTGGCCGCGGCGGGGCGCGCCACCGTCCTGGTCACGCACAACGTCGAAGAGGGGACGGAGCTCGCGAGCGACATCGCGTTCATGCGCGCCGGGCAGTTCGTCGCGTTGGGCCCGCGCGCGGGTCGCGATGCGGCGACGCTCGCCACCGCCTACCGGGAAGCGGTGGGCGGTGGGTGAGCTCGTGCGGCACGCCTGGCTGGTGGCGCGCAAGGACCTCCATCTGGAGTTCCGCTCGCGCACCGCGATCACGTCGGCGTTGGTGTTCACGGCGCTCGTGCTGGTGGTGTTCGAGCATGGTCGCGATCCGACCGCCGTGGCGACGATCGACCTGGCGCCGAGCATCCTGTGGGTGACGTTCAGCTTCGCCGGCATGCTCACGCTCAACCGCGCCTTCAACGCCGAGCTCGAGAACCAGGCGCTTGACGGCCTGCTGCTCGCCCCGATCAGCCGTACCAGTCTGTTCCTGGGCAAGCTCGTCGCGAACCTCGCGTTCGTGGCCGTCGTCCAGGTGACGGGCCTGCTCCTGTTCACCCTGTTTTTCAACGTGCCGGTGTGGAAGGTGTGGGCTCCACTCGTGTCGGTCATGATCTTGGCCACCGTAGGCTTCATCGCGGTCGGGACGCTGTTCAGCGCGATGGTGGTGCGCACGCGGTTCGCGGAGTTGATGCTGCCGGTGCTGCTGCTGCCGTTTCTCCTGCCGCCCCTGATCGCGGCCGTGGAGGTGACGGCGAAGCTGTTCGCCGGACGTCCCTTGAGTGAGGTCGCGGGGTGGCTTAGGTTGCTCGCTGCGTACGACGTCGCATTCGTGTCGCTCGCGACGCTCCTCTTTCCGGCGACGGTGACGGAATGACGCTGCTGCGGCGGGGACGGTGGATCACTGGGATCGCGCTGCTGCTCCTGGGCGGCATGTATGTGCGCGCGCTCGTCTTCACGCCTGAAGAACGCCTGCAGGGGCTGGCGCAGAAGATCTACTACGTGCACGTGCCCTCGGCGTGGTCGGCGATGCTCGCGATGGGGATGGTGGGGCTCGCCAGCATCCTCTTCCTGTTCCTCAAGGACGCGCGCTACGATCGCTTCGCGTCGGCCTCGGCGGAGGTCGGGACGGCGTTTTCGCTGGTGATGCTCACGACCGGGCCGCTGTGGGCCAGACCCATCTGGGGGACCTGGTGGACCTGGGACGCGCGCCTCACCCTGACGTTGATGCTGTTCTTCCTGTTCATCGGCTACCAGGTGCTGCGCGGCGCCGTGACCGACCCCGGCCTGCGGGCCCGGTACGCGGCGGTGGTGGGCATCTGCGGGCTCGTGCTGCTGCCGTTCATCCACCTGAGCGTGTACCTGTTCCGCACCCTGCACCCCATGCCGATCGTCCTGAAGCCGGGCAAGCCGTCTCTGCCCGGGTCGATGCTCGAGACGCTGTTGTTGTCGTTTGGTGTGTTCACGCTGCTGTACGTGGGGTTCGTGATGCAGCGCTATGCGATTGGAGAGCGCTCCCATGACGCCTGACGTGGTCCCGCAAACGGGCGGATACATGGTCGCCGCGTACGTCGTGGCGGCGGTGATTCTCCTCGGATATACGGTGGTGTTGTGGCGGAGGGGCGGCTCGATATCGAAGACGTAAGGAGAAGTTCGTAAGGGGAAACGACGTAGGGAAGAAGCGTACGAATCCTCCTTACGTTTCTTCCCCCTACGCCTTTCTCCCTACGCTTTTCTCTTTACGCCTTCGGCAATAGCAGAACCTTCCACACCAACCCCGCCAATGCTCCCCCGGCCAACGGCCCGATCCAGTACACCGCTTGCGAATGCCATGACCACGCCACCAGCGCGGGGCCGAAGGCGCGCGCGGGGTTGAGGGCCGCCCCCGTGAGGCCGCCTACCACGACCGCCGACACGAAAATCGCGAGCCCGATGCCGAAGCCGCCGATCTTGGGCGCCTCGCTCGACACGGCGGTTCCGAACACGGCGGATACGAGGAAAAAGGTGAACGCCGCCTCGATAGCGATCCCCTGGCCGAATCCGATCGACAGCGAGAGTTGCGGCGTGCCGGCCGACACCGCGCGCACGGCCGCCGCGGCAAACACTCCCTTGAGGAGCGCCGCGCCGGCGATCGCCCCGGCGAGCTGGGCGAGGACGTAGCGACCCAGGGTGCGTCCATCGATCCGGCCGGCCACGAAGAGGCCGAGGCTCACGGCCGGGTTGAAGTGCGCGCCCGAGATGCCCATGAACGCGCTGACCAGGATCGCCATCCCGACCCCGTGGGCCAGGGCGATGCCCAATGGCGTGACGCCGCCGACGGTCATCACGTTGGCGACGATGCTGCCGGCGCCGATGAAGACGAACAGCGCCGTGCCGAGAAACTCCGCGATCAGCGGCCGGGACGTGGCGTTCACCAGAGATCCTCCGTGAGGGATGGGGTGAGGCGGCGGCAAATCTAGGGGCGAACTCAGGCGCGCCGCAACACCAGCGTCGCGTTGATGCCGCCGAAGCCGAACGAGTTCGTCAGGATGGCGCCCGGCTGCGCGGTGCGCCCCTCGCGCGGCAGGCAGTCCAGGTCGCAGGCTGGGTCGGGCTGCGAGAGGTTGAGGGTCGGCGGCAGCCACCCGCGCGCGAGCGACAGGGCGCAGATCGCGATCTCGATCGCCCCGCTCGCGCCCAGCGCGTGGCCGTAGTAGCCCTTGGTCCCGCTCACCGCCAGGCGATAGGCGTGCGCGCCGAACACCTGCTTGATGGCGAGCGTTTCGGTGGAATCGTTGAGCGGGGTGGAGGAGCCGTGCGCGTTGACGTATTCGATCTCCCCGGCGCTCACGTCGCCGTCGGCCAGGGCAAGCACCATCGCCCGAGCAGCCTGGCGGCCGTCGGGCCGGGGCGCTGTCATGTGGTGCGCGTCGTTGGTACAGCCGTAGCCCACGATCTCGCCGTACATCGGGGCGCCCCGCGCCAGCGCCCGACCGCGCTCCTCGAGGATCACCACGGCGGCGCCTTCGCCCATCACGAAGCCGTCGCGATCGGCGTCGAAGGGACGAGACGCCGTTCCGGGATCGTCGTTGCGGGTGCTCATCGCCCGGATGTTGGAGAAGGCGGCGAAGGTGAGCGGAGCGAGCGGAGCCTCGGAACCCCCGGCGGCCATCACGTCCGCATATCCGTCGCGGATGGCGCGAAAACCGTCGCCGACGGCGATGGTCCCCGAGGCGCAGCTCATCGCGTTGGTCGCGTTGGGGCCGGTGAACCCGAATTCGATCGCGATGTTGCAGCTGGCGGCCCCCGGGAACACGGCGAGTGCGAGCGAGGCGTCGAGCCCGCGCGGACCCTCCCGCAGGTAGTTCCCGACCTGCGATTCGGCGAACGCGACGCCGCCCAGCGCCGAGCCCATCATGGCGCCGACGCGATCGGGATCCTCCCGCGCGGGATCGAGCCTGGCGTCGGCCAGAGCGAGCCGGGCGCACGTCACGGCGAGCTGCGAGAATCGGTCGAGGCGCTTCGCGCGCTTGGCCTCGAGAAAATCCTGCGGGCGGAAGTCGGGAATCTCGGCGGCGATCTTGCTGCGGAATGGTGCGGGGTCGAAGCGGCTGAGGGTGCGTACCGCCGAGCGGCGGGCCACGAGTCCCTCCCACAACCCGTCGGCGGCGGTGCCGATCGGGGTCACGGCGCCGACCCCCGTGATCACCACCCGGCGCCGCGGCTTCACGGCGCCTCCGCGCGGCGGCGGATCCCCGCGAGGGTGCGCGACGCGATCCCGTGCACGAACACCGGCCCGATCACGGCTGCAGCCGCCAGACGACCCACCAGCGGCCAGCGTGGGCCCGCCCACTCGTGCACGATCTCCACCATGACGCGCTCCCCCTTCCCGTTGCCCTGCTCAGCGAGCTCCCAGCGAACTTCCATCCCGGCCGTGAGCCCGGCGACGTGCCGGTAACGGATCACCGGCCGGTCGGGCTCTATGCGCATCTCCGACACCCACCACGCCGGGTAGCGCAACGGCGGCGGTCCGAACGGTCGCCAGGCGGCCATCTCCACGCGACCCCCGTCGGCGCGGCGCTCCAGCATCCGCACCCAGCGATAGTGCGGCAGCAGCTCGGGCCAACGCTCGACGTCGCGCGCCAACGCGAAGACGCGCTGCAGCGGAGCCTGGATCGTGATACGGTCGATGGTGTGCATGAATGAGGCTGTCGTCGGTATGCGGTCGTCAGTAGTCGGTAGGTGGCGAACCGAGAACCGACGACCGATGACCGACGACGTCGCCATCACAGGCTCGCATACCCACCCCGGTAGTACAGCAACGGCCGCCGCTCACTGACCTCGCCCCCCGTCACCAGTCCGAAGAACACGGTGTGGTCGCCACCCGGGACGGCGGCCTGCTTGGCGCATTCGATGTGCGCCAGCACACCGTCGATAAGCGGAACGCCGTGCCGGCCTTCCCGGTACCCCACGCCCTCGAAGCGGTTCGCCTCGACGGCCGCGAAACGACGCGCCAGCGCCTCCTGGTCCGCGGCGAGGATGTTGATCGCGAAGTGAGCCGCGGCCCCGAGCGCGTCGTGCATGTCGTGGCTGCGCTCCACCGCCACCAGCAGGAGCGGGGGCTCGAGCGACACCGACGCCACCGAGCTGGCGGTCATGCCGGCGGGCTGACCGTCGGCGTGGAGCGTCGTCACGACGGTCACGCCGGTGGCGAATCTCCCCAAGAGCTGGCGGAATTGGGCTGCCTCGACGCCGGGCATCACCATAGCAGCTGGAAGAGGACCGAAGGAGTCAACACCGCGCGCGCCGGCACGAAGTTGCCGGTCGCGCCGACCACAAGATCCGCCAGGCCGGGATGGCGCGCCAGGCGCTTGACCACGCGGCGCGCCAGCCGCTCCCATCCCACCCCCACGCCGATCAGACGCTCGAGCAGCCACTTTCCGGCGAAGGCTCGGCGCCGCGCGGCGCGATAGGAATCGAGCAACGAAGCGGGCACGGGACCGTTGCCGCCGTTCGCGAGCGCGTTCGTGAGCACATCCGCGGCGAGCTCCGCTCCTCGCAACGCACTGTAGAGGCCCTGCCCGGTGAACGGGTCGAAGAAATCGGCGGCATCGCCCACCAGCAAGCCGCCCCCGCCCGGCGCCACCGCGTGGCGCGACCATTGGGCGAACGGTCCCGTCACGAGCAGCTCCCGCACCGGGACGGCGCTGCTGAAGCGGCCGCGCAATCGCGGAAAGCGGTCCAGCTCGGCCCGCAGCCCGTCCTCCCGGCGCAGCCCCGTCGCGCGCGACCGGGCCGCGGCCACGGGGAGCACGAGAGCCACCGTCGCCACGCCGCCGCCGATCGGCCCCATCCCCACGTAGCCCGGGCGGCCGATATGCATCTCGCCCACGTCCCCGAGCCCGCCGACGTTCGTGTAGTGGGCAGTGAACGCCAAACGGGCTGGATATGACGTCCGGCGCAGCCCAAGACGCCGGGCGACGACGGACCGCAGGCCGTCAGCCCCGACCACCACGCGCGCCCGGTGGGCGCGACGCGCGGCGCCTCCTCCGCGGGTGCGGGTCACGACGCCGCCCACGGCGCCATGGTCGTAGAGCAGCTCCTCGACGGCGGTTCCTTCCTCTATTTGGGCGCCCGCCCGAACCGCTGCCTCCACCAGGAGCATGTCGAGCCGGGCGCGGGAGAGGGCATAGCCATACGGGGCGGGGCTCGGATAGCGGTGGCCTGCAGCGAATCGTCCCACCGCGTCCGTCCCATCCGGCGCCACCACGCGCATGCCGTACAAGCGGCCTGGCGCGGCGCGTTCGATTTCAGGCACCAGCGCCGCATCCAGCCGTTCGAGCAACGGGGTGGCGGCGGGGCTCAAGTATTCGGAGCAGGGCTTGTCGCGGGGAAAGCGGGCACGGTCCAGGAGCAGGACTCTGGCGCCGGCGCGAGCGACGAGCAGCGCCGTGGCGGAGCCGGCCGGTCCCGCTCCCACGACAACGACGTCCCAGGCAGTAGGCATCGCGCTCTTCAGGACCCTATGACCAGGCCAGCCATCCTGCACCTGCCAGCAGGGCGCCGGCCAGGGTGCAGGCCAGGTTCACCGCGTCCTTGTCCAGCCATGGAAATCCGCGCACCAGCTCCACCGGACCGTGACATCCCCGGTCCGAGGGCCGTTCTGTGATCCTGCCGCACACGGGGCAGGCAAACCGGGACTGGAGCGTGGCCCCGAGCAGCGAATCGAACATCATTCCGATGGCGCCTCCCGCCGCAGCCACGGCCGCGCCACGCCAACCGAGCGCCGGGGCGGCCAGGCTCGAGAGGACCGCAATGGCGAGGGCGCCGGTCAGGCCGCCGGCCGTGCCGAGCGGGGTGATACCCCCTGATTCCCCGGCAGAAATGCGTGCGCCGGAGGTGATGAGGCGGGGTAGGGTCCTGGAAAAGGCGCCGATCTCGGTGGCCCAAGTGTCGGCTGCGGCAGCGGCAAGGGCCCCGGCGGCCTCCGGCCAGCGTCCGAGTAGTGCCGCGAGGGCCGCGATCCCGCCGTTCGCCACGACCTGGCGGGCGTTGCGGCGGGGGCTCGCCCCCGTTGCCAGGCGGGTGAGGAGACTGCCACTAAGAAGGAAGGCGAAGAGGGGGACGAGCCCGCGCCAGCCAAGCCCCCACCAGACCGCCCCTCCGACCAGGATGGCGGCGGCGCCACCCCCCGGTGTGAGCCAGCTCACTCGTCGAACAGCTGTTCCAGGATGCGGCGACGGAGCGCGGGCGGTGCGCCCTGGGTACTGCATCGCGCCTTCACGAACTTCAGGAAGAGCCCCTCGAAGTCGTGTTGTTCGCCGCAGGGCGGGCAGTCGGTCAGGTGTTGCCGGATCTCGCGTTCCACGTCGGGTGTCAGCTCCCGATCGAGGTACTCGTAGAGGTGCTCGAGGCATTCGCGGCAGTTCATTTCGCCTGACCCTTGATGTATCCCATGCTCACGGCGTAGTCGTACAGCTTGGCCTGGAGCAGGCGCCGCCCGCGGAATAGCCGGGATTTGACCGTTCCCACGGGGACGTCCAGGACCTTGGCGATCTCCTCGTAGGAGAGCCCTTCGACGTCCGACAGCATCACCGCTTCGCGAAACGCTTCCGGGAGCTGGTCCACGGCCCGCAACACCTCGTCGTCTATGATACGGTCGAAGAACGCGCCCTGCGGATCTCGTTCCTGTATATCCTCGAACACCGCGAAGGGCTCAATTGTGTCCAGGTCGACCGTCTCGGGGTGCCGGCGCCGGCGACGGTATTCATTGATGAAGAGGTGGCGCAGGATGGTCAGCAGCCACCCTTTGGCGTTGGTGCCCAGCGTAAACCGGTCCCAGGAGCGGTAGGCGCGGAGCATCGTCTCCTGGACGAGGTCCTCGGCGTCCGCCGCGGTTCCGGCCAGCCGGAGCCCCACGCGGTAGAGCGTGTCGAGGTGGACCAGCGCTTCGCGCTCGAAACTTGCCCGCCGGTCCTCCGGGGGAGGTCCGCCGGGGGCCGGGGCGGGGGCGGGCGAGGGAGTGGACGCCATGCGAATTGGAGGAACGGTGGCTTGGGCTCCCCGGTTACGCAATGGGGTGCTAGGTTAGCGCGCCGTGATCCATAGCATCGTGCCGCTCGCTGTACTCGAGGCCATCCGGAACCTCGACACCCCCGTGGAAGACGGTCTGGGCGAGTTCGCCGACGAGCTTTTGGTGAAGCGCTTCGGCCTCTCGGCGACCGTCCGGACGCAGCTCGCGGAGTACGAGGCGCTGGTGCGTCGCGATGCGCGCGTGGCCGGCGACCACGTCGAGGCGTTACTGCGGCTGGTGGGGCGCCGCCCCGACGCGAAGCTGGTGTTCGCGGAAGCGGGCCGGCGCGCGGCGCGCCGCGCGGTGCGGCGGGCGTTCACCGGGGCGCGACTGCTCGCCGGGATGGCTCCCCGGAGTCTCGGGTACGCCGTCGCCGGCCGGGCGGCGCACGTCGTCCTGGGCGGTACCCTGACGCGTGAAGCCCGCGTCCCGGTGGTCCGTGTGAGTGATCCAATCGCGGTCCGCGCCACCCCGGATGGGACCGGGTGCGGACTTTACGCGGCCGCGTTCGCGGAGCTGCTCCGCCTCCTCGCCGGTTTCGAAGGGGCGATGCTGCATACCACCTGCCGGACCCGCGGCGACGCGCGCTGCGAATGGCGCGCCGCTCCACCCGATCCGAGACATCACTGATGCCTCCCCTTGCCGGATTCGACTTCGCCGCTCTGACGGCCGTCCTCGAGGCGCTCGACGCCGACGCGTGGTTGCTGTTCGACTTTCGCGGCGTGAACCCGATCGCTGCGCGCGTGCTCGACGTGCACGGTATGGCCACGCGCCGTTACTTCGTCTTTCTGCCGCGCTCCGGGCCGCCGGTGGCGGTCGCTCACCGGATCGAGCTGGCGCCGTTCGAGGGGTTCCCGGGCGAGGTTCGACCCTATGCGGCCTGGCGTGAGCTGCACGCCCAGCTCGAGCCGCTGGTGCGGGGGAAGACGCTGGCCGTGGAGACCTCGCCGCAGGACGGTGTGCCGTACCTCGACCGCGTGCCGCACGGAGTGGTCCAGCTGCTCGAAGCGTTCGGCGCGCGTGTCGTATCGTCCGCGCCGCTGGTCACGCGGTTCGCGGCGCGCTGGTCGGCGGCGGAGCTTGCCGGGCATCGGCGGGCGGCTGAAGCGATCGCCGCGATCGCACGCGACGCGCTCGCCTGGGCGGGCGCCGAGCTGACGCGCGGGACGGCGGTCCGGGAAGTCGCGGTCCAGCAGCGTGTGCTCGACGCGTTCGACCGCGCCGGCCTCGTCACCGACCATCCGCCGATCGCGGCGTTCGGCCCCAACGCCGCGAACCCCCACTATGAGCCCCGGGCGGGTGCGGATCGGGCGCTCGCCGCGGGCGAGGTGATGCTCCTCGACTTGTGGGCGGGCGTGTCGCGCTCCGCCGTGTTCGCCGACCAGACGTGGATGGGCTTCGCCGGCCGGACGCCTCCGCCCGAGGTGGTGCGCGTGTGGGAGGTGGTGCGCGATGCCCGCGATGCGGCCGTCGCGCGCCTGGTCGAACGTTGGCGTGGGGCGGGCGGCACGCCGGTCACCGGAGCCGAACTCGACGACGCGGCACGCGGGGTGATCGTCGCCGCCGGATATGGCGAGTGGTTCATGCACCGGACCGGCCATTCCATCGACCGCGAACTGCACGGCTCTGGCCCGCATCTCGACAACTTCGAGACGGCAGACACGCGGGTGTTGCAACCGGGCATCGGGTTTTCCGTGGAGCCGGGCGTGTATTTGCCGGGGCGGTTCGGCGTGCGCAGCGAGATCAACGTACACCTGAGCGAGTCGGGTCCGGAGGTTACGCCTGCCGCTCCGCAGCGTGCGCTCATCGTGGTGTGACAGCCATCCGTCGCGAGGGTCTTGCGGATCAGCAGGTCGCGCGTCATGTTCGCGCGGCGTTTGCTGTCCACTTTGGGGGACAAGACCGTACAGGTCGCCTTGACAGCCCCTCCGAGGGGGGGGACCTTTTGAGAGTACAGCCGCCTTCGCGAGTACACTCACCCGGAGGGAGGTGACGTGTCGCTATCTGCTTTTCCGTCCGGCAGTTCAAGCGTCTTCACGCCATGGGAGGATATGTCATGACTCATCGTGTGCGCAGCGTCTTCGGACGCTTCCTCGCGCTGAGCGTCGCCGTCGTGCTCGCGACTTTCGTCGCGGTCGCCCCGGTTGCCGCGCAGCAGACGACGGGGAAGGTCGAGGGCACGGTGTCCGATCAAGCGGGCGTGGCGCTCGCGAATGCCCAGGTCTTCGTTGCGGGGACCTCGTTCGGCGCTGTGACGAACGACAAGGGCTACTACTTCATCAATAACGTGCCGGTGGGCAGCTACACGCTGCGCGCGCA
>Ga0184629_10000043_pt1 | contig 45715 bp, 41 predicted proteins | sample PLM4_32_b1_FD_133158 | JGI IMG/M metagenome (GOLD analysis project Ga0184629, IMG submission 133158) | Groundwater sediment microbial communities from an aquifer in East River, Colorado, USA - PLM4_32_b1 | ecosystem: Environmental > Terrestrial > Soil > Riparian zone | place: USA: East River...
CATCTTCTTCATGGGCGGGCTTGGCTACATGCTCAAGCGGCATGACTGGCCGCGCGCGCCGTTCGTCATCGGCGTCATCCTCGGCAAGATCGCCGAGGATTCGCTGCTCAAGGCGCTCGCCATTTTCGGCTTCGAATTTTTCCTGCGCCCGCTCTCGCTCGTGCTCATCGCGATGATCATCGGCAGCATCGTGTTCTATTTCTGGCGCATGCGGAACGGCAAATTGGGCCTCGCCCATGGTTGAGGGCCGCATTCTCATCGCAGGCATCATGCTGGTGATTTTCGCCGCCATGGTCGCGATGGCGAGCACCTATGCGGCAGAGGCGCGCTTCTTGCCCCTCGTCATCGGCGTTCCGGGGCTCGTGCTCTGCATCATCCAGTTCGTCACCGAGCTCAGAACGACGCCCGGACCCGACGAGAAGGTCTACACCGCAGCGGACCGTATGGCCGAACTCAAGATGTTCGGTTGGTTCGCGGTCTTCGTCTTCGGCATCATCCTGTTCGGGTTTCCCTATGCGGCTCCCATAATCGTCGCGCTTTACCTGCATTTTTCCTGGGGCGAGAAGTGGTATGTGTCCCTCGGCGCCGCCGCGTTTTCCTGGGTCATCCTTCACGGAATTTTCGACTACGTGCTCGGTTTGCCGCTGTTCGAGGGACTGGTTAACCAGTGGATTGAAGAGCTGGTGTATCCGTTGATTTAGCGCTAATCGAACCTCTAGCCGAAAACGACGGAAGAGCGGAGAATTGCGATGTGCGGTGAATTGGAAGAAGAAGGCCGGCCTGAAGACGATGTCTATGCGCGGTTCGTGGCGCATGTGCACTCCTTCCTCGCCGGCATGAAGAAAGTCGGCAAGAACGCTGACGAAGTCCACGTCCATCTCGACCGCATGTTCCGCGAGCAGCTGCTGGCGGTCCTGGACGAGAAGCGCGCACCCGAGGACATGAGCGGCTATGAGCGCATGGTGATGGAGCCGCTGGTCTTCGCCCGTCTCGCCGGCTTCATCGCGGCGCATCTGCCGCTCTCCGAGGATCCGCTGCGCCGCGTGATCGACGCGCTGATGGTCGGCTACTCCGAAGGTGAAGTCGCGCAGGCGCACGATCACGACCACGATCACGATCATCACCACGGCCACGGCCACACGCACTGATCCCGGTTTTACTCGTCCGTCGTTGAAACGTAATCCTCAATCCACCTTCCCCAACGCGGGGAGGTCGGCGAGCCGGGCGCGGTAGCGCTCAGGCGAGCCGGTTGGGGGAAATTCCAGAGCAGGTTCATGACAGAGAAGAAATCAACCACGCAGTCGGACAGGAAGTGGCAGTCCGACGTCATTGCCGATCTGATCCGGCAGTTCGGCTTTCCCTACATCGCGCTCAATCCCGGCGCGAGCTATCGTGGCCTGCATGATTCGCTCGTCAACTACAACGGCGACAATCCGCCGATGCTGCTTTCTCAGCACGAGAAGATCGCGGTGCAGATCGCGCACGGCTACGCGAAAGCGTGCGGCGAGCCGCTCTGCGTGATCGTGCACAACGTGGTCGGTCTGTTGCACGCGACGATGGGCGTCTATTACGCCTACATGGACCGCGCGCCCGTGTTCCTCATCGGCGCCACCGGTCCAATGGATGAAGGCAAGCGTCGCCCCCGCGTCGACTGGGAGCACACCGCGCTCGCGCAGGGCACTGCCGTACGCGATTTCGTCAAATGGGATTATCAGCCCGGCGGCATCCAGGGCGTGCCCGATTCCTTTGCGCGCGCCTACTCGATCATGATGACCGAGCCGCAAGGCCCAATCTACATGTGCTACGACGCGGCCCTTCAGGAAGCGGAGCTCAAAGAGCCGGTCAAGCTTCCCGATCCGAAGACGCCGAAAGTGCCGGGCAAGATCGCGCCCGATTTAACCGCGCTGTCGAAGATCGCCGACATGCTCGTCGTCTCCGAATGGCCGGTTCTGATGCCGCAATATGTCGGCCGCGTGCAGAGCGGCATGTCCGACATGGTCGCGCTCGCCGAGACCGCCGGCGCCGCCGTGTTCGACGTTCAGTCGCGGCTGAATTTCCCAACCGGCCATCCGCTCGACTGCCGGATGAACAAGAAGATCTTCGAGCCCGCCGACGTCATCCTCTCCCTCGATTGCCGCGATTGGGAAGGCCCGACCCACTACAACGACCGCATCAATCGCACGCTGAAATCGCACTATTCCGAGAAGTGCCAGTGGGTCGATATCGGCTTTGCCGACATCGAGGTCTCGCGCTGGGCGATGGGCTACCAGAAATTCCCGGAGTGCTCGGCGCGGGTGCTCGCCGACACCGAGCTCGCGATCCCCGCGCTCACCAAGCTCTGCGGCGAACGCATCGGCAAGGACGCGAACGCGTCCAAACGCATCGCCGAGCGCAAGCGCGCGGTCGCGGAGATCAGCGCGAAGACCCGCGCCAAGTGGCGCGAGGACGCGCGCGAGGACTGGGACGCCTCGCCGATCACGCTGCCGCGCCTCGCCACGGAAGTGTGGGAGCAGATCAAGAACGAGGATTGGGTCGTCACCACGCAGGCCTTCGAGAACTGGGCGCTGAAATTGTGGCCGTTCGACAAGCCCTATCGCTGGCCCGGCAAGCCGCTCGGCACGGGCACGCAGATCGGCATGGCGATCGGCGTCGCGCTCGCCCATCGCGGCAAGGGTCGCCTCATCGTCGACTGCCAGACCGACGGCGATCTGATGTTCGATGCGGGCGCGCTCTGGTTCGCCGCCAAGCACAAGATCCCGCTGCTCTGCGTGATGCACAACAACCGCGCCTACTACAACGACTGGGAGCACCAGATCACGGTCGCGCGCCAGCGCAACACGCCGGTCGAGCGCGCCTATATCGGCATGGATATCGACGGCCCACCGCCCGACTTCGCGACGCTCGCGCGCTCCATGGGCTGGTATGCGGAAGGTCCAATCGACAAGCCCCAAGATATCGCCGCTGCACTGAAACGCGCGATCGCCGAAGTGAAGAAGGGCAAGCCCGCGCTCGTCGACACGATCACCCAGCATCGCGGTTGAGAAGGATTTGCGCGCATGAAAGTCGGCGTCGTTGGGGTGGGGGAGATGGGCGCCGCGATGGCGGGCCATCTCGTGGCCAAGGGCGGCCATCAGGTCACCGCATATGACATCAATGCCGAGCGCCTCGCCGCCGCCTCCCGCAATGGCATCGGCGCTGCGTCATCGCTCGAGGACCTCGCCAAGAAAGCGGAGCTCTTCGTCGTCATCGTCTCGACCGACGAGCAATCGGCTCAAGTGACCGATGTGCTCTCGCGCCACGCCGCCGACAATGCGCTGATCGCGATTGCCGCGACCAACGGCCCGCTGACCATGAAGGAGCTCGACAAGCTCGCGCAATCGCGCGGCAAGCGCTTCATCGATGCGCCGGTCGTCTATGGCGCGACCGGTGCGAGGGAAGGCAATCTGCTCTCGCTCTGCGGCGGCGCGGAAACCGATGTCGAACGTGCGCGCCCCGTCCTGATGGCGTACAGCCGCAACGTGCTGCGTGTGGGTCCCGTGGGCTCCGGCCAGCTCGCCAAGGCCTGCAACAATCTGCTCCACTGGGCCCATTGCGTCTCGAATTTCGAGACGCTGCTGATCGCCAAGCGCTTCGGCGTGGACGCCCAGCGCATGCGCGAAGTCCTGCTCGAATGCCCCGCCTACAACACCACGCTCAAACGCTGGGATGGCACCAGGTTCACGTGGCAGGAAAAGGACATGGACTTGACCATGGACCTCGCCCAGATGTCCGGGCTGGTGCTGCCGTTGGCTGGGCAGATCGACCAACTCGTCAAATTGTTATCGGCCTCCGATGTCAAAGCGCTGCTTTACGGTCCGGAATGTTCCTATCTTGGCCGCACGATCACGCCGCTCTCGTCCGACGAAGGCGGCCTCGTCTAGGTGCAAGCGTACGTGACATGATGGTATTGCGTATCTTATTCCTCCCCCTGAAAGGGGGAGGTCGATCACGCCGAAGCGAAGCGGAGGCGGATCGGGTGGGGGTCCCCTCTCCACCGTTGCCCTTAAGAGAGACGAGCAAACGCATGGCACGACCGCACGCCCTCTGGTCCTACACCATCGCCGGATGGTCCGGGTTCTATGTCATGCTGGTCGAGCTCTTGAGCGGCCGGCTGATTGCGCCATCCTTCGGCAACTCGATCTATGTCTGGGGCTCCGTCATCTTCATCTTCATGTTCGGGCTTTCCATCGGCTATCTGCTCGGCGGCATCTACTCGCAGTACAAGCCGAGCGTCGTGCGTCTCTGCGGCATCCTCGCCTGCGGCGCGATCACCACGCTCCCGACGGTCTTCTTCGGCACGGAGATCCTCGACTTCATGTTCGATGCGGTGACCGATCCGCGTTTCGGATCGCTGGCGACGTGTGTCGCCCTCTTCCTGGTGCCGACCGTCTTCGCCGGGATGGTCTCGCCCTACGCCATCCGCATCATCGTCAAGAATAAGGAATCCTCCGGCCATGACGCCGGCTACCTTTATTTCATCTCCACGCTCGGAAGCAGTGCGGGAACGCTTCTCACCGCCTTCTATTTGGTGCTTTTGTTCGAGGTGAACACGATCCTTTTGGTTGCAATCGCCATTTCCCTTATGGTTGCTTCCTTGGGAACACTGGCAAATCTTGGGAAGAAATGAGCCCGCCATGCGTGCATTGACGATCCTGGTCGCCCTTCTCTTCGCTCTTGCGGGCGTGCCCGCCTCGGCGCAGCAATTGCTGCATCAGGAACGCTCGCTCTACCGCAACCTCTTCGTCACGCAGTCAGGCGATGAGATCTGCATGCTGTTCCGCTATCCGGTGCCGCTGGGCCGCGACTCCTGCAAGCTCAAGTGCGATCCCAACAAGCTGATCTTCGACTACACGCAGATGATGCTGGCGGGGCTCTATCTCAATCCGAAGCCCGCGAAGCTCCTCATCATCGGCGAAGGCGGCGGCACGATCCCGACCGCGCTCCAGGAAATGTATCCCGACATGCAGATCGATCTCGTCGAGATCGATGCCGCGGTCGACCGCGTCGCCAAGCGCTTCTTCGATTTCAAGCCCGGACCCAAGATGCGGGTCGTCATCGAAGACGGCCGCGTCTTCGTGAAACGCAGCCGCGCGCAGAACCCGCAATACAGCATGATCCTCTTGGACGCCTTCGACGCGGACTACATCCCCGAGCACCTCTTGACGCGCGAATTTCTCCAGGAGGTGAAGTCGATCCTCGCGCCCGACGGCGTGCTCGTCGCCAACACCTTCTCCAACAGCGCGCTCTATGATTACGAATCCGTAACCTATCGCGCGGTGTTCGGTCCCTTCTACAATCTGAAGCTCGGCAACCGCATCATCATCGCCCGCAACAACGGCATCCCGCCGATCGCCGAAATCAGGGCCAATGCCCAGGTCGTCGAGGCCCAGTTGCAGCGCCGCGGCACGGGCTCGAGCTTCCTGCTTCCCCTGTTCAACACCGGCATGGACTGGAACCCCAACACCCGCATCCTCACCGATCAATATTCGCCCTCCAATCTGTTGAACGCGCTCCCCCGCACGCGGTAGACGTAACGCGTTACCTTTCCTCCCCCGTTTACGGGGGAGGTGCTCGCGCAGCGAGTGGAGGGGGGAGGACGCGTTTCAATGGATGACGACACGCCTGAAGCCGATCAACCGCAGGCCGGCCACAATCGCGAACGCCCCGTCGTCTGGGAGCGCTGGCAGAAGAAGCGCACTTTCGTCCGCGCGCTCGAAGGCACCTACAGCCACCTGACCAAAGAGCTGCTTGCGCAGCCGCGCGTGCTGTCGTCCCGCGAGGAACCGTGGAAGGGCGGGCCTCAGCACTACAGCAAGGTGGGCATCACGCCAGGCACGAGGAAGGTCGCCCAATCGATCGAGACGCACATCGAAGCCTACGGCCCGGGCGCCTACGGCCAGAAGCATGGCCATCTCAACAGCGCCGTCTTCTATGTCATCAAAGGTCGCGGCTACGACATCCATGACGGCAAGAAGATTCCCTGGAAGGCCGGCGACATCATGATCGTCGAAACGGGCTGCGTGCATCAGCACTTCAACGACGATCCGGATAACGAGGCGGTGCTGCTCGTCTTCAAGGCAAAGCCGCTGTTCCTCTTCATGCACCTCCTGTTCCAGAAGATGGTGACCTATCCGCCGACGACTCTGCTCGAAGGCCACGAGGACTGGAAACCGCCCACGGATCTATAGCGGACGAAGAAACCGCGTGCGGTCGGCACAACAAGGAGGGGCGCGTTCGTCGTCGTCTTCTACTGGCCGCTGATCGGCTTCTGAGGCGCCCGCTACCGCCGCCGCCGCCGCGCGACCGAAATGACGATCAACCCCGCGACTGCGGTTCCGAGCCCGTAATACACCCACATCACGTCGTTGATCATGAAGCTGCTGCTCGGATAGGGGAAATAGCCCGACCCTTGCGCCGCCCACAGCAGTCCCATCGCCACCGCAAGCACACCGAGCACGACCAACACTGTCTTCATCGCGCGCCCCTGCTGTTGTGCTCCCGATCGAGGTCCGACGAATTCTCAGTTCTCGGCCAAGGCGGCAGTCATCTCGGCTTGTTTGACCGTCCCGCCGTGCCCGCCGACAAACGTAACGGGATCCTCGACGTCGAATTCCCTCAACGTGTTGCCGACGGCGATCGTGGCCTCCGAACGCGCGATGGGAGCGCCGCGCGGCGAGATGAGGTCGGTGACATAGACGAGATTGCTGCCCATCACATGGCCGATGAGCATGCCGTCGACATGCGGATTGCCGAACCTCGGCGCCGTGGCACTTGACGCCGCCGAAAGGTTGTAGAGCCGGACCTCGGCCGTCTCGTCCCTGATCGTCATGTTTTCGAAGACCCCGTAGATCACCGGGGTGCGCGGGTTCTTTGTGAGGTCGTCCGGAACGACAGTGTGCGGCGCGCTCACGACCTTTTGGAAGTACTCGACGCTCTCGCTCGGAACGACGACGGTAGCGCCGTCCGCCACATAAGTGCGCAGTCCGCCCGCATGATCCATATGGTGATGCGTGACCACGATATAGCGGATAGGCTTTCCGGGATATTTCGCCTTGGCCGCGTCGATGGTCCAGCGCGATTGCAGCTCGCCATAGGGCGCGTCGAACACAATCAGAAAGTCTTTCATGGCGACGATCAGATTGTTGGCGGTGCCGCCCTGTACGTGCTGCACGTTGGGCGCCAGTTCGACCAGGCTCAACCCACCGCCGTCGGGATAGATGATCGCATCGCTGTCGGTGAACCGCGTCAGGAACAGACGGCGCAGCACCCATTGATAGGGCACGTTACCCGTAGCCTGCGGTTTAGCGGCCGCCATAACCGCGTCGGGAACGGCAAACACATCGCCCGCGATCGCGGGATTGGGCGTCATCATCGAATAATTGAGTCTCGCCACCTCGATACCGTTGATGCGGTAGGACAGCGATGTGGCGACCTGTGCAGCACCGGCCGGCATCCAGCCCTCGAGCACGAGATCGAAGTTTGAATCCCCGCTTATATTGTCGTCGTCACGCGTGCGGATCGCGGCAGGCAGATGCGTCATCGGATCGAACAGGATGACGAATGTGGTTCCTGCCTCGCTATAGGAGACGGCCGGTAGAGATCGGTCACCGAGCTGCTGGGGTTCCGCGGCGCTGACGCTGCCGGCATTGTCCATGGCCTTCAGAAGCAGCCTGGGCGAGGCCCGCTCGAACTCGCGCAGGTGTGTGGCGACGCGAATGCCCGACATCGGCTTGCTGCCCGTGCTGTCGGTGACGAAGCCGAGCGTCGGCAGGACGGTCTCGGTGTAGTTCAGCTTCACCGCAGGCGGCGGATATTGCTGATCGCGGTCCCAATTCGTGCGCGCCATGCCCTTGGCAAGGTCCCATGTCGTCTCGAAGGTTGCGGTTCCAAGCGCTCGCGCCTCGCCGCCAGCCGTCTGCGATTGTCCCGGTTCCCAGAACTCGGCGTTGCCCTTCACTTCGAGCCCGGCCAGTGCGCGCAGCGCCTCCGCGCCGCCTTGCGCCTCAACCGCTTGGCTGACGAGAGCGCCGGCGTTTCCTTGAGCCGTGGTCGACTGGTCCTGGCAACCTGCCAGCAGCAATGCGGCAATCCACAACATCCGCTTCATGGCAGCTCCTCCCAGAGTTCAGCAAAACTGTACGCGTTCGCCCAACGACGCTTCAAGAGGTCGAGGGTCCGGCGGCGATACGCACCGGGGCCGTGTCGCCGCGACTCTCACCAATGCGTGATGAGCCGGCGCGACCGTGGTTTCTCGCAATCTGGCGGGATGCTATCGTCATCTGGGCCGACAACGGGGAGAAGTCATGTCCACATTTCGCCAGATCAGCGCTGCTCTTCTTGCGAGCGCTGTTGCGTCCGTCTCGGCCATGGCCTTGGCCGCGCAAGAGGGTACTGTCCTGACCATCCCGAATCTGTACGTCTTTTGCCAATACCGCGTGGCCGCGATTTTCCCGAGCGAGCCGACGATCCGGGACATCATGTACACCAATGGCGATAGGACGGTTCCGGCGCGGCAGTTCTACGTCGAACGGGGCATGGACAGGTACAGCGTGACCATCGCCGACTTCACCAAAGGCGGGCCGGCCATCGACGACACGATCGTCGAGAATGCGGCGATCGCTCTCCGCCAGCGCGGCGAGCTTCGAATACAGTTTCCCGAAGACTACACGCCGGGCATCCCCGGCCGGCAACTGAATATCCTCGAGTCCAGTAGCCGCCTGCTGCGCGCCTCGGTCTATATGGCCGACCACCGTCTCTACATCACCGAAACCTTGTCCGATCCGAACGATTCCGCCGCCATTCAGTTCGAGCAATCGGTGCTCATGATCGACGCCAATGGCGGCGACCTCAACAATGTGGCCACCCGGAACCGTTATGCCTGCCAGAGGTAGAGTCTGACCTTTGGCATGTCGCGTGGTCCCCCGCAACAAGCACAGCCGGCGCTTCTTCTGAGGGTGCGCGCGCCCTCGCCTTGGCCGTGCCTAGCGAACATGTTATCCGGAAATCACCATGCCCGACGACCAGATCGCGATCTCGATCCGGGGCGCATCCAAGACCTATGACGGCGGCGCGAGCGAAGCGATTCGCGACATCTCGCTCGACATCGGCGCGGGCGAGTTCCTGGTCATCGTCGGCGAATCCGGCTCGGGCAAGACCACCTTGCTCAAGATCATCAACCGTCTGATCGATCCGGACGCGGGCACGGTGCGCGTCTTCGACACCGATGTGACCTCCGTCGACGCGACCCGATTGCGCCGGAGCATCGGTTATGTGTTTCAGGAGGTCGGTCTGTTTCCGCATCTGACCGTCGCCGAGAACATCGCGATCACGCCGGCGCTGCTCGGCTGGGACTCCGACACCGTCGCCGCGCGCGTGAATGAGCTGCTGGACCTCGTGCGTCTCGCGCGCGACACCGTCGATCGCTTTCCCGACACGCTCTCAGGCGGCCAGCGCCAGCGCGTCGGCGTTGCGCGCGCCATCGCCGCGCGACCGCGCATCGTGCTGATGGACGAGCCCTTCGGCGCCGTCGATCCGATCACGCGCGAGGCGCTCGCCGAAGACTACCGCGCGCTGCACTCCGCGCTCCAGCTCACCACGGTCATGATCACGCACGATCTGCTTGAAGCCGTGCTGCTCGCCGACCGAATCGCGGTGATGCAGGACGGCCGCATCGTGGACGAGGGCACGCCGCACCATTTGCTGACCGCCTCGAAGCACGACTATGTCCGCGATCTGATGGCGAAGCCGCGTCGTCAGGCGGATCGCGTCGCCGCGCTTGCCGCCGAGGCCGCCAAATGAGCGCGTGGTTCGACCCGAACGTCGCCGATGCGTTCGCGCGTCTGCCCGAATATCTCGGCCAGCACGTGATGCTCAGCGTCAGCGCGATCGTGCTGGGGCTCTTGCTGGGCCTTCCGCTCGCCATCGCCGGTATCCGCTCGCCGCGCTTCCGCATGATCGTGCTCGCGGTCATCGGTCTTGCGCAGACCATTCCTGGCCTCGCTTTGCTTGCGCTCTTCTATCCGCTGCTGCTCGGACTTTCGCTCATCACCACCGCAGCAATCGGCCTGCAATTCTCTGCGCTCGGATTCCTGCCCTCGCTGCTCGCGCTCACGCTCTATTCGATGCTGCCGATCCTGCGCAACACGATCACCGGCGTGCTCGGTGTCGATGCCTCGATCAAGCAGGCCGCGATTGGCGTCGGCATGACGCCGATGCAGTCGCTGATGAAGGTGGAGCTGCCGCTCGCGCTGCCCACCATCATGGCGGGCGTGCGCACCGCTGCCGTCTGGGTGATCGGCACGGCGACGCTTTCGACCGCCGTCGGACAGACAAGCCTCGGCAACTACATCTTCACCGGCCTCCAGACGCAGAATTGGATCTTCGTCCTCTTCGGCTGCGTCGCGGCGGCCGTTCTCGCGCTGCTCGTCGACGGTTTGCTCGCCGGCATCGAGGTGGCGCTCGCGACGCGCAATCGCCGCAAGCTCGTGCTCGCCGCCGCCGCAACGGTGCTCGTTCTCGCCGTCAGCAGCGTGCCGGCGTTCGTGCAGGGGGACGCGCAATACGTGATCGGCTCGAAGCCCTTCGCCGAGCAATATGTGCTCGCGGCGCTGATGCAGCAGCGTCTGAGCGCGGCGGGCCTCGCATCCAGTCAGCGCGCGGGCCTCGGTTCCACCGTTGCGTTCGACGCACTCGCTGCCGGCGACATCGACCTCTATGTCGATTACACGGGCACGATCTGGACCAATGTCATGCACCGCGACGAGTTCACGTCGCGCGAAGCCGTGCTCTCCGAGATCGGAACCTGGCTCAAGACCAATCGCAACGTGACGCTGCTCGGGCCCTTGGGCTTCGAGAACGCCTACGCGCTCGCCATGCGCCGCGACCGTGCCGAGGCGCTCGGCATCCACACGATCGAAGACCTTGCGCGCCAATCGGCGCGCTTCACGATCGCCGCCGATGTCGAATTTTTCGTCCGTCCCGAGTGGCGCGCGCTTCGAGAGGACTACGGCCTCGATTTTATGACCGAGCGCCAGCTCCAGGCGACCTTCATGTATCGTGCCGTCGCCGACGGCGAGGTGGATGTGATCGCAGCCTATTCCAGCGACGGCCAGATTGCGCAATACGATCTCGTCCTCATCGAGGATCCGAAGCGCTCGCTCCCGCCTTATGACGCGGTGATCCTGCTCGCGCCCGGACGCGAACGGAATCGCGCGCTCACCGATGCGCTCCAACCGCTGCTTGGCGCCGTCACCGTCGAACGCATGCGTCAGGCCAATCTGATGGTGAGCGGCAGTCCCGGCCAAACGCAGACCTCACCCGCCGAAGCCGCCCGCTGGCTCTCGACCGCTGTTACCGCGCAGCAATAGCCGGCACCGATCGCCTTCCAACGGTGGCGAAGTTCACACCGTAGCGGCCGCGCGCCTCACCGAATCGATCGAGCTGTCGCCGGTACGGTGCACGAACGACATTCGGGGGAGTGCGAAAGTGCCGAACGCTGAACCAATGATCGCTACCCTCAACCGCGGTACGAGGGCGCCGGAACCCTATGGCGTCCACGGCTGGTTGAAGTTCTTGTGCGTGTGGCTGTTTTCCAAAGCGCTCGCGGCTGTTGTTGGAGCTGCATTCAGGTTGTCGTTCGAATCCATAGATCCGGTCGAGACCGTCATGGACGTGGTTTTGAGCGCAACCTACGGGGGATTCGCAACATACGCAGCGATCGGCCTCATGAGAATTTGGCCGACCGCACTTCGTGTCGCAAAAGCGGTGTGCTTCGTGGATTTTGTTTTGGCGCTGGGCGACTGCGTCTCGGCATTCTTGGACGACAATCCGGCCGGTACGAAGGTCGGGATCAGCAGCAGCATCCTGCACGGTGCCTTGCTTGCTTACCTCTATCTGTCGGATCGGGTGCGCAACACCTACTCTCGCGCGAAGCTCGAGGCGGTTTCAGAAGAGTTCCGCTGACCTATTGCGATTTGCCGCGGCGAAGCGAGACGCAGAACCGGAAGCGCGAAATCCAGTACCCGCTGGATCGGGATCACAATCTCGTCGCGCTGAGCTTGATTAACAGTCCGTTCATCCAGCGTTCAGCGGCTCGCTGTTAAGCTTCAGTAGACGCATGTGCTTGGCTTTCCTCAAAAATTTGCGCTCGCGAAGAAAATAAAATTTCGCGGACAAACTTGAGGCAAACGCTGCGTCAACACATCACCTAAGCGGCGGGGGCGCCGAACTGGCTATGTGCATTCTCCCACTTGCGCCACGCGCAGGTGAACGGATGAACGTGAGCTCGTGAGATGGCGAAGGTAACCCGACTGATCCTGGACGCTGGGGGCGAGCGGGATCGCCCCATCCTTGAACCCCCACCCCAACCCCGCGAAGCGGCGCCCGCCGATCTCCCGGTCGAAACCGTCGGCCAGGCGCTGACCAAGGCGCGCCAGCGCAAAGGCGAGAAGTTGAGCGACGTCTGGCTCGTGCTCAAGATCCGTCCGGATCAGCTGGTCGCGATCGAGGAGGGCCGCTGGGACGCGCTGCCCGGCCGCGTCTACACGATCGGTTACGTACGCAGCTATGCGGCCTATCTCGCGCTGGACCCCGACAGGCTCGTGGAGCGGCTGAAGATCGAGCTTGATGGTCCCGCAGTGCAAGACGACCCCGGTGCCGCGCCGGTTTCCCGGCTCGATGTCCTGCCGGCCGTCGCCGAGCGCGTGCAGCGCCTGCACGTGCCTGAGTTGCGCCTGCCGCAAAGCGGCACCGTGATCACCGGCCTCCTGCTCGTCGCCTTCCTCTATTCCGGCTACTACGCGTTTGCCTCGATGGGCCGCGCGGTCGAGCCGAGGGTTATGGCCGTTCCCGAACGGCTCCTGGCGGAAGCTCGCTTGGCACAGAAAACCGCTGTCGACCTGCCGCGAAACCCTGTTGCCCTGCCACCAGCGCCCGTCGAGCGCCGCGCCCCCTTGGAACAAGGCCCCTCGGTCACGGTTCAACAGCTCCCGCCCGTCGCACCGCCGCCCGAACCGGCGCTGCCCATACCCAGCGAGGTCGCCATCACGCCGCCCGCTCCGGCGCCGACGATCGTTCTTCCGCCCGAACCCGCGCCGAAGGTCATCCAGGCGAAGCTGCCCAACGGCAAGCGCTATGGCACGCGCAACAAAAATTCGCGGATCACCCTGCGCGTCCACCGCCCGACCTATATCGGCGTGCGCGGCGCGCGCAACCGGGCCTTCCTCGATCGCGTGCTGTGGCCCGGCGACACCTATCGCGTGCCGAACATGGTGGGCTTGCGGCTGTCCTCGCCGGATGCCGGCGCCGTGGAGGTCATCCTCGACGGCGCGTCCATGGGCTTTGCCGGCAGGGATGGCGCGAACGCGAGAAACCTGTCGCTCAACCCGCAGAACCTCGTCGACCGCCAGCGCGGTTAGCTTGGGACTTACTCCGGCGCAAAGGCCAGCAGCACATTGCCCGCGATGATCGCGCCGTGATGCGAATAGCCGGAATGCACGAACAGCATTCCGTCGACCACCGTGGCGCCCGCATTGCTCATCGAGCCGCCGTTCGCCTTCACGCCGTTCACCGTCGCGTAGTCCCGAACCGAGTTGAACTGCCAGATGATCTTCCCGCTCTCCGCCGCATACGCGTAGAACTGGCCATCCATCGTTCCTGAGAACACCGCGCCTTCAATCGTGGTCACGGCCGCCGCGTGGCTCGGCTTGCACATCTTGCGCTCGCCGCACGGCGGATTCTCCGTGCTCCAGATCGGCTTGCCGCTCACGAGTTCGAGCGCGGCCATGCCCCCGGACGCATCGGGCGATTTCGCGTCGAAGAAGCCATTGGGCACATAGACCCTTTGCTCGCCGACCGCGTGCCCCCACAGCACGCCGCCGCCGGTGCTGCCTTTGCCCACTTGCTGCTGCCAGATGAGCTTGCCGCTCTGATCGGGATCGAGCGCCCATATCGTCCCGGACTTGTTTCCGGTGATGATCATTTGCTGCCCGGTCCGCGACGTCGCGAGCACGGGTGAGGCGGAGAAATCCACGTCCGGCGCATCCGCATCGGGACACGAAGCGGGCTCGCGATCGGGGCGTCTGCACGTGCCGTTCCAGATGTCGCCTTCGGTCTGCTGTCGGCGCCATTTGATCTTACCGCTCGTCATGTTGAGCGCGATGATCGAATCCGAAAGCGCCGTGGCGGGCGGCGAATAGTTGTTGCCCGTGCCGAAATAGAGAGCGTTGCGCCGCGCGTCGATCACCGGCGTGTTCCACACCGGCACGCCCGATGGTCCGACGATCTGCGTGCCGACGCTGTTCTTCTGGCCGAGGACGAGCTTCTCCTCGATCATGTCCGCTTTCCAAACGCGTTTGCCGGTTGCCGCATCGAGCGCATGCACGCTTCCGCGGAACGTGCAGCACGCATATCTCGGATCGGCCACTTTCGATTCTTCGCGCGACGAGACCGGCACGTACAGGCGGCCCTGATACAGCGCCGATGCCGCGGTGATCGCGGCATGCTCATGGTTGTCCAGTTTGACCTTCCACAGCGTCTTTCCGTTGGCCGCGTCCACCGCATACATGTTCGCGGCCTGATCGCCGAAATACGCGCTCAGTCCGCCGCCGCTCCGCTCTCCCAACACGATTGCGCTGCGGATGCCGCCCTCGACTTCGATGCGCCAGTGAACGCAGCCGCTTTTTGCATCGAGCGCGAACAGATCGCCCTCCGCGTCGCCGACATAGATGCGCCCGCCGGCGACGACGGGCTGCGTACCGCCCGACGTTCCGCCGGGAAGCCCGAAGGCCCATTTCAATTTCAGCCGCGGCACGTCGCTCGCCGACAGCTTCGCCGCGTCCGCCGCTTGGAACCGCGTGTTCGTCAGACTCGCGCCCCAGCCGTTCCAGCTTGCGCCGGCCAGCGACGCGCGGAACGGCGTGCCCTTATTCCCGCAGAACGCGGACGCAGGAATGACCGCCGGCTCGTTCGCGATCCGCTTGCCCGACAAATACTCTGCGAGCACGCGCCGCTGCACGCGTGAGCGCTCGGCGGCTATCGCCTTCATCGATCCGTTCTTCAGCGTCTCGAGAATCTGCTCCGGACTCATCCGGCTCATGGCGTCGCGGCGCGGCGCCCGCGCATCGCCGCCGTCGTGGCACGTCGCACAATAGGTCTCAAACAGCGCGCCCGCGTCCTGTGCATGGACCGGCGCCAAGATGGTCGCCGATGCCAACAGTGAGCCGATCAAAAGCCGGAGGTTCATGTCCGAAGTCCCCAGTCAAGGCCGAGAAATGGATACCATTCCGCTTGTGCGGAATCGACTCCGCACCCGATGGCGCCATGCTATCGTTGCAAAAAAAAGCATCTCCGGTGGAAAAGGATGAATCCGAGCGAGCCGTCTTATCTGGGTCTCTACATAAACCTCGACCGCAGTCCCGAGCGGCGGGCGGCTTTCGAGAAGCAGCTCTCCGAGCTCAACCTGCAGTCCGCCTATGGCCGCTTTCCGGCGGTCGACGGCCAGCAGACGGGTGCCTCCAAAAGCCCGCTCCGCCCGGGCGAAATAGGGTTGTTTCTCTCGCATTGCCGGGCTCTCGAATCCGTGCGCTACCGGAACATGTGCGTGCATATGCTGGAAGACGACACCCTCATGTCCGAGCATGTCGCCCCGGTGCTGAACGACGCGGTCGCATCCGATGTCTTCCAGCGTTACGACCTGCTGTTCACCGACATGACGATCCACTGTCACGTCGGCTTCCTCAAAAGCGTGAAAAGCGAATTCGACAAGATCGCGCCTCTCCCGCGCCCCTTGCGCCTTCATCAGCTCCGACTGATCGATCTTTCCGAGGTCTTTTATGCGGTGTCCCAATCTTACATGGTGGGCGCAAGGTCGATCGACCGGGTGATCGCCGCGTATCGGGAAGAGATCGCGAAGGGACCGACGATCCCCGTCGACATGTTCCTGCAGCAGCAGGTACTCCAAGGAAAGTTGCGCGCAGCCTGCTTGTTTCCCTTCATCACCACCGTTCGCTTGGGCGAGGTGAACAACAGCACGATCGTGGAGCCCGGCGGCAACAGCGGACGGAGTTCCATCATGGTCATGTCGGTCTTGCGTTATCTGTTCTTCCTCGGCTGCGACCTCGATTACGCGAAGCGGGTGCTTGATGCCGCGACCCAGTCCAGCCGCGAGAAGCACGACGTCCGCGGCGCGCTCATCGCCCAGGCGGCCGAATTCGTGATCTCGGACGAGTTTGGTGGGCTTTGATGCGGATCGTATTTCTCAATCCCAATCCGAAGCACTTGATGTCCGGTGGGGTGAAGACGGTCTATCGCCAGGTCGAGTGCCTCAGCGAGCTCGGCTTGGATGCCTGTGTGTATCAACCCGATGGGCGCGCGAGCCGGCTGAAGTCGTCCGCCAATATTCTGACAACCGAACGGTTCGTACCGTCGGCGGACGACGTCCTGGTCTTCCCGGAAAATCCGATCGGTTGGCTCGCCGAAATGGCGCAGATGCCTTTGCCGGCGACAAAGGTCCTCTTCTGCCAGGCGCAGTACTACATCTTCCACAGTGACATCCCGATACAGCGGTTCAGCTCGCTCGGATTTTCGAAAGTTGTCTGCCCCAGCGAAGCGGCCAAAGGGTTCCTGGAGCGCGTTTGCCACTTCCGGAACGTGGCGATCGTTCCCTGCTATATCGATACCGAGATGTTCCGTCCTCGCGACAAGCGGATGCAGATCGCGTTTCTTCCGCACAAGATGCCGCGCGAGGTGCCGATGCTGCACGCGATGTTTGCGCTCAAATACCCGCACTTCCGGCACATTCCCTGGCTTCCCATCGAAAACCTGACGGAAGATGAAACGGCGCAGCTTCTGGGACAGTCGACGATCTACCTGTCGCTTCCCTATCTCGAATCGTTCGGCCTTGTTCCGCTTGAAGCGATGGCCGCCGGGTGCGCGGTGGTTGGATTCCACGGCTATGGCGGGATGGAATACGCCTCGAACGAAAACGGCATTTGGCTCCGCCCCGATCATCTGGAGGAAGTCGTGGACGCGCTCGCGGGCGTGATCGGACGCGCGGACCGGGGCGACAAGGATCTCATCGCCATGTGGGACGCGGGGCTCGCCACCGCGAAGCGCTACAACAGGGAAAGAACGAAGCAGGCTCTCAACGACGTGTACGGACCGATTGTCCGCCGCTAGGAGTTGCCGATGACCGCGCCCAAATGGAAGCACGACGGCGTCTGCGTGATCCCGGGAACGTCGCTCGATCCGAACACCGCGCAGACTCCCGGCATGGATCGCAAGGCCGCGATCAATTACGCCCGCGTCGGCGCACAGAAGATCTGGGCGGGCACCGTCAGCATCAAGCCGAACGCGAAGACCGGCGCGCATCATCACGGCGAGCTCGAGAGCGTGATCTATGTCGTGCGCGGCCGCGCCCGCATGCGCTGGGGTGAAGCGCTCGAGTTCACCGCGACCGCCGGGCCCGGCGATTTCATCTACGTGCCGCCCTTCGTGCCGCACCAGGAGATCAACGCGAGCTCGGATGAGGCGCTCGAATGCGTCGTGATCCGCAGCGACAACGAAGCCGTCGTCGTCAATCTCGACATCGCCGCGGTGGAGAAACCGGAAGACGTCCCCTGGATCGACCCCATCCATCGGCGATGACGCCCCGCCCCCGCGGCCACGAATGTAATACTGCTTCTTACATTTGATGATTGAATAACCTTACTCGATATGTACTATTCCCCTCGGCTGGATGCGGCGGCGCAAAACCGCGGCTTAGGGCTCCCCCCGAGCACGACAAACGTCGTCGCCTCCCGCCCGCGGTACCTGTTCCGGGGAAGGTGGGGCCCGCGACAGATCAACGAGCCGTTCGGGACTGCTAGCCAGCGCCCGGATGACCAGTCGCGGGGGAAGATCCATGACGTACACACCACGGGCCTCGGTACGGGGCCCGAGACTAGCTGCCCTATTGGGAACGGCCTCTCTGGTGACTCTCTCCCAGACGCAAGCGCACGCGGGAGAAGCCGTCGCGCAAGCCGAGGAAGTCCCCGAAACGGTGCTGATCACAGGCTCACTGATCCGCGGAACTGCCGCGGTCGGTGTTCCCGTGACCAATCTGAACCCGCAAGATTTTGCGATGACGGGTGCGCTGACGACGGCGGATCTGTTCCGGACATTCCCGGCCGCCGAGGTAGGGCCGGGGCCCATCGCCACCCAGTCGGGCGCGAACATCGAACGCGGCGTCAAGGTCAATCTCCGCGGCCTGGACACGGGCTCGGCAACCCGCTCCTTGATGATGATCGACGGCATGCGCTTCCCGGGTCAGGGCAACGGCCAGTGCGTGGTCGATCCCTCGATCATCCCTGCGCTCTCCCTGGATCACATCGATGTCCTGGTGGACGGAGCGTCCGCGACCTACGGTTCGGATGCCGTCGGCGGCGTGATCAACCTCATCCTGAAGCGCAACATGGACGGTGCGATCACCCAGGTCCGCTGGACGGCGGGCGAAGGCGGCAAGAACCGATATCTTGCCTCCGTGGTCTGGGGCCGGACCTGGGACGGCGGACAAGTCACCATCAGTTACGAGTGGTATAACGAGTCGCCGGTACAGGGAAATTGGAACTCCCGATTCGGGCAGGACCACAGGCCCTGGGGATTCGAGGACCGGCGGCCGCTCGCGTCGTCAGTTCCGGCGACCTTGGCGGTAGGGACTCCCACCGCGGTGGGTGGCGGAATCGTCGGCACCTCGGCGCAATTGGGCCATGGCTGCACGAACTGCTATGCCATCCCCCTCGGTACCGGTCAGAATTGGGATCCTGGCGCAACCGGGATTGGTCCCACCACCGCCTTCAGCGCCTCGACCCTTAACTGGGCCACCTTCAACACTCCCGCCAACTCCGGCACCAACGGACTAAGAAACCAATTCGATCCCTACGATATCGCTTGGTATGACGCCGCCCAGGAGCGCAATGGCGGTCACATCACAGTCGATCAGAGGCTCACGAGCAACATCTCGTTCTATGGCTCGGGCTTCTACAGCAACCGCAGAGCCAGATTTCTCAACCCTTCCAATTTGAGTCCCGGGGCCAACAACAACATCTACAATTTCGGTGTTCCGACCTTCAACCCGTATTATCCCACGAACGCACCGACGAATCTTCGGGCCAATTATAATCTTGCGTGGGAATCGCCAAGCATGACGTCCTCCCACGAATTGGCGCAGCGCTATCAACTCGGACTCAACATCGCGCTTCCCGCAGGCTGGAGCGGTCGCGTCTGGTACGCGATGACCAACGATCAGAACTTCAGCAATCTTCGGGGATCGATCAATAACCGGGCAGTCTCCGCGGCGCTAGGCTGGACAATCAACTCCACCCCCGCAGCCGGTTCGACGCCTGCCATAGCCACTTGGACGAAGCCCTCGAGTCTTCCCTACCTGAACGTTTTCTGCGACCCCACCGCCTACAAGTGCAACTCGGATGACACTCTGGCCTACATCCAGGGAATCCGGTTTCGTCACGAACGATACTGGATCAACGAGAAAGGCGCGCAGTTCGACGGGCCGCTGTTCGATCTCCCGGGCGGCACGGTCAAAGCAGCCATTGGCGCGACCTATACGAGCTTCCGGCTCCAGACGATCGTCAACGACAATACCGGCGGGACGAGCCTGATCGTGCCCTATCAAGTCGACGCGCAGGGCCGCCAAGTCTGGGCCGCATTCACTCAGATCAACGTTCCCCTGTTCAGTGACCAGAACGCGCTTCCGCTCTTGCGACGTGTCGACTTGGAATTCTCGTGGCGTCACGACCAGTACAGCGACGTGGCCGGCACCTCCAATCCGAAGGTGGCCTTCAACTGGTCGCCGATCGACGACTTTACGATCCGCGGCACCTGGGGCACATCGTTCCGCGCTCCGGTGTTCGGCGAGCTTTCGCCGCTTTCCAATGTCGCCATCGCCGGGTGGAATCTCCCTGGTGGTCTCGCTCCCACGACCGACGCGGTCAGTGCGGGCTGTCCGGCGGGAGCTCCGTTGCCGCCTGTAGGCTCGGGCGCCTGGAAGTTCCTAAATTCGCAGGGCAACGGTACGCCGGGAAGCGCCACGGTCTGTGCAGGCGGCGCGTCCAATACGCCGGGTGGCATTTCCATGAATGGCGGCTCGGGCGGCGCGGCTGTCATACGCGAGGGCGGCGGATGGGATGGAAGCTGGTCCGGATTGACGCCGGAGAAAGCGACCAACTGGGGCATCGGATTCGACTATACGCCCACCGGTTTCCTCACCGGCCTGAACCTCCAGGCCACCTACTACATCATCAAGCTCACGGGCGTGTTGCGGGGGTTCGGCAACCCGGTCTCCACGGATTGGACCGATCCTTCACAAGGCTTCGCCTTCCTGGTGGCGACCGATTTTGCCAACAACCCGAACCTTCCGGGCTCCGCGGCCTGCACGAACAACCTGATGCCCACAACATGCGCACCGTTCCAGGAGGCGCTACAGGGTCTGTTGAACAATCCCAGAAACACCGTCGATCCCCAGGCCAAGACGCTGATTTATTGGATCAACGACGGCGGCACCTTCAACAAGGGCTGGCTCAAGCTCGATGGCATCGACTGGAGCGCGAGCTATGATTGGGACTGGGGCGACCTCGGCGCCTTTAATATCGGCATGGTCGGTACCTATTATCTGCACCAGAAGGAACAATTGGCCGAAGGCGCAGAGGTTGAAGATGCCTTCCATACGACGAACGCCGAGGGTCAGCGCAACGAAGCCCAAGGAGTCCCCAACGACCCGTACATGCGCTATCGCGGGCGTATCGGCTGGTCCAACGGGTCGTGGAGCCTCACAGGGTTCGTGAATTATGAAAGCCACAGCTTCCACAATCAGGGGCCTCCGCCCAACGTCAACGGCAATTTCTGCGCTGCGAACGGCGGTCTCAACGAGGCTGGCGGCGGCGGTACGTATACCTGCGCCATTCAGGGCTACAACAACCATCTGCCGTCGTTCTACACGTTCGATCTGTCGTTCGGTTACAACACGGAGGATAGGCCCCCGAACGAATACTTGCGCAACATCGGGATTCAAGTCGTCGTCCAGAACGTGATGGATCGGCACGGACAATACCAATACCGGACAACCACCGGCGGCGGAAATCCATGCACGTGTGACATCACTAAGAACATCATGGGCCGCATGGTTTCCTTGATCGTCACGAAGCAGTGGTGAGGAGGTTTCGCGATCACCGCGGCCGGAACGGGGTAACAGCGGCTTTGTTCGCCCAGCGCGTTCGCTCGTCAACGCAGCGGCCGCTTGCCTCTACTCCAGCCCCGCCTCTTTCTTGATGCGGTCGATTTCTGCGAATTGATCGGCCAATCGCAGATGAGCGGACGCGATGTCGAGGGCGCGCTGACGCCGTTCGGGATTTCCTATCTTCGCCGCCAGCTTCAGCAGTTGCTCGGCGCGCTCCCGATAAAAGGCACCCTGCTCGGCTTCGTGGCTCAGTGCTGCTCCACAGCACTAGCCTTGTGCTGTCCTCCTTGAGCGTCCAGAGCGATACCGTCGTCGAGCGATCCGGCGTAGCGCCAGCCAAGCAAATCGCAAGCGGCGCGCGCGAACTTGATCGCGTCGCGAAGGGCCAGCTTCTTCCGAAGTCCGTTGAAGGTCACTTCGTGATCGGCCGCGATACGCCGTACGGCGTCTTTCAGCAGGACGTAATGCTCGTCGGTCAGCGAGTACGGGCAAGAGGTCTTCCCGTCCAGACCTTCGTAGAAGAACGACTCGCTGAGCTGGAGCGCCTGTGCGAGGTCATGGAGACGCGCCGCCGTCAGGACGTCGTGCCCCTGCTCGCAGGCGTGGATTTCATCTCGAGTGGTGCCGAGCTCTCGCGCCAGCACGTCCTGGGAAACCCCGCGGATTTGCCGAGCCGCAACCAGCCGGCGTCCAATGTGGCGTTCGATCTCGTTGACGGAACCCATCTCCGCGCCCACGTGCTCAGGCCCTTCGATAGAATTCAGGAACGACCGTTCCAGAATCATTAACATAAACGGCGATCCCGAACCACTTTGAGCGCGGCCGGGCGGCACGGATCGATAATTTCCTTTGCCTCCGGATCCTCGCCTTCGCCTTGCAATCGCTCGCGCGCCCCTTCTTAGATGCCTTGACGCCAACCCCGTCGGACGAAAAGCAAGCCCACTCATGCTGATCATCAACAATGACGAAGTTTCGCAACTCCTGACCATGGCCGATTGCATCCGCGTCCAGGAGGAGGCGTTCAAGAAAATCCCCACAGGGGGCTCCATCCACCGGCCGCGGATCGACATGTACATGCCCTGCGAGCTCGAGGACGGCTATTACCGCTGGAGCACGATGGAGGGCGCGAACGATGCCTATCAGGCGATCCGCATGAAGTCCGACGTGATCACGTGGCCAAGGGACAAGAACGGCAACTGGACTGAAGAGAAATATTGCATGCAGCCCGGCACCTATTGCGGGATCATTTTCCTGCTCTCGACACGCAACGGCGAGCCGCTCGCGTTCATCAACGACGGCGTGCTGCAGCACATGCGCGTCGGCGGCGGTGCGGGCATCGGGACCAAGTGGCTCTCGCGCGAAGACTCGCATGTCGTGGGCATGCTGGGATCGGGCGGCATGGCGCGCACCTTCCTCGAAGCCTTCACCTGCGTACGCGACATCAAGCTATGCAAGATCTACAGCCTCAATCCGCAGCGGCGCGAAGCCTATGCTGACGAAATGTCGAAGAAGCTCGGCATCGAGGTGCGTGCCGTCGAATCCGCCCGCGAAGCGGTGCGCGGCGTCGACATTCTCTCGACCTGCACCGACTCCATGCGACCGGTCTACGACGCCGAGTGGATCGAGACGGGGATGCACGTGACGAATCTCGGCCGACGCGAGATGCCTGATGCCGCCGCCGCGAAGTTCGATGTCGTGGTGCGCCAGGGCGTCGCCGGGTTGCAGATGCGCCAGAGCGAACGCTTCCAGGCCGAGCGCGGCCTCTCGCCGGCGGCTTATCTCGGCGGCAGCGAGGAGGAGATGAAGCGCATCCCCGCGAAGAACGAGCAGCCCGGCTTTGGCGGCGACAGTCCGGAGTTCAACGATCGCGGGCGCGGCGGCGACAAGCCGGAATTCGCCGACCTCGTCACGGGCACGTGCAGGGGCCGCACCTCGCGCGATCAGATCACCTTCTATCGCAACGTCGGCAATCAGGGCCTGCAGTTCTCCTGCATCGGCGGCTGGGTGTATGAATTGGCCAAGACCCGTGGCTTGGGGCGGCACATTCCGACAGAGTGGTTCTTGCAAGACATCCGGGACTAGATGATGCGCGCCATCGCAGCGCTCTTTATCGCTCTCCTCATCGCGGTCGGGCAGCCGATCCGGGCGAACAGCGCGCAAGCGGACGCGTTCTTCTCCGGTAAGACGATCTCCATCCTGATCGGCTTCGGTCCGGGCGGCGCGAACGACATCTGGGGCCGCACCATCGCGAGACATCTCGGCAGTCACATTCCCGGTCGTCCGCGCGTGATTGCGCAGAACGTACCCGGCGCGGGCGGCCTGACGCTGATGAATCAGCTCTACAACACCGCGCCCAAGGACGGCACGGTGATCGGCCTCATCAATCGCGGCATTCCCTTCGAGCCGCTGCTCGGCGGCGACGGCGTGCAGTTCGATCCGCTGCGCATGAACTGGCTCGGCAGCCCCGACCGGGACACCACTGTGTGCGTTGCGCGCAAGGACGCCGCCGTGAAATCCATGCGCGACCTCCTCGAACGCGAGCTTCTGGTCGGCGCCACGGGATCGGGCGCGGACACCGCGATCTATCCGGAATTCCTCTCCCAGCTTCTCGGCATGAAATTCAAGACCATCAAGGGATACCAGGGCACGAAGGAGATTTCGCTCGCGATGGAACGGCGCGAGGTCGAAGGGCTCTGCCTCGCCTACGACTCCTTGATGCAAGAGACGCTCGCGCGCGAGGGCCGCATCAACATCTTGTTTCAGGCGACGCTGACCCCCGATGCACGATTGCAGCAGGTTCCGGTCGTGACGGATCTTGCGCGCTCGGAGTCGGATCGTCAGGCGCTCTCCTTGTTCCTCGCCCGCGTCGAGATGGGCCGTCCGTTCGTGCTGCCGCCGGGCGTACCCTCGGATCGCGTGACGGCTCTTCGCAACGCGCTGCGCGACACGCTGGCCGATCCTCGGTTTCAGGACGAAGCGCGGCGGCAGGGCCTGAACATCGATTACATCGGCGGCGATGAGCTGCAGGCGATGCTCGCCGCGGCCTATCGGACGCCGGCTGCGATCGTGCAGCGTACGAAAAACGCGCTCGGCCGCTCTGGCGTCCGGTAACACGAGCCCATTGAAGTCGGTTGATCGTCGCGGATAGGCGCATATGCGCTGGAAAACGCGCCCGATGTCCATGTTTTGTTTCAGTGATTTTGCTCGACCGAGACGCTAGACTCGATGGCAACGCTCCAGACGGTGTTTCGTGCTCATCGCGGGGCACGGCATAGTGAGGGTACGATCATGACGAAATCAGCACTCCTTCTCGGCAGCGCTGCGCGTGCGGCACTCATCGGCGCGACGGCGGTCACCACTGTAGCGAACGGCGCGTCAACCCCCTCCTCGCCCGCCGAACAGGCCGCAACCGAAGCCTTGAACCGCAAGATCGCAGAGCAGAACGCCGCTGAAGAGGCGCGGGCAAAAGCGCAGCAAGCACAGTACGAGCAAACGCTGAAGCAGCAGAAGGCCCAGTACGACGAACAGATGCGGGCATACGAACAAAAAAAAGCGATGTATGACGCCCAATTGAAAAGCCCCCAGGGCGCCGCCCCCTAGGAGCGCCAACGCCCGTCCTTTAGCCCCCATGCGCTAGCCGCGAACGACGCGTGGTCCACTGCGATCACTCGGCTGCCCGATGCAATGTCCCCGGCTTTACCGCCATGTCGCGCATTTCGTGCGAGCGGGTGCGTCCGCGCAGCACCAGGCCCGTGATCGCCGGCAGAACGAACAGCGTCAGCATCGTCGCGGTGATCAATCCTCCGATGACGACGGTCGCAAGCGGCCTTTGAACCTCGGCGCCCGTGCCCGTCGATATTGCCATCGGTATGAAACCGAGCGAGGCGACGAGGGCGGTCATCAGCACGGGCCGCACGCGCTCGAACGAGCCGTTGAAGATTGCCCGGTTCACCTCGTCGCCCATCTCCAGTCGCCGCCGAATGGACGCCATGAGGACGAGTCCGTTCAGCACGGCAATGCCGGAGACAGCAATGAAGCCCACCGCAGCGGAGATGGAGAATGGCATTCCGCGCAAAGCGAGCGAGAACACACCTCCAGCGACCGCGAGCGGTACCGCCGAGAAGACGGTCAGTGTCAACGGGACGCTGCCGAGGGCCATGAAGAGGACAACGAAGATCATGATCATGCAGATCGGAATCACGAACTGCAGCCGTTCCACGGCTTGCTGAAGATTCTCATACTGCCCGCCCCATTCGAGGTAGGACCCGGGCGCCAGTTTCACGTCGCGCGCAATCGCGGCCTGCGCTTCATCGACGAACGAGCCGATGTCGCGCCCGCGCGTGTTGGTCTCGACGAAGATGCGCCGTTTGCCGTTGTCGCGGCTGATCTCGTTCAACCCTTCCGAGAATCCGAACGACGCGAGCTGACGCAAGGGAACGGACTGGCGCGGCCTTCCTTCAATGGCCGGCAGCATCACGGGAAGCGTGCCGATGCTTTCGAGATCGTTCCGCTGCGTGCTCGGCACGCGAACGACGATATCGAATCGCCGGTCGCCGTCGAAAAGAAGCCCCGCCGGCCGTCCACCCAATGCGGTCTCGACCGTGTCGGCAACGTCCTGAACGGTCAGCCCGTAGCGTGCAATCGCGGCACGATCGAGCTTGACGTCGAAGCTGGGGAAACCCTCGGTCTGGGCGACGCGAACCTCTCCGGCTCCGGGAATCCGGCTAAGGACGCCCGCGATGTCGCGCGCCATGGCGCCCATCTGTGCGAGGTCGTCGCCGTAAACGGCAACCGCGATGTCGCTGCGCGCCCCGCTGAGAATCTCGTTGAACCGCATCTGGATGGGCTGGGTCATTTCGTAGGCATTGCCGACGATCGGAGCGAGCACCTGATCGATGCGCCTTTGCACGTCCTCCTTCGTCCTCACCCCCGGCGGCCACTCATTCCGCGGCTTCAACATGATGTAGTTGTCGGAGGCATTGGGCGGCATCGCATCGAACACGAGATTTGCCGTGCCCGTCTTGGAGAACACCACCTTGACTTCAGGGAGAGTCAAAATCGCGCGTTCCACGAGGAAATCGAGGTTCTTATTCTGGACCATCGAAATCGAGGGAATGCGCACTGCGGCGAGATCGATGTTGATCTCGTCGAGCTGGGGAATGAACGCGCGGCCAAGCGAAAGGAACGTGACGGCCGCGAAGGCAAAGATGCCCACGCCCGCAGCTACGAAGGGCAGCGGGTGAATGATGGCGGAACGCAGGGCAGGTGCGTAGAACCGCTTCGTCTCGCGTATGACGTAGACCTCCTTCTCCGCAACCCTTCCCTTGATGAGAATCGCGGCCATGGCGGGGACGAAGGTGAGCGACAACACGAACGCCGCGGCGAGCGCCAGCATGAGCGTGATCACCATCGGCGAAAACATCTTGCCTTCGACGCCTTGAAACGCAAGGCATGGCGCGAAGACGAGAAAGATGACGATCTGCCCGTACACGGTCGGACGCACCATTTCCTGAGACGACGTCACAACCTCTGAGAGCCGCTCGTCGTGGTTCAATTGGCGTCCTTCGCGCTTCTGTCGTTCGGCGATGCGCCGCAACGTGTTCTCGATGATGATGATGGCGCCGTCGACGATGAGACCGAAATCGAGCGCGCCGAGACTCATCAGATTCGCCGGCACCCCGAGTGCATTCATGCCGGTGGCCGCCATCAGCATCGAAAGTGGAATCACGAGGGTGGCAATGAACGCCGCACGCACATTGCCGAGAAGGAAGAACAGAGTCGCGATGACCAGAAGCGCGCCGATCGCGAGATTGTCGGCGACCGTCGTGATCGTGGCGTTGACGAGCTGTGAGCGATCCAAGAGGACTTCGGCGACAATGCCGGGCGGCAGATTGTCCCTGACCTCCAGGAATCTGTCGCGGACCGCCGTCGCAACCGTGCGGCTGTTCTCGCCGGTCAGCATCAACGCCGTGCCGATGGCCATCTCGCGACCGTCTCTGCTGGCCGCGCCGGCGCGGAAAGCGCCTCCGATCCGCACATTGCCGATATCCTTGACCGCAACCGGAACGCCGTTGCGGGTGGTCACAACGGCTTGGGCGATTTCATCGATCGAGCGGATGCGCGCATCGGCGTGCACAAGATAGGCCTCTCCGCCCCGCTGTATGTAATTCGCACCTACCGCGACGTTGGCGGCTTCGAGTGCTGTCGCGACGTCGGTGTAGGAAATGCCGAATGCAGCAAGCTTGGTCGGATCCGGCTCGACGACGTACTGCTTTTCATATCCGCCGAGCGAGTCGATGTCGGCGATGCCCGGCACCGTCTTGAGCAGCGGTCTTATGATCCAATCCTGGACCGTTCTCAGATAGGCCAGGCGCGCCACTTCATCTGTCAGCCTTTCGCCTTCGACGGTCAGAAACGAACCGTCGCTCTGCCAGCCGGGTTCGCCGTTGCGAACCGTGGCGCCGCGACCGTCGGGATTGGCGTAGTCGACGCTGTACATGAAGATCTCGCCAAGCCCGGTCGACACCGGACCCAACAGCGGTTCCACACCGGGGGGCAGGCTGGGCTTCGCTTGCGCCAGGCGTTCAGCCACTTGTTGGCGCATGAAGTACAGGTTCTGCCTTTCGTCGAAGGTCGCCGTCACCTGGCCGTAGCCGTTGCGCGAAAAGGACCGCGTACTCTCCACACCCGCGAGACCTGAGAGCGCCGTTTCGATCGGGAACGTGATGCGCCGTTCGATCTCTTCTGGCCCGAGCTCCGGCGCTGCGTAATTGATCATCACCTGCTTGTTGGTGATGTCGGGAAGCGCATCGATGGGAAGCAGCGTGGCCTGGTACGAGCCGTAGGCCACGACCACGGCCGCGAGGAACAGAATGAACCACCGCGCCTGAACGGAAAGCGACAGGACTTGCGCAATCATTCGCCTTCTCCTGTGTCCTTCGCGAGCTCGGCCTTGAGAAGGAAGGCGTTCACCGTCGCAATGGCGTCCTCGGCGTTCAGGCCGGAGACGATTTCCACACGCCCCGCATTGCGGGAGCCGACGACGACGGGGCGGACCGCGAAGCCTTCGGCCGTGCGCACAAAGACCACGTCGCGTTCATTCACGCGTTGGACCGCTTCTTCGGCGACCACGAACCCCGTGCGCGCAGAATTCTTCGGCGAGATGTGCACCGTCACGACGTCGCCGGGTGTCAACAGCATCTGACCCGGCAAGGGATCGAGCACGACAGTCGCGGCGCGCGTCTGCTCGTTCGCGGTCGGCGTGACACCAGCAACGACCGCGCGCAGCGTCTCGCCAGCCCTGGTGATGATCCGCGCGGAATCGCCGACGGCCACGCGTTGCGCATCGGAAGGCGAAACGGCGGCATCGACGTCGATGAAATTGGGATCGGCGACGCGAAACAGTTCGCTCTCGGGGCGCACAAACAACCCGAGTTCCGCTGTTCGAGAGACGACCTTGCCGGTGAGCGGGCTGACGATGGAGACGGCGCGTCCGTCACTCGTCACATGCTCCGCTTCCATCGCAGCTTGTGCGCGGCGCAGTTCGGTTTCGGCCGCTTCAAGCTCGGATTGCGCGCGCTCCAAATCCTGGCGGGGCGTGACGCGCTTCTCGAACAGATCCTTTTCGCGCGTCATCACCGATCGCGCGAGCGCGACCTTGGATTGCGCGATTTCGCGTTGCGCGGCGATCGCAGCGGCCTCGCGGCTTTCGACCGTCGCAACGACTTCGCCTCGCCGGACGGGATCGCCGACCCGCTTCGTCAGATTGATCACGGTGCCCGACACATGCGCCGTCAGCACGCCCTCGCCGCGGATCTCGGCATCGACCGTTGCGGTTGCGATGATGTCGGAACTCAGGTTCCCGGACGCGACCGCCTCGGTCTTGATGCCGACGGCATCGATGTACGACGGATCGAGCTTCAACTCGCCTGGCAAGCCTGCGGCGGGCGCGGCCTCCGGCTTGGCCGGCACCGAAGCGACCGGCGGTGCAGTGGGTTCGATCCACCTGGAGAGAAAAAATCCCGCGCCGAGGGCTGCAACGAGCGCTGCGGCGAAGCCGAGCGGGCGCCAATAGGAGTCCGTAGTCATGGTGCTGCTCCAAAGGGAATGCGGGCGGAGAGACGGGCGAGTTGCGCTTCGGCGCGGATGCGGGCGAGTCTGGCATCGAGTGCCGCGGCTTGCGCCAATGTGAGGTTCCGGCGTGCGAGCAACAGCTCGACCAGCGGCGTGCGTCCGGCGTCATAGCCCACGCGGGCCAGGCGATAGGCCTCATCGGACGCCCTCTGCGCTTGGCCCGATGCGGCCAGCCGCGCCGTCGCGGCCTGCGCCAGAGCGACCGCGGAACGCCAGCCGCTCAGAGCCTCGAGCCTTGCGGCGTTGAGCCGGGCGTTCGCGCCTTCCAATTCGGCCGTCGCCGCCGCGATGTTGCCTTGGTTCCTGTCGAACAGCTTCAGCGTCACGGAGACGCCCGCGACGAAAGCAGTCTCGTCATGCCCGTTCAGGCGCCGCACGCCCAACGATGGCATGATGTCCGGCACGGCTCGTGTGCGTTCGACCTCGATGCGGCGCCGGGCAGCCTCTCGTTCGGCCTCCGCGGCTACGACCGCGGGCGATGACACGGGTGGTTCGGCGGGCGGCGCCGAAAGGCTCGAGGTCAATGGCAACAGCGACTCGGCCACGCCCGTATACGGTGCCGACACACCGGCGAGGCTCGAGAGTTCCGCGAACGCGGCTTGCGCATCGGCGCGCGCGGTTTCGAGATCGGCCTGTGCCGTTGTCGCGGCCGCTTCGGCCTGGACGCTGCGAAGGTCGGCCTCGCGACCGGCATCGACCAACGCGCGGGCTGCGCGCACATCTTCCTGCGCCGCCGCCACGGCCTCCTCGAGCAGAACAACGCGCGCTTGCGCCGCCTCGGCCGCCGCATAGGCGACCGCCAATTCGTAGCCGTAGTCGACAACGATCCGACGGTTCCGCGCGGTGGCCGCCTCTATGCCGGCTTGGCCCGCCGCGACGCGCGCGGCTCGCTTGCCGCCAAGCTCGATCGGCTGGCCGATCGAGAGCGTCGCCTGGAATTCGGCAACGCCGCCCTCTTTTTCCTTGATGCCGATATTTTCTACTTCGAACGCTGCGGATGGATTTGGGCGGAGGCCAGCCTGCAACGCGAGGCCTTCGGCCGCTCGAATGGTGGCCTGGCTTTCTTGAAGCCGCGGCGCGTTTCCTTGGGCCTGCTGAAACAGGGCGGCGTAGGGCGGCGCAATCATGGGCTGAGCCGACGCATGCGGCGTTAGCCCTGCAAGGGCAAGCATGAGCGCCACTGGATACGCCATGCCGGCGAGCCGCGCTCGCGCGCGCTCGCGAATGTCGAACATCATGATGTGGTCCTCGAAAGCGTTGAGGCGGCGGCCAACGGCCACCGTCGATCAAGCGATCCTTTCGAGGTCTAGTTTGGGCGGGCGGTCCCGGCGCCACACGGGCGCGTCCGGGTGTGTCGTCTCGACATAGTCGTATTCAGGACTGGGATGCAGCGCGAATGTGAAAACGAGCGTCGGCGAGACGAGCCACGGCGCCAGCACGCCGCTGCCGTGGTGATGATGCGCCAGAGAGTCGTGATCGTCGGGAACGGTATCGTGCGGATGCGAATGGTGCCCGTGAGCGGGCCCGCCGTCGTGGCCATGCGGATGAGAATGCGGCAGAACGTCGTGGTCGTGAAACACCACCGCCCCCGCGAGCGCGTTAGGCGCATGCTCGACGTTAAAGGCGTGCTGGAGCTGATCCATCAGGACGATGGTCATCTGGGTCGACAGCGCCATGCACAACGCCACGCAGAGCATGGCGATGCGCCGTTTCGCGACTGTGAACCGCTGGCCGATCACGGCTCCTCCAGGGGCGCCCATCCAACATCCCACTATAGGCTAGCCCGCCCGCCCCCGAACAGGTGCCCGAAGCCCGCAGCGGCCAAGGCAGGAAACCCCAGCAAATCCCAGGGTGATCGAAGCGCCGGTTGGTCAGTCGCGGTAGCCGATAGCCTCAGGCCGTGAAGAATTTGAAGAACCGATCCAGACACTGCTCGGGCATTTCCTCTTGGATGTAGTGTCCGGTGGCGAGCGGCTCTATGGCGACCAGATTGCGGGCGAATTTGCGCCACACCGTCGGATACTCGTCCGTCGGCGGGGCGCCTCGAGTCCCCCAGAGGACGAGCAGGGGCGTCTGGACCTGCTTGTCTTTGTCGGCCGCGTCCATTTCGAAACCGATGGTCGCGCCCGCGCGATAATCGCGGCACGCGCCGCTGACCGACTTCGGCGAGAAGCAGCGGATGAATTCATCCATCACGATTTTGGGTCGCTGCCGTGGAATCGCGCCGCGATTGGTCAGAAACCACTCGCCGCCGACGGCATTGATCATGGTTTGGGGGAACGGCTCGGGCTGGGCGAGGAAGGCCCAATGCCACGTTCCCAGCGCCCACTCTCTGTCCGTGTTTGTCCAGACGTAATAGGTGGGCAGCATGTCCAGGAGGCAGAGCTTCATCACCCGCTCGGGATGGTCGAGGCACATGCGATGGGACACGCGCGCGCCGCGGTCGTGTCCGATCAGGAAAAACCGCTGATGGCCGAGTTGTTGCATCACCTCGATCATGTCTTCGGCCATCACCCGATGGCTGTAATTGATGAGCTTCTCGCCGGGCTCGGGCAGCGAGGAATCGCCATAGCCCCTGAGGTCGGGACACACCACGTGATAACGCTGCGCCAGCTTTGCGGCGACCGCGTGCCAAAGCACGTGATTGTTGGGATAGCCATGAAGCAACAGCAAGGGCGGCCCCGAACCGCCATGGCGCACGCGGATGATGGCGCCTTTCGTGCGCATATCGACGTGCTTGAAGCCCGGGAACAGAGCCGCGATTTGCGCGCTGCCCCATCGCGTGGGATCGCGCGCATAATCGGCGGCGGACGCTTCGGCCACGATGGCCGTTTGTTGCGCCAATGCGGACGTAGCAAAGCTCGCTGTTGCCGCGCCCGCGGCTGCCACGTGCATCAGATCACGGCGGCTCATTCCGGCCGGGAGGTCATGCGGCGATTTGGAGGGAGAAGTCATCTTCAGCTCCTAGCATTTGAGAAGCCTGGGAAATTGACCAAGTGACCTTACCTGCAGTCGGGAACCGGGATCAATACGAAGGGTGTGCGCAAGCCCGGCGGGGCGGCCGGCCAGGTGTTTGCGCTTGGCGTCGACGGGGAATAGAGTCCGCCACTGCGCCGCCACGGGAGGATTGGATGACGAACGCCACGCGACTTGGGTATCTTCTTGCGGGATTGTCCTTCGGCGCACTAGCGAGCGCGGGCCTGCTGGCTCCGGTCGTCGGGACCGATCCGGCGCTGGCTCAAGGCACAGCGGCGCTCACCGGCACCGTATCGTCGGCGGAAGAAGGAAAGATGGAAGGCGTTGTGGTCAGCGCCAAGCGCCCCGGCTCGACCATCATGGTTTCGGTCAGCACCAACGCGCAGGGGCAGTACCGCTTTCCGAAGGACCGGCTCGCCCCCGGTGACTATGACATCACCATGCGCGCCGTCGGCTACACCCTGCCCTCGACCAAGGCGACGATTCGCGCGAATGGTCCGACGCAAGTCGACCTTAAGCTCGCGAAGGCTTCGGCGGACGTTCTCCCCCTTCAGCTGACGAACAGCGAGTGGATTCTGAGCGCGCCCGGCACGCACGACCAGAAGTTGGCTTTGCTCAGGTGTCTCGATTGTCATGGCATGCAGCGTCCGATCTTTTCCAAGGAAGACGCATCCGAGATGGCGTACACGCTGCAGCGCATGACCGCGCACAGTGCGAATGCGTCTCCCAATTTTCCTTTCTTCCACCAGAACGCATCCGAGATCTTGAGCCGTCCGCCGAGCAAGGCGATGGAGGACCTCGGCGCCTACATCGCGTCGATCAATCTCAGTTCCGCGGAAACCTGGTCCTACAAGCTGAAAACGCAGCCCCGGCCGACCGGCAAATCAACTCAGGCGATCATCACGACCTACGATCTTCCCGAGTCCGCCGCCCCCCACGACACGCTCCTCGACAAGGCGGGCAACGTCTGGTTCTCCGATTTCCAGCACCATGTGATCTCGAAACTGGACCCCAAGACCGGCAAGGTCACGCGCTATCCGGTTCCCATCTCGAAGCCCGGCTTTCCGACCGGTGGCCTCATGATCACGATGGATAAGGACGGCAACATCTGGGAAGGCATGATGGGGCAGGCGCAAATCGCCATGCTCGACCCGAAGACGGAAAAGGTCTCCATCTACCTAGCCCCCGATTGGGACAAGGGCGACACGCGGTTCACCATGATCGACGCCCTGCATTCGCACGTCGATGGCAAATTGTGGACCAAGACCAATGGCGGTCCCGATCCCAACCATGCCAACAAGCTGTATCAGTTCGACCTCGCCACCAAGAAATTCAACGAAGTCCTACCCCCGCCCGGGAAGCGCGATATTGCCGCTTACGGACTCGTCACCGACCTCGACAACAATGTCTACGGCCTCGATAACACCGCGGCCCAACGGCAAATCTGGCGCACGAACGCCAAGACAGGCGAGACGACTTATATCGAACTTCCGATCGGTGTAGGCGGTGCGAGGCGCGGACATATCGACTCGCAGAATCGCCTGTGGTTCTCGCAATTTCATGCCAATCGTTACGCGAGATATGACGCCAAGACCCGCAATGTCTCGGTCTGGGATGTGCCGGTCCCGTATGCGGGCGCTTACGATGTGCAGTTCGACGACGTCAAATATGCGTGGGGTGCGGATATGAGCACCGATCTGGTTCAGCGGCTCAATACCGAAACCGGCGAGTGGGACTCTTATCTCCTGCCCACATCCATCAACACGCGCCATATCGACGTGCAGAAGAATCCCAATGGTCTCTCGAGCATGTGGACCGAGGGCCAACAGAGCAGCCAGATCGTCCATATCGAGCCGCTGACGGAGTAGGCGCGCGCACCACCGACCTTCACTCCTACCTTCCCCCCTTGTGGGGGAAGGTGTCGGCGCGCTGCGAAGCAGCGCTTGGCCGACGGAAGGGGGGGCTGGTTCGACCTGATCGCAAACCGCTTTATTTATGCGCGCCGCGATCGACGGGTACGAACGTCGTATAGATGGGGCACCAGCCGCTCGGGCTGATCTCGCCCTCGACCACAACACAGCTCCTGGGAAATTCGAAATACGGGCACGTCCCGCAGGCTTCGTTCCCTTTCGGGCTGCCCTGATATCTAGCGGCGGCCTGCGTCAGCTTCTTCTGAGGCTGAGGCTTGTATTCCTGGGCCTTGGCGCACGTCGCGGCAGCCGCCGCAACGCCCACAGTCTTGATAAAAGCCCTCCGCGATGATCCGGAAGCCGGCATCCTGTCTCTCCCTCGGCCTGGGCTCAACGATATCCGAAGTCCGGGTGAGGAGCCAATGCTCGCGCGCGACGATACCGATCGGCGAGCGTTTTCGCGGCCTCCTTGAAGCGGCGACGGCCTCGACGGGCGCGAATGGGAAGCTCAGTCCTATAAGAAGAAGGCTGCGTACGCTACATTTCCGCTGTCGTAACCTAGGAGTTGGTCATGCAAAAACTAACCGTGCTTCTCGCGCTCTTCGCTGGCTTGTCGGGCGGTATTGTCTCTCACTATCTGTTGCCCGAGCGAGTTCAAACTGCGGCTCCGACCGCGGTTCCCAATGTAGTGGCGGCCCAGCGCTTTGTGCTTGTAGATAGCGCAGGCAATCCTGCGGGTATCTTTGCGGTCGGGACTCCATCCGGACAACAAGGCACCAGTATCGTGCTGTACGACGCTCAAGGTCGCGAGCTCTGGCACGCTAGTGATGCCGTGAGACCCCTCACCATCGCTCAGTAAGCGCTCACGCCGATCCGAGCAGCCGCCCGTGGCCTTCTATCGGGGCCCAGCAGTCAAGCTGCGTGAGCACGTTGAAGATCATCGCGGCGACATTGGTGATCACGGGCTTCCCGAATTCCCCTTCGAGAGCCTCGGCGACGGGCTGCGAAAGCCAGGCGCCGCCTCCGATGTACAGTCCGTCGGCTTGCGGCAAATCGATGAGGGCCTGGCGCCCCAATTCATAGGCGAGCTGGATATTGTCGTCGTCGGACATCTTCTGGAACTCCGAGGGCGCCAGGACTTTCGAGGCGACGCCTTCGACCGCAATGTTAGCCCGCGCGAAGAACTCGCCAAGCGTGCGGTTCATCTGATCCGACCATTTGTTGGCAAAGGCGATATTTGCGATGCCCAAATGCTTCGCCGCCTCGACCACGCCGAGGATCGAGGAGGTGGCGGGCCGCCGCGTGTACTGGGCGATGTGGGCGATCAGACGATCGTGAGCCTGAACGCCGATCAGCGCGGGCAGGGGAACGCCCGATTGCACGACGATATCGACGCGCCGCTCCATCAGCTTGTCGAGATAGGAATCGATGGGTGCGAACACCCGCTCGACGTCCTTGGCCGAGAACTCGCCCAAGCCCACCGGGATCATCACCAGCATGATGCGATCCTTGACGAGGCGGTAGAATTCGTAAGCGCCGTTGTCGATGACGGGGAGCGGCGTCAGCACGCCGACCTTTCGCTTGGGCAGATCGTCCTCGAACATCTATTCCCCCGGCACGCCGGCTGCACCCTTGCGCTCAGCTGCGCAGGAACACATCCCGGTAGAGCTTCGACCATTCGGCGAACTCCCGCACAAAATCGGGCCGGTTGCCGATATAGAGCTTCTGCACTTGATTGTTTCCGGCTTGCCTGTTTGCACCCTGTCGTGCCGAGCCGTACCCGAGTTGGCCATACATCGCCTGGCCCTCTTGCGACATGAAATGGTCGATCATCAGCATGGCGGCATGCGGCGACGGCGCCCCGCGCGCGAGCGCAACCGCCGTGTCGGTGACCGGCACCGCACCCGGCGCGATCCAGGCGAGCGGTGCGCCGCTCCCCGCGCTCACCTCGACATGGGAGTTGTAGATGGTCGGCGAGAGCACGACTTCGCCCGCGATCATCAGATTGGCGAGCGCCCGCGCGGTGACGGGATAGATCCGGATGTCCTGCGCGCCCAATCGCCGCACGAAATCCTCGCCGCGCGTGAGCACGAGCGCTCCGACGAAATTCGCTGCCGTCGAAGCCGAGCCGGACATCGCCATGCGCCCACGCCATTCGGGCGCGAGCAGATCGTCATAGCTCTTGGGCCCTCGGCCCGGTGGGATCGCCTTCGTGTTGGTGCCGATGCCCGTATAGGATTCCCGCACGACGGCCCAATGGCGCCTGGGCTCGATCGCGTCCGCCTCGTATGCAGCCGCCTCGGGCGAGGAGAACGGCTGCAGGATGTTCGCGTCCCGAATGAGGATCAATCCTTGGGAGGAGAGCTCGAACATGTCGATCTTCCTAAGACCGACGCGATATTCCTGAAGCGCCCGGCGCGCGATGTCGGTTTGCGGCCCGCGCTGTATCGTTACTCTCAAGAACGGATATTTGCGCTCGAACCCTCTGATCAGCGGCTCGATCTGCGTGCCCGTGGTGTAGAGGAGCAGGCCGCGCTCGCGCCGTGCGCCCGCTTCGAGCATCGCCTGGCGATCGCTTCCTGAGTAGTTCGCGATTCTGTCGACCGCATTCGACGCCTGCGCGGCCGCCTTGAGCGGCCATCCCGCGAGCGCCGCCGGAAGAATGCAGCCCAATTCCCTGCGTGATATCCGCATGGTCGATCTCTCACCTGGGCCCAGAATAGGGAGAGACGCGAGCCATTGGCAAACACCGATCAGACGCGGCGGTCTTGGGCATCCCTATGTGGATGGGAAATACGCGCTTGACCGTGGCGATATTATTTCGATAGTTGTCGAAATATGAAACAAATTGACGCGCTCGCGGCACTTGCCGCATTGGCACAGGACACGAGGCTTGCCGTGTTCCGCCATCTCGTCGGCGTCGGCCCCGGCGGCGCATCCGCCGGCGACATCGCGCACGCCCTCAAGGTCGCCCGCCCACACTCTCCTTCCACCTGAAGGCATTGGAGCACGCAGGACTGATCGCGTCAGAGCGTCAAAGCCGCAGCATCATCTACTCGGCGGATTACGAGCGAATGCGCGCATTGCTGGGATTCCTGACGGATGACTGCTGCCAGGGTCGTCCCGAAATCTGCGGCTTGAGGGTAAAACGAAAGGACTGTGCGTCCTGAATGTACAACGTCCTGTTCCTGTGCACCGGCAATTCCGCGCGCTCCATCCTCGCTGAAGCGTACTTGAACAGCGTGTCTGGTGGTCAATTCCACGCCTACAGCGCAGGCAGTCACCCCAAGGGTGCGGTGCATCCGTTGACACTCGAAACGCTCCGGCACTCCGGCCTGCCGACGGAGGGCCTCCGTTCCAAGAGCTGGAACGAATTTGCCCGCGAAGGCGCCCCCGCCATGCACTTTGTCATCACGGTCTGCGATTCCGCGGCGGGTGAAGTCTGTCCGGTCTGGCCGGGCCAACCGATCGGCGCGCACTGGAGCTTTCCGGATCCTGCGGCCTTCCAAGGCAGCGGCCAGGAAGCTCGACCCGTCTTCCGCGAAGTCTTCCGGCAAATCCGCGCGCGCGTGGACCTTCTCCGCAACCTGCCATTGGCGAAGCTCGACCGCCTGGCCACAAAAAAGGAACTCGATGGCATCGGTCGAAGCAGGTAGCCGCAGCAACACGCTTGCCGCGAGCCTCATTGCCGAAGCCGTCGGCACCGGCTTCCTTTTGGCCGCCGTCGTCGGTTCGGGGATCATGGCGGAGCGGCTGACGGACGACGATGCGCTTCGACTGCTCTGCAACACGATCGCGACCGGTAGCGCGCTGTTTGTCATGATCGTTCTGTTCGCGCCCGTCTCCGGAGCGCACTTCAACCCCGCTGTGACGCTGGTCTCCGTGCTGCAGCGTGCCACGGCCCCGTCGGTAGGACTGGCCTATCTGCTTGCGCAATTGAGCGGCGCGCTGACAGGCGTATGGCTGGCGCATGCGATGTTTGGCGAAGTCGTATTCGCAATAGGCGTGAAGCCGCGAACCGGCGTCGCCCAATGGCTGTCGGAGGCGGTCGCGACCTTTGGACTCGTCCTCACCATCGCCGGCACTTCAGATCGCGCCCGCGAGACAATCGCGGCCTCCGTCGGACTCTACATCGTGGCGGCTTACTGGTTCACCGCCTCGACGTCATTCGCCAATCCGGTCGTGACTTTGGCAAGAAGCCTCACGCCGACATTTTCGGGGATCGCGCCGCCCGACGCGCCGGCCTTCATTGCGGCACAGATGCTTGGCGCCGTTGCCGCGTGGGCGTGCGCGCGGACTCTCTTCCGCTCGTAGTTGCGCCCTGCGGAAGTGACACCGGGCATGAGCTGAGAGCGTCTTCATCACCTTATGAGCGGGCCGCCGATTACTCTCTGCTGGAGCGCCCCATTTCCATCTCATGGGCGAGCGCCGTCAACTGCCTTGCCAGTTCGATATATCTGGAGCGAGCTTCGGCGCTCACCACATAGGAGGCGACACGTTCTGCTTCGGCGGCCATTTCGCGACACCTGGCGATGTGCTTATTCGGCGCAAGATTCGAGGACACGGGGTGGTGGTCGCGAGGCCTCGTATCGGGCGAATGAGATATGCGCGCTATCTCGCAGAAGGCAAAGTTCAGGATATCGCTCATCTAGCATCCCCTCTTGAAGAGAACAGAAGTCCGCTGTGCGTTCTTGAAGGTATTGCGAAGGTTTTGGCGGCGACACTCGAGCGCTCTCGCGCTCATTCGATGAGGCGGCGTTCGATATCACTCGCTATTCCAGCCCATTGAGCGGCAATGATCAGATAATGATCGCGTGAGTAGTGCGCGCCGGCACCCTCAGCTGCGGTCCGCGCGTCCTCAGCGAGGTCCCGGCACCTCTGCAGACGCTCGCGCTGAGTAAGACCGGAATACCCAGTCATCAGCCGACCCAAGAGTTCACCCCTTCGGCATTCGTAAGAGTCAAAAAGTACTGGCGGGGAAGTATGCCTGCTGGGGGGCGGCGCGCTTAGTTGGACCAAAGTCCTATTGCAAAGCTCGCCTGCGGGCCACAGGTGACATGCATAGCGTCGAATTGGGGGTGCAAGTACGCCCCTGATCTGACTGCTATGGCGATGGACTGCGAAGCCCGAATTCAGGGCCTTTTATGTTGCGTCGCTCGCAGGGGGACAAGGTATGACCAACTTCTTCGCCGGATTGAAGCGTCCACATGTCTATCGCGTCGGCGCGGCGTGCGCGGCATGCGGTCCGATAAAGTGCGAAACGCATCGTCGCCTTTTCCAGGGACAGGCGACAAACTTGCTCAGCTCGATGTGCCGATCGCGGTGCATCCAGGTGCTTCTGTTTATCTTTACGTTGTTTGTCGCCTTTCCAGCTATTGCTGCTGATGGTCCGCGGCGGATCTATCTGCTCCAAGGATTGACCGCGACGCAGCCGGCCGCGGATCTGACCGTCGGAGCATTCAAGGCCCGTTTGAAAGAGGCGTCATCCGAAGACATCGAGGTCCTCACCGACTTCCTCGACCTTGGACGATTTCCAGGGCCGGAGCACGATAAACGGCTGGTCCCATTTCTTGGCGGGAAATTCGCGCAAGCAAGGCCCGACCTCATTATTTCGATCAGCCGGGGAGCGACCTCCTTTTTGGTCCGGCACCGGGCCGAAATCGCCCCCGACATCCCCATCCTCTATTGCTGCACGCCCAATTCGACAGCGGATGCCTTGGATATCCCAGCGGATATCCCTGGCATCATCATAGAGTATGACTGGGCCGGGACGCTTGCGCTTGCCGAACGTCTCCAGCCCAACGCCAAAACGCTGGTTCTCGTATCCGGCACCTCCGGTCGTGGCCGCGTCTGGGAAAAGACGGCGATCGCGGGACTGCAACCGTTCCTGAGTAAGTACGACATCAAGTATCTGGTCGGCCTTCGCTACGACGTGCTGCTGAAGGAGGTGTCGCGGCTTCCGCGCGATTCCATTGTGGTCCTTGTGCCAATCTCCGATGATGGCTTGAGCCCGTCTCGCATCGGGAGCGAAGTTGCCTTGGATGCTGCGAAAGCGTCCTCGGCTCCCGTCTATTCTCCCGTCGTCACCCTGCTCGGTGGAGGCATCGTCGGCGGCAACATGGATAGCCTTGAACAGCAAGGAACTAAGATCGCCGACTTCGCGCTCGAGATTCTTGCCGGTAAGGACCCGTCTGCGCTTCCGCATCAAACCAAGCTTCCTCTCCAGTATCGCGTCGATGCGAGGCAGCTCGAACGTTGGGGGTTCTCGAAGAACAACCTTCCGCCGGGGACCTCCGTCGAATTCAAGCAGCCATCGGTGTGGGAGCTATACAGGCGTCAGATTATCGGCACGCTTCTGGCCATCGCCGCGTTGGTCGGCATTATCGCGCTGCTGCTCGTCCAGATGCGCAAGCGGAAGGACGCAGAGCGCTCGCTCAAGGAGAGCGAGGACCGCATGGCGTTCGCCGCGGCCTCTACGAATCTCGGCCTTTGGCGGGTGGATATCGCTACGGACCGACTGTGGGCGACCGATCACTGCCGCTCCATGTTCGGCATTGCCCCCGAATCTCGGCTCACCCTGGATGAGTTTCGGAGCGCCGTTCATCCCGAGGACCGCCAAGCCTTTGCAGAGTGCCTGGACCCGCAGTCGGGATTGCGCCGCAGCGAATTTCGCATCTCGCTCCCGGGACAGGACGTGCGTTCGTATGTGTGCCGAGGGCGCACGGTCTCGGACGAATTGGGACAGCCGTTGCAAATCAGCGGCGTCTTTGCGGATGTCACCGCGCGCAAATCCGCTGAGGCCGAGGCAGAGCGTCATCAGGACGAGATAGAGCATTTGATGCGCGTCGCTGCGCTTGGCGAGCTGTCGGGCGGCATTGCGCATGAGCTCGGCCAACCGCTCGCAGCGATCCTGGCGAATGCCCAGGCGGCGCAATCGCTTCTTTCGATGGAATCGCACGACAAGGAGACGATCGCCGAGATCCTAGAAGACATTGTCGAGGAAGATCTCCGCGCGGGCCAGGTCATCCACCGCCTGCGCAAATTGCTGAAAAAGGGAGAGCGCCAATCCGTGTTGATCAATCTCAATGATCTGATTCACTCGACTCTCAGTTTGCTTCACTCGGAACTGGTCAACCGCAGGATCAACGTGAACATCGATTTGAATCCGGAGCTGCCGCAGATCTCGGGCGACTCCATTCAGATCCAGCAGGTGCTTTTGAATTTGATGATGAACGCGGTGGAGGCCATGACCTCAAGTGCGCCGATCGGGCGCAGGCTATCCATCGCCACGCGGGTGACGACAGAGGGATGTGTCGAGGTCGTTGTCTCGGATCGCGGGCGCGGGATCGCGCCCGAAGAACAGCGGCGACTTTTCCAGCCGTTCTACACGACCAAGGAGCGCGGACTCGGACTCGGGCTCTCGATTTGCTCTACAATCGTCACCACTCACGGCGGCCGGCTGAGTATTTCCAACGCCGACCAAGGTGGTGCGACGGCCATCATTTCGCTGCCGATACCCATTCCACTCGCGGCCGCCTCTTGATTGCCGACGAATGGCCGGTCATCGTAGTTAGGAATCGTCATCAGCGCGCCTTTGTAGAAGGCATCGTTTGCGATGCGGGCCCTCTGATCGCTCTCACCTGGAGAAAGCGCTGGAGCAAGTTCGAATGAAGGCGCTTCCTCATCGTTCGGCTGACAAAGGGATTGGTATAATAGTGGAGCATGGCCCAAGCTGACCGACAGCATCTTGATGAATGTGCCCACCGCGCTGTGTATGAATTTTCGCGGGGGAGTTGGCATCCGCAGAATACCTCTGTTGCGAAATTCTGTTGGTCGAACCCAATCACATTCCCTCTTTGAATATGATGGGTTTGATTGCGGCGCTAATGGGTCTCCACGACCAAGAAATTCTCTATTTTGAGAAGGCGTTGTCGCTAAATCCGACTGACGAGGTCATCCGACTCAACAGTCAGCGCGTCCGAAACGCCTCATCCGAAAAGCCCTTCATTCAGCCGTCTGGCGAAAGACTTCTCCTGATCAAAGCGTGGGGATATGGCTTTTGGTCGGACGTGAATCACGTATTGGCGTGTCTCCTGCTGGCGGAGATCACCGGCCGCATTCCTCTCACGCATTGGGGCGGGAATAGTCTTTTTGGCGATGGCTCCGGTCGCGACGCCTTTCAGGTTTATTTCGAACCGGTTTCTGCTGTTGCGCTTGGCGATCTCACGGCTCTGAAGACCGCGAGCTTCTTTCCGGATAAGTGGTCGGCCGCCAACATTCTTCAGGACGAATGTCAGAAGTGGGAAGGGGCAGGCTCGCAAGTTCCGAGCCTCTACTTCCTCAATCGTCCGGAGACGGTGGCGGTGAGCGACTATCATGTGGGTGTGGTCGACCTTTTGCCATGGATCCCGCAGACCCACGAACTGCATGGCAATTCGGCCGCCGCTTCATTGAGATGGCTGGCGGCGAAATATCTGAGGCCAAATCGTAGTGTAGCCGCGGAGCTGGATGCGTTTTATCGCGATAATCTTGCCGGACGCCAAACCATTGCTGTGCATGTCCGCGGCACGGACAAGTATCCGGAGATGAGCGACATCGATCCAACCTGCCAACGATATTTCGATCTGATCGACCAGGACGATTCGTCATCGCAGATTTTCCTGCTGACGGATGACTGGCGTTACGTCAGGCTCTTTCAGCAACGATATGGCGCTCGTGTCGCAATGACGGATGCCCATAGGTCCCAAGACAATACGGGGGTGCATCATGATCGGTCCGTCCAGCCTGTGCGTCGTGGTATCGAGGTCTCGAAAGATGTTTACCTGGCTCTTCGTTGTCAGAAGTTTATCGGAAATGGCGAGTCCAACGTCGCGGCCACGATTTCAATGCTGAAAGAATGGGACAAGGAAGCCTGCACTCTGCTCGCTCCGTCGCGGTTGTGTCGGCGTCAGGTCATAGAGCTTCACGGCAAACTTTCGACTTAAGCGACGTAGATGCGGACGATTTTCGGGACGCAACGACGCGTTTTGTTCGTCGGATTCTAATGAAAGGCTGATCCGGTCGCCTTTTTGACGGCCTCGACCAACCGATCTGCAGGGAACGGCTTGCGCAGAAATGCGATGCAACCCAATTCCGTTGCCTGCCTCCGGATCGCTTCGTCCTCGGCACTGCTGATGAATATGACGGGAAATCTGAGACCGCTCGCAGAAAGCTGGCGCACCAGCTCCAGCCCTGAAGTATTGCCGAGGCCGACGTCCACGACGATGCACGCCGCGTTGCTTGTCGGTGCGGCCCGCAGAAATTCTCCGGCCGACCCAAAAGTCTCGGTGGGATAACCGACTGCCGACAACAATCGTCCCAGGGCCTTACGCACCCCTGGATCGTCGTCAATAATCGCAATGACGTTTCGCGGCGTCGCCATAAAGGATGCCGGGCTGCACTAACCTATCATTGTGATTTCGCGGCCACGCCGGCGGGCCCAGCCGTTACAACGGTGCATCTGCGGACAGTCGGTCATGTTGCTGACCCTCCATTGAACCAATCGTGCGACAATTATGTGACTGGTGATCCATGCAGCCGGGTTTGATGTCCCGACCCGCTGGCAATGTCTCTTTCTGGGACAATCCCCACTAAAGGCCGGCTGACGAGATTTGATTAGTCCAAGTCAAGATCGGCATACGCGCGAGATAAGATCACTGTTATTATTTAGACCTTCGCCCCGAATGTTAGACCTCAGCCCGGACGGATGCTCATGGATGAACTTGAGCAACAACTCGCCGACTGCGACCGGCAACTTACATTGGCAGAGCGCCAACTCGACAAGCATGAACGTATCCGGAGCAGACTGGCGGCCGGCGGTTTCGAGACGACATCGCAGACGTCCATGGCCGCGTCTGGCGAGGAGGACGTGCAGCGTCGTTCCGATGCAGAGAGGGATGTTGCTCTCGCTGCCATGCCGGTTGACAGGCGAGAAGTCGCGCGCAGGCGGCGATTGGTGGGAAAGTTAGGCGAGGCGCTCGCCACGACTTTGGAATTCGAGGACACGCTCAACAGTATCGCACAGCTCGTCGTCACGCATCTGGCCGATTTGTGCATCATCAACTTGATCGATGACGACGGCGTTGCCCGCCCGGTAAAGGTTTTCTGTCGGGATCCGAAGAGGGCATGGGTCTGCGATGCGCTGATGCGAACGCCACCCGGGCGTCAACAGGCACCGGTTGCGCAATTGGTGCTGGAGAAAAAACGATCCGCTCTCATCACGCACGTGACGGCCGACCTCATTCGTTCCTGGGCCGTAAGCGAGGACCAGCTTCATGCGCTCCGGAGTATCGCGCCCAAGTCGGCGATAACAGTGCCTCTGATGGTGCAAGGGCGATTGTTGGGCGCGCTCTCGTTGCTCGCTTCGGACATGTCTCGCCCCTATGACCGAACAGACTTGCGTTTCGCGGAGGCAATCGCCAGGCGCGCCGCTTTCTTTCTCGAGAATGCGCGCCTCTATCGCGCGGCCAAGCGGGCCGCTCAAGCACGCGACGATCTTTTGGGTGTCGTCGCGCACGACCTCCGTAACCCGCTCACCGTAATCAGAACCCTCGCAGCCTATTTGCGCCACGACGGTGGAGAGGACGGCCCCGTGGGTGAGGAGATCGAACACGCCGCCGTTCGAATGAATCGTCTAATCCAGGATCTCCTTGACATTACTCGCTTGGAGGCAAATCGGTTTTTGACCAAGCCGGAACGCGTGAATGTCCTCGATATCATGCGCGATGTGCTGGCGATAGAAACACCTCTCGCGTCTTTGGCCTCTATCGAACTGCGATTCGACGAACCATCGGATACTCCAGATGTCTGGGCGGATCGCGATCGCCTTGTCCAGATCTTCGACAATCTTATCGGCAATGCGGTCAAGTTCACCAAGCCCGGTGGAGGCATCGCGCTCGGCGCAATCGCACACGCCGGAGAGGTTCGGTTCCATGTCGAGGATACGGGATGCGGTATCGCTGCCGATCAGGTACCCCATGTCTTCGATCGATTCTGGCAGGCACCCGGTGCTGCGCGTCGAGGCGCGGGTCTCGGGCTGACGATCGTCAAGGGCATCGTCGAGGCCCACGGCGGCCATGTCTGGGTTCGAAGTGAGCCCGCTCAAGGCAGTACGTTCTTCTTCACCATCCCGACGGCAGCCTGATGGTCATGTGGAACGCCTGGTTTTAGCGACGAGCGGCCCTGCCCGTATTCAAGTCTTCTTTCCGCACCGGGAATGACCGGTGTTGGGAAAAGCCGACGCTCCCGGCAGCGGTCCGGGAAGGCAATGTTTGACCCTGGTTGTGTAGAAACGCGTGCTTTTGAGGATTGGGCTGCTGTGATTCGCTTGGCCCTGCGCATTTGATTCGCGGGGACGGGATGAAACGCTTTGTCGAGGGAGTGGATCGCGGTC
>Ga0184629_10000044_pt1 | contig 45603 bp, 42 predicted proteins | sample PLM4_32_b1_FD_133158 | JGI IMG/M metagenome (GOLD analysis project Ga0184629, IMG submission 133158) | Groundwater sediment microbial communities from an aquifer in East River, Colorado, USA - PLM4_32_b1 | ecosystem: Environmental > Terrestrial > Soil > Riparian zone | place: USA: East River...
TAGGAGATGAGTAGAAAGCCATTTCGCATCCACCAACGCTTGAGCCAATGAAAAAGCCCACGATTTAGATCGTGGGCTTCTTTATGGAATCCAATCCCATTGCAATTGCGCACTAATGGATGCTTGAAAATTGGCCGAAAATCTGAATAGCCACGCACTAACCGCCGCTTACACTCCTCATCTCCTCAACTCCTAACTCCTCACCTCCTAACTCCTCAACTCCTATTCCTTTCTCCCCCCGTAAATTATTTCTCCTTTCGCCAGGCCATACTGTTTTCTAACATTTTCATGAAGTTCATTTACAAATTGATCTTCTAACGATCTTAACCCACCACGTACTATTCTTTGCGGGTAATCGTAACCATACTTCCGAACATGATCATCCTGGCCAAATAATTTTTCACGTTCACGTTTATCCCTAATGGATGAATCTTCCACCGTAGCAGCGGGTATAGGATTGAAGAATGGTACCTGGAGTATTGCAAAACCACCTGGCTTCAGAACCCGATGTATTTCGTGTATTGCTTTAATATCATCTTGCACATGTTCCAATACGTGGTTGCAGAGTACGACATCAAATGTGTTTTGTTCGAAAGGAATCTGGTGGATGTCCATTTTTATTTTGGCAAGCGGCGATTCAATATCTGCCGTGATGTACCGATCGCCATGAATTTTTTCAAAGCGTTTAATGAAGCACGCTTCTGGTGCAATGTGGAGTACGTGAAGCTTACGGGTGAAGAAATAGGTTTTTTCTTTCAGGTATAACCAGATCAGGCGATGACGTTCCAGCGAGAGGCAATTCGGGCACAAGGCATTTTGCCGGGGTTTTACCCGGCCATAAGGAAGAAATCTTTTGAAGCTCTTTTCGCAAATCGGGCAAGTAACTGCTGTTCCTTTATAAAATACGCTAAGCACTTTCAGGCCTACTCCACTAACTTGTTGAAGGTATTTTCGGGGGACATGACGGATAAGCCAGGAAATAATTTTTTTCATGTGCGGCAAAGTAAAAGGTTAAGGTTTAAGTTCAAAGCTTCGCCTGGCAGCTCCCTAAGTCACACTTCCCTCATCTTTGGGTTACTTTGCACTGCCGTACCTAAAAGGTAGCTTTACGGACAGCATGAGATTTAAATTACTGTCCAGTTCCTTCATAAAGTCCGAAAGTCGGGAAGTCCGAAAGTCCGAGAGTTAGTGGGCAAAAACTTCCGGACTTTCCGTCTTTCGGACTATTCTCATCTCCTCATCTCCTCAACTCCTAACTCCTCAACTCCACAACTCCTTTCCAGCCGACCATGAACCTCCAAATCTACCAACTGATAACCCGATAATTTACCAGAAACCTTAAAACTATTTCCCCAGTCTTGCCATCTTTAAGGCAGAAAACAATAAGAATCTGCGAAATTCTATAACCTGGCTAATCTGTGACCGACACGCTACTGGACATCGCGATGATGCATGCTGACAACCTAATTGCCCGAGCCAAAGGGGGGGACCAGAACGCCCAAGGCAAGGTGGTGCAGTTGTGGTACAAGCGTATCTACAACTTCAGCTATAAATTCTTTCTTGACCATGACCTTGCGATGGAAGTTTCGCAGAAGACTTTTATATCCATGTGTAAAAACCTGCCAGCGCTGCAGGAGAATGCACGGTTTAAGTCGTGGCTTTACAAAATTGCCGTAAACTATTGCCGCGAAGAAGTCCGCAAGAAAAAAGGAAGTCGGTCGCTTTCCTTTGACGTGGTCTGGAACCGGGATGCGGAAGATTCTCCTAAATGGGAATCATCGTCGCACCGCTTTGATAATCCGGAGAGTCAATTGCAACAACGTGAATTGTCCGATGTTTTACAGGCAGCGCTGCTGGAACTCAACGACGAACAACGCGAAGTAGTGATCATGAAAGAATATGAAGGATTAAAGTTCAGGGAAATTGCAGATGTACTAAACATTTCAGAGAATACTGTAAAGTCGAGAATGTATTATGGACTCGATGGGTTGCGAAAAATTTTAGAAAGAAAAAATATTAATAAAGAAACAATAGGCTATGGGCTATAAAGCAAGTGAAAATGATCTGATAGCTTACCTATACGGCGAGCTGGAAGGAAAAGACAAAGAAGCGCTGGAGCAACACCTCTTGGAAAATGCAGAAGCGCGCATGGAACTCGAAAGGCTCCAAGTATTGAGACATACATTGGGTCATGTAAAAGATAAAGAAGTAATTGCTCCGACCATTTTTGTGGGCGATAATAAGCAGCGTTTCTTTTGGAATGCACCATATTTTAAAACCATTGTCAGCATTGCAGCATCCTTGTTGATCATTTTGATGGTGGGAAAGTTTTCAGACCTGCAGGTTGGTTATTCTAACGGCGAACTTAAAATCAGCTTTGGCGGTGTGCCAGAAGTCAAACAGCTGGAAACGACTCCACCCAATCCTTCTTTAACTTCAACGGAAGTGCAGGAGATGATCAATGCCTCGCTCAATCAAAACAATTTAGCCATGCAGGCAACCTGGACTGAGACTCAAAAACAGCTTGATGCTTCGATTGTGAAAAACTTGGCCGTTAATTCCGCTAAGATTGACAACCTTGTTCGGGAATCCTCCGCTGCCTCTCAGGCGCAGATCAGGGAATTTGTTTCGGGGATGCATTCAGAAAATATGCAGTTGGTGAAAAATTATTTCCAACTCACTTCCAGTGAACAGAAACAATATATCGAGAGTTTGCTGGTAGACTTCGCCAAGTATCTTCAGCAGCAACGTAACGATGACCTTCAAGTTGTTCAAACCCAGTTGAAAAGCCTCGAGCAGAACACCGATGTATTCAAACAGGAAACAGAACAGATCCTGACCAGTATTATATCTACCGTAGGAAATAAGAATTCCTTAGGCGCGAAAAATTAAGAGAGACAAAATAATGACAGGAAATATGAAAAACGTAATTCAAACTTTGGTAAGAGGGGCGATTGTAGTGATGGTGTATTTACAGCCAGCGTTTGCCCAAAAAATAGATGAGGAACGCATGGCACGGGATATTGCCGTGGCTGAAAATGTGCTGGGCACATTGATCAAACAACAATTCAACAATCAACGTTCTTTCTTCCCTTTGGAAATAAAGGGAAGCTATCAGGCTGGGTATGGTGTCACCTTCAGTTTGCCGGCCGATTATACTACGCCCATCGTATGGGGTAGCGGTGGCAATGATGTAGTCATTTGGGGAAATGAGCCTCCAGGCATGACCATAAGTCGCAATTACAATTTTGATAACAGAGAGAACAGCGAAGATGACAGGGCTGTTGTGGCAGGAGACAAGCCTTTTAAGCTCAAGGACAAGACAAAAGAAAAAAGCCGCTTGGATATGGACAGTGTCCGCAATGCTTATAATCTGAAAGTTATTGATGCAGCGAAGACCTTCATTGTCGACTACGGTGATATGATCGCCCAACTTGGCCCGCAAGAGAAAGTGATTATTTCTAACCAGGGAAATCAACCGAGAATGTGGGTGGGACAATACTTTAATGCCCCCAAACGCACCCATCTTTCTATTGAAGCCCTGAAATCTGACCTGACTCAATTCCGCCAGGGTAAATTAACCCGCGACCAGGCACTCGCTAAAATAAAAGTCGTGAACACGGAAACAGTGGATACCGTAGAACCCGACCTGGAATTATTATCCAGCATATTTACCAGGTTGTATAGCCAGGATCTTTCGAAGACCTATTTCACAGGTGACAATGTTTATTTTGAACGGCTTAAGGATTTCGGAGTGATCTATTACATGCAGGTATACAGCGGTATTGAACGTGGTGACTATAGTAGACGGTACGTTATGCCGACCCTTGGCCTTGATGATGTTGATCAGGAAACAAAAGATAAAAAAGTAAAAGAGCTCTATCCAAAATTTGAGCTGGACTTGAAAAATAATATGCTGGAGTACGGCCGTACCCTGAAAAGCCTCAAAGACGATGAAGTATTGGTGTTCCAGGTAACACTAACAAAGTGTAGCGGCTGTGGTATACCTTCGTCTCTTGAGCTGTCCCTGAAAGGGTCTGTGTTAAAGGAATTTAATGCAGGCAAAATTGACCAGCATGCCGCGGTGACTAGATTCTCTATTAAAAAAGGCGAAAATCAATAATTCATAAACTTTTGTGCCGGCATGGCAATCTTATGCCATGCCGGCACGTTGTTTTTATGCCGTTAGCCGCAAAATTATATCAATGGTAAACTGAATTGTAACTATTTGGCTAGTTTTAAGTATATACTTAGTATATAGGCTGAAGGTGCGCTTTGAGATAGAACTGTAGCTGTGGAATAAACACACCTACCGTTAAAAAGGATAGCAGTACAATGTGATCTTCAAAGTCAATAATACCTGAATGAAAAGAAAATTACTTATTGGTGCAGGAGCAGTAGCGGTACTGTTAATCGGTTATTTCATTGTTCGTGGGAACAAATCGGGAGATGTAACGGATATTATAACGGATGTAAAGCGCGGTCCGTTTAAGGTGGAAATTGAAACCACGGGAGAGCTGGAAGCTAAGAACTCCGTTAAAATACTCGGCCCGGCACAACTCCGGGATTTTGAGATCTGGCAAGTTGCTATTCAAAGTATCGTGGATGAAGGAACGGTAGTTAAAAAAGGGGATTGGGTAGCCAGCCTGGATCCTTCAGAATTTCAAAATAAGTTTAACGCAAAGCAGATTGAACTGGAGAAAGAAAATGCAGAGTTTGTTCAGACACAACTGGACACAACTTTACTGTTGCGTGAAGCCAGGGATCAACTCATCAATTTGAAGTATGCTGTTGAGGAAAAAAGAATTGTATTGGAACAATCCAAGTTCGAACCTCCAGCCACCATTAAACAAGCCGAGATAAACTTAGAACGGGCCGCAAGAGAATATGAACAGGCTAAAGAAAACTATAAAATAAAGAAGCGTCAGAATGCAGAAAAAATGAAAGAGCAGTTTGCCGAGCTGCGCAAAGTTCAAAACGAAAATGCATCCATGACGAGGGTCTTGCAAGCGTTTACGATCATTGCCCCGGAGGCGGGAATGGTTATTTATACAAAGGGCTGGGATGGCAAGGCCATAAAGGCAGGATCGCAGATCCGGATGTGGGACCCCACCGTAGCGACCTTACCTGATCTGACCAAAATGATGTCAAAAACCTATGTAAATGAAGTGGATGTTCGAAGGGTTTTAGCAGGACAAAAGGTTGAAATCGGACTAGATGCTTATCCCGATAAAAAACTGGCAGGTGTTGTAATGCGTGTTGCAAATGTTGGAGAACAGAGGCCAAATTCCGATGCGAAAGTATTTGAAGTGGCCGTGGAAATTAATGGCACAGATCCGACACTGCGACCGTCAATGACCACCAGTAACAAGATTATTGCAAAGACGATTGACAATGCACTCTTCATCCCTCTGGAATGCCTGCATAACCAATCCGACACGATTACTTATGTTTTTAAGAAAGACGGTGCCAAGACCGTGAAGCAGGAGATCATGATCGGCGATACCAATGCTAACGATGCGGTGATTCTGGGTGGGCTCACAGCGACAGATCACGTGCATTTGTCTATTCCTCCGGGTTTAGAAGACGACGAGATAACGCTCTTAAAAGAAATGGACGGCAAACGTAAAAAAGTGCAGCCCAAGGAAGAAGAGCAAAAGAAAGAGACTCCAGTTGCGGTTGTTCCAGCCAGTGTATCTAGTAATTGATCCGATACTATGATACCACAACGTATACTAGCTAATCTTTACGTTGCTATTGATGCTGTCATTGCCAACAGAGTAAGGTCGCTGTTGACGGCCCTTGGTATAATTTTCGGGGTCGCGGCTGTTATTGCCATGCTTGCGATTGGTAATGGTGCCCAACAGGAAATTCTGGACCAGATCAAATTGGTAGGTGTAAACAACATCGTCATCAAGCCCATTATCGAACAGGAAGAGGAGAAAATAGAAGAGGAAGTCGGACAACATGAAAAGAAGAAATTTTCACCGGGTCTGACGGTTCGCGATGTGCGAAGTATTGAAGTTACGATTCCCGGAATTACCAAAATCAGCCCGGAGATTATTATTGATACCTATGTAATCAGGAATGGCATTAGAAGATCAGCCAAGCTTGTTGGCGTAGACCCAAACTACTTTAACATTTACAATTTTACATTAGGGGATGGCCAGATTTTTAATGAAGAGCAACAGCGGCTCGGTGCCCCTGTATGCATCATTGGCTATTCGATAAAAACAAAATTTTTTCCCACCGAAAATCCTATCGGTAAGAGCATCAAGGTAGGGCAGCACTGGCTCACCATTGTGGGGCTTTTGAATGAGCGATTGGTTTCCAAAGCAAGCATCAGTAAGTTGGGTATTCGTGATTTTAACATGGATATTTATATCCCCCTTCAATCAGTTTTGATTCGTTATAAGAATCGAGATAAGATTACGGCCGAGCAGCTACGATTACAGTCCATGCGGAGTCAGGGTATGGTTTTTTTTGGTAATGCGAATAACACCGATTCAGAGGACGAGCGGGAGAAAAAGAACTACCATCAACTTGATCGCCTGGTAATCCAGGTTGAAGCTACCGATCAACTTACCCCAACGGCAGAAATTATTTCAAGACTACTCGAGCGCAAACATTTCGGCGTAGTAGATTATGAAATTGAAATTCCTGAATTATTGCTAAAGCAACAACAACGTACAAATGATATTTTTAATTATGTACTGGGTGCCATTGCCGGGATCTCGTTACTGGTGGGTGGCATTGGCATTATGAACATTATGCTCGCCTCCGTACTGGAGCGGATAAAGGAAATTGGTCTGCGACTATCTATCGGTGCGAAAAAGAGTGATGTTGTGCAGCAATTCTTATTTGAAGCCATTATGATCAGTGTTAGTGGCGGACTTATTGGTGTTGTGCTGGGCATTTCCATGGCAATTATTGTTTCTGAATTTGCAGGCATTCCCACGATCATCACATTCACATCAATAGTTTTATCCTTTGGTGTAGCGGCAACCGTGGGGTTGATCTTTGGAATTGCTCCTGCCCGGAGAGCCGCCAGCCAGGATCCAATCACATCCCTACGCTATGAATAGATGTCTTAGAATTTTACTCACCGCAGGATTGTGTACTATCGTGTGGCAAGGCTCCTTTGCACAACCCAGACAGTACACCCTGGAAGAGGTCTTGGAATTGGCGAAGGGCCAGTCGCCATTTTCAAAGCAGGCCGAAACCGATAAGGAGAGAAGCTATTGGCAATTCCGGTTCTATAAATCGAATTATAATCCACAGCTCCGCCTAAGTGGCAACCTGCCGGATTATAATCAGGATTATTTACAGAACCGTCTGGATGATGGTACAATTGCCTATCAACAACGGGAACAAACAACGGGTTTCGTCAATCTGAGCCTTTTTCAGCCCATTTTTTTCAGCGGCGGTACAGTATCCGTCAATTCCAACCTGAACCGATATAATGATTTTCTTTATGATATCGAGAGTTGGAACAGCACGGTGATGAACATTCGATTGGAGCAACCGTTACTAACTTTTAATCAATGGAAGTGGGATAGGAGAACAGAACCGCTGCGGTATGAAGAATCACGGCGTGAGTATGTCGAGGAGATGGAGTCTATCTCCCGCGAGGCTACCGATAAATTTTTTTCGGTACTGGACGCTCAGATTAATCTGCAAATTGCTCGATTTAATTTGGCCAATAATGATACCATTTACAAGATCGAGCAAGGACGTTATAATATTGGCACGACACCAAAGGATAAATTATTGCAGGCTGAGCTTCAGTTATTGAGATCGCAACAGGATGTAACATCCGCGAAGATCAGTCTGCAGAATAACAAATTGGATTTGCGCTCGTTCCTTGGTTTGAAGGAAGCTGATGAATTTTCTCTTGTGCTTCCGGAACAAATTCCTCAAATGACAATAGGAGTGGACGAAGCTGTGCAGCGGGCAAAAGAAAATCGAGCCGATTATATTGCTTTTGAAAGGCGAAAGATCGAGGCAGAGCGGGAAGTGGCCCAGGCACGGGGTCAACGGTTCCAGGCAAATTTGTCAGCACAATTTGGGTTGAACAACCAAGCGCCGACATTAGACCAGGCATACAACGATCCGCTCCGTCAGCAACGGGTAAATATTTCATTTAATGTTCCTGTAATGGACTGGGGCAGGAATAAAGCCCGTATGAAAACGGCCTATGCGAATCAGAAGTTGAACAACTACATCATCGCGCAGGAGGAGGTAAATTTTGAACAAGTAATTATTACACAAGTAACACAATTTGACGTTCTATTGAGCCAGATTGAGATCACCAAAAAGTCGGATGAAGTGGCGCAAGAACGCTATATGGTTTCGCAGAATCGTTATCTTATCGGTAAGATTGATATCACTAATCTGAATATAGCCCTTACCGAAAAAGACAATGCCAAGCGCAGTTACCTGGATGCCCTCCGCTCTTTTTGGACTTCATACTTTGATTTGAGAAGATTGACACTTTATGATTTCTCTACAAAACAATTGTTATATAAGCCTGAGTAACTGTTATTGATGTTACACAGATTTCAACAGTTCTGAACGATATTTCGTCAGCACACTTGATTTGGAAACAAAGCCAACGTATTGGTTATTATCTACTACCGGCAAGTTCCATTGATTTGTTTCATCAAATTTTTTTAAGACACTGTGCAGATTTTCATTCAATTTGATGACGGCTGCCGGTTTAGTCATCAGGTCTTTTACCCGCAATTGCTCGTGCTTCTCCGGATGAAAAATGATACTGCGAATGTTATCCATATGAATGATGCCTAGCAGCTCATTTTTTTCATTAACAACCGGAAAAGTATTTCTATTAGACGATGAGATTGCATGGATTAGCGATTGAAGCGATTCATCGGGGTTAATGACTGAGAAGTTGGTTTCAATTAAGGTGGATAAGTCAAGCTTACTCAAGAGGAATTTGTCTCTGTTCTCCACCGTAAGGTTTAACATGCTGGAAAGTTTCCTGCCTTCCATAGAAAGCGGTTCAAAATAATGGGTTACTGTAATACTCAGGGCAGAGACAATCATTAAGGGTATCATTAAATCATACCCACCCGTAATTTCAGCAATAAGGAAGATGGCCGTAAGGGGAGCATAAAAAACACCACTTAGTATTCCGGCCATTCCAACCAGGGTGAAATTTGTTTCCGGAATTTGTGCAAACCCCATTAAATTAATAAGCCTTGAAAAAACAAAGCCGAGGTAAGCGCCCATAAAAAGCGATGGACCAAAATTTCCTCCATTACCACCACCACCAAGGGTGATTGCTGCTGCAATAGTTTTCAGGAACATAAGCGCACCCAGGAAAAGCAGCAGGTGTGCGTCTGTTTGGATGAAATCGCGCAACAGGCTGGCCTGTATTAGATCCTCCGGATGAAGTGTTGAAAGTATTTTAATGGTTTCATACCCTTCACCAAACAAAGGCGGAAACAAAATCAACAACAAAAAGAGCAACATACCTCCGATGAATACTCTTGTCCAGGTATTTTTTATGGCTTTCATTTTCGAATCCACCCAAGTAAAAATGCGGGCGTAGTATAGGGACAGAAAACCGGCAAGGATTCCCAAGACGATGTAAAGGGGTACGTTGTGATAGTCAAAAGGTTGCTGAAGTGAGAATGAAAGGATGACACCTTCTTTTAGTATAATTTTTGAAAGTAATGCTCCACAAGCAGCAGCGATAATGAGTGGAATAAATGCCGTGGCGCTGATGTCTGTCAATAAAACCTCCACTGCAAAAAGCACTCCGGCAATCGGGGAATTAAAGGCCGCTGCAATACCGGCTGAAGCGCCACAGGCGAGTAATATAGTGCGATCCTTGTAAGAAAGGTTGTAGGTTCGCGCATAATTTGAGCCAATAGCCGAGCCGGTGCTTACCATAGGTGATTCCAATCCGGTTGACCCTCCAAAGCCCACTGTTAATGCACTTGTAATCATGTGCGAATACATTTGTTGAAACGGCAACAGACTTGATTTTTTCACGATGGCGTAGACTATTTCAGAAGTCCCTTTTTTAAATTCACTTTTTAGAATGTAGCGGATATACACCACCGTCAGTGAAATTCCGATGAGTGGGAACAACGCAAACAATAAAAATTCTTTATAGTGATTTGAATAATAAGTTACAATGGATTCGATGGAGTGCACAAAATATTTGAGAATGATGGCCGCTAATCCTGAAGACAACCCTACCAAAATACTGGAGAGTATAAAAAATTGCCGGGGGGAGAGTTTATCGCGCAAATAAACAATGGGCTTGCTAACGATGCCGTGTACTTGTCGAATCATTTATGTTGAGTCTCCGTAAAGATAACAATTGAGACTATTTTGCCTCTCAACTTACCTAAAACTCGATACTCAATTGCTAATGATCCATTTTTACTTGATGGACTTGCACTAGAAAATCGCTGCACGGCAAAAGAAGCAATTGCGGGTTGGAATGCGTTGTTGTATACCTTCTGGCAGCCCGGTTTTTATACTTGAATAATTTTTACTTTGGTTGGATGGCTCAGCTTATAATCGCTTGTTCTCCTGTCAATTTTATAGCGCGCGTTAACATAACCTTTTTCATATTGTTTGATGCGGGCCTCAAACTCAACTTTGATACCTTCTGCTAACCTAACACCCTGAAAACTTTTTGTATAACTGAACCAAATATGATCGGCCACTAGCTGGTTATTCTCCAAATCGACTATATTTTTCAATAGAATAGTCTCCTCGGAGTAACCATGATAATTGGCTTTTGATCCTAACCTGCTGAACACGGCGCTGAACTTTCTTCTTTCACCTACTTTTTTAGATAATGCTTTTCTCATGATGGTCCATGCAAAATTGGAGAAAGTTTAACGTATGATTTGATATTCTCCCCGTATCGGAAAATGGTCACTATATTTAATGTGGTCCAGGGTTTCAAACCCAACGGAATGTATGGGTGATGCGTAGAATTGGTTGTCAATCCTAAGCACCTTTAAAGTGCCACCATTATACGTAAATCCGAACCCTTTACCTGATTCTTCAAATGTATTTTTCATCCTTTTCTTCATGAATTGGTAGGAGTAGGAATAGGGTAAGTCATTGAAGTCGCCAACACAGATAACAGGATATGGAGAGGCTTCAATAAAGGCAACTAATTGTTTAATTTGTTTACTTCTTTCAAATACACCTACCTTCAACTTACTCAAAATGCTTCTTGTAGTAGATTTTACATACTCAAAATTATTGGTGTTGGGAGGACGATAATTCCCAAGCCCCATCGATTCCAAATGAACATTTATAATGCGTACTGTATCCTCCTCTATTTTGAGGTCAGCATACGCTATTCTGTTAAAACCATTTTTACTGGCAAGAAGATCTCCACTTGAAATAATTGGAAATCTTGATAATATTAAAGTTCCGGCTCTGTAATAATAAGCACGAGGTGTCTCCTCTTCCTGGGAAAAATAGTAGTGTGATCCACTTTGGTTTAATTGTTCTATTACGTTGAACTCTGGGCTCCTGGGAAAATTGGCAAACTCCTGATAACATTGAATATCAGCCTCCGGGTGTAAAAGCCAATTTTTTAGTGCAATTCTAGCGCTATCTGTGTTTTTGTATGCATTCGGTCGCATATGGAAACCCCCTATATTATAGTTGATCACGCTAAAGGTTTTTACGGGAGACTTTTCCCCTTTAAACAGGTGCTTAAGGCCAATGGTGCTAAAGAGGTAAGTGCTTCCAATCAGGAGGGCTACCACATAGTAGAATGTTGATTTTTTTCTCAGCAATAGCGATATCAACAATAAAATATGGTTGGCGACTAAAGCTACCGGAATGACAAAACTTGTAATCCACAGGTTATACTTCTCGGAAGGGGGTATTCGACCTGTAGCATAAAGTAAAGACAACAAAATAGCGACGATAAAATTAAAATATCTCACAAATCAGCCCTGTTAATGATTGTAAAATTTATTTTCAGGCATCTTAATGTCAAGTCTCGCGAAGCGCCAGATTTGATAAGCAATAAAATAATACAGTAAGAATATGGGGTTACGCCAATATGAGCGCCCTTTCATCGATGTAAATAATGTTACGTAAGTTTATGCAAGACACCTAGTGGGTTCCTTACGGAAAACATAAATAAATATTTGCAGCAGTTTCCGTGTTTTCCATGAAAATAAAACATTTGCGTAAGTTTCGTCATATCAAGTGGAGGATTTTTTAAATTTAGGAGCCACTCTATTTTTGGAGGCCTGCTCATAAGCAAATGTAAGTTTAAGCAAATCCGGCTCACTATAGGGAGGGCCCAAAAAGGAAAGGCCAACCGGTAATTCAAATACCTGACCCATAGGCACAGAGATATGTGGATATCCGGCTATGGCTGCAGGCTGATAAACGCCATAACCCGTGAAAAAATCACCATTAACCAGATCTGTACACCAGGAAGGTCCGTTAGTAGGTCCGCAGATAGCGTCTAATTGATGTTCCTCTATTGTACTATTTAGCGCATTTTGGGTTGTACTGAGTATTTTATGTAATGCTTCAACATATTCTTTGGTGTGGAGATCACCCTTTTCTTCGGAGCTTTCTAAAATATCCTGCTTAAAGTAAGGCATAGCCTTGTTCTCGTTTTGTTTGTTAAAGTCTATAATCTCTTTTAAGGACTTAACGCTTGCATGGGCTGTTGATAAATAACGATTGAGTCCATCCTTAAATTCATATTGCAAAACTGTAAACTCCGAAGGATCAATGCCCTCCAGCTTCTTCATTAACTCAACTTCAACTACGGTGGCGCCGTTCGTTTTCATGATCTCCAGTGCCTTTTGCAGCAGATCATCAACACCTTCATGCCTTTTGAGCATAGATTTTTCAACGCCAATCCTCTTGCCTCGCAGACCATTGGCATCCAGAAATTGGGTATAGTCATTTTGTATTTTTCCCCTACTTTTCTGGGTTACAGCATCTTCAGCATCTATTCCAGTAAGCGCGCTTAACAATATAGCTGCATCTTTTACGGTACGGGCCATAGGTCCTGCGGTATCCTGGGTATGTGATATGGGAATGATGCCTGAACGGCTAAGCAAGCCAACAGTAGGCTTGATTCCAACAACGCCATTGATTGAAGATGGACAGGCAATTGACCCATTAGTTTCTGTACCTATAGCCACAGCACATAAATTTGCTGCCACCGCTGCGCCTGATCCTGAACTTGACCCGCAAGGATTGCGATCAAGTATATAGGGGTTCTTGGTTTGACCTCCGCGGCTGCTCCATCCGCTACTGGAGCGGTTTGACCTAAAATTCGCCCATTCGCTTAAGTTTGTTTTGCCCAGCACCACGGCTCCGGCATTCCGTAATTGTTGTATTATAAAAGCGTCTTTGGATGCCCGGTTGCCTTCCATGGCCAACGCTCCGGCAGTCGTCATCATTTTATCGCCAGTATCAATGTTATCTTTAACCAGCACCGGTATGCCGTGCATTGCGCTTCTTACCTTTCCTTGTTTTCGTTCCTGATCCAGGGCATCAGCCATGGTCAACGCATCTGGATTAAGTTCAATGATGGAATTTAAAGTTGGGCCGTTTTTGTCGATGGCGTCGATTTGTTTTAAATACATTTCGGTGATGGACCGTGAGGTATATTCTCCCTTTTGCATTTTCTGCTGGAGTTCATCGATGGTGACTTCATTTAATAAAAAGGGAGAATCATCCGCAAGTTTTTCGGCTTCCTTTGGAGAAGATCCAGGTTTACAGTTGTAGATGCCAAGGGTTGTAAACGTTAAGCCCGCCAGGGTGCCGGCCTTTATAAATTTTCTTCTTTTCATATCGGAGAGTTTGAAGGACAAAATACCAATTAGATTTGGAATATTGGATACTAGAAGTAGGTAAAATGCAAGAATGCCAGGCCATATGCTCCATTCCAATCTCAGTATTCTTAAACTTTAATGTTAATTCTGCATGCCTCATCGGAATATTTCACACGATATGATTTTTAAGATTGTATTGTCGACAGAGTTCATTCGTTTTTTTATAAAAAGCATTCCGGTACCAGGATGGGGTTTGATAACCGTAAGCAAAAAGTTTTTCATACTTCTCTACTAGGTGCGGATAATGTTTCTGTACGGCCTTTAGCACAAGGGTTTTACTATCGAATGGACCATTGCCAAATAATGTTATGGAGGCAGGAAAAATATACTTTACGGCAAGCTGCTGAAAAGTTTTGAACATCAGGTTCAGATGTTCCCCCATATCCGTAATGTAAGGAAGTAATGGCATAAGGCTGACACCACTGTGAAATCCTGCAGCCAGCGTTAGTTTTAAGGCATCAAGTCTTTTAGCAGGAGATGTTGCACCCGGTTCGAAAATTTTCCCAATGGCATTATCAATCGTTGAAAATGAAAATGTGATCATAGCCTTATGTTCCAACTGCGGTTGTAAATCGAACGGCAGGATTGCCTGCTCATTTATTTTTTTAAGTAAATCAAAGTCGCGCACGACAAGATCGGACTTTGTAATGATGTGGACCGGAAATCTATACTGAAGAATTACTTCAAGTATTTTTCGCGTAAGCTGATACTCCCGCTCAACCTGTAAGTAAGGATCAGTAGCGGATGACAAGACAATAATTCCAAATTGTTCTTTCTTTGCCCGGTTCTTCAATTGCTTCTCCAGCACGTCCAGCGCATTAGCTTTGATGCTGAGTTTTTCTTCCATATGCTTCCCATACTTACTTCCGCGGATATAGCAGTAGAGGCAATTGAATGAACAGGCACTGTAGGGGTTGATCGTGTAATCATCCAAAAACCAGGGATCTCTCCGTTTGGTTTTGTTGAGTAAAGACTTTACGACGATCTCCCGGGGCATGAAAACTTATAACGGCGACACCACGCCGGCATACGTTTGACGGATGATCTTACCGTTCTGGATTATAAAAGTGTCCGTACCGAATGTTACCTTTAATTTCGGAGCTGTAGCCTGCCAGATGGTATAACCAACATCCTGTTGCACAACAGATTTATCCAATTGCATGGTTGTAGAGTCTTTCGGAAAAAGAGAAAAAGCATAAACGAAATTTTCACGGATTTCATTCAGCCCCTTAAAGGTCTTATCCGGCGTAATAAGTACAGATTCTTCCGTATAATCGGCCATTGTTCCCTCGAGATCATTGGCCTGGAACGTTTTCCAGTGGTGTTCAAGAACTTCTTTGGTTTTTTCTTCACTGGTGGCGGTTGTTACTTTTGTTTTCACCTCACAGCTTGCAAGAGCCAAGGCGACAAATAAAAAAGAGCCATACGTGGTTTTCATAGTGGGGAATTATGGTTTGATTTATGGAAGATAACCAATTGAAATGGATTGTATTCTTAAATTTGATGGCATTTAAATGATTTATATAAATGGTCCATTGCCGCTATATTGTTTTTTTCTTTTGTACCAGTTTACTTTTCTCATGTCAATCAGCCAGTGACCGGCTAAAGGAGCAGATCGAGAAAGAGCTTGCGCAGCAACCGGGCACTTTTGCCGTCGCATTTAAAGATTTGAGTACCGGGCAACAAATATTGATTCATGAACGTGAGAACTTTCATGCTGCCAGTACGATGAAAACCCCGGTTATGATCGAGGTTTTTAAACAAGTTGCAGCGGGTAAACTTTCGTTGCAAGATTCTATACTGGTCAAGAACGATTTCAAGAGTATTGTAGATGGAAGTACTTATAGTCTCGATCCGGCGGAAGACAGTGAGTTGGCGCTTTATACTCAGACCGGCAAGAAACGAACTTTGTTTTCGTTGGTATATGATATGATTATTGTCAGCAGTAACCTGGCGACGAATATTGTCATTGAACTGGTGGATGCAAAAAAAGTAACGGAAACCATGCGCGAACTTGGCGCAAAGGATATCCTGGTGTTACGAGGCGTAGAAGATGACAAAGCGTTTGAAAAGGGGTTAATAAACCGCATAACAGCGTATGACCTCATGTTGATCTACGAGAAAATGGCCAAGGGAGAAATCGTGAACCAGGAGGCTTCAAAAGCGATGATTGATATTTTATTGGATCAGCGATCTAAATCGGTCATCCCGGCCAAACTGCCAGCTAATGTAAAAGTAGCGCATAAAACCGGTAACTACGGAGGCGTTGTACGCCATGATTCTGGAATCGTTTTTCTACCCGATGGACGTAAATACGTTTTAGTTATTTTGTCCAGGGAGTTAAAGGACGATGAGGCAGCTACAAAAGCTATGGCAAATGTTTCGGAATTGATTTACGAGTATGTAGTTAAAACTCTTTAACCTTTCGATGAGCTGCCCGGGTTTGATTCCAGGGGTGAAAGTGTTTTGAATATTTTCATAAAGTTTTCCGCTGTGTAGCCAGCATTCTTACGTTTCATTTCCAAAACTTTTTCTTTGAATATTGGATTGGTGAGTAATTCGGTGATTTTACTTTGAACTTCCGTTTCGGTATCATTTTCAGCGTCCCCGCGCAGTCCCATGCCGTGGTAAACAACCCTGGCTGAATTTCCCATGGGGTCAAAGTCAGCATGAACGGGGTACATCAGCATAGGGACTTCCGCGTCGATAGATTCTTTAATGGAACTCAACCCACCGTGCGTAATGAAAAGATCTGCATGACTCAACACTTCGACCTGCGGCACAGATTTGAAAAAGTAGACATGGCCACCTTTATCCAATTGATAACGGTTGGCTGATTGTGCTTTCATGGAAATGATGAGCAGGTAATTTTGACGGATAGCGATGTTGATGAGTTTGTTCAAAAAAGATAGAATGATTTCCTTGTGATCTGATTCAATGGTCCCGAAGGAGCAATAGATAAGTTTTGCGTTTTGTGCGGCCTTTTGCGAATGAATCATTTCTTTTGTTTTGATATATTCAGGATCAGGAAGGTCATTACGTTGCCGGTATATCATAAATCCAATATAGTGCTGCATGGGTTCCACCTTAAAATCCGGAAAATCAAATTCCCGGGGGGCAAGGACAAACTCATTTACATTTTGAATGGTAAAATTAAAAAGACTTGGCGTTGCAGAGCAGTAGAATAATGGGATTTTATTTTTTTTCAACCTCCGGTTGATGATATACTGATCATCAAAAAATAAAAATTTAGCCTTCTGTGTCCAGGCTTTTTTTTTCTTTTGCCTTTTCATATTTCGGATGGCATTCAAAACGTTTTTTTCATCTTCAGGAAAAGCAAAGGAATTGACAGGCGGCCTACCGGGGATAACGTGTGTTGGAGACATGGCGTGAATGACTCCAACTTTAATGTTGTTGAGTTTTAAATATGAATAAAGGATAATAAAGTCAGTCGGTTGTGTTGCATCGATGAGAATAATTTCAGGTTTAATATCATCGAGCATCCTTAGCAGCTCGGCATACCGTAGCCTGTACAACCGGTCCGTGATTCGATCATGGAGGCTGTATAAATAAATGTTTTTTTTCTTTTCAACGGTATTCATCCACGTTTCAAAACCCAATCCAAAAGGGACAGACTTCAATGCGTAGTGTGAAAAGCCCTGGGTTAAAACATAGTGACTAAAAAAACCAACGCCTGCAAAATGCACTTCATAATTCTCATTTTCCAGAATGCTTGCCAGCGGAAGGCACTGATTAATATGGCCAATACCATGATAATGTAAAAAGACTATGCGCGGTTTCATTCAAAGAACCAGAGTTTAATGGCCATACCGACGACGGATACGATCATAACACGTTTGATCCATACTTCTCCTTTATCTACACTCCAGCGGCTGGCATACCAGCCGCCAAGAGCGTGACCTATCGCCAGAATAAATCCAGTCTGCCAAAGAATTTTGTCTTCCCACGCAAACACCGCTACCGATACTCCGGTGTAGACAATGGCTACAAAAACTTTAATATAGTTGGTTTTTACAAGGTTAAAATTGTTCACCAGGCTAAGTACCCCGATAACCAGAAAGCCAATACCCGCCTGAACAAAACCACCATAAATGCCGATGAAAAAGAAACAAATGACACCAATAATCTGATGCTTCCGTGTCAGCTTCTCTTCTTTTTTTGTAGACCGGAAAGGATCGAAGATTACAAGAGCAATGGAGAAGAGCATGACCACCACAAAAATCCTGCTGAATACCTTGTCATCAATGGTGGAGGCCAGTTTAGAACCAATAAAACCACCGACCAGGGAAACTAATCCAAGGTAAAGGCTATACCGTAGGGGAAGTTCTATTTTTTTGCTTCGGAAGCCGCCAACGGCCGTGATGTTTTGCGCCAGGATTGCGACCCGGGCAGTGGCATTGGCCATGGTAATGGGAACGCCCATAAACGTAAGGATCGGCACCGTGAAAAGCGAACCACCTCCACCCACTGTATTTAAAAAAGCAGCTCCAAAGCCGAGGAGTATGATCAAAGGAATTTGATAGAGTTCCAAGAAGCGTTTAAGTTAAGGTTCGAAAGATACTTTATTTGCACGGTAGCCACCAGTTGATTTTAATGGGGAGTACAAAAAAAGCCTACGATCTAATTCATGGGCTTTTTACTTCTTAATTGTATTCTGCTGTCAGTTGGGGAATCGCTATCGGACAGTTACCTTTCGGATGATCTTAGAGAATAATGAAGGGAAGAATCGTTTGATGTATAGCAGAAGTACTTCTTTTCCACCGATGTAAACCTCCTCTTTCTTCTTTTCGATCGCTTTTACAATTTGCCGCGCGCACCAATCTGCCGGTTTGCCTTTAGCTTGCAATTTATCCATTTTATTAAGAGGTGATCCGTCTCCCGTGAGTGCGGCTATCGAAATAGGAGTGTGAATAACTCCCGGGCAGAGCATCGTTACTGAAATGTTGTCTTTCCAATGTTCAGCCCGAACGGCATCGAAGAAACCATGAAGAGCATGTTTTGATGCAGCATAACCGGAACGAAAAGGTGTACCAAATTTTCCGGCAACGCTGCTCATCGTAGCGAAGTGACCTTGTTTACGGCTTACAAAATGAGGAAGCAGATATTTTGTTAATGCAATAGCGCCGAAAAAATTTACTTCCATTAATCGCCTGTAAACCTCAACCGATGTCTCTTGAATCAGACTTCGCTGACTTATTCCACCATTATTGATCAGAATATCGATGTGGCCGAAGTACTGTATAGCAGCTTGTGTTGAAATCTCGAGCGAAGCAGGTTGTGAAAGATCGAGTGGGAGTATACGAATATTATGTTGAGACGCACTCACACAATGACTCTTTACACGTTCAAGCTCCTCTTTTCTACGCGCCGAGAGAATTAACCTGGCCCCTTTTTTGGCGAGCTCGTAGGCCAGCGCTTCGCCAATACCGGAAGACGCCCCGGTGAGCCAAATTACTTTGGTAGTGAGTTCAGACATGATTATAATTAAGGCAATTTTATATTATCGTTTTCATCCAGCTCCCAAAAAGGATTATAGGCCACTTCAAAGAGGTGTCCATCTAAATCTTTAAAGTAACCGCTATAACCACCCCAGTAAACTTTCTGAGCAGGTTTAATAATGGTAGCGCCTAAGGATTTAACTTTCTCCATTACGGCATCAACTTCCTTTTCGCTCCGCGCATTATAGGACAGTGTGATCCCCGAGAATCCTGAACCGGCTGGATCAACCATGGCATCTTCTGCGAGGGCAGTTCTTGGATGTAAAGCAAGAACGATTCCTCCGAGTGGAAAGATGGCAAGTTCTTCAACACTGGCCGCAGATTTTTTCCAGCCAAGTCCGTATTCATAGAACTCTACTGCCTTTTCAAAATCAGCTACACCAAGGGTGATAAGATTTAGTTTCTGTCTCATAGATTACGGTGGTGTTGTAACTCTATCATAAACAACAAAATCAAAGTTATGCAAATGTCTTTCATCGGCCGGATGCGTTTTACGGGAGATTTCCTTCCATTCAAGTCGATTTACTTCGGGAAAAAATGTATCCCCCTCAACAACGGCATGTATTTCTGTTAGGTAAAGGCGATTGGCATGAGGCATGCCAGCATTGTAAATCTCCGATCCTCCGATGATAAATGTTTCTTGTTCGCCATTACGCAGGGCAATCTCCAATCCCTTTTCCAGAGAATTCACAACCAGGCAACCCGGCGCTTTGAAGGAAGCTTGATGCGTAACGACAATGTTTGTCCGGTTAGGAAGGGGTCTGAATTTCTCCGGTATTGAATCGTAGTTTTTCCGTCCCATGATGATATGATGTCCCTTCGTGGTTTGCATAAAGAACTTCATATCATCCGGCAGGTGCCAGGGCAAGTCGTTATTTTTGCCGATCACATGGTTTTTACTGACGGCGGCTATAAGTGATATGATCATGTGTAAGCTACAAGCTACAAGCTACAAGCTTCAAGTAACAGCGCCAGGCTTGTAGCTTGAAGCTTGGGGCTTGCGGCTAAAATTTATTTCCCCTCAAAAATTCCTGAACATTCATTTTACGTTTTCCCTCAGGTTGAAGTTCGTGGATTGAAATCCAACCATCCAGGGTTTTAATGTAAAGATAATTTTTGTTGTCGGTGTCAATAGAACCGGGCTTAATTTGTTTATCGGTTTTATCGAAAATGGATAAATCAAAGATTTTATAGATTTTTCCCCCAAGAATACACCAGGCTGTCGGATAGGGACTTAGTCCTCGTACAAAATTTCGCACATCGGTACTTTTCTGGTTCCAGTTAATTTCGCATGTTTTTTTGAAAATCTTTGGAGCACGTTTTATGGTTACATTTTCTACTTGCGGAACAGAAGGATAGTTTCCTGCTTCAATTGACTTCACGGTTCTTAGAACCAGTCGGGCTCCCAATTTCATGAGGCGTTCATACAGTGTACCCACCGTATCACTTTCATGAATGGGTTCCTTTTCCTGATAGATAATACTGCCGGTATCAATTTCATGCTTTAAAAAGAATGTAGTGGCACCAGTTATTTTTTCACCGTTAATAATAGCCCAATTTATAGGTGAGGCTCCACGGTATTGTGGAAGGAGAGATGCATGAAGATTAAATGTTCCAAAAGAAGGCAAAGCCCAAACAGCCTCCGGTAACATACGGAAAGCCACAACAACCTGAAGGTTTGCGTTGTAGCTTTTTAACTCGCTCAAAAATTCGGGTGACTTGAGATTGGCAGGCTGAAGTACAGGGATGTTGTTTTTTAATGCAATTTCTTTTATCGGTGAATAGACAATTTTTTGTCCACGCCCCTGGGGTTTATCCGGTGCAGTAATAACGGCTACGACATTGTATTTGTATTCGATTAAAATCTCAAGGCTTGGAACGGCAAACTCCGGTGTGCCCATGAAGATGATTCGTAATTCCTGCATAATCGAATTTAAGATGTGCGAAATAAAGCAATCGAACAGATATTTTATACATCATACTTTGATATATATTATTATTCTGTGGATACAGTCTGTTTCCTTGCCCTAAAATTAGTGGCACAAAGAGGCACAAAGGAAGTCATAGAGCTTCACAAAGAAATCTCTGTGCAACTTCCGCTGAATCAGGACAGGTTGGGGCGTTCTTTGCTATTTGCAAGTGGTAAAACAGAGACTGATTTAATCACTCAATTCTTTTCAAAAACACTTTAACGTTGCCTCAAATCGGATTCAATATTCTTTTAGATATAGGAGTGGAAAGTTCCATTGCGAAGATGACGATTATGTATGTCCCTTTAGGGACTTTATATTGGTAGATCAAATTAGCACAAACATCAAAAATCCCGTTAGGGATGATACAAAAGTACCTATTCGACAGCCTTAAAAATATAGCGATCATCATAGTCAATACCAAATTTTGTCAGGAACTCTCTATACTCCTCCAAAAAGCTCTTTTTACGATGTTGAAGTTCTTGATTTTGTACGTAAGCAATAACACTTGGAGCTTGTGATTTACTATAGGAAAAAGCCCCATATCCTTCTTGCCATTCAAAGCGTCCTTTTACAAACTTTTGATCATTGATCCACCTTGATGAACTCCCCTTAATATCCTGCATCAGATCAGAAAGGGATTGATTTGGTCTCATACCAAAAAAGACATGAAGATGATCGGGCATACCATTAATTGCTAATAATTTATGATTGTAGTGCTGAATTATACCTACAATGTATTTGTACAAATCATCCTTCCATTCACTTTGTATTAATCCTGTTCTGGTTTTAACGGCAAAGATAGTCTGTATGTGAATTTGTGAATATGTATTAGGCACAACGGAGAAATTTTGTATCGTCCCTACGGGACTAAAACAATTTTAACAATTTTTTCTACCAATATAAAGTCCCTAAAGGGACTTTTTAATAAAAATCTTGCCTGAAGGCCAAGTAAAGTGAATTGACCGGACGGAAATTTAATCCCTTAATTCCTTCCGCATATACTTTTTGCAAATGGGACATTGGGTCCACACATGTCCTCTTGCAGGACAATATTCCCTTCCGAAATAAATGATTTGTAAATGAGCCTTGTTCCATTTTTCTTCCGGGATCAATCGCTTCAGATCTTTTTCGGTTTGCGCTACACTTTTACCATTGGTCAATCCCCAACGGTAAGCCAACCGATGTATATGCGTGTCTACTGGAAAGGCGGGAAGACCGAACCATTGTGTCATGACTACGGAAGCCGTCTTATGGCCAACAGCAGGAAGTTCTTCCAGCGCTTCAAACGTATTGGGTACAATTCCATTATACTTTTCAATTAAAATTTTAGACAAGCCATAAATGCCTTTTGATTTCATAGGGGATAAACCACACGGCTTAATAATTTCGCGAATTTCATCTGCACTCATCTTTACCATGTCATATGGATTGTCAGCTCGCTTGAAAAGAAAAGGGGTTGTTTTGTTTACACGCTCATCCGTACATTGGGCAGATAGCAAAACTGAAATCAGCAATGTATATGGATCCTTATGAAGAAGCGGGACCTCGGGGTTAAGATAAAGTTTGTTGAGGATTTTTAGAATGTCGTTTACTTTTTCTGCTTTAGTCATGGTCAGCTTCGAGCCACAATCTTCAAGCCGCAAGCTATGAGCCTAAAACTTGTAGCTTGGAGCTTGCAGCTTGTCGCTATTTAAGGATACAATAGATATTTTTTTCTCATTTCTTTATAGGCATCAAGGTCTTTTTTCCAGCTTTCCCGAATCTGTTCTTCACTTAGACCATCTTTAATCTGTTGCGCCAGAAGGGTATTACCGGCCCATCGCGCGAAATGCGGAACGAAAAACTTTTCTTTGTCGGGGAAGGCCTTGTACATATCAATGAGGTAATGCAAATCTATTCGCTTAGGAACCTCAACGAGGCGTAAGTCTAACCCATAACAGACCTTATTTTCCAGGGGAGGATCGATCGCCATTCCAACCACGTCAACCGGAGTAAATTGAAAAGGCATATTTTTTAAGTCCGGGTGTCCAATGGCCTGAAAAGGAATCTGTGTGCCACGGCCCAAACTCAATGCCGTGCCTTCAAAGAAACAAATGGAAGGATAAAGTTTAATTGCCTGATCGTTCGGAAGATTAGGAGAAGGTTTAAGGGGGAGAGAGTATTCATCTGCATGGGTCCAGTTTTTTACGGTGATCACTTCGAGTTCGCACTTCTTTTTTCCCTCCAGCCAGCCTTCGCCATTGATCATTTGGGCATATTCACCCACAGTAAGTCCGTGAACGACCGGAACAGGGTGCATGCCAATAAAAGATTTGAACTCCGGAAGTAGGACAGGTCCATCCACATAACTGGCATTCGGATCAGGGCGGTCGAGCACAATTAATTTCTTACCGTTTTCTGCACAGGCTTCCATCACATAATGCAAGGTTCCGATGTAGGTGAAAAATCGTACACCAACATCCTGAATGTCGAATATCACGATGTCCACGTCTTCGAGTTGTGCTGGGGTTGGTTTTCTATTATTACCGTACAGTGAAACAACAGGTAAACCTGTCTTGGTGTCGAATCCATCTTTAACATGCTCACCGGCTGTAGCGGTACCACGAAAGCCATGTTCAGGGGATAATATTTTTTTTATGGTAACTCCATAGCTTTTCAACGTGTCAGCTAAATGTGTTTTACCGATAACGGCGGTATAATTCACTACCAATGCCACATTCTTGCTTTTTGTTCTTGGAAGGAGAAGGTCAAGTTGAGCGGCCCCCATCACTGGTGCATTCATGGGTTGAGCGCTCTCCTGCTTTGCAATGGCGATCGTGGTGGGTTGATTCGTATTTTTATTACCGCTGCAGTGTGTGCAGTTCAATAAAATAAAAAAAATAAATACCAACTTCTTCATGGATCTGATCAATTTATCATTTTAACACTAATAGCTTTGAAAAAAAACAGATCATAGTCCGAGTTGCTGTTTAAAATCCATAAGCTATGGCAATTGTTGATTCTGGAGTAATGTTATCTTATTTTGCAGAGAATCTTAATGGCTGAAAAGTTAGCAATAACCCTTGAACCTTTCATATTTCATATCCAAAAGAATAAGTCACGAGCAAAAGCAGGGGTTTTCACCTGCCATTCATAAAATCGCTGTGGCCAGTATTGGAGTAGGATTAGCTGCTGTACTCATTTCATTTTTAGTGATGCTTGGTTTTCAGGAAACGGTAAAGGATAAAGTATTTAGTTTCAGTGGGCACCTTGTCATTACCAAGTTCACGATGAATAATTCTCCGGAGGAGCAACCGATGAATTACCATATTAAAATTTACGATAAGCAGAAAGAATATCCTTTTATCGGACATACTCAGGAGTATGCACACAAACCTGGACTGATAAAAACGGAAAGTGAAGAAGTCCTGGGCGTAGTCGTGAAGGGTGTTGGGAAAAGTTATAATGTAAACGCTTTTCAGCAAAATATGGTCGAGGGTAAGTTTATAGAATTTCCAGATTCTGGTTATGCCAACCAAATCGTAATCAGCCGTATTATTTCAAACAAACTAAAGGCCGCTGTAGGAGATGACCTCGTCATTCATTTTTTTCAGAACCCGCCCCGGTTTAGAAAACTTACGGTGACGGGTATTTATGAGACAAATCTTTCTGAATACTTTGATAGTAAGGTAGTTATTGGAGACATACGCATGATCCAGCGGTTGAATGATTGGTCTGATAGCTTAGCCGGCGGTATTGAAGTGTTTGTTAACGATCGTGAACACATCGACGAAGCCGGTTTTGCCATTGGCGAAACGATGGATTTTGATCTGAATATTGAACGCATAAGCGACAAATTTATCCAGGTGTTTGAGTGGCTTCATTTGCTGAGCAGGCAAGTCAACATTCTGTTGGGAATAATCCTGATTGTTGTTTGTGTCAACATGATCTCCATTGTGCTTATCCTGGTGATGGAGCGGACACAAATGATTGGTATGCTTAAAGCTTTGGGCGCGAATGACGGATTCATTCGGTCAATTTTCATCTTTAATGGTATCCACTTAATTTTTAAAGGGTTAGTCCTCGGAAATATTATCGGTTTAGGGCTTTGCCTCCTTCAATATCGATTTAGAATTATTAAACTTAATCCCCATGATTATTATATGAGTTTCGTACCGATCGGTTGGCATTGGGACATCATTATATTGCTAAACGTTCTGACCTTTTTGGTCGTTACGCTGGTATTATTAATACCAACAATGGTTATTGCGCGAATAAACCCAATTAAAACGATCAGGTTTGATTAGTTTTAAACGCATTAAACCCAAATATTTTATATTTTTGCTTAATAGGGAGCCCACCTTATTCGAAATGTTTAAATGTTATGCAGCTAAAATTCAAAAATCCGGTTAGGCCCGACCTAACCAACACTATCCAAAAAAGAAACCGTAGGCTTCAGGCCTTCTTTAATGCAAAGAACCTGGATGTCCGATTGCACGGTGATGCCCAGAATCCGCTAATGGTTTTGTGCGGTTGTGTAGGCTTGTCATCTTATGTTCATAATTTCGACCTGCGGATGTTGGATAAACCCAACCAGGGTGAGGTGATGAAAATCTACAAGCTAACAGAAATCATCCAAGGAACCCGCGAAGAGGTTGTGGAATGGTTACAGCAATATCCTCAGATGCCACTGTTCCGTATTCAGCACAAGGACAGCAAATTGTTTCTTTGTGGTTTCAACTTTGTCGATCGCGAGCAGAAACTAGGTCGTTATCCTGTCTTTGCACGCGAAGACTATCACATCTACAAGCAGCGCGAAGCGGCCGAAGACATTCTGAACATGCTCAAAGAAGACGGTTACGAAGCGGAGATCACTGAACCCGACCTGGAATTGGTGAAATCGCATGTTGGACCAATAACTTTTGTTGGATTTCAGGAGTAATTCGATCAAAAATATTGGGCTATGAGGACTGCCCTAAGGGGATATACTTCTTAAACCAGCTCTGTATTGTCATTTGCAAAACGCCAAAAAAGGCTTCCTTAAAGATTCCGGCAGACATTTTTGACTCACCCCTGGTGCGTTCGGTGAAAATAATAGGCACTTCATTGAGTGTGAATCCAAATTTCCAGGCGAGGAATTTCATCTCGATCTGGAAGGCATATCCCACAAATTTTACCTGGTCTAGTGGAATCGTTTCTAGAACTTTTCTGCGATAGCATAAAAAGCCTGCTGTGGTATCACGAATGGGCATGCTGGTAATAAGCCTTACATAACTACTCGCAAAATAGGAGAGCAGCACTCGCCCGATGGGCCAATTCACAACATTAACACCCGTAGCATACCGGGATCCAATAGCGACATCACTTCCTTGTTCGGCGCACATCAAATAAAGATTAATAAGGTCCTTTGGGTCATGCGAGAAATCCGCATCCATCTCTAATATATAATCGTAGCCTTTTTCTATGGCATATTTAAAGCCTGCGATATATGCCGTGCCTAGCCCTAACTTACCGGTACGCTTGACCAGATGTAGTTTGGTTTCCGTTTCATTATAATCCTGCTGCATCTTCTCCACGATCTGCGGCGTGCCATCCGGAGAGTTATCATCTACAATTAAAATGTGAAAATCTTTAGGCAGGCCAAATACGGTATCGATGATGGCGCGAATGTTTTCGCGCTCTTTGTAGGTAGGGATAATGACTATGGCGTTGTTCACTGGGCTCGGCGGGATTTAACAAATCTATAAAAAGTCATTATTTAAACAATCGATTCCGGAACTTGGTTTTTCTGAATTTTAGCGCTATTGAGACCAAATGTCTGCTTTTAGCGGTTGACACGATTGTTTTTAGGAACTAAACCTGAACCCTTGGCAGCCTCGGCGACCTGGATACTTGAATATTTGTTGAATTCAGGTCATTCCCGGAACTTGGCTCCAGCCGCTTTAATTCCATCGCACCATGGATTCCTCTGAACTCGACATAAGCAAACCGTTTGTAAACACATGTGGTGAAACAAATGAAAATAGTGCTCGTCAATATGATTGTGAATCGCGGGTTAAACCATCTCTACTTCGCTAGAATGTTTCGCAAGCTTTTGTTGTACCTCAAACGGAACAGAAGTGAATTCAGCAAAGCGCTGCGTGAACCTTGCGCGACCCTGTGAAAGTGAACGAAGTGTAGTTGAATACCGATCCAGTTCTGCAAGCGGCGTTTTAGCCCTTATTACCTGATAATTCCCTTTACTATCCATCCCCATGATCATAGACCGCCGGGTTTGTAAGTCCCCCATCACCTCACCCATGACATCCTCCGGTAACATAACCTCCACATCATATATTGGCTCTAATAGCTGGGGTTCGGATTTCAGGAAAGCATCTTTGAATGCCATCATGCCTGCAATTTTGAATGATATATCATTGGAGTCCACTGGGTGCATCTTGCCATCGTAGACCATCACCCGTACATCCCTGACATAAGAACCTGTAATAGGGCCTTCCTCCATTTTTTCCATGACACCTTTGAGAATCGAAGGGATGAATCGTGTATCAATCACTCCTCCAACAATACAATTATAAAATACCAGTTTACCGCCCCATTCCAGATCAATTACTTCCTTTCCACGAACGCTAAATTCAGTAGGTTCCGGCATACCCTCAACGTATGGCTCAATCTTTAGGTGAACTTCTCCAAATTGGCCGGCACCACCCGATTGCTTTTTATGTCGATAGGTAGAGGTTGCAGATTTACGAATGGTTTCCCGATAAGAAATGCGTGGGCTTTCAAAATCAACCTGAAGCTTGTAGACGTTTTCCAAATACCATTTGCACACTGCCAAATGCAATTCGCCCTGACCGGAAATGATGAGCTGTTTAATTTCTTTTGAGTATGCTACCTGGAGTGTAGGGTCTTCCTGATGAATTTTATGTAAGACTTCACCAATTTTTTCATCATCCTTTTTACTGAGTGCGATTACAGCGGTGCGAATCCTTGGCTCAGGGAATTCAATGGGATTGACAGTTATATCATAGCCCTTGGCATGCAGTGTCTGATTCGTATAAGTGTCTTTTAGCTTTAAGGTCGCACCGATATCTCCAGCAACCAGTTTATCCACCGTATTTCGGGTTTTTCCGTCCATGATAAACAATTGATGAATTCGTTCCACCGAACCGGTCTGACTGTTGGTCAATTCCGAAGCGGCATTTACTTCTCCCGAAATAACCTTAAAAAAAGAAAGTTTGCCCAGGTTAGGCTCGATATGTGTTTTGAAAACAAACAGAACGGCAGGCTTTGATTTATCAAAGGCTATTTCTTTACCATCCGATGTAAGTTCCGGTTTTGCTTCCAGTGGGGAAGGTGCAACATTATCAATAAAGCCCATCATCCGGCCGCTTCCCATATTCTTCTTTGCGGACATGGCAAATACTGGAAACACATCGTGGTGAATCATGCCAAGGGTCAGGCCCTCCCGCATCTCATCTTCATCCAGTGTTCCCTTTTCAAAATACTTCTCCATTAACTTTTCATCGTTCTCCGCAGCTCTTTCAACAAGTTCGTTGTGCAGGCGGTCAGCTCTTTCCTTTTCGGACGGAGGAATAGGGAGTTTTTCGGGCTTGCCGCCTTCTGCGGGGAATTTATACATCACCATTTTCAGCAAATCGATAATGGCGTTAAAACTTTCACCTTGATTCAGGGGGTATTGCATCTGCACAACAGCATTGCCAAATCGTTCTTTTATGGAGCTTAATGCTTTGTCAAAATCTGCCTTTGGATGATCGACCTGATTGATGGCGAAGATCACAGGCTTTTGAAATTGATCGATATAATCCCATATTAATTCTGTGCCGACTTCAGTACCATGTTGTGCATTAATCACCATAATGCAAGTATCGGCCACTCTCACTGCGGAAATCATTTCACCAACGAAATCATCAAAGCCAGGTGTGTCGATAATATTGATTTTATAATCGCGCCACTCTGTATGCATGGAAGAGGCAAATACCGAGTTTCCTCTTTCCTGTTCAATCTCATGAAAGTCAGACACCGTGTTTTTACCTTCGATTGTACCCCTTCGGTGAATGATGCCGGCTTCAAAAACCATGTCTTCGGCCAGCAGGGTTTTGCCGGCCTTGGGCGCACCCAACAGAACAATGTTCTTCAGGTGTTTTTCATCGTAAATTTTCATGTGCGTAAGGTTTTAGTCGTCAAGCGGAATGCCAGAATATCTCGATGCAAAAGGTCATTTAGTGCATCAAATGAGCATTTCATTATGGCGAGTGGTTTAGAAATGAACATATGGAGGAAACAGAAATGAATATAGGCTAAAAAGCTTAAAGCCAAAAGCAAAAAGTAACAGAAGAATGTGCAATTCTTTTCTATATTAGTTTTCAGTTTAAGGCTTGAATATTGTCTGATTACCCTAAATAAAAAATGAGATGAAAAAGATACTCCTTCTCCTCTTACTTTTCTTGGTAACATTCGCAAAGGCTCAAAATTTTGAGGGTATTATTACCTGGAAGATCACAACAGAGATTACAGACCCAAAAATGAAAGCGCAAATGGAGGAGGCTCAAAAAAAGATGAACGACCCCGCCATGCAAGCGCAGATGAAAGAAATGCAGGAAAAAATGGATGATCCTGAGTTTAAGAAGATGATGGAAGCCAATCCACAGCTAAAGGCACAAATGGAAGCTGCTATGAAGATGATGCAGGGAGGAGGAGATGTAAATTCAATGATGCCCAAGGCGTTTGTTATAAAAATAAAGAACGAAAATGCATTGACATTTATGGACTTGGGAATGATGAAAATGGAAACTTTATACCTGAAGGATAAGAACGCCTCTTATAAGATTGATCGTGCAGCCAAGACGTATTCAGCATTTCCTCCGCCCAAGGAAGATCCCAACAATAAGATGGATGTAAAAGTTACCAAGACGGGTGAAACTGGTAAAGTATTAGACTACACCTGCACCAAATACATTGTTGACATAAAGACGAAGGACCTTACCATGCAGCAGTTTGTTTGGACAACAACGGCAATAAAGGATTTTGACCTCAAGAGTCTTGCTCGTCAGCGAATGGGTAGTAACACTCAGCAATCTATGTTTTATGAACAGTTAGAAGGCGTACCCTTAAAATCGGAGATGGTAACACCGCAAGGTAAAATGGTGATGGAAGTTTCGGAAATCAAAAAACAATCCTTGCCCAGCGCAGATTTTGCAATACCAACTAATTTCAAGGAAGTACCCCTTAAATATTGAAGTCCGAAAGACGGAAAGTCCGAAAGTTAGTTACGTATGGCTTCCGGACTTTCCGACTTTCCGACTCTGTTAATTATGGCTTCCGGACTTTCGGACTTTCCGCCTCTATTAGGTATGGCTTCCTGACTTTCCGACTTTCTGACTCTGTTAGGTATGGCTTTCTGACTTTCCGACTTTCGGACTTTCCGGCTCTCCCAACTCCTCAACTCCTTCCTTATAATACCCCAATACCTTCAACATACTCTCACTGGTTTGCTCACGGGCAAAAAGTTTAGTAGTGATTACCCCATCTTCGTCGCGATCAATAAGTACGTGTTTAGGGGCTGGGATAAGGCAGTGTTGAATACCACCATAACCACCCAAAGACTCCTGGTATGCCCCGGTGTGAAAGAAACCAATATAAAGTGGTTCCTCGTCGGTAATCATGGGCAAGAACACTTCACCTGTATGGGCTTCGGAATTATAATAATCCATGCTGTCACAAGTAAGTCCGCCGATATTAACTTTGTGATAGGGATCATCCCATTTATTTAAGGCTAAAAGAATATACTTCTGATTTAATCCCCAGGCATCGGGCAAGTGCGTGATGAAGGAGCCGTCAATCATGTACCAGAGTTCTTTATCGTTCTGTAATTTTTGGTCCACCAGAGAATATAAAACGGCGCCGCTTTCGCCCACGGTATAACTTCCAAATTCAGTAAAAATGTTAGGGACTGATACATTGTTTTTATCGCAGATCCACTTGATATTTTCAACAATCTGCTCGATCATGTATTTATAGTCATAATGAAAGGTAAGCGATGTTTTAATGGGGAACCCACCACCAATATCAATGGAATCCAAGGTAGGGCAGGTCTTTTTTAGTTCACAATACTTAAAAATGAAACGGCTCAGTTCGCTCCAGTAATACGCGGTGTCTTTAATGCCCGTATTGATAAAAAAGTGCAACATCTTAAGCGATACTTTTTCGCTATTCTCAATCTTATCTCGGTAAAAACTATTGATGTCACTGTAGCGGATGCCCAGGCGGGATGTATAGAATTCAAATTTGGGCTCTTCGTCTGCGGCCAGACGTATGCCTACTTTAAAGGGCACTTTTACATTGTCTTCATAGAAGTCTATTTCACCCAGGTTGTCAAGAATAGGCACACAATTATGAAACCCATCATTCAGGAGCTCGCTGATATACTGTCGATAGGAAGGCATTTTAAAGCCGTTGCAAAGAATGTGTGTGTCTTTGGTGAGTTTGCCACGTTCATAAAGGGAACGTACAATCGGAATGTCAAATGCCGAGGATGTTTCTATGTGAACATCCTCATTTTTTAGTGCCTCCTCCATAATAAAGGAGAAGTGTGAAGATTTTGTGCAATAGCAGTAGGTATATTTCCCGTTATACTTAAAGCGCTCCATGGCGCCGTTAAATGTAGCCTGAACGAAGCGTATATTCTCACTGATCCTTGGCAGGTAGGTAAGCTTCAAGGGCGTGCCGTATTCCTTGATGATATCCATCAGGGGTACGTCATTAAACAGTAATTCGTGGTCGCGGACCTTAAATTCTTTTTGGGGAAACTCGAAAGTTTGTTCAATTAGCTCGCGGTAACTCTTCATTGAATCATTGGACGTTAATCGTTATGGTTAACCGTGAATTGTCGTAAATTAATAATAATCTCAATTTGTGTGTATTCTTTCAGGTTTTCGATCAACAGTCATCTCAAAAACGATTAACCTCCCAACATGAAAGAGGTGCAATATTGTGATAAATTTGCCATCTTTGCAATACGCTTTCGGAACGTATGGTTAATCGTTTTCCCAACTTGATTTTTATCCCGGAATTTATCGGGATACGCGCCTTGCCTGACCTTTAGGGCATCGGGACAAACTTGTATGCTACTTGTTTTAACGATAACCATTTATTCATAAACCTTAATTTTTATTCCCGTGAAAGAGTTGAAGATCATTGAAGTGAAGTCTGAGATTGGGGCAGGTACCCGGGGAGCAAGCCTTGGGGTCGAAGCCATTAAGATTGCCAGCCTGGACTTAAATTCCGATTTCTTTAAGCAATATGAGTCAGTGGAAGTGGAAAATGTAAATGAACTCCTTTTCGATGGTGCCAAGCATTCTTATGCCAAGTTCATTGATGGCGTCATGATCATGGAAGAAAGGGTATGCCTGGAAGTTTACGAAACAATATGGGAGGAGGATTTTCCACTCATTATCGCAGGCGATCACAGCACAGCCTATGGTACCATAGCGGGAATAAAAAAGGCAGATCCTAAAGTTCGGCTGGGAGTTATCTGGATAGACGCCCATGCTGATATCCATACACCGTTTACAACACCCTCAGGCAACATGCATGGTATGGCCCTGGCCATGGCATGTGGTATCGATAACCTGGAATGTAAGGTCAACGATCCTCGTGGAGAAACACTCGATTATTGGGAGCAGATTAAGAACGTTGGCTTGCCTGGCCCTAAAATATATCCGGAGGACATCGTTTACATTGCCGTGCGTGACCTGGAAAAACCAGAGAATTACCTGGTTAATAAATACAATGTCAATTTTATTGAAACAGAGGATGTAAAGAAGGCTGGACCGGCAAAGATTGCCGAGAAGGCATTGCAAATGCTTGACCATTGCGATCTTATATACGTTTCTTTTGATGTGGATACGCTCGACTCCAGAATCTCCACCGGTACGGGAACTCCGGTTCCCAATGGCCTAACCGTTGAAGAAGCAAAAATATTGAATGCCGAATTGGCGAAAAACCCCAAGGTATGTGCTTGGGAAATTGTAGAAGTAAATCCCACACTGGACACGGAAAACCGGATGGCTGAAAGCGCATTTGAAATCTTAGAAGCTACTGCAAAATCAATTGTGAACAGACCTGTGTTGGCGGAATAGAAGTGCCTTACGTCCTCCTATTAAATGGTGCTTTACTTTTCTTCCAGTAAAGCAATATACTCCTCAATCGTAGTTATAATATTGCTCCGGATAATGGGGTCTGTAAACACTTTTGGGATACCGATTGGCTTGGACAAAATTCGATAGGTAGCTTTTACCTTGTTTGGACTAATCTGTTCGAAGGTCCAGCTCCCCGACAATTGCATGCGTGTTACCCCTTTGCGTACAGGTGCCAGGGTTTGGTTGATTCTGGACTTAAACGAAATGAATAGCAGTCGATCTGTTTCCTTTGTTGAAACATTATATTGCATAAAGTGATCCTGGTCGCTCACCGGCCACGGAATGCTATGATAGGAGTATTCCAGCCATGTAGTAGTATCACGTTGGGGATACACTTTAAATTCACTCACATGGCTTTGCCATTGTTTAATCTTATTTTCGTTCTGCAGTAAACGTAATCCCGCATAGATGGTATTGTTATAAAAGAATTCACCTTTCACCTCCCTCGCTTTTACGGGCGGATTAGAGGATGGATAGGTTAGCCAGCGCTCATAGATGGCAATTGCACCATCCTTTTTCACCAACACAAATCCTTCTTTGTCCTGCGCCCGCAAGGTCAAACTATTAATCAGCGCGGCAATACAAAGAAAAAAAATCGGATAAGCATTCATGAGTTCAATTGCCTAACTTGTTCTGAGGCCGGAATATAACGTCTGTATATGCTCTGATCATATGTTAGGTAAATCAGCAAGCCTTAAAAATACTCCTTAATCTTCATCCTTTTTCCTTAATTTCGCCCGGAAAATGAGTTTCACCTCAATTAAATATTTATCATGAGTCAAAACAAACCGATTTCCTCCTTTATTGAAAGGCACTATTTGCATTTTAATGCAGCCGCATTGGTGGATGCGGCAAAAGGATATAAAAAACATATTGCAGCGGGCAAAAAAATGATGGTCACCCTCGCAGGTGCGATGAGTACCGGTGAGTTGGGTATCAGTTTTGCTGAAATGATCCGTCAAAACAAAGTGCACATCATTTCGTGTACGGGAGCCAACCTGGAAGAGGACATTATGAATCTCGTAGCACATTCGCATTATAAAAGAATTCCAAACTATCGTGATCTCACACCAGAGCAGGAATGGGACTTGCTACAACACCACCTTAACCGTGTAACGGATACGTGTATCCCGGAAGAGGAAGCGTTTCGTAAACTACAAAAACATCTTTACAACGTATGGAAAGATGCTGAAAAGAAGGGTGAGCGTCTCTTTCCACACGAGTTCATGTTCAGGCTGTTGAACAGCGGGGAATTAAAACAATATTATGAAATCGATCCTGAAAATTCATGGATGATTGAAGCTGCAAAGCAGAACATGCCTATGGTCGTACCGGGATGGGAAGATTCAACAATGGGTAACATCTTTGCTTCGTATGTGTATACGGGTGAGTTGAAGGCTTCTACGATGAAGAGCGGTATCGAATACATGGCATGGCTTGCCGACTGGTATATTAAGAATTCCGGAAATGATGGTATAGGTTTCTTCCAGATCGGCGGAGGTATTGCCGGTGACTTCCCAATTTGTGTCGTTCCCATGTTGCATCAGGACCTGGAGAAGAATAATATTCCTTTCTGGAGTTATTTCTGTCAGATCAGTGATTCTACAACCAGCTATGGATCTTACTCCGGTGCTGTGCCTAATGAAAAAATTACTTGGGGCAAGCTAAGTATTGAGACACCCAAGTTCATTATTGAAAGTGACGCGACCATTGTAGCACCGCTTATTTTTGCCTATATATTAGAATGGTAAATTATATTATGCAATCCGTGGTACAAAAGGGCACGAAGAAGGCGCAGCGTTTCACCAAGGAGACCTTTGTGAAACTTTTTACATCCTTGGTGCAACAACGGCATTTTTCCTTAATAATTTCGTTGATTTAGGCCACCATTACTTTTTAATTTGAAACGCTGAAAATTAATAAGGAATTTTCCTCCCACATGTCGAAATCGATTCATGAGTCTTGATCAAATCCTACACACCGAAATACAAAAAGCGGTTTCCTCTTTATTCAATCACTCCATGGAGAATTTTCAGGTTCAACCTACGAATCAGGAGTTTGAAGGTTCTCATACGCTCGTTTGTTTCCCCTTAACAAAAATTTCTCGTAGAGGTCCCGAAGAAACGGCAACATTAGTGGGAGTATACCTCGTTCAGCATTCCGGTATTGTTGAGCGCTTTAATGTCGTGAAGGGTTTCCTGAACTTAGTGTTGAAAGACGACGTCTGGGCCCAGGTGTTTCAAGCCATCTATGCGAATCCAAATTTTGGTCAACTTCCTTTTCACGGCAGGGAGATCATGATTGAATACTCCTCGCCGAATACAAACAAGCCCCTACACCTTGGGCATTTGCGGAATAATTTTTTAGGGTTCAGCGTAGCGGAAATTTTTGAGGCTAACGGCTATAAAGTTCATAAGGTCCAAATTATTAACGATAGGGGTATCCACATCTGCAAGTCGATGGCAGCCTGGAAACTTTTCGGGAATGGCGAAACACCGGAGAGCAGTGGTATGAAAGGCGACCATTTAGTAGGTAAATACTATGTGGAGTTTGATAAAACCTACAAGGCACAGATTAGTGAACTGGTGAGTAAAGGAATGGGTGAAGAGGAAGCAGAAAAGCAGGCACCCATTATGCAATTGGCCGTTGACACCCTCCGTAAATGGGAGCAAAAGGATAGTGAAACGATTGCGTTATGGAAAACAATGAACAGTTGGGTATACAGCGGATTCAACGCCACGTACGCCCGCATGGGTGTTGACTTTGAGAAACTATATTATGAATCAGATACCTACCTTCTGGGCAAAGAAGAAGTGATAAAGGGAGTAGCGAAAGGTGTTTTCTTTCAAAAAGGCGATGGTTCTATATGGGTCGATTTAACGCCTGATGGATTAGATCAAAAAGTATTATTGCGTTCCGATGGAACATCCGTTTACATGACCCAGGATATCGGTACAGCCATTCTCCGGTTTACTGACTTTCCTAAAATTGTCGGCCAGGTTTACACGGTTGGCAATGAACAGGAATATCACTTCAAAGTATTGTTCCTCATTCTTGGTAAGCTTGGTTTTGAATGGGCAAAACGCTGCTTTCACTTATCCTATGGGATGGTTGACTTGCCAACGGGGAAAATGAAATCACGGGAGGGTACAGTGGTCGATGCCGATGAGTTGATGCAGGAGATGGTGGATGAGGCCGAGAAACAAACCCTTGCATTAGGAAAGATCGAGGGGTGGAGCGAAGCGGAAATGAAGCGGTTGTTTGAAATGATCGGCATGGGTGCATTAAAATTCTTCCTGTTAAAAGTCGATCCGAAAAAACGCATGCTTTTTGATCCGAATGAATCAATCCAATTGCAGGGATTCACGGGCCCGTTCATTCAATACACACACGCCCGCATCAGGGCCATTGTACGAAAGGCCGAGAGCATGAACATTACTATTACCGCTGAAGATTTAAAAAACATTACCTCCTTTGAGCCGGCGGAGCGGGATGCCCTGAAAGTACTGAGTTCGTTTGAAAATAAACTTAGTGAGGCGGCGAAGGAATATTCTCCGGCAGTTATTGCGAACTTTACCTTTGATCTGGCAAAAGAATACAATAAATTCTATCAAAGTATTCCCATATTTAGTGAAGCCGACCAGACTAAGCTCAAATTTAGAATAGCGTTTTCAGAAGTTATTGCAGACACTATAAAGAAAGCAATGAGTTTGTTAGGTATCACCGTGCCTGATAAGATGTAAATCTCATGAACCTATAGTGATTTTAATTGGTTCTCCTTGAGCTAATCGGGGGGAAAGTATTGCCTGAGGGCTGATTTATTCTTAAACTACCTGCACCTTTAAAGCTCATCATAAATACAGATAACTATGAAAGCCCTTATCATCTCCATTTTATTGCTGGCTACACCTATGGCTTCCATCTATGATTTCAAAATTAATTCGATTGACGGCTCGTTAATCGATTTCTCTAATTACAAGGGAAAAAACCTGCTGATTGTTAATGTTGCTTCAAAGTGCGGATTCACGCCCCAATATGCCGATCTTCAAAAATTGCATGAAGATTTTGGTAATAAAGTAACTATCCTTGGTTTTCCCGCAAATAATTTTGGGGCACAGGAACCAGGCACAAATCTTCAGATTGCCGAATTTTGTGAAAAGAATTATGGAGTGTCATTCCAGATGTTTGAAAAGATTTCAGTTATAGGCAGTGATCAACATGCTTTATACCAATGGCTGAAAGAGAAAACGGGACAGGAGCCGAGCTGGAACTTTTGTAAATACCTGGTGAAACCTGATGGAACTGTAAAGTTTTTCCCTTCAAACGTCAATCCCATGGACAAACAGATACTCCATGAGCTTGACTAAGTCAGTACTAATCGTAATAACCGTTATGGGGCTAGTTGCATTTCTTTCCAGTAAAATCACCTCAGGGCGGAAAACCGATGTGCAGGGATCAATTTATGATTTCAAAATTATATCGTTGGACGGTGTCTTAATCGATTTTTCGAAATACAAAGGGAAGTGCCTGTTGATCGTTAATACGGCTTCAAAATGTGGGTATACCCCGCAATATGCAGATCTTGAAAAGATTCATGATGACTACGGCGACAAAGTAACGGTGTTGGGTTTTCCCGCCAATAATTTCTTATGGCAGGAACCAGGCTCGAGTGAAGACATAGCTTCTTTTTGTAAGAAGAATTATGGTGTAAGTTTTCAAATGTTTGAAAAAATTTCGGTAAAGGGCAGAGATAAACATCCCCTTTATAAATGGCTGGAAGCTAAATCAGGCAAGTCGCCCTCCTGGAATTTCTGTAAATATGTAGTGAGTAAAGACGGCATGGATGTAAAATTCTTTCCTTCCAAAGTAAATCCATTGGATAAGGAGATTTTGGATGCGATTGACAATTAATCTCGATCCTGATGGTTAAAATTTTCGCTAAGCTTCAGCTGTAATGACCACGTAATGGAAGACACTTCTATTAAACAAAAACTGTTGCAAGCCTGCAAACAATACGTCGAGCAGCGTATTGCCACGGCTTCCCAAGCCATGAATGATGCACAAGATTCAGCAAACGAGGAAGGCAAAAGCAGTGCGGGTGATAAATATGAAACCGGTCGTGCCTTAATGCAGATTGAACGAGATAACGCGGCCCAACAAGTAGAAGAGGCGCTAAAATTGAAAAGGGTTTTGGACCAAATAAATCCCGAAGTTCTACATGATAAAGTTTCTCTGGGGAGTGTCGTTATAACTTCAATTTATAAAATATATTTAGCCATTGGAGCTGGCAAAAAACATGTCGAAGGCGAGGATTTTTTGATCATAGCACCCCTTTCGCCACTGGGGAAAACTTTGTTAGGACTAAAGGTACATGAACAATTCAGGTTCAATAATCAGGTGGATACCATTATCAAGATTTTGTAGCAGTAATTTAATTTGATTTATATTTCGTGCACTTCTCTCAGAGGTATGGATATTAAAGTTTGGTTACATGCATTTCGGCTTCGCACGTTGCCCCTGGCACTTTCATGTATCGCCATGGGAGGCTTTCTGGCTGCCTCAGCGAATGCTTTTCGTTGGGATGTCTTCCTCCTATGTATAGCCACTACAATTTTTTTACAAATCCTTTCCAATCTGGCAAATGATTATGGTGATTCGATTCATGGAGCAGATAATGTGGGGCGCAAGGGACCTTCGCGGGCAGTCCAAAGAGGAGCGATATCATTGCAACAAATGAGGACAGCAGTAATCATTTTTGTGATACTTTGCCTGTGCAGTGGTATTTCATTGTTGCTGGTTTCCTTTGGTTCGAATTGGAACGCCATCCTTTTCTTCTTTGGTTTGGGTGTGGTGAGTATTCTGGCAGCCATTGCATACACCGTCGGTAGAAAGCCATACGGTTACGTTGGCCTGGGTGATTTTTCAGTATTGATTTTTTTTGGTTTGGTGGGTGTCATGGGATCCTATTACCTTTTTACGCAACACATCACCTGGCGTGAGATTCTTCCGGCCTTAAGTTGCGGTTTTTTTTCCATTGGTGTTTTAAATGTAAACAACATCCGGGATATTGACTCTGATCGACAGGCCGGAAAGTTTTCAATTCCTGTACGTATCGGTCGGGAGAATTCTATTCGGTATCACTGGATTTTGATTCTCAGCGCACTATTATGCGCGTTGGTTTATAGTGTGCTCACCTTCCAATCGCCCTGGCAATTCTTATTCTTAATAAGTGTTCCATTGTTTGTTCGCAATGGAATAGCGGTGGGCAAAAAACCATCGCACGAATTAGATCCTTACCTCAAACAAATGGCACTTTCCACCCTTTTTTTCGTCCTTCTTTTTGGAATGGGATTAATTTTATCCGACATTTTAAACCAATAGCCCTGAAAGTGTGTCTATAGGGAAATGTTGCGAAGTTGCGTTGATCCCCTCGGAGTTTTTTTTAATATTAATATAGAATTACACTGGTGAAAATGTGATACAATTTTCTGATCCTTCATTTCGTTTTATAGAAGACTTGCAGTAAGGACTATGAGAAAACTTTTTGTTCCAATTGGATTTATTTTGTTTTGGTCTTGTAAACCAGAGCCTGATTCATTGAGATTATTGGATCAGTTGGTTGTTTCAACCAACTATGATACCGAGGTCGACTTTGCCGGATATTCTACCTATTCCATGTCCACGGACACCATAGGATTTGTGTCGAACCAAAATCCAAATGACACGATACTGACACAGTTGAAAAGCGGTTATCCGCGACCTGTATTGCAAAGGGTGGAATCAAATCTGAATGACCTTGGCTATACACATGTACAGAAAAATCAAAATCCGGATTGGCGTATCAATGTATATGTTGTTAATGATTATAATCTTTTCCAGCAGGTTGTTTACCCCAGCTACTACTATCCTTCGTATTATGGTTATGGATATGGTTACGGTTCGTACTATGCTTATCCCTACGTTAATACCTATGCTACAAACACCGGGTCATTGGTAGTTGAAATCCTGGATTTAAGAAATATCACTCCAGATAAAAAAGTCAAGGTTATCTGGGGTGCCTACATGGGTGATGTTTACAGTACCATTGATCTCGTCAAACAATCGGAAGATGCTATCGATCAGGCTTTTGTGCAGTCTCCTTACCTGGGCAAATAATGAAGAAAATAAATCTGATTATACTCTTTATATGCTGTTGCAGTACAGCCTATGCACAGGAAAGTTATTTATATTTTGACTGGGATGTGAACATACCATTAACGAACAAGGATTGGATTGATAATACCAGCGCACGCGGAGCTAAGGTGGGTTTTAGGAAGTTTATAGGAGCGGACCGTAAATTTTCTGCGGGGTTAGATTTTAACTGGGCTTATTTCGATGAATATAAGCCAACGGAAACTTTTCCGCAGCCGGGTGGTGCAATCACAACCGATTATTTTAATGAAATAGATCAGTTTGGATTAACAGCAAGCGGTCAATACTATTTCCAGGTAGGGAACCGGCAACATTTTTTTCCCTATGCCGGTCTGGGCCTGGGTGCTAATCATCATGATTATATAGTCTCTTATAATATCTATACGGATAAAGAAAGTAGTTGGGGATTTCTGGCAAGACCGGAGGCAGGTATTCTGATCCGGATAGGAACACGTCGAAGGTTGGGGGCTATGGCTGCTGTTCATTATGACTATTCGACGAGTAAAAGCGTCAACTATGATTACAACAATTTTTCATCCGTTGGATTTCAATTGGGTGTTATGCTGATGCAGTGGTGATGTAACCCCCTGATTTATAGGCTGCAGAATTTTTTACGGCGCCTGCATCCTCACGCGCGGGCTTCTGTTATCTTTGCGGCATGTCACAGCAGATTCTGATCCTTGATTTCGGTTCTCAGTATACTCAATTAATTGCTCGCAGGGTAAGGGAACTTAATGTTTATTGCGAAATCCATCCTTTTAATAAAGTACCTCCACTTACCGCCGACATCAAGGGCGTCATTCTTTCCGGTAGCCCCTGCTCAGTTCGGGATAATGGTGCTCCATCGGTGGATATAAAAGCCTTTGAAAAAGTACCTGTGCTGGGGGTTTGTTATGGTGCACAACTCATAGCGCATCAGCGTGGAGGTAATGTACTTCCTTCACAAATGAGGGAATATGGTCGGGCACGTCTCACCACGGTGGATCATCACAACGAATTGTTAAAGGAGATTTCACTCGACACTCAAGTTTGGATGTCACACGCGGATACCATCGCTTCAGTACCATCCGATTTTGAGGTGATCGCTAGTACACTTTCCGTACCTGTTGCAGCCTATAAGATTAAAGACAAGTCAATTTATGGAATTCAGTTCCATCCTGAAGTAACCCATACCACGGAAGGAAAGAACCTCCTTAGGAATTTTGTGGTTCACATCTGTGAATGTTCACAAGATTGGACACCTGATCAATTTGTCGAGACAACCATTAGCGGTCTGAAAAATAAGCTGGGGAATGACCAGGTGGTTATGGCGTTGTCAGGTGGAGTAGATTCAACTGTCGCTGCCACACTGATTCATAAGGCGATTGGCGAAAACCTCCATTGCATTTTTGTGGATAACGGTCTGTTACGCAAAAACGAATTTAGTCAGGTGCTTGATTCCTATCAGCATATGGGCCTTAATGTGAAAGGTGTTGATACAAAAGAAAAATTCTATGCCGCGCTCAAAGGCCTTTCCGAACCTGAAGCAAAACGAAAAGCCATTGGCAAAACATTTATTGAAGTATTTGACGTAGAGGCACACCGCATCACCGGGGTGAAGTGGCTTGGGCAGGGTACGATTTATCCGGATGTAATTGAATCAGTTTCGGTAAACGGCCCATCCCAAACCATAAAGTCGCATCATAATGTTGGGGGGTTACCGGATAAGATGAAACTTAGGGTAGTGGAACCACTCAACACCCTATTTAAAGATGAGGTAAGAATTGTGGGAAAAACACTTGGTATTGATCCCACTATTTTAGGTCGCCATCCATTTCCGGGCCCTGGGCTAGGTATTCGTATATTGGGCGATATCACCGCTGATAAAGTACGAATACTGCAGGAAGTTGACAGTATATTTATTTCTGGTTTACGGGAACATGGCCTATACGATAAGGTATGGCAGGCAGGCGCCATGCTATTGCCAGTTCAATCGGTGGGGGTAATGGGTGATGAAAGAACCTACGAGCGCGTTGTAAGCCTTCGCGCAGTAACCAGCACAGATGGTATGACGGCCGACTGGGCGCATTTACCCTATGACTTTTTGGCGAAAGTATCCAGTGATATTATAAATAAAGTAAAAGGTGTTAACAGAGTTGTATATGACATAAGTTCTAAACCGCCTGCGACCATTGAGTGGGAATAGGATTGGGCTAAAATTGACAACACAATTTTTAATGTTATCGTAGCCGTTGTTTAAGATCGGTTACTTTTCAATACATATTTTATGATGGGAAAAGGAGTACTTATTTTTTGCCTTACCGTGTTAATCCAGGTTTCAACTTTTGCCCAGGTTGATTTCACGAAGCAATATTTCAATGCAAAAACATTATTCCGGGAAGGTAAGTATAACCTGGCTATGGAAAGCTTTAAGCCATTAATTCCCTATGATAGGAATAATAAATTTTCAGAATACGCAACTTTCTACTACGCTCTTGCCGCTTATAACCTCGGATACAAGGCATTGGCGAAAAGCACATTAAACCAAATCAAAACGTTGCATCCTACCTGGGATAAAACGGACGATGTAAATTTTTGGATTGGCAAGATTAACCTGGAGGATAAGGATTATTTCCAGGGACTTAAAGTTCTGGCTACTATTCAGGATAAAGGCCTGCAACAGCCTGTTGATTTGATAAAAGCAAAAAGTATAAGTGAAATTACCGATGGTGAAACACTGAAGATGATGCGTGAAGAGTATCCAAAGGATCAAGTTGTTGCGAAAGTGTTGGCTACAGTGCTTTCAAAGGACCTGACGAATGCAGAGAATAAAATCCTTCTCGAATCATTGATCAAAGAATTTAATTTTAAGCGTACAGATTTTATACCAGAAGCACCAAAAACCTTTTATAAAGACATCTATTCTGTTTCTGTGCTGTTGCCCTTTATGGTCAGCACGCTCGATCCTTCTCCTACCCTAAAACGTAATCAAAGTGTACTCGATCTTTATGAAGGCATGAAACTGGCGGTTGACACCCTGGCTAAACAAGGAACAAAGATCAGCTTGCGCGCCTACGATACGGAACGCAGTCTAGAAAAAATCAAAACCGTGCTGAATACGGAAGAATTAAAAAATACAGACCTTATCGTCGGCCCGTTTTTTCAGGAGGAGAATAAACCAATCTTTGATTTTTCATTAAACTCCAGGATAAATACTTTTAATCCATTGCACAACAACAGTGAGTTGATTGGTATCAATCCCTATGCATTTTTATATCAGCCTTCGTTGGAAGTGTTGGGGAAAAAGTCGGGTGAGTTCCTGGCAAACTACGCCCGGAAAAAAAATTGCATGGTTTTTTACGGAAGCTCCAGGAGAGATTCAGTTTTGGCTGCCAACTTTGTTCAGGCCGCCATGGAAAAGGGTCTTACAATAGTTGCATCAAAGCGTTTATCCAGGGAAGGATCAGGTATAGTGCTGGCTACCCTGGCGACACCCACGGAATATGATGAGTTCCGATATCCAAAAGAGTTTACCTTAAAGAAGGATAGCCTGGGAAGTATATTTGTTGCCTCCGATGATGCTTTGATATACGCAAAGGTAATCAGCAGTATCGAAACCCGTGGAGATCAAATTATCGTCTTAGGTTCTGAAAACTGGCTTGATCAAAATGCGGTAGCCCTTGAGAAATTTCAAAACCTTCCGGTGGTACTAACCGCACCAAATTTTGCTGCGCTGGAGAAACCAGCCACAAAAGCTTTTGTTAAAAAGTATGTAAAGACACATGGCAAAGCGCCATCGAACTATGCCAGCATTGGTTATGAATTAATGATCTTTCTGGGGAATCAACTCAAGAAGAATGGTGTCTATTTTCAGGAAGGGTTGAGTAAGGGTGGTGTAATACCCGGATATCTTACGGAAGGATACAATTACCAAAATGGCCGCAGCAACGAACTCATAACTTTTATCAAGTTTGATGAAGGTAAGATGAAAGTAATTGAAAAGAGATAGGACCTATTGATGATTTTCTGAGCGCACACCATTTGTCAAAATCTATCTATAACTCATAAACAATATTACGTATTACTTAAATGCTGGATTTTTCCGACAGTAAATCACTCTTTGAAAGGGCGAAGCAATTTATTCCGGGTGGTGTCAATTCGCCCGTAAGGGCTTTTCGTGCAGTGGGTGGAACCCCACTCTTTATAAAAAGGGCCAAAGGCGCGTATCTCTATGATGAAGACGGAAACGAATTCATTGATTTGATTAACTCCTGGGGCCCGATGATTTTAGGCCATGCACATCCTGGCGTTGAGGAAGCGGTGAAGCAAGCATTGACTACCTCCCCCTCGTTTGGTGCTCCAACCGCCCGGGAGGTAGAGATGGCTGAGTTGATTAGTTCCATAGTTCCATCGGTTGAAAAAGTGCGCATGGTAAATTCTGGCACGGAAGCCACCATGTCCGCTATTCGTGTAGCCCGCGGGTATACCGGACGTGATAAGATTATCAAAATGGAAGGCTGTTATCATGGGCACGGTGATTCCTTCCTGATTGCTGCCGGCAGCGGCGCTCTTACCTTTGGAACAGCTGACAGTCCTGGTGTAACCCAGGGTACAGCCAAGGATACCCTTATCGCTCCTTTCAACAGTTTACCGGGTGTTGCAAAGATCATTGAGGAGAATAAAGATGAAATTGCAGCCATCATTCTTGAACCGGTGGTCGGTAATATGGGATGCGTCATTCCACAGCCCGGATACTTACGGGGATTAAGAACGCTGTGTGATAAGCACCACATCATTTTGATTTTTGATGAAGTGATGACGGGCTTTCGATTGGCGCTAGGCGGAGCACAAGAACTTTACAATGTAA
>Ga0184629_10000045_pt1 | contig 45058 bp, 40 predicted proteins | sample PLM4_32_b1_FD_133158 | JGI IMG/M metagenome (GOLD analysis project Ga0184629, IMG submission 133158) | Groundwater sediment microbial communities from an aquifer in East River, Colorado, USA - PLM4_32_b1 | ecosystem: Environmental > Terrestrial > Soil > Riparian zone | place: USA: East River...
AAGGGGATGATCATTTCACGGGAGCCAATTCATCTTCTTCTTTGATGCCCGTGCTGGGTGGGGGAGTGGACATTTTTCCAATTCCTGCTGTTGGAAGGTTATACCTTCGAAACAGTCTTACAGTTTCAGAATTTAAATCGGAAGCTACATCAGCTACGGAACACTATTACAAAGCTACGGAACACTATTACTTCCAATTCAAACAGGTAAATATTTCTGTTCATAGTCAACTAAATTATAACCTCTACAACAAACCTGATTTTAAGTGGTTCTTTGGTGCTGGGGGAGGCTTTAATATTTCAAACTATCCGCAAAATCAGCAAACTTTTATCCGCGAAGGTTTAGGAAACACTACCAGAGCAGACAGCGATTATCTCGAGTTTATCAAAGAATTTTGGTTAAATTTCTCTGTCAGATCGGGTGTAGCCGTAAGAAATCTGGAGGTATCGTTAAGCTACTTACCGAAAAGTTCTCTTTCAGAGTACGTGTCTTTCTCCGTCTATAATTCGTCATTGCAGTTACAGGTCAATTATTTGTTTAAAAGGAAAAAACCAGTACCGGCATAAAATTAATTTTACGACCATGATAGAAGCACTATGAAACATACAAAGCATTTATCATTCAAAGGTTCTGTTGCGTACTGGTTTGTGATTGGCATAGCAATGACCACAGGTTGTACTTCCGTGAGCGAAGTAAAGGTTTTTTCACAACAGGATGTAGCAACAGCCTGGGCTGATATGTCGTTGTATGTTGCTAAAAATACGCCTTCGAATTCTCCCACCTTTGCCTCAAGAGGATTTGGATACATCGGTGTTACCATGTACGAATCCATCGTGCATGGCTATCCGAATTATAAAACGCTCGCTGGTCAGTTAAATGAATTGAAGGAGCTTCCAATGCCAGACCGTAATTTAAAATATGATTGGATACTTTCTTTAAATGCAGGGCAATCCTTCATTCTTAAAAATATTTATAATCAAACTTCAGATGTTAACAAGGCTCGCATCGATTCTTTAGAGAAAGTAATCTTTGAGCAATTTTCACGAAGTATTGAAGACCCAGATCTTATTACAAGATCCGTTGAATACGGAAGGGCTGTTGCTCAGGCCATTTTTGAGTGGTCTAAGACAGATGGTGGCCATCGTGGCTACCTGCATAATTTTGATAAGAAGCTCAAATTTGCAGAAAAACCAGGTTCCTGGGAGCCGCCGTTGTATGGGCAATCCTTCAGCCATTATCCGTTGCATCCGCATTGGGGTGATAACAGAACTTTTGTCAATGCAAATGCAGCGCTCCCCACACCGGAAATGATCCATTATGATCAGTCAAAGGAATCAGATTACTATGAGCAATCGCAAAGAGTATACGAAAAGAGTAAGACCCTTACCTCTCAGGAAAAGGAAATAGCACTTTGGTGGAATGATGACCCCAGTGAAACATTCACCCCTCCGGGCCACTCATTTTATTTGAGTGTACAGGTGGTAAAAAAAGGAAATCCTGAACTGATCAAATGCGCAGAGACCTTTGCAAGAGTGGGCATTGCTGTCGCAGACGCATTTATAAATTGCTGGAAGTGGAAGTATATTTATTTTTCAGAAAGGCCTTCAAGTTTTATTACAAAAAATATTGACGAACGCTGGGAATCCTTCTGGCCCGATCCTCCATTCCCAGCTTTTCCTTCCGGGCACGCTACCCAGTCAGCGGCAGCGGCAACAGTTTTGATTGGTTTATATGGCGAAAAATTTACTTTAACAGACAGTGCTCATGCGTCCAGACCTCGTGACGAATTAAGACAGGTAGCCTATAAGCCCAGAACATTTGATTCGTTTTGGCAAGTCGCACAAGAAACTGCCAACTCAAGATTCTTTGGTGGAATCCATATGCCACAGGATAATGATGTTGGTTTAGTGGAAGGAAGTAAAATCGGTCAAAATGTTAACCAACTGAATTGGAGTGATGAGAGCATTACTGGACTGCGCTAACAAACGAACATCGAAACACTTCGTGTTGTTGTCATGGGCAATTACTTTTTTTGTGTTAATGAGTAATGCAAGGGCAACAGCACAGGTTGCCTTTAAAGATGTCACTGCATCTGCAGGAATCCGGCATCAGTTTGTTGTTTATGAAGGAATGTTTGGCGGTGGGGCATGTGTCTTTGATTTTAATAATGATGGATTTGAGGATCTCTTTATAACCGGGGGAATGAATGAAGATGTGCTGTATAAAAATAATGGAGACGGCACGTTTACAAATGTTTATGCTCAATCTGGTTTAGAAGCGACTTCTCACTACGTTACACAAGGAGCTGCCGGCGCCGATGTCAACAGAGATGGCTGGGTCGACCTCTTTATTACAACCATTACAACGAAAGACAGCGTAAAAACCATCCCGAGGGCAGAGAATTTATTGTTTATTAACAACGGTAATTCAACGTTTAGAAATGCAACGGAGGAATTTGGGTTGAAAGATCTTATCTCCTTCAGTACAGGCGTCAGCTTTGGGGATTTTAATGCCGATGGTTATCCGGATGCCTACGTGGGCAATTACTTTCTGGAATATGAAGGTCCCCTGAATGCCATAAATGATGCTACCATTGTTAATGCCAATCGAACAGCAAAGGGATATCTTTTAAAGAATGAGGGTGGCAATTATTTCTCTAATGTATATGCCGACTATGATCTGACCTATAAGGGATTTGGATTTGGTGCCGTATTTACAGATTTCGATAATGACCGCGATGTTGATCTGTTAGTCAATCACGATTTTGGATACAAGGCGACCCCGAATCCCTTTCTGGAAAATGAATATCCAAAAAAACAATATAAAAATGTAGCGAAAGAGTTGAGCATGGATTTGAAGATAAATGCTATGGGTACGGCGATTGGTGATTTTAACTTTGATGGCATGTTGGATTATTACGTTACGAACATTCGCTTTAACCGCTTTATGGTAAGCCAGGGTATGGGAAAACCTTTCCTGGACAGATCAAAAGAACTCGGCATGGGTTATGTGTCTATCAGTTGGGGCGCCAACTTTGCAGATTTTGACCACGATACCGATCTGGATTTGTTTGTTGCCAATGGCGATCTTAACCCGAACGATGTGCCCATGGCGGATTATTATTTTGAAAATACGAATGGTGTCTTTACAGAAAAAGCACCGGCAGTAGGGCTTAACGATTACGGAATTGGACGCGGGTCTGTAGTCTTCGACATGGATAATGACGGTGACCTGGATATTTTGGTCGTTAATCAAAAGCCTGTGTTAAGTTACCCGGTAACGTCAGAGACGAGACTTTACCGCAATGATTCAACAAAAGGAAATTGGCTAAAAGTCGCTTTAAAAGGCATTGATTCAGAAATGCACGGATTAGGATCAAGAGTAGAAATAGTAATAGGCAAAATCAAAATGATTCGCGAGATTGATGGTGGTTCAAGCCACCTGTCGCAGAATTCAACCATTGCTCATTTCGGACTTGGCGCTGCAACTTCGGTTGATTCTGTTATTGTAAAATGGATTGGGGGCAAAGAACAGATATTAACCAATCAAAAAATAAATACCCTCCTCACGGTTACTGAGGCGGAAGAAGAAAATAACAACCAAATGATCTTTATGGTGTTGGCAATAGTAACACCACTGATGATTTTTTTTCTCTATAGATTGTTAAGGAAAAATACTAATCTCAAAAAATTTAGTTCACCAGGAAGCTGAACGAAATGTGTTGAACATGATCCAATAATTGCTTTAAAGAAATAATTGAATTTGTTATTACAGACTAATTTACAATACTATGAAAAATCAATATGAAAGTTCCTCCAGAAGGGGTGCACTTAAGAAAATTGCAGGCACCACTGCGATGGCCATGGTAGGTTCTTCACTGTCGCATCGCCTTTCCGCGGCGGAGGCAGTCTTTGAAAGTGATCTAAAGGGAAAGATTAACCATTCGGTTTGCCGGTGGTGTTATAGCAGCATTCCGTTGGAGGATCTATGTAAGGCTGCCAAGGATATAGGCTTAACTTCCGTTGAACTTACAGGTCCTGATGAATGGCCCGTATTGCAGAAGTTTGGCCTTACTTCCGCAATGCCCTGGGGTGCAGGTAAGGGTATCGTTGATGGATTTAATAACCTGCAACTTCACGATGAATTGGTGAAAAGCTATTCCGAAGTAATTCCTAAAGCTGCCGCCGCCGGATTGAATCAAATCATATGTTTTTCGGGTAACCGCAAAGGCCTCGATGATGAGAAAGGAATTGAAAACTGTGCGATTGGACTGAAACGATTGATGCCCGTAGCTGAAAAGTATAAAGTAACCGTGGCCATGGAATTGCTGAACAGCAAAGTAGATCATAAAGATTACCAGTGTGATCATACCCCCTGGGGAGTTGCACTATGCGACAAGGTGGGGTCAGACAGGTTCAAGCTATTATACGATATCTACCACATGCAAATCATGGAAGGTGACGTAATTGCCACGATCAAGAAATATCAGAAGTATATCGCGCATTATCATACAGGAGGTGTACCCGGTCGCAATGAAATTGATGATACGCAAGAGTTAAATTATCCGGCCATCATGAAGGCGATCGTTGAAACCGGATTTAAGGGGTACGTCGCTCAGGAATTTATTCCAAAGCGGGAAGATAAAATCGCATCGCTGAACCAGGGTGTTCATATTTGTGATGTAGCCTAACGGTAACGTTGATGTTGAGATACGATGCGCACAGTTTATGTGCGCATCAAGTCCTTTCGGATTCCTGTCTTTCGAACTCATCATCTCCTCACCTCGTAACCTGCCTGCCGGCAGGCTCCTCAACTCCACCAAGACAAAGGCAATTCAATGTCATCAACAGAGTTTACAATAAGATCTGGTTTAAAGGCGTAATGCCGAAGCTCTTCATTCTTGGATATTCCGGATAAAACCAAAATAGTGTGATAGCCCATTTGGACACCGCCTTGAATGTCAGTGTCCATAGTATCACCGATAACAGTCGTTTCTGCAGTCTCCAGGCCGATAAATTTACGGGCAGATCGCATCATGACAGGTCCTGGTTTACCCACTACAAAAGCTTTAATCCCTGTAGCTTCTTCAATCATGGCTGTCGTGGCGGCGATACCTAAGTTATTCCACCCTTTCTTTTTTGGAGAGGGATCGCGGTTTGTAGTAATAAATTTGGCCCCTGCAAGGATCATATCCACGGCCCGCTGAACCATTTCAAGGGTAAAATTTCTACCTTCTCCCAACACGACAAAATCAGGTTCCGTGTCGACCAGGGTTAATCCGCTATCGTGGAGGCTGTTTAACAAGCCCCCTTCTCCTAGCACATAAGCCGTGCCTTTGGGAACCTGGCTTGCCAGGAACTTAGAAGTTGCCATGGCACTGGTATACACATGATTTTCAGTGACTTCTATGCCAAGTTTCTTAAGCTTCCTAACCGCGTCCAGAGGTGTTCGCTGGCTGTTATTGGTCATGAAAGTAAAGGGAATCTTTTCCTTCAGCAGACGGGCAATAAAAGTATCTGCTCCGGGAATTAAGAAATCACCGCCATAAATGACTCCATCCATGTCTATTAGTAATCCGTGTGCCATCTCTAATGTGATTTAATAAGTACGCTACTAAGGGACAGGCAATATAGAAAAACCTAAAAAGTAGTTGGCATTTCTTTGCTACTTTGGAAAAAGAACGTGATTTTTAGTTCTTTAAAACGTATGCAGCCAATGAATCAAATTATCCCTTTTATATGATTGTGACGAATCCTGCACTCAAACCCCAACAATCATCTACCCATCCTAAATCCTTAAATATTAATGCAACAGCAATTAAAAATCACAGACTACATAGTCTTTCTCATTTACTTTTTTGTCGTAGCCTTCTACGGATACTGGATTTATAATAGAAAGAAAAAGGCAACATCAGACTCAAAAGACTTCTTCTTAGCAGAGGGTGCGCTTACCTGGTGGGCCATTGGTGCTTCCCTGATTGCTTCCAATATTTCTGCCGAACAATTCATCGGTATGTCAGGCTCGGGCTTTAAAATGGGGCTGGCCATTGCTACTTATGAGTGGATGGCGGCTGCTACGTTGATTATTGTGGCAGTATTTTTTATACCCGTGTATTTGAAAAATAAAATTTATACCATGCCGCAATTTCTTAACGAGCGGTATAATGGTACAGTGGCTATGATTATGGCAGTCTTTTGGCTGCTCCTTTATATCGTCGTGAACCTCATGTCGATTTTATACCTGGGAGCGTTGGCTATTAGTGGCATTTCAGGACTTAATATCTATCTCTGTATTTTTTTGCTGGCCATTTTTGCTATTGGGATTACGTTGGGTGGTATGAAGGTGATTGGCTATACAGATGTTATCCAGGTTTTCTTTCTGGTCTTAGGCGGATTGGTGGCTACTTATATTGCGCTGAACCTTGTAGCGGAGAAATCAGGGCAGGTAGGACTACTTAACGGCTTTTCCTTATTGACGAATCAAGCCAACGATCATTTTCATATGATCTTTAAAAAAGAAGACTCCAATTACATGGACCTGCCCGGCCTTACTGTTTTAATAGGTGGCATGTGGATTACTAATTTGAATTATTGGGGTTGTAACCAATACATTACACAGCGTGCATTAGGTGCTGATCTGCCGACGGCCCGTAACGGCATTTTGTTTGCAGCATTCTTGAAGCTGTTAATGCCAGTTATTGTGGTGATACCAGGTATAGCTGCCTATGTTTTGCACCAGCAAGGAATGTTTCAGACGGAAATGCTGGATTCAAAAGGAATCGTGGATGTAAATAAGGCTTATCCATCCTTGCTGAATTTATTACCCGTAGGATTAAAAGGGTTGTCTTTTGCCGCCTTGACGGCTGCCATCGTTGCATCGCTGGCTGGTAAAGCCAATAGTATCGGTACAATTTTTACATTGGATATTTATAGGAAAGCTTTTAATAAGGACGCTAGCGAAAGGAGATTGGTTAATGTCGGAAAAGTGGCCGTTATAGTTTCCATGTTTTTTGCAGTGATACTTTCTCTATTGGTAGGGGAGAAGTTAATGGGAGAAGGGAAGCAAGGCTTTCAATACATTCAGGAATATACAGGTTTTGTGTCGCCAGGTATTTTTGCGATGTTTATTTTAGGGTTCTTCTGGAAGCGTACTACCTCTAACGCCGCTTTGTTCGCCACGATTGGTGGATTCTTATTCTCCTTATTTTTCAAACTGCTTCCTCGATTTGCTGACTTATCGTTTTTGGCCAGTACTGGATTTTCAAAAGACAACGGAACCGGTGTGTATGAAATTCCTTTCTTAGATCGCATGGGGTTTGTATTTGCTCTTTGCATCATAGGCATGTCTATTATTACCAACATTGAAAATAGAAAAGGTGTTATACCCAAAGGACTGGAAGTTAATAGGTCGATGTTTAAGCTGCATCCGGCTTTTACTGCTGGTGCTCTGCTCGTGTTCGGTATCCTTGCAGCGCTGTATATTATATTCTGGTAGGGTATCGTTAATTGTTATCCTTATTCAGGAGGGGGTTTAGAATAATACTGTAACGATTAACGTATATTTGAATAAATTATAACGATCACCGATTTCTCTTCATTTATGAACCGAATCGATCGACTAACCGCTATCCTCATTCAACTACAAACCAAACGCGTAGTAAAAGCTGAAGAAATAGCAGCGCGTTTTGAAATGAGTTTACGCACCGTTTATCGCGATGTTAAAGCCTTAATGGAAGCCGGTGTGCCCATCGGTTCGGAAGCAGGAAAAGGCTATTTTATTGTAGATGGGTATCACCTTCCTCCGGTAATGTTCACACAAGATGAAGCGAGTGCCATGCTTTTGGCCGGAAAACTCGTAGAAAAAATGACCGACAAATCAATACGCAATGCCTTTGAATCGGCCTTGTTAAAAATAAAAGCAGTTTTAAGCGAGTCAGGGAAAGATCATCTGGAAGATTTGCATGCGCACATTGAAGTGCTCCGCATGCCGCAGGAAGAAAATCATTTCCCGAATCATTTTCTTACCGACATTCAGCGTGCAGTAGTGGATAAAGAGGTGATGCGACTAGAGTATTTCAGCAACAACGATGAACTTACCCGTCGCGATGTTGAGCCCATCGGGTTGTTTCATTATGGTGCCGCCTGGCACCTTATTGCCTGGTGTAGGCTGCGAAATGGTTATCGTGATTTCAGGGCAGACCGAATTAAGAGTCTTACGTGGCCGGGTGTAAAGTTCGATGCCCGCAACCTGATAAGTCTACAAGAATACTTAATGACCGTAGTGCAAGGAAATCGTGAAGTAGAAAAAGTTGCCGTACAATTTGATTTGTCTGTGGCAAGGCAGCTGAAGCAAACAAAATACTCTTACGGATATGTTTCTGAAGAAATAATGGGTACAAAAGTCAGAATGCATTTTCTTTCTGCCTGTTTAAGCTCATTTTGCCGTTGGCTATTAACGTTCGGTAATGCTGTTGAAATTGAATATCCCGAAAAAGCCAAAGATATATTAGTGGAGTTAATAGATGAATTAAGTGTTCATCACCTGCGCCAGGCTGTGGTGTAATAGATGGTAATCAGTGATCAGTAATCGGTGGGGGTGAGAGTGGGATTAGGGCATGTTTGAAAATCATTTCCGCTGACTTACTACAGGTCACTCCTGGCGATCACTTCTTATCCTCTTACTGATTACCTCTTACTTCTTACTAATCACTTCTTACTGATTACCTCTTACTTCTTACTAATCACCTCTCACTGATCGCCTCTTACCGATCACCTAGATATAACTTAACCACCAATCCTTGTGCGTACTCTTGTATTGATTGTACTTCTTGCACACTGGATAAAGAAAGACAACTACCCCAATCCATACCACATATACCCAGGGAAGTGAAACGCCGGTGTTAGGGGGAATTCCGCCAAATCCCTTGCTGAAGTGAAAGTCTATTTCAGAAAAACGAGTGCCGGTAACCATGAGCAGTACTAATGCAAGGGCGTGAACAAGGTAAAAATGTAAGATGTAATAGAATAAAGGCACACGTCCAAAAATCACAAAGGGTTTTAACCTGGTGGTTTTCATTTCTTCCATGACAGACAAGGCAATTAACGTTGGCCCCAGAGTCATTAATGTGTATAATAAAGAAACAGGGTACTTCGTGCAATTGAGGAAACTCATGATCGTAAATAGGGGATTTTTTTGGGAGCTCCAGGGAGCTGGATCACCATACAAATTGATAAAACGTAAAACAACAAAAAGCAATATGGCAATCAGTCCGGTGCGAAATAAAAGTTTTTTTCTTAATTGAGGGTCAAATGTTTTTGTATACCAGGCACCTAATCCATAACCCGTTAGCATGATACCGAGCCATGGAAACAACGCATAAGGTACCAGGAACAATCTACCCGGTAATACTTCAAAGGCCCCACTTTGGCGCAAGAAAACCCACGCAGCAAAACCGTTATCTCCAGGTTGAAGTTGGATGCTGTCAAACGCATTGTGTCCAAATACGATCAGGAGCCCTGCAGTTAGAATGGCACGTTCGGGTAAATGAAGCAACAAACCCAAAACCATCATCGATGCGCCGATAACCCATATCACTTGAAAGATAGTGAAGTCATAGTAGAGATTAAATACTAACCCAAAGCGGATTACCGTGAGTTCAAGAATAATCAGCCACAAGCCTCGGGTAAGTAAAAAGATGGATAACTCCTTCTTGGGCTTGCGGTCAAGGCTAATACGCGCCGCTACACCTGAAAGCAAGACGAAGGTAGGAGCACAAAAATGTGTGATCCAGCGTGTAAAAAATAACGCCGGAGTAGTTTTGGTCATATCCGTCGGGTCAAAGGTGAAAGCATAGGCATGGAAAAAATCCCGGATGTGATCCAACGCCATGATTACCATGACAAGGCCACGCATGATGTCGATGGAGGAAATTCGCGGTTTCTCTACAAGCACACCGTTGAAAAGGGAGGTCATTTTATTTTTCTTTAGGACGAGTGGATTTTATACGATCTTTGAGGGGAAATGGTTAAGTGAAAATAAGACTTTGGACTTAAACAAATTCAATCAACTGGCAAAAAACAGGGCTTTGGAGAATAAAAAATTTCTTCAGCGCCTCAAGATGAAGGATCCTCGTAAGGTGGATTCCGCATTTCATGTAACCCATGAAGCGGTATTCGAAGAAGTGAATTGCCTTACCTGTGCCAATTGTTGTAAAACCACCAGCCCTATTTTCTATGCGAACGACATTGCACGGTTGGCCAAATCGCTCCGCATGAAACCGGGGGATTTTATTGAAAAGTATTTGAGGATAGATGATGACAACGATTATGTTTTAGTGTCGTCGCCTTGTCCTTTTCTGGACGCTGAAAATTATTGCAGTGTATACAATGACCGCCCGAAGGCTTGTCGGGAATACCCACACACGAATCGAAAAAAAATGGTGCAGATCATGGAGCTGACCTATAAGAATACCCTGGTTTGTCCTGCAGTGTTGGAAATGGTTGAACGGATGAAGAAACTTGCTACCAGCTTGTGACCAGAAAAAAAAATGTGCGAATTGAATTCACAATCCACACATTATAATACAATTCTTTGATTAAAGATTAAGCGACTTGTGCTTCAAGCTTCTGCGAAAGAACAGACTTGGGCACAGCGCCTACCTGTTTATCGACAATCTGACCACCTTTGAAAACCAATAAGGTAGGGATACTGCGAACGCCAAAACGAGCGGTTACTGCCGGGTTTTCGTCCACATTGAGTTTGCCAATGACCGCTTTTCCGTCATAATCACCGGCTAATTCCTCAACTACAGGCCCAATCATTTTGCAAGGACCGCACCATTCGGCCCAAAAATCTACCAATACTGGTTTATCAGAATTAATGATCTGATCAAAATTAGCGTCATTTAGTTCAATTACTTTTCCCATAGAGTATATTTTATATTCAGTTCTTAACTTCAAGGTTCCAACGCAAAGGTATATTTTTTAGTTCAAAGTCAACGCCTTCAAAGCTCCGATCTCTAAAACACTACGGCTACTTCGATTTCACCAGCCTTCTTCATTTGTTTCACCATGTCATTCACAGGGGTTATTCTGAATTTTCGGGAGAGAAGTTCAAGATTTATGTTTTCATGGCCGTCATGAATCTTTAAGTAGAGCGGTGTGTTTCCCGAATATTCGCGACAGACTTCTTCAATGATACTGATCATTTCTTTGGTGATGTCGGCTGCATTTATCCGAAGTTGTACGCCTTTGCTACGTTTTACGGCCAGTTCATTGAGCAAATCGATGTTTCGTATTTTGAATTCTAAATTTTGCTGACCCCAGGTATTGCGAACCACCGCTCCTTCAACAAATAAAAACCAACCGATGTTCATAAAATTTTTGAACTTCAGATAATCTTCGCCAAACAGGGTGAAGGTATAGTTGCCCGTATAATCTTCAAGTGTAAATTTTCCGAAGGGTTTCCCTGTTTTGGTAGTCCGGTGCTCTACTCCTGAAACAATTCCGCCCAGCTTGGTTTCACGACCCAGCATAGTTTCCAACTCATTGAGCTCATTGCAGGCAGACTTGCAGAAGTTATCCATTTCGAATTTGAAATTATCTAACGGATGGCCTGAAATGTAGATACCCACAACTTCTTTTTCGAGATTAAGTTTTTCGATCTCAGTAAATGGTTCTACATAATCGACTTTTGGTTGTGGCATCACAATGCCTGAACTTCCGCCAAAGAGACTGGCTTGAGCGCTTTGCTCTTCCTGCTGGGCTTTTGCGGCATACTTCATTGCTTTTTCAAGCAGACTTACTTCTCCGTCTTTAGCAAATACATATTGTCTTCGGTGAATTCCATTGAAACAATCAAAAGCTCCTGACAGGGCCAGGCACTCATATGTTTTTTTATTAACCGAACGCTGGTTAAGGCGTTTCGCAAATTCAAAAATATCTTCGAATGGTCCTCTTGCCTCTCGCTCCTGGATAATGGCCTCAACGGCAGCGTCACCGGCTCCTTTGATTGCACCCAGGCCAAACCGGATTTCTCCATCTTTGTTCACGGCAAAATATACGCCGGATTCATTCACATGCGGTCCAAGAACCTTGATTCCAAGATTCCGGCATTCTTCGATAAAGAAGGTTACGCTTTCAAGATTATTTTGTGCGTGTGTTAATACTGCCGCCATGTATTCGGCAGGAAAGTTCGCCTTTAAGTATGCCGTATGATAAGCGATAAGCGAATAGCACGTGGAGTGTGATTTGTTGAAGGCGTATTGCGCAAATGCTTCCCAGTCGGTCCAGACTTTTTCGCAGATTTCCGGCGGATGATTGTTTCTCTTGCAACCTTCAATGAACTTGTCTTTCATCTTATCGAGCACCGCCTTTTGCTTTTTACCCATCGCTTTACGCAGCACATCGGCATCGCCTTTGCTGAACCCCGCGAGTTTTTGCGAGAGTAACATCACCTGTTCCTGATAAACGGTAATGCCATACGTTTCTGCCAGGTAATCCTGCATGGCCGGCAGGTCATATTTAATAGGCTCGCGGCCGTGCTTCCGGTTGATGAACATAGGGATGTATTCCATTGGCCCGGGTCGGTACAATGCATTCATGGCAATAAGGTCTTCAAACTTGTCGGGTTTGAGTTGACGCAGGTACTTTTGCATCCCTACACTTTCAAACTGGAATGTACCGGTTGTTTCACCCCGTTGAAAGAGTTGATAGGTCTTAATGTCATCCAGGGGAATAGTATCGATGTCAATTGCAACACCTTTGTCTTTTTTAATATTCTTCAGGGCCGTGTTAATGACCGAGAGGGTAGTGAGTCCAAGGAAGTCCATTTTTAACATGCCTGCACTCTCCACAACACTATTGTCAAATTGAGTGACGAGCATGTCAGAATCTCGTGCCGTGGATACGGGTACAAACTTGGTCAGGTCATCCGGGGTGATGATTACACCACAAGCGTGTGTGCCGGTATTTCGGACAGAGCCTTCCAGAATAACAGCCTGTTGCAGTACCTGTGCTTTCAGGTCCGTTCCTTTTTTGATGTCGTCAAGTTCTTTAACTTCTCCAAAAGCCGAGTCAAGCGAAGTACCGGGTCTTTCAGGCACCATCTTGGCAAGGAGATTTGCTTCTGACAAGGGCAACTCCATGACCCGGGCACAGTCTCGGATAGATGATTTGGCAGCCATCGTGCCGTACGTGATGATTTGTGCTACCTGGTTCTTTCCATATTTATCGATCACGTACTTTAATACACGGTCTCTACCCTCGTCATCAAAGTCAATATCAATATCGGGCAGGGAGACGCGATCGGGATTTAGAAAACGCTCGAATAGCAAATCATACTTAATTGGATCAACGTTCGTGATACAGATGCTGTAGGCAACGACCGATCCGGCTGCCGATCCACGGCCAGGGCCAACGGATACACCGATTTCACGGGCTTTGGACGTGAAATCCTGAACGATCAGAAAGTACCCTGGATAACCAGTTTTCTTGATCGTATCCAGCTCGAAATCAAGACGTTCCGTGATGGCTGGCGAAAGCTCACCATATCTCTTTCTCGCCCCTTCATAGGCCAGATAGCGGAGGTAATGATCCTCTGAATCGAATTCCTTTGGAATGTCAAACTTAGGGAGCAGCACATTGCGTTCAAGGGTATAACTTTCAATCTTGTCAATGATTTCGCTTATCGTTTCGATCGCTTCCGGTAAATCACGGAAGATTGAATTCATCTCTTCCTGCGATTTGAAATAGTATTCCGTGTTAGCTAAACCATACCGATGTCCGCGGCCATAGCCAATCGGTGTAGATTTGAATTCTCCTTCTTTGATACACAACAAAACGTCGTGAGCGTTTGCTTCATCTTTGTTTGTGTAAAATGCTTCATTTGCAGCAAAATACTTTACGTTATATTTTTTTCCGAAATGTAACAGCGTTTCATTGACGCGATCTTCCTCTGGAATGCCATGCCGGTTTAACTCGATGTAGAAATCATCTCCAAACAAGTCGTGCCACCACCGGAATGCTTCTTCGGCTTGCTTCTCTCCAACATTAAGTATTAAATAAGGTATTTCGCTAGACAGCGATCCTGTTAACGCAATCAGATCTTGCTTATACGCTGCAACCAACGCCTTGTCAACGCGCGGATAAATTCCATATAAGCCTTCGGTGAATCCGTATGAGCTGAGTTTGGCAAGATTGTGATAACCATTTTTACTTTTTGCTAAAAGAATCTGGTTGAAGCGTTTATCCGGATTATCTTTTGTGAACTTTAATTTCAGGCGGTCATCTGCAAGATACAACTCACAGCCAACAATAGGTTTTATTTCATGATTAAGTGCTTCCCGTACAAATTTGAATGCACCATACATATTGCCGATATCTGTCAACGCCAGGGCTGGCATATTCAAAGCCTTGGCTTTGCTAACGATCGATTTGATGTCGGGTGTTGCCTGCAATACCGAAAATTGAGAATGTACATGGAGGTGTACAAAAGGTTTATCGGTCAGGAGAGTTTTACTTTCGGTGAGGGAGTATCCTGCATCTTTTTCCTTTTCCCGTCTTGCAAAGTTGGCGGCATCGAGGTTAGGTTCTTCATACTCGATTTCTTCAACAGGAGTTGCGTCGAATGGTTTTATTACTTTTTGCTTGATCAAGCCGAAATAGCTCCGTGCGGTTGCAGCCACGTCATATGAAGCATCGTGGGCGTCACCAAAATCTCTATTAAAAAGTTTTTTATGAAGCTCCAGCAGGGTTGGCATCTTTAGCTTGCCACCGACACCACCCTGAAGCTGGCAAAATTCAGTGGAAGATAAACCGGTATCTAACTTGGTGAGTTTTAGAAACTGTTCGGTGTCCACCTTTTGTCGAATGAATTCAGCACCGATAATGTTGATGTCAAATTCGATGTTATGCCCGACTAAAAGAGATGTCTTAGAAAGGTCTTCTACAAAAGTATTGATGACAAGCTTCAAATCATTGCCTTCTTCCAGCGCCCGCTTGGTGGAAATGCCGTGAATCTGTTCGGCTTTAAATGGAATATCAAAGCCCTCAGGCTTAATAAGGTAATTGTGTTGTGAAAGGAGCTTGCCGCTAGCATGGTGAAGTTGCCAAGCTATTTGTACAAGCCGTGGCCAGTTTTCCAGGTCAGTAATAGGTGCAGTCTTATTGTGCGGGAGCCCCGTGGTTTCCGTATCAAAAATTAAATACATCAGCTAAATATAAATGTGGTTGTGGCGGTAAAGTTACTCCATCAACTGAATTGTTATAATGAGCTTTTAGTACAGATAATAAAAACCGTAACTTTCCAATAATGGGATGTTAGTTCATTATTGGACCTTATTTCTGATTATGCAACAGATCATTAATCTTATAATAATCTTATAATCAATGTGTTACATATTGGGCTTGATTGTTGGCTTATTTAGGACAAAAGGATTTATAGCTCTATGAAATGGTTGTTTAAATTAGTGTTGGACTTTTGGCGCAAAGAGTGGTTTTTGCTCATTGCACTGACAACAATTGCATTAATTATTTTGCTCTTTGAGTTTCTCTAGTTTAAAAAACTTGATGAAGTAGACTATTTAGAATTTCTATAAAGCAATGTTATTTTTGGTAGAATAGGCTTTGGGATGTATTTTTGGCTGCATCAAAAAATCTCGACCATTCTATGAATTGGTTTACAAGCCTTCTGTCCAGTACACTGGGCAGAAAATTAATCATGGCTCTAACCGGCCTTTTCCTCATCGTGTTTTTAGTAATTCATTTGATCGGCAATCTTCAACTCCTGAAAGATGATGGAGGCGAAGCTTTTAATATTTATGCCCGGTTCATGACCAGCAATCCGCTGATCAAAATCATTTCTTATTTATTGTATACTTCCATTGTGGTGCATGCTCTATGGGCCCTCATGCTTACAATTCAAAACCGCAGGGCCCGGGGTAAAGGATATGAAGTAAACAAAAACTCGTCGGCATGGACATCACGTAACATGGGCATTCTGGGCACGATCTTATTAATCTTTATCGTGATCCACATGAAAGATTTCTGGGCCGTGATGCATTGGGGGGCTATTCCGAAAGCCATTTATGAGGGAGAAGAAGTGAAGGATTTATATGCACTAGTATCCATCTGGTTCGAGAAGGGCTGGTATGTTGCATTGTATGTCTTTTGCATGGCAGCATTGGCATTCCACTTATGGCATGGTTTTGCAAGTGCTTTTCAAACCCTCGGATTGAATCACCTCAAGTATAATGCTGTTATTCGATTTACGGGAAGAGCCTTTGCGATTTTTGTTCCAGCACTTTTTGCATGGATACCGGTCTATATGTTTGTTTACTAACTATCTAGCGTACGTCATTGCCAATTTTATTATGAAATTAGAATCAAAAATACCGGAAGGACCATTAGCGGAAAAGTGGAGCAAGCATAAGTTCAACATGAAGCTTGTGAATCCGGCAAACAAAAGAAAGTACGAGATCATTGTTGTGGGAACGGGACTGGCAGGAGCATCTGCAGCGGCTTCCCTGGGTGAATTAGGATACAATGTCAAAGCATTTTGTTTTCAGGACAGCCCGCGCAGGGCGCATAGCATTGCTGCCCAGGGGGGTATTAATGCAGCGAAAAATTATCAGAATGATGGGGACAGCATTTATCGCCTTTTTTACGATACTATAAAAGGAGGCGACTATCGCGCCCGTGAAGGCAACGTTCATCGACTTGCGGAAGTTAGCGTAAGTATAATCGATCAGTGCGTAGCGCAAGGGGTTCCTTTCGCACGGGAGTATGGCGGATTGTTGGCCAACCGTTCATTCGGTGGCTCGCAGGTATCACGTACCTTCTATGCGCGCGGTCAAACAGGACAGCAATTATTATTAGGTGCATACTCCGCACTGAATCGCCAGATTGCCAATGGAAAAGTAAAAATGTACAACCGTACAGAAATGCTGGATCTTGTGATCGTTGATGGCAAAGCAAGAGGAATTATTACCCGTGACCTGATCACCGGAAAAATTGAATCACACAGTGCACACGCTGTTTTGCTTTGCACTGGAGGATATGGAAATGTATTTTATCTGTCTACTAATGCAAAAGGATCGAATGCTACTGCTGTATGGAGAGCACATAAAAAAGGCGCATTCTTTGGAAACCCAGCCTTTACTCAAATTCATCCAACGTGTATCCCGGTAACAGGCGATCACCAGTCGAAGCTTACGCTAATGTCAGAATCACTACGTAACGATGGTCGGGTGTGGGTTCCTAAGGTTGCCATGAAAGGATTGAAAGCCGGCGATTCTGCAAAAATTGCTGAGGCTGATCGCGATTATTTTCTGGAGAGAAGGTATCCATCTTTCGGTAACCTTGTGCCGCGTGACGTGGCTTCCCGTAATGCAAAAAATGTTTGTGATGAAGGCAGGGGAGTAGGATTAACCGGTCTGGCCGTGTTCCTTGATTTTGCCGATGCCATTAAACGCGATGGAAAAAAAACAATTGAAGCGAAATACGGTAACCTGTTTGATATGTATCAGCAAATCACGGGTGATAATCCGTATGAAATGCCGATGATGATCTACCCCGCTGTTCATTATACCATGGGTGGACTTTGGGTAGATTATAATTTGATGACAACCGTTCCCGGATTATATGCACTGGGCGAAGCAAACTTCTCTGATCATGGTGCGAACCGCCTTGGTGCAAGCGCTTTGATGCAGGGATTGGCTGATGGATACTTTGTAATTCCCTACACCATTGGAGATTACCTCGCTTCAAATCCCATTGAAAAAGTTAGCATAGATCACCCGGAATTCAAGCTGGCGATGGAGCAGGTAACAGAACGCATTAACCAATTGCTCACGATAAAAGGAAAGAAAACAGTTGATGAGTTTCACCGGGATCTTGGTCACATCATGTGGGAGTACTGCGGTATGGCGCGTAACGATGCAGGATTGCGCACGGCGAAAAAGAAAATTCAGGAATTGCGTGCAGCGTTCTGGAAAGATGTAAATGTATTGGGAAGCGGAAACGAGCTTAACATGGAGCTGGAAAAAGCGAACCGCGTTTCCGACTTCCTGGAGCTTGGAGAATTAATGGTTGATGATGCGCTCAATCGTAGTGAATCGTGTGGAGGCCACTTCCGTGAAGAGTCTGCAACTCCGGATGGTGAAGCCATGCGTAAGGACGATGAGTTTGCTTACGTGGCTGCCTGGAACTACACGGGTGACAATCAGCCGGAAGAACTTCACAAGGAAGATTTAAAATTTGAAAATGTTAAGTTGACACAACGCAGCTACAAGTAATATGAAGATCAAACTGAAGATCTGGAGACAAAAAGGCAAGCACGATAAAGGCGGGTTTAAAACGTATGAGCATAGCCATGTATCACCCGATATGTCTTTTCTGGAAATGTTGGATGTACTCAATACCGAACTCGTTAAAAAGAACGAAGAGCCTGTTCATTTCGATCACGATTGCCGTGAAGGTATTTGCGGTACGTGCAGCTTGTATATCAACGGCCGGCCGCACGGCCCCCTACAAACTACTACCTGTCAGTTACACATGCGCTCATTCCATGATGGCGAAACCATCACCATTGAACCGTGGAGAGCAAAAGCGTTTCCGGTAATCAAGGATCTCGTGGTGGATCGCTCAGGCTTCGATAGAATTCAGCAGGCAGGAGGATATGTTTCTGTTAATACCGGAGGTGTACCAGATGCCAACTTTATTCCCATTCCGAAAAAAGTAGCCGATGAAGCCATGGATGCGGCGGCATGCATTGGATGTGGTGCGTGTGTAGCAGCGTGTAAGAATGCTTCCGCTATGCTCTTTGTCGGCGCAAAGGTTTCTCAATTTGCCTTACTGCCTCAGGGTAAGCCTGAACGAAAAGAGCGTGTAGAGAAGATGGTTGCTCAAATGGATGCCGAAGGCTTCGGTGCCTGTACAAATACGGGTGCCTGTGAGGCAGAATGTCCAAAAGGTATTAGCTTGACCAATATTGCACGAATGAACCGTGAATATTTTTCGGCAGTCGTAACTTCCTACGAGGTTAAATCAAAGGGAGGCGATTAAATAATATTTTCTATAGATGGATGATCTTCCGTCTGGGGACAGATAATGATCCGGCCTTACACCTGTAGATTTTTGATTTATTTACTGCTGCAAATTCCTATACCCGATCTTCCTGAAGATAAATCAGTGCTCGCAGCCGAGCCGATATTTCCTCCGGCTAAGATAACATCCCGATCAGGTCCTGAAGCGGCCAAATGGACCTTGATACAGGCATTCAGGTTAATTAGTTGTTTGTAGGTTATTGGACTCTCGTCTGCCAACGTTAGTAACTTTGTTTCACTAATTCCGGTCTTACCAAGAACTGGATTTAATAAGGCCGCAACATCTGCTCCGGTTGCTGTAATATCTCCTAAGTGAAGATGAACAGGGTGTTCAATGTTTCCTTCCGTTCCAGATAATGCAACGACAATGAGGGCAGTTCCATCACATTCTTCTTTAAAAGTCACCGTTCCGTTTATGGTGTAGTCAGATGCCTGCTGCAAGGGATAAACGGTTTCACTACCGCTATAATCACGCTTGAAGCTTTCATTTTCCTGGCAAGCCATCAGCGACACTGCAATGACTAACCCCAAAACCACCTTTTTCATAGCCTTCTCATTTTCCACATTAAAGTTAAAAAAAATGTGCACATATCAATAATAACCGCATTATCACGCTTAGATTTGTTATCGACTAAAATTGGCACGGATGTGGTAATTATTCTAACGTAAATCGCTAATTGGTTATTTTGTGAGAAGACTCTTTTCGATTCTTATCGTTTTAGCAGGTTGCAGTCCGAAAGTGCAACCTCCGGATCCTGAATCTTTGAAGCCAGCATGGTTAAAAACTACTCCTTATCAAGATGGTTATTATACGGGAATAGGCCATAGTGTAAAAGATGGAACGAATAATTACATTCAAAGCGCAAAAAAGAGCGCGCTGGATGATTTGGTGTCTCAAATTAAGGTAAATGTTTCCAGCATTTCCGTGCTCAGTCAGTTGGAAATTGATAGAAAACTCACGGAACAGTACGAGCAAATTATTCAAACTACGGTCGCGGACGAAATTGAAGAATTTGAACTGGTCGATGCCTGGGAAGATGCTGGTAACTATTGGGTGTATTATCGTTTATCCATCGCACGCTACCGTCAGATAAAAGAAGAACAGAAAAGAAATGCCACCATACTAGCCACAGACTACCTTCAAAAGGCAAGGTTGTCTGAAAAAAATGGAGAGCGTCTGCAAGCAATAAGTTTCTATTTTCAGGCGTTTAGGAGTATTGAAAAATATTTAGGAGAAGCCATTCGGGTTACTGTGGATAGCCAAGAAGTACTTTTGGTGAACGAGATTTATGCTTCCATACAAAGCATCCTGGATAAGATAATGGTAAGGGTGGAGCCTTCTGAAATTTCCTTGAACAGAAGGGTTAATCAAACCGCTCAAACCGTTATTGCCAAATCGAACTATAAAGATCTCAATAAACCAGCTATTAATCTTCCCCTGCACGCTGGGTTTGAAAAGGGAGCGGGGGATATTTTCCCTACGTATAAAACGGATGATACAGGCTATGCAAAGATTCTGATGACTAAAATTGGGTCTAAAGAATTGGAGCAAACCGTAGGTGTTAAAGTGGATATCGATGCGTTGAGCGGCGCTGGAAATTCACCCATTTATTCGTTAATAGCAAAGACGCTAAATGTGCCACGGGCTCAGGTTGTACTTAAAGTACAACGCCCAATAGTGTTTTTGACGTCTGAAGAAAGAAGCCTTGGTCAAAACAAAAGCAATTATCAGATAAGCAATAAACTGAAGAACCTGCTGGCAAATAACGGTTTTGAGTTTACCGAAGACAAGGGTAATGCTGATCTCTGGTTTGATGTGAAAGCAGATTCGGAGAAAGGATCAATTTCTGGAAGCATCTATATCACATATCTCACGAGCGTGATTAAGGTTGCGGCTGTAAAGGAGGGAAAAGAAATTTATGCCACAACCCTGGATCGGGTGAAAGGGTATGGGCTTGATTACGATAAATCAAGCATAGATGCCTATAATAAAGCGATTGAAACACTGGAGAAGGAGCGGATGAATGAATTGTTAAATACGGTGCTTCAATAGGGGTTAAGGGCTTTATTCATTACCCGGCCCGGTTTGTCCAAAGTTTGGTATTTAAATTGTAAAGTATAACTTAACTAAATTTTTATTTTATATGAAACGAATGACCTATTCTACCCTCATGCTGGTTCTCCTTGGTGGTGTCTTTATGATCGGCTGTAAAAGCAAAGAAAAGGCCCCAAAAGGTGAGACCGAAGTATCAGTTCCTTGTTCGGGCCCGGATTTTTTTACTACGACTAAATTCTTCCGCGCAAACTCCATTGGTGAAAGCCAGGATCAGGTAACTTCCAAAAAGAAGGCGCTAGCCAATGCGCGCGCTGAACTTGCCGCCAGTATTCAAACTACGGTGAAAGCTGTAACGGACAACTACACAAACTCGCGAGAGATGAACAACAAAGAACAAGTAGAAGAAAGGTTTGAACAACTTAACCGGGAAATTGTTGATCAGAAACTCACCGGCATCAAAACCATTTGTGAAAAGCTGATGAAGACGAATCAGGTAACGTATAAAACCTACATCGCCATTGAATTATCAGCGGATGAGTTAGTGGCAACATATAATGAGCGTCTTTCAAAGGATGATCGTCTCAAGATCGATTATGACTATGAGAAGTTCAAAGAAACTTTCGACAAGGAAATGGAGAAACTTGGGAATGAGAATTAACTAATCATTTATATTTTGTTAAGCGATGCCTCGGTTATATCCGGGGCATTTTGCATTTTATCAAGACAATTTATTTACTATCTGCTCTATGGCTGGATATTCTGGAACACCCCTGATAAAGAAATTAGGAATTAAAGAAGGCTACGTCATGTATGTGTACCGTGCCCCCACGGATTATTTCAATTGGCTCAGTCCTCTACCCAAAGGAGTCGAAGTGAAAGCGAGCGCAACAGGTCAATTTGATTTTATTCATGTTTTTGTTCGTGAGCAAGATGTGTTTAAAAAGGAATTTGTCAACGCTCAAAAACATTTAAAAAAGGAGGGAATGCTTTGGGTATCCTGGCCAAAAAAAGCTTCGAAAGTTCCTACAGATCTCGACGAGAACATTATCCGGGATTTTGGTTTGAGGAAGGGTTTAGTGGATGTAAAGGTATGTGCGGTCGACGAAATTTGGTCTGGTTTGAAGTTCGTGGTAAGGGTTAAGGATAGATAATATTGCCTTTCGACTATTTTTTTGTGGGTACCAGAAAGGGGTTATTTCATGATAAACAATCGTTTGCAGGGAGGGATGAGGGGTTGTTAAGTCAGCCAAATAAGAATTTTTGTTTTCGACCGATTTGATTTTTGTTTCCGAACCCCTACCTTTAATGCCTATTCGATCAGTAGACTAATGCCTTAAATGTCTATTTGAATGGTAGGCTAATGAGTTTTATGCGTAACACCATGTATAAAGTCCGGAAATGCTGCTGTCGGGATTTGCTTGATAAAGCAGGAATGACAGGTACGTAATGATCTACGCGTAATCAAAACCGACAAAGAACTTACAAGCCTTTTCTGCAAACAGGAAGGGCTTATTTGTATAAGAATAAAGAAATGAACCACCAATTTAGAATATGGAAAGTTTTCGCTCAGAACTGGAAGATTTAAACAACCCTGTCGTTGCCCGTGATATTCTTGATCTTGAAAAGAAGATCAAACTTTTTCGTGATGGTAAGATTGATAGCGAAAAATTTCGCAGTCTTCGACTGGTTCGTGGTATCTATGGCCAACGCCAGGAAGGTGTACAGATGATCCGTATCAAACTTCCTTATGGACGTGTTTCAACGAAACAACTTCGCAGGATTGCTGATATATCGGATGAATATGCAAGCAGCACGCTCCATGCTACGACACGTCAGGATATTCAAATACACTATGTAAGCCTCGACAAAACTCCCGAGTTATGGTCTAAGCTTGAAAAGGATGAAATAACCACGCGCGAAGCTTGTGGTAATACCGTACGTAACATCACGGCCTCTGCAACCGCAGGAATAGATCCTAACGAGCCGTTTGATGTATCACCGTATGCGCATGAAATGTTCCGTTACTTTTTGCGTAACCCGATCTGTCAGGAAATGGGCCGGAAGTTTAAGATCGCTTTTTCTTCCAGTGAAGAAGATACGGCCTTTGCCTTCATTCACGACCTGGGCTTTATCCCGCGCATTGCATTTGGAAAGCGTGGTTTCCGGGTTGTCATTGGCGGCGGTTTAGGGGCTAATCCTTACTTAGCGCAACTTGCCTACGAGTTTTTGGAAGAGGATCAGATCATCCCATTTGCAGAAGCAGTACTTCGCGTATTTGATCGCTATGGAGAGCGCAATCGCAGGATGAAAGCACGCTTGAAGTTTTTGCTCGATGATTTCGGATTGGAGAAATTAATGCTGCTTGTGGAGGAAGAGAAGAAAGCACTAAAGTACAAGACCTATCATATTGATACTGAAATCCTGCCCGATCCTGTAATTCCTGAAGTTTTGACGTACGATAATGTAACCACCATAGATGAGAAGAAGTACGATCGCTGGTGCAAAACAAATGTAATTAAGCAGAAGCAGCAAGGCTTTTTCGGTGTATATGTAAAGGTTCCTCTAGGAAATCTATCCTCAAAATTGTCCCGTCATTTTGCCGACATTGTTGATCTTTATGCGTCGAATGAACTGCGAATAACTGTTAATCAAGGCTATTTGATCCGTTTCGTTCGTCCGGAAGCATTGAAACCACTATACGTGGCGTTAGATAATGTAGGACTTGCAGAACCTGGCTTTGATAGTGTTGCTGATATTACGGCATGTCCCGGAACAGATACCTGTAACCTGGGTATTTCCGACAGTACCTCTATTTCACTGGAGTTGGAGAAAGTTGTTCGCGAGGAATTTCCTGACTTGATCTATAATCATGATATCAAAATCAAGATTAGCGGGTGTCCGAACTCTTGCGGTCAACATGGTCTGGCAAGCATTGGATTTCACGGTAGTACAATTAAAGACAAGCAAGGCAAAGTAATGCCGGCGCTGGTAGTTTTATTAGGAGGAGGCAAACTTCAGAATGGCGAAGGCATAATTTCGGACAAGATTATTAAGATCCCGAGCAAACGCGGCCCACAAGCACTTCGCTTCTTACTAAACGATTACGAAGCCAATAGCTTGGACGGAGAATACTATCACGATTACTTTAAGCGCTTAGGGCGAAATCATTTTTATCAAATTCTTAAGCCTCTTGGTGATATCGCATCGGTAACACAGGATGAATACATCGATTGGGGTCAGGATCATAATTTTATTCTGCATACTGCAGTAGGTGAGTGTGCTGGCGTCATGATTGATCTGGTCTCTACTTTGTTGTACGATTCAGAAGATAAGTTGACATGGGCTAAGGAGACGCTGGATAAGAACCAATATGCTGACTCCATATACCAAAGCTATGGTGCGTTCATTAATACGGCAAAGGCATTACTGCTTACAAGGGATATTAAGCCCAGCTCGCAATACCAAACCATTAATGATTTTCAAAAGGAGTTTGTGGATTCAAAAACTTTTGAGTTTGATGGAAACTTCAAAGAGCATGTTTTACGCATCAATAAAAATGAACCATCGGAAAGCTTTGCAAAATCTTACCTGAGAGACTCGTCTAAGTTTATGGAAGCTGCTGCCGCATTTCGTTCAACCGAAAAGGAAGCAATTGTAAAAGAAGTGATCGCTAAAGAAGTGATGGAAAAATGATACCGACGTTTTTTATGTTTCATCAATCGCCTCGTGTTACGCTGGTAGGTGCAGGTCCGGGTGATCCTGAGTTAATCACGCTTAAAGGTATCCATGCGATCAACGCCGCAGATATCGTTTTGTACGATGCATTAGTATCCCAGGAAATCCTGAATATTATTCCTAAGGGTATCCCTTCACTTTGTGTTGGTAAACGGGCAGGAGCGCATTCTTATAAACAGAAGGACATTAATGAACTGATCGTGGAGTTTGCGTATTTGTATGGTCATGTTGTAAGATTAAAGGGCGGGGATCCTTTTGTGTTTGGACGAGGTTCTGAAGAAATAGCATTTGCCGAATCGCATGGTGTGCAAACTGCTGTAGTACCCGGTATAAGTAGCGCTTTAGCCGTTCCGGCCTGTTTGAACATTCCAGTCACTGCCCGAGGGATAAGTGAGAGTTTTTGGGTGGTGACAGGTACAACTAAGGCGGGTGAGATTTCTTCCGATGTAGCCTTAGCGGCCCAATCCTCCGCTACTATCGTAATTCTTATGGGGCTTAACAAAATTCTGGAAATCATGGAACAGTTTCAGTTCCATGGGAAAAGTGAAACCCCGGTCGCCGTTATTCAAAACGGAACTTTGCCGAATCAAAAAAGTGTAACCGGCACAGTCTCTACCATTACAGGACTTGCTGCAATGTCGGGCATTAGTTCACCAGCCATAATCGTTATCGGTGAAGTTGTGAACTATGCCCATGCGCTAAGGGAAGTTGCGCGGGAAGTTGTCATTCAATATCAATAATGATGGAACGAAACAATCTTTTTCCGGTTTTCTTAAAACTTGAATTTCTGGAAACGTTAATTGTAGGCGGAGGGCATGTTGGCCTTGAAAAACTGACGGCTATTTTAAAAAATAGTCCCTCAGCCCGGATTACGCTTGTAGGCAGAACCATTCAGGAACCCATAAAGGAATTAGCTCAAAGGCATCCAACGGTAAAATTACAGGAGAGAAATTTTAAACTCTGGGATTTGTGGGACAAAGATCTGGTGATGCTGGCTACAGATAACAGAAACCTCCACGAGACCATCCGGAAATTTGCCAGGACCAAAAGGTTGCTCATCAATGTAGCGGACACACCTGATTTATGCGATTTCTATTTAGGGTCTGTTGTGACAAAAGGAAATTTAAAAATTGGGGTTTCAACCAACGGGAAATCACCGACTATATCAAAACGAATCCGGGAATACCTGGAAGAAGCTTTGCCAGACGACACCAACGACTTATTGGAAAACATGCAGAAAATCCGGGAAAAGATTAAGGGCGATTTTAACCACAAAGTAAAAGTACTGAATGAAATTACGTCCTCTTGGCTGGAAGCTCCTCTGGTAAAATAGCTTTACAACTAATCTATTGTCACTCTTTTTAGCTGTTTTTTATTCAATCTTGAGTTACTAATCCTTACTTTTAGAATATCTAAAAATGTAGGATCATGAATTCACGCAGAAAGTTTATCCGCTCATCTTCTATGGCGCTTGCCGGTGCCGGCCTGTTTAATTCAATGCCATGGCAATCGATTGCCAAAAGCAAATCATTAGTATCGCAAAATGACCGCATCAATGTCGGGCTGATCGGAACAAAAGGTATGGGATGGTCAGATTTACAGTCGATCATGAAAAATCCTGAAATCAATGTTGTCGCGCTCTGCGATGTTGATGCAAATGTGCTGGCAGGGCGCGTAGATGAGCTCAGTAAAGCGAACATCAAAGTAAAGACCTATAGCGATTACAGAAAGATGTTGGAGAACAAGGACATTGATGTCGTCATCATTGGCACTCCCGACCATTGGCATTGTTTGCAGATGGTAGAAGCGTGTTCTGCCGGTAAAGATGTCTATGTTGAGAAACCAATTGGTAACTCTATTGTTGAATGCAATGCGATGGTAGGAGCACAAAAACGTTATGGCCGGGCGGTGCAAGTAGGTCAATGGCAACGAAGTGTGCCACACTTTGTGGATGCATTAGATTTTCTAAAAACAGGAAAGATTGGACAGATCCGGACCGTGAAGGCCTGGGCGTACCAAGGCTGGATGAAGAATATAGTGGTAAAACCGGATACCCCTGTTCCAGCTGGCGTTAATTACGATATGTGGCTTGGTCCTGCAACAAAGCGACCGTTTAATGAAAATCGTTTTCACTTTAACTTCCGTTGGTTCTGGGATTATGCCGGTGGATTAATGACGGATTGGGGTGTACATTTAATTGATTATGCGTTGTTAGGGATGAACAACCCGAAACCTAAATCCATTTATGCATCCGGAGGAAAGTATGCCTACCCGGATGGAGCACATGAAACGCCAGACACATTATCGACGATCTACGAGTTCGATAATTTTACAATGCTGTGGGAACAGGCTCAGGGCATAAGCAATGGAAACTATGGCAGGGATCACGGCATATCCTACATTGGTAATAATGGAACATTGGTATTGAACAGGGGAGGATGGGAAGTTTTGAGCGATGAAAAACGGATGGAGCCAATTCCCCTCCAACCCAATAAAGGTTCTGGCCTGGACGCTCATACCAAAAATTTTGTCTCTATTGTGAAGTCAAGAAAATTCACAGAACTCACGTGTCCTATTCAGGCAGGGGCTAACGTAGCCATTGTTTGCCAGATGGGCAACATTTCGTACAGAACGGGAGCACCAGTTCATTGGAATGAACTGAATGGGAAGTTTGGTGAAGAGGAGGCTAATAAATATCTGAGTGCGAAATACCACAATGGTTATACCTTACCGGCTATTTCCTGAGTGACAGGTTTAGACTTATTATTTATGTAAGCATCGAGAAAATTGCCGGAACATTTTTATCCCCGGATAAAACATCAGCAACTAATTCGCCGAGGGCTGGTCCCGTGGATTAACAGTTGACTTCGGCGCAAAAGTATTCAGATTAGGTTCAATCATTTTCACTTCCGCCAGTTTGAAGGATCAACACGCCAGGCTTTTAACGATGTGACCTGATCCTCGGTAATATAACTTTGATCCAGTGCATATTTCAGTAAACTGCTGTAGTCGCTTAGGCTGATCAGTGAAGTATTGGCCTCGTAAAAATTACGCGTAGCCAGGTCAAATCCATAGTTAAAAATCGAGACCATGCCCAAGACTTCAAACCCGGCTTCACGAAGTGCTTGGGTTGCTTTTAAAGAGCTTTCTCCGGTAGAGATCAGATCTTCGACCACCACGACCTTCTGTCCCTTCACGACCTTACCTTCAATCAGGTTTTCCATGCCATGCTCTTTTGGTTTGGGTCGCACATAGAGAAAGGGAAGGTATAAAGCCTCCGCCACCAATACTCCCTGAGCAATTCCAGCGGTGGCTACTCCAGCAATGGACTCAACGGTAAAGAAATTTTCGCGAATGGCCTGAACTAAGCCATCGCGTATGATCTTTCGGATTTCAGGGTAGGAGAGTGAAAGTCGATTATCGCAATAAATAGGGGATTTCCATCCCGAACTCCAGGTAAAAGGTTTGTCCGTACTAAGCTTTATGGCTTGAATTTGAAGCAACAGGGCAGCAACTTTGCCGGCCATTTCTTCCTGTATTTTAATGATAGGCATACTTTCGAAAGTTAGAATTAAAATTCTTTCTTATAAAAGCCTGAATTTGCTCATTCGAACGGAATACTGGAATTCTGTCCCTTACTTTTTAAAAATCTTTAAATCTCCTTGCCTGCTTGATAAATATTTGCTCTTTTGCGAACAATGTAAAGTTGTAAACGCATCGCCCATGATCATTTTTATCAACGACATACCTGTTCAAATTCTAAAGGCGGATGAACACCCTGATCCAGGACGGGTAAACGTTACCCTTGATGCTTCAAAGGAACCTCTCACCCAGGCTAAACTATTGAATCACGTCTTGGTGCAGAATGCGGGTGAACCGGATATCGATTTGTTACTGAGTTTCCTGGATTCCAAAGTACCCACAAACCTTCTTTCACTCTACATCTCGGCTACAAATTATGATGGTATAAAAGAATATATGCGGAGCAAATTCAAGGTTGTGAAAGCAGCCGGTGGTTTAGTACGTAAGAAGGATAAATTCCTGATGATCTATCGGATGAAAAAGTGGGACTTGCCGAAGGGCAAAAAAGAAAAAGGGGAGAGAAGCAAACAGACCGCGGTACGCGAAGTAGAGGAGGAATGTAATGTGAATGTCAGACTCGGAAAAAAAATCTGTACCACCTGGCATACGTACACCATGAACAGGCGGGCTATGATCAAGAAGACACGTTGGTACTTAATGGATATCATCGACGACACCCGTATGCGTCCTGATCCTGCGGAAGATATTGAAGAAGCGCGATGGATGAATCGTAAAGAAGTGTACCATGCCCTGGAACACTCCTATAAGTCGATCAGTTATGTTTTTGAGCAATACTATGAGTTAATTGAAATACAGTCATAGCAGGTTTTTGGGATATTCTATCAGAACTGATCACGTGTGAACTACTCCTTAAGTTTATACGGTAAAAATTCAGACACTTCACCACCGTAGCGGTGCACTTCCCGGATGATTGATGAACTTATCCATGCGAGTTGTGGGGTCGTAATAAGAAAAACAGATTCCATTTCCTGATAAAGTTTTCGGTTCACTTGTGAAATGCTGTTTTCGTATTCAAAATCAGTGGTATTCCGCAGACCCCGCAATAGAAATCGGGCTCCATTCCTCCGGGCAAATTCGGCTGTTAGTTCCGAAAATTTAAGAATTTTAATGTTTGGATACCCCCGGAAAGTCGTCTGGATATAGTCAACCATCGAATCAATTTCAAAATAACGCGTACTCTTTAGGCTGTTATATCCAATGGCAATAATAATTTCATCGAACAATTGAAGTCCTCGTAAAACTATATCCTCATGCCCCTTGGTAAAGGGGTCAAAAGATCCAGGGAAGAGTGCAATTCGTTTTGCCATAGTAAAGTTGTATTGAGGAGTTGAGGAGTTGAGCGGTTAGAGACAAACGACGTTTTGGAATAGCATAAAGGAATCATCTGTTCAGCGTAAAAAACCGAATTAGTCGATCAGGTGGATGCTATATAAGTCGAAGTAGTGATGTTCGGGCACTTCGTCAAAAACATAACCGAAGTTCAAATAATCCGGCTCATCACCAAAGGTTACATTGCTAATGTATTTATAGAATTCGTGATAGTGTGGAGAATTTTTACCAATGTATCCCCATAAAATTATCCGACTGGTTCGCTGATCCATATGGAGGGATTTCATAACTAACATGATATACTTGATGTATTCTGAAAATTGTCTAATGGCAAATTGATTATAGTAAAGCAACTTGTTCTCATCACACGCAAGAATGTGAAGTTTAAAACGATCCACATAAATATACAGGGGGTTGTCATCACGTCCCTCCGCAAAGCGCAAGATGCCTTCAATAAGTGCAGACGACTGGTGCGTGAATGTTGGAGGGTTGTTTGGATAAATTCCATTAAGCCAGTTCCTTAAATCGTTATTGACAGCAAAGACCGTTACTGCTTGAGATTTGGGATTCGATGATGCTATACAGTCTTCTTGTGACGCATCAATTGGGGCATTGAATTTTAAATACTCTGTAAGGGATTCTTCCGCAAAAAGCTCCCGGGGAACCTGCACAAATTTTTGGTTCTTAACGGAGACTTTTATTTTCTTCCAAAAGCCTGCCTTCAGGAATGCATGAGAATCAAAAAGCTGATCAAGGATTTGAAGAAGTTCTTCGTTCGAGGTGAGACTTGGTAAAACAAAGTCCTCCAGCAGGAGGACTTTGTTTTCTTGTGGTTCTATTACTAAGAGTTGAAAGTCGCGTGCCCCAATATTGATTAACAGATGATATTGGTCAATAAATTCTTCATCAAAGAGGTCATCTTTGATTTTTCGGATGAGTTTATAAGTTAACGCTGTTGTCTGCAAGTTATTCTTGGTTTCCACTCGTTCCTACTTCAACACAAAAACCAAACCCCAGTGGTTGCACAATAATAAATATTTTACGGGGTAAATCACAAGGTAGATTTTGCAGAATACCAATTAAATGTTGTAGAAACCTGACAATAGATTTAAGTTGCTGGCACTTCTGGCAATCCGGAAGATCCCATGTAATTCGTCAGCCGGAATCCGCTGAATTTCATCGTCAGATACGAATTTTACATCTTGAATGACTTGGAATTCAGGGTCATACCCACTTATCAGCTCCCCTCCAGTACGATTTACAGAGAAGAACAACTCAATGGCGTGAAGCGGATCTTTGATGAACTCACATCCGAAAGCAAACTTCAAAGATCCTATTTCAATACCTGTTTCCTCAAGAAACTCACGTTTTAAGCCTATTTCCAGCGTTTCGCCAAATTCTACTCCTCCACCTGGTGGAGCCCAGAAATTGGTATTATTTAATGATTTATGGTTGACCAAAAGCAACTTATCGCTATCCCAGCAGAGTCCACAGACCCGTACTCTTAACCTTTTCCCATAAATTTTAGTGATTTCTGCATCCATTCGGTTACCCGCTTGCATAATTCAAGATCGATAGCAAAGTCATACTGTAACCACAGAAAATTTCAAAATTCTGGCAGAATTATTGACTTAAGAGTTTAAATTTGACAAAAAATTAAGGTATGAAGAAGTATTTTTTTCTGTTCTTTATGCTGGGACTAGCTGCACAGGGTTTTGCGCAAGTAACCAGTACTGCTAAAGTAAATGGCCCGGTAATCACGTTTGAGAAAAAAGTCCACGATTTCGGGGACATGGTCCAGGGTGATAAGGTGGAGCAGACTTTCAAGTTCACCAATACAGGCAATGAGCCTTTGGTTATCACCAATGTTCAGGTTACCTGTGGTTGCACCACACCGAAGGGCTGGCCACGTGACCCTATTGCTCCGGGTGGCAAAGGAGAGCTTACGGTTGCTTTTAACAGCGCCGGCAAGATGGGAAGGCAAAATAAGGTGGTGACGGTCGTGTCTAATGCAGCAAATGCGGATGGAAGTCAAATCTCCTTTACCGCTAATGTGTTGGAAAAGAAGGCTCAGCCCCAATAAACGATTTTAAGGATGAGATGAAGGCTCCGGGTATGGGGCCTTTATTTTTTATATACCCCTACGAAGAGAAATCCCCACCCCAGGATAAAGAGAACCCCGCCGATGGGGGTAATTGCCCCAAGAACTCTAAGACCTGTGAAGCACAATACATAAAGGCTTCCGCTAAAAAAGAAAATACCGAGAAGGAAGAAGAAAGCCGCGTAGCTCAGAAGCCTGGATGAAAACTGATTCATTACGGTCCCAACAGCAAGCATTGCCAAGGCATGATAAAACTGATATCGAACAGCAAGCTCATAGGTCTCCAATCTTCCAATTGCCACAAGGTTCGGTTTAAAGGCATGGGCACCAAAAGCCCCAATAATCACGGCTAAACAACCCATTGCAGCCGCACATAAAAGTGTATTCCGTTGATTCATTTTAGCGAGGTGTTACGTTCTCCAAAAATTGCGGTGCCTATTCTGATCATCGTACTGCCTTCCTCCAGGGCAATTTGATAATCATTACTCATCCCCATAGAAAGTTCATGCATTTCTACCTGCGATGACACTGGCGATGATTTGATTTTTTCGAAAAGCAACTTCAACCCCTTAAATTCCCTTTTTATCAGCTCTACATTATCCGTCAACGTGGCCATCCCCATCAGGCCAACGATTATTATGTTTTGAAGTTTCCTGAAATCCTGCGATTGTAAAAGTTCTAATGCTTCATCTTCCGAAAAGCCGTACTTTGTTTCTTCTTCGGAAATATGGATTTGAAGGAGACATGGAATGATCCGGTTAACTTTCGCTGCTTGCTTATTGATTTCTTCCAATAATCTAACGCTGTCAACCGAATGGATAAGCTTTACAAAAGGCGCAATGTATTTTACTTTATTAGATTGAAGGTGCCCAATCATGTGCCACTCTATGTCTTTTGGGAGGGCTTCGTACTTTGGCACAAGCTCCTGGACTTTATTCTCACCAAATCTGCGTTGACCCGCCTGATAAGCCTCTAGAATTTCTTCTACTGGTTTCGTCTTACTTACGGCAATGAGTTTGAAGCCAGGGGGTAAGTTTTGAGAGAAATTGTTGATGTTATTCTTAATATTCATGCCTATTTTAGCCCTTAAAACCGGCAAAGCTAACGCAAATATGGCGATCCTTGGAACACTTCTGAAAAAAGGAATTCGGCTTCGTGAGATGCTTGAGCAGGAGTATACTTCCCCTTTTGACCTCCAAAAGAAGGAGTTGAAGGAGTTGCTGATTACTGCCAGTCAGACTGAATTTGGCAAGTTTCACAACTTCGGGGATGTTCTCGATGGTTTTAGAAAAGGAGATAAAGAATTCTATAAACGTTTTAAGGCACAAGTACCCATCCACACTTACAATAAGATTTACGCCGAATGGTGGAAGTTAGCACTCCAGGGAGCGAGGAACGTTTGCTGGCCAGGTAGAGTTAAATACTTTGCCTTAAGTTCCGGTACTTCCGAAGCTTCTTCGAAATACATACCCGTAACAAAAGATATGACCAAGGCGATACAGAAAACAAGTATCCGCCAGATATTGACACTTTCGAAGTATGATTTGAAGCCTGAAATTTTTCAGTCCGGCATTTTGATGCTCGGGGGGAGCACGCACTTAAATAAACGGGGAAGTTATTTTGAAGGAGACTTAAGCGGTATTCAAGCCGCCCGCCTTCCGTTTTGGTTTCAGCACTTTTATAAGCCCGGAAAAAAAATTGCAAAGACACGCAACTGGGATGCTAAGCTAGACGAGATTGCTAAAAAGGCATGGGAGTGGGATATTGGTATTATTGTGGGGGTTCCGGCCTGGATTCAGATCCTCATGGAGAAAATAATTAAGTACCACAGGCTAAAAAACATTCATGAGATGTGGCCAAATCTGGAGGTCTATGTGCATGGTGGTGTCTCCTTTGATCCCTATAGAAAAGGATTTGAAAAATTATTGGGTCGCCCAATTCAGTATATTGAAACCTATCTTGCCTCTGAAGGTTTTATAGCCTTTCAGGCTTATCCAAACAGACGTTCCATGCGGCTGGTCCTGAACAATGGAATATTTTACGAGTTTGTTCCATTTGAAGAGAAGAATTTTAATGCCAACGGTGAAATAAACGCCGATGCTGAGTCTTTTTTAATTGATGAAGTAGACGAAGGAAAAGAATACGCCATCCTGCTTTCATCGTGTGCGGGGGCCTGGCGCTACATTATCGGGGATGTGATTAAATTCACATCCCTTGAAGAGGCGGAAATTGTTATCACGGGAAGGACTAAACATTTTCTGAGCCTCTGTGGAGAACACCTGTCGGTGGACAATATGAATAAAGCAATTGAATTAGTGTCTAACGATTTTAATATTAATATTCCGGAGTTTGCCGTGGCAGGAATACCACATCAATCGCTCTTTGCGCATCATTGGTTTGTTGGAACGGATGATAAGGTTGATCAGAAATTATTGAAGGAAAAAATTGATGAGCACCTGAAAGCGCTTAATGACGACTACGCCGTGGAGCGAAGTGCAGCGCTTAAAGAAGTTTTTGTTGATGTGATTCCAGTAAAAACATTTTATGCATGGATGGAATCAAAAGGAAAAGTTGGCGGACAAAACAAATTTCCAAGGGTAATGAAAAACGCCCAGTTAGATGATTGGAAAAGTTTCCTTCAAAACCATTCGAATGGAAATCGTTCTTAACGGCGTGATATCCGGTATAGTGCTGGCGTTTCTCGTGGGCCCAGTATTTTTTACGATACTTCAAACCAGTGTAGAGCGCGGATTTTGGAGTGGCGTTTTTGTGGCCATTGGCGTTTCTTGCAGCGATGCGTTGTACATTTTGGTTTCCTACCTGGGCCTTGTTCAATTTATGGAAGCTGATAATTTTCGCCATTATTTGGCTTACGGAGGTGGAATTGTGTTGTTGATATTTGGTCTCTATTATCTTTTTGTTAAAAGCAAGACGCTTACCCATTACGACCCCGAAAAAGTACACACCCGAAGTTGGTTTCGACTGGCGGCAAAAGGTTTTATTATTAATGGACTAAGTCCTATTGTTCTCTTCTTTTGGATTGCAACGGTAGGAGTAGCAACCACTCAGTTAGGATACACTTCCACAAAGGATGTTTTTATTTTCTTTGCTTCCATTGTGGGAACCGTATTTACAACAGACGTTATCAAGGCAAAGTTAGCAGACAAGCTCAGGCTATTAATTACTCCCAGGTCTATCCGAATCATGAACATTGTCCTTGGAATTGTCCTGGTAGTTTTTGCGGGGAGGTTGATTTTCTTCCCCGATAATATCCGTTAATGGTTATCCTGCCTAACGGCAGACTGCCGGGCAGGCAGGCGTTGATAACGGATCAGTCCTGCAACACATTACTGATGAATGTGGATTTCAGAAAAAGCCACAACAAAAAACACACCACCGCCCACTGGAGATAAATGAAGTAATAATCGGACGTATCTTTAAAACGGGTTTCTTTTATTTCTGCTTTTTCGAATTGATCAATACGCGCAAACACCTGTTTTAATGCCTGGTTATCCGTAGCTCTGAAAAACTCCCCGCCACCGATCTCGGCTATCTTGCGCATAGTTGATTCATCTACTGTATTCTCGATCATATTTGGCCTGCCAAAGAAATCTTTGCCATAAGGGACCAGTCCTTCCTTACCTACAACAATAGTATATAATTTAATACTGTATGCAGAGGCTAATTCGGCTGCCGTGATCGGGTCAATGTTTCCAGCGGTATTATCACCATCACTCAGCAGAATACAAACTTTTGATTTCGCCTCAGACTCTCCCATACGGTTCGTTACTACAGCTAAAGCACTTCCAATGGCTGTTCCCCGGTTTTCAATCATTTCAAAACTGATTTCATCCAGGTAAGATTTAAGGAGATCGTAATCCGTGGTAAGTGGCGCCAGGGAAAAGGCATCTCCCGAAAAAACTACAATGCCAATCCGATCTTGTATCCGGCCATCAATAAAACTTCGCGCCACTCCTTTGGCTGCCTCTAGTCGATTAGGCTTGAAGTCTTCTATTTGCATGGATTGGGAAATATCTAACGCAATCATGATATCAATACCTTCCGTCCATTGCTCAACTTTCTCGTTTGTCTTCTGTGGTCTTGCCAACGCCAAAAGAATCAGTGCTAATGCGAACATTAACAAAATCTCGGGGAAAAGGCGAATAAGGTTAAAGGGAGAAACATGCAAATCTTTTGGTGTTACGGCTACGGGTAGTTTTTGATTGAATCTGTACCGCATCAACCACCGCAATAGAAAAATTAACGGTACGGCTGCTATGATATAGAGGAAAGCTGGATATTCCCATGTAAAAGAATTTAGCGTGGAGAGGCTAAACCAGTCGAATGAAAACCATGAAGTGAGATCTTTATCCATGCTTCACCTCCTCTAGTTTTTGAACAAAGCGTTGATGCGCAAACTTTTTCAAATTTTCAAGCGATTCAAGAACGCTGGTACTGTGTCCATAAATCGCGCCATCAATGGCGTGAAGATTTCTGCCCAGGGATTCATTATTCTCCAATTCCACCGTTTCACGCGTCGTGAGTTTGGTGTATGGCCTGGCTTCAAGTTGCTCCATATACTTTTTCCACTGTGAAATAGCATTTTCAGTAGTGATAGAAGAAAATGCTGCCTTGATATTTTCAATCTGGTTGGTGTAGGTCTCCAGAAATTTTTGATGCGCTTTTTGCATCCTTTTCAACCGGAAATGTTTTCTGATTTTTTTACCAAACACAATCCAAACAAAAACGGTAATAACGAGCAGTACCGTGAGCACAAGGATGAGGATCGGATAATTGAAGAGGTATAAAACATTTTGGTAGGCCGTATTAACTTTTAACGGAAGGTTTTGGGCTGACACCGTGTCGGGTAAATTCTTTACAAGTTCTGTTAACAGAATGGTATCCGACTTGGAAATGTATGCGGTACAGTCTATTGGATTAAGTTGAAATACGGGTAGGCTTAGCGATTGGATACGATCGACCTCAAAGGTTGACAGGTAATATACCACGCTGTCGTAACTTTTACCCGCTGTTGTCTTAGTTGGAAAGTAGCTTCTTTTCTCATACTCAAAGGGAGCAAAGTTGTACGTAGAGTCAGGAAACAGGATGTTCAGGCTACTGGGATATTCCGCGGCAAGGTAATATCCAGATAGATCGCCAATCCTAAGACTATCCAAAAGGAAACCACTCCGGACCAAAACGTCTTGTGCATTAATCTTACCCGAACAACACAAGAGAAATAAAAATACTATCCGGTAAATCTTATCACGCCTCAATTCCATCACGACTAAGTGGTTTTTAAAGATTTGTTTCTCACTCTAAATAAACGTAAGAGTTTAGGTACATAATCTTCACCGGTATCCAGCGATATAAAATTGATCTGGTGTTTGCGGCTGAATTTTTCAAGTTCAATTTTTCGCGTTTCGTGCCTTGCACTGATTTTTTCTCTGAAATCACCGAAGGAAGTATTTATCCACAACGTTTTCTGAGTTTCCTTATCGATCACCGGGATGATACCCAATTTTGGAAGCCGGGTTTCACGTTTATCACTAATATGAATGACAACGAGATCATGCCGGCGGGCAAGCGCTTTTAAGTTAGGAAAATAACCATCGTCAATAAAATCGGATATAAGAATAACAACGCTTCTCCGCCGTATGGCATTCAACGCGAACGCAATGGCTTTCGAAAGGTTTGTCTTGAGCGATTGGGTCTTGAGCTTAAACAGTGTGCTGATAATTTCATAAGCTTGTGAATGTCCCTTCGTGGGCTTCATGTATTTCTCTTTGACATCAGAAAAACAGATTAGGCCCACATGGCCAGACTCCTTTGAGGCAGACAGCGCCAGAACACCACAAATTTCCTTTCCAATATCCGCTTTCGTATTGCCGGGACTGCCAATATCTTCCGATGCACTAACATCTAAAATGAAGAACACAGTTTGTTCCTTTTCTTCCCTGAATGTTTTTACAAAAGTACCATGACCTTTTGCTGACACATTCCAGTCTATGGTCCGGATCTCGTCCCCATACTGATAAGGACGTACGTCATCAAACTCCAATCCTGACCCCTTAAAAACCGAGTGAAAATCACCCTGCATCTGGCTGTTAATTGCCTTGCGGATCTGGATTTCGTACTTGCGTAATTTTTTTATAAGCTCTCGCACCGTTAATCACCGTTGGAATAGAATTTGTTATATCAGTTGTCAATTGACAGTGTCGTTATGGACAATAACTGATTTCGTCAAAAATAGAACAATTATGAGTATTTTGCCCCACCCAAAATTAAGTATAGGTTGATAAAATCTATAAAACGTTTGTTGTATTACAATGGCGTGCCATCGTGCTTTGCCACGTTGATGGTTTTGTGTTTTTCATGCGGAAAAGGAGAGCATGTTCCAGAGGGCATCCTCACCAAAGATCAGATGGTCAGGGTGTTGTCTGAACTCTACATTACGGAACAAAAAATCAGCACCTTGGGCGTGAAGCGGGATTCTTTACACCAGATTTTTGATGCCATGAAAGATAAAGTTTTTGAGAGGACTGGTGTTACTGATTCGGTCTTCAGGCAATCTCTAAATTACTACATGGATCGCCCTCAAACGTTCGAAGTTATATACACAGCCTTAATAGACTCTCTTAACCTTCGGGAGCAGAAGTTGCTTTCCGGCGAAGAAAAGAAATGATTTATCCTGAATCATTTGAGCAAAAACTGGGCTTTGATCATATCCGGATAAAGCTCAAGAGTCACTGTCATTCACCAGCCGGCGAAGCATGGGTGGATGAAATGTGCTTTAGCGCAGAAACGGAGTTTATCAAAACGTTGCTGAAGCAGAACCTTGAATTTCGTCAGATCTTGGAAAAAGGTGAATCCTTTCCATCCAGATACTTTTTTGATCCGTCAGATTGGCTTCAAAAAATTTCGATAGAAGGTAATTGGCTTGAAGCGGAAGACTTCCTGAATATTGCCTATTCGTTGGAAACAATCATTGCCGCTAAAGCCTTTTTAGTTAAGTCAGCAGAAATATATCCGGAGCTTTTCCACCTCGCTGAAACGGTTACTGTAACCAGCCCGTTGGCACAATCAATCTTTATTAAGATCGACGACAAAGCTACGGTGAGAGACGCCGCAAGTGTTGAATTAGGGAGGATCAGAAAGAGACTCAGGGATGAGCAGGGAAGACTAAGGAAATTGGCGGACCAGGTTTTCAGAATGGCCGTAGGCCAGAGTTGGGTTCCGGAGGGCGCACTTCCTACAATTCGGGACGGGAGGGTTGTTATTCCTATTCAGGCCGAACATAAAAGAAAACTAAAAGGATTTATACTGGATGAGTCTGCAACCGGACAAACTGTTTTCATGGAGCCTGCTGAAATGCTGGATGCGAATAATGAGATCAGGGATCTGGAGCACGCTGAAAAACGAGAAGTCATTAGGATCTTACGTGAACTAACGGATGAATTCCGAAAGCAATTGCCCGTACTGAGAACTGCATACCAATTTCTGGCTCAGATTGATTTCATTAGGGCAAAAGCAAAATTCTCCTTAGAGATCAATGCTGATTTACCAATGATCGAAAATAAAGGGGAAATGGTCTGGTATAATGCGAGACATCCCTTGCTTTATCTGAGTTTAAAAGGTAAGCGCGATGTTGTTCCGCTTTCTATAGAACTTAATCAGCAGGAACGAATACTTCTGGTGTCCGGACCGAATGCCGGAGGAAAATCTGTTTGCCTGAAAACAGTGGGGCTGCTTCAATACATGGTACAGTGTGGGTTGCTCATTCCTGTTTCTGACCGATCACGTGTTGGAATTTTTCGAGACATCTTTTTGGACATCGGTGACCAACAGTCAATCGAGAATGATCTCAGCACCTACAGCAGTCATTTGCGAAGCATGAATATTTTTATTCAATCTGCGTCCGAGAGTTCGTTAATATTAATTGATGAGTTGGGAGCTGGAACGGATCCTAACTTTGGTGGTGCAATTGCACAGGCGATTCTTGATACGCTTTTACAGAAGCGTGTTTGGGGTGTTGCCACAACGCACTATTATAATCTTAAATTATTTGCAGGTCAGCACAAAGGTATACGGAATGCCGCTATGCGCTTTGATGACAAGAACCTTGTGCCCTTGTACATCCTGGATATTGGCAAGCCAGGAAGCTCTTTTGCCCTGGAGATTGCACGGAAAACAGGGCTTCCCCAGGGTGCAATAACAGCGGCTGAAAAACTGGTGGGTAAAGACCTGACGGGTTTTGAAACACTGGTAAGATCCTTAGAAAGGGAACGGCAAGAACTTAGTGAAAAAACAAAACGCCTTGAACGGCAGGATTCGGAGATGAAACAATCTTTGGCGAAATATCAGATGCTATATTCTGATTTAGAAACGAGGAAAAAGGAAATCATCAGTAAGGCCAAAGAAGATGCCTCCAATTTACTTAAGGAAACAAACCGGGAAATCGAGAAGACTATTCGCCATATTAAGGAGAATAAAGCGGAGAGAAAAGAGACGCTAAAAGTTCGAAAGAACCTCGAAACATTGACGCACAAAGTTGGTGAAGCACCAAAGAAAGAAAAGAAATCCACTGAAGTAATAAAAGACGGAGATCGGGTTCGCATCATTGGACAGGAGGGCAGTGGTGTGATCCTCGCAATTCAGGACAAGAATGCCGTTGTTCAATTTGGGCTAATGAAATCGGTGATCAAACTGGATAAGCTTGAAAAAATAATGGTTCCCGTTGAAAAGGAAGTCGTGACGAAGCTTCGTTCCGCGGGCATTAACGTTCACGAAAAACGCACGAACTTCAACAGTACCCTGGATATTCGCGGTAAACGGGTAGATGAGGTGATCTCCATTCTGGATCAATTTATGGATACCGCTATTTTGTTAAGCCAAGGTGAACTGAGAATTTTACATGGCAAAGGTGAAGGTGTGCTGCGAAAGGTTGTACGCGATCATTTAAAACGTTTTAAGGAAGTAGCGAGTTTGAAAGATGAGCATGTAGAACGTGGAGGAGATGGAATAACAGTAGTAGTTCTTAAATAGGACTCCCAGATTTTAATGGGCATAAAAAAAGCCTCCTGACGGAGGCTTTTATTTTTTCTGTTTTACGGTCTGGTGAAAACAAAATCCCAGTCCCCTGTCACAGATTCAATTCTGCCATTATTAAATCCAGGGCCCTGATAATTAAAACTAATGGTAAGCGTCTTGTCTGAATTTGATAACACGTACGTCATTTCCTGAAGGTCACTCTGCCGGATGATGGCATTAGCAACACTTCCTGCCTTGAATTTCCAGGTGCCATTATCTTCCCAAGGACTTACACTAGGCCATGAAGTAGCGGTACTGGAATAATTGTATGTTCCACCTTCAGTAAACGTCCCCGAAATAGTTACCGTCATACCCGGGTATTCGTCGGTTCTGTCCGTGCCATCATTAGCGCTTTGAAGCGTCCAGGTGGCTTTCAGTTTATCCAACTGTAATTCCTCTTGAGATTTTTCACCACCACCTCCATCGCAGCTAGCGTAAAAGATACCTGAGCTAACGAGTATTAAAAGTGAAAATAATCTGGCTAAATGTTTCATGCTTAAACAATTAATTGGTTACGAATATGACAGTAAAAGTAATAAAATCAAACTTAAAGCACCCTATGGCTCTCTGTTATCTTGAACTTTAATATGAATTGGCAATTTCATGTAACCTTCACTTGAAGCTCATTATATCTAATTTTTGAGCGTTGGCCGGATATTCCGACCGCTGGTTGCTGGCAATGAAAACCAAACAATTGTTGGGTAGATCCTTTAATTGTTGCAAGTACCAGTCAAATGCCTGACTGTCCAGGTTAGTACCTGGTTCATCTAAAAAAACGATATCCGCTTGCGAAAAAAAGGCCAATGCGAGTTTTACCCGCTGCTTCATTCCCGAAGAAAAATTGGAAATGTATTTATCTTTCGCCTGCGTGAGGTACATCTTTTCCACCAATTCCATCTCACTCATATCAAATCTACTTGGTTTGAGTTTGAAATGAAAACGCAATTGCTCCAGCAGCGTAAACTCGTCAATTAAATCCAGGTAGGGTGTGGCGATAGAAATGTGCCTGAAGATTTCTTCACCCGGGATTTCTCCCTTGGTGGTATGATACGTTACAGTGCCTGTACTGGGTGGCATCTGTCCCCAGAGTACCTGTAGAAGGGTAGATTTTCCCGATCCGTTTGGGCCCGTTATGGCATAAATTTGACCCGATTGAAATGTATAATTGAGATCCCGAAAAATCCATTCACGATTGAATTTTTTACCGAGGTGTTGGACAGAAATATCTACTGGTGCTCCTGGTTTTTTTTCTAAAGTATTCTTGATGTCGGAAGCAGGATGCTGAGGATTGGAAGTTAACATCAAGAATTGTGATTTTAAATGTTAATCGTTAAAGGGCAACTAGTTAATCATTGCCTCCATAACCCTTCATAATGCCACGTTCCGAAGTTCGGATGAAGGCAACGATATAATCTCTTTCAGGGCTCGAAGGGACTTCCTTCTCAACAAAATCAAGAGCCTTCGAGTTGTTGAGTCCCTTCAGGAATATGTATCGGTATATCTCTTGTATCTCGCTGATCTTTTCGGAGGTAAAACCCCGCCTTCGCAGTCCAACGGTATTTATTCCGGCGTAGGTAAGAGGTTCGCGCGCGGCCTTGGTGAAGGGTGGTACATCCTTGCGTACGAGCGATCCTCCGGATAACATGACGTGAGCTCCAACTTTTACAAATTGGTGTAGCGCGCTGGCGCCTGCAATAATGGCCCAATCATCAATGGTTACATGACCTGCAACTTGCACGGCATTGGCTAAAATGCAATTGTTCCCAATAACACAATCATGGGCTACATGCACATAGGCCATCAATAAGCAGTTGCTGCCAATAACGGTTTTGAATTTATCAGCTGTTCCGCGACTAATCGTTACTGATTCGCGGATCACTGTATTATCGCCAATGTGGGTTTCTGTTTTTTCACCGGCAAATTTCAGGTCCTGCGGAGGAGACGACACAGAGGCTGCCGGAAAAACTTTTACATTTTTGCCAAGTCTGGCGCCGTCCCAAATAATGGCACAAGCTCCAACCCAGCTGGAATCCCCAATCACGACATCTTTGTGAATCGTGGCAAAGGGCTCGATGATAACGTTATCACCAATTTTGGCTTCAGGATGTACGTTGGCTAAGGGGAACCTGCTCATGAGTCTTTTCGAACAATGCTGGCTGTCATAGTACCTTCACAAACAAGGGTATTACCCACATAGGCTCGCCCTGTCATTTTAGCAATTCCACGTTTGATGGGCGCTAACAGGTCACATTGGATCACCAAGGTGTCTCCGGGAAGTACCATTTTTCTAAACCTGAAATTTTCTATGCCCAGGAAATATGTCCAATAGTTTTCCGGATCAGGTACGGTATTCAGTACCAAAATACCTCCAATCTGTGCCATGGCTTCAATCTGAAGCACTCCAGGCATAACGGGATTTCCCGGAAAGTGGCCCTGGAAGAAATATTCATTTGCCGTAACATTCTTAACCCCGGAAACGCTTTCATTGTCCAGGTAAATTATTTTGTCTATAAGCAGGAATGGATAGCGATGTGGTAGGGTAGAGGCTACTTTGTTGATATCCATGACAGGAGGAAGATTGGGATTGTATTTAGGTTTCCCTTTCTTATCAGACTCCTGCATAGCCTTTTTCAGCTTTTTGGCAAAGGCAACATTTGCTGCGTGTCCCGGTCTTGCAGCAAGTATCTGTGCCTTCAATGGTCTGCCCGCAAGCGTTAGATCACCTACTATATCCAGTAGCTTATGGCGTGCCGGTTCGTTTTTGTAACGAAGTTCGATATTGTTTAAAATGCCCTCCTGCTTAACGGCCACTTTGGGTTTTCCAAGCATTTTGGCAATGTTATCTAATTCATTTTCCTGTACAACGCGATCAACGATCACGATGGCATTGTTCAAATCTCCACCACGAATGAGATTGTTTTTATAAAGCATTTCCAATTCATGGAGGAAGCAGAATGTTCTGCAGGACGCTATCTCCTTTTCAAATTGACGAATGTCAGTGATGGAAGCGTGTTGACTGCCTAGAACGGGTGAGTTGTAATCGATCATTACCGTAACCCGGTAGTCATCTAATGGGAGAGCGGCAATCTCTACATTCCTGGCGGCTTCACGATAGAATAATGGCTCCTGAACTTCAAAAAAATCGCGTAGTGCATTTTGTTCTTCCGCTCCTGCTGCTTTAAGTACTTCGACAAACTCAATGGAACTCCCATCCATGATGGGGCACTCCGGACCATCCAATTGAATGATGACGTTGTCAATTTCTAATCCCGTTAAGGCAGCAAGGGTGTGTTCAATGGTGCTTACCCGCGCACCGCTCTGCTCAATGGTTGTGCCGCGAGAAACGTCCACAACATTATCGCAGTCTGCATTAATAATAGGGGAACCTGGAAGATCAATACGTTGAAATTTGATACCATGGTTAGGTTTTGCAGGCACAAAAGTCATGTTGGTCTGAACACCCGTATGAAGCCCAACACCCGAAAGGGCAACGGATTTCTGAATTGTTTGCTGTTTGATATTAAGCATGATTGGCAAAAGTGGGCAAATTTAACTTCAAACTCCTGATAATCCAATTTTGAGTTTTTAGACCGTTACAACCGGTTGAATTCGGGAATTAATCTACAGAAAGCGAGTTGCTTTGCACTTTTTGGAGCTTAACTTCTAGTTCTCGCAAACGTTGGTTAATGTCGGGCAGCATTTTGAATACGGCATAGGATTTATAATAATCGTTATAATCGAAAGCCGGAGAGCCCATCAACTTTTGTCCAGCCTCTTTAATGGATTTTGAAACACCAGCCTGAGCGCCGAGCCCCGTGTTGTTCGCGATAATTAAATGTCCGGCAATACCAACCTGACCAGCTAGCAAACAATTTTCTCCAATTTTTGTAGAGCCAGAGATACCTGTTTGGGCGGCAATCACTGTATTCTGTCCTATTTCAACATTATGCGCAATTTGGATAAGATTATCCAGCTTTACTCCCTTCCGTACGATGGTCGCATCGCCGAACAAAGTAGCGCAATCAATGACAGTATTTCCACC
>Ga0184629_10000046_pt1 | contig 44833 bp, 48 predicted proteins | sample PLM4_32_b1_FD_133158 | JGI IMG/M metagenome (GOLD analysis project Ga0184629, IMG submission 133158) | Groundwater sediment microbial communities from an aquifer in East River, Colorado, USA - PLM4_32_b1 | ecosystem: Environmental > Terrestrial > Soil > Riparian zone | place: USA: East River...
CAAAAGAGCTTTAACAATTGAAGAATTCAAGAAAATTAGAGATGTAGATTTAAGTAAGCATCAATATCTAATAGATGCTTACAACTACTTCATGTTTTCTATTTATACTAGGGGAATGAATTTTAAAGATATGATGATTTTAAAATGGTCAAATATTCAAAATAACAGAATTCATTATACTAGGTCAAAAACAAAAGGGAAATTTAATATTGAAATAATTGAAAATACTCAAGAAATATTGTCTTATTATAAAGAGCAAAATAGACCAACTCATTATGTTTTTCCAATTTTATTAAATGAAAAATTAACTCCAGAACAAATACATTATAGAAAGCAAAAAGTATTAAAAACATATAATTCAAGATTGAAAGAAATTGCGGAATTAGCTAAGGTGGACGCAAAATTGACATCATATGTAGCGCGCCATAGCTTTGCCACAATTCTAAAAATGAAAGGTACATCTATCGAAAAAATTTCAGAAATGATGGGACATGCAGATGTAAGTGTTACGATGAATTATCTTAAAGAGTTTTCAAATGACGACTTAGATATAGAAAACAGAAAATTTTTGGATCTATAATTTTCTATTAGATCAGTTTACTAAGGTTAATCTCATATTGAGGTTAACCTTTTTTCATTTATACGTTCAAAAAAGTAATCAATTTAAAAAAAGTAAAACTATGGAATTAAAACAATCACAGAGAAGCAAAGTAAAAGTTAAATTGGCACTACAGGGACCTAGCGGTTCGGGGAAAACAATGGGAGCTATACTATTAGCTAAAGGATTAGCTAAAGGAGATTTTTCAAAAGTTGCAGTGATAGATTCTGAACAGGGAAGTGCAAATTTATATTCCCATTTAGGAAAGTACAATGTATTAAAACTTGAGAGCCCTTTTACTGAAGACAAGTACATAAAAGCAATTGAATTGTGTGAAAAAGAAGGAATGGACGTTATAATATTAGATAGTATAAGTCATTTCTGGTTATATTTATTAGAGTTTCATTCTTCGATTCCTGGTAATTCATTCACAAATTGGCAAAAAATAAATCCTTTAGAAAAGAAATTTATGGATAAAGTCTTGCAAAGTAATACTCATATCATTGTAACAATGAGAACCAAACAAGATTACATTCTAAATTTAAAAGATGGAAAATATGTACCTGAAAAAATTGGTTTGAAAGCGATACAAAGACCTGGTATAGATTATGAATTTATGATAGTGTTTGATTTAGACATTAAAAATTTTGCATCTTCATCTAAAGACAGATCTCAACTTTTCGGAAAGTCATTGCCTTTTATAATCAATTCAAATACAGGCAAACGCATACTTGATTGGTGCAACAGTACCATGACTAAAAATGAGCTTCAAATAAAAGTTTCAGAATGCAATAATATGAAAGACCTAACAGAACTTTTCAATAAGAATTTTGAGATAGCAAAAACCATTGAGCAAGACTTTGTAACCAAACAAAAACTACTAACCGATTTAACCCAAAATAAAAATGGAAGTAACAATTAACCCAGTTCTCGAAATACCAGAAGAAGAAAATTTAAGTTCTTTTCAAACATCACATTCTCCTTTTTCTGGTTTAGCGAGGATATCTAAAACTCCTAAAAACACTTCACCTTTTATTACGGCAAATAGTGAAGAGGTAAGTTTATCAAACTTAAAAAGTAATTGCGTGATCCCTGTATTTACAAAGGATAACGAAATCACAATATCGCACACAGATTTTATTGAAACTGCATTTAAGGCAATCCAAAAGACATTCCCTAATGAAACATTCGATGAACCAGAAATTAGAGTTAGTCATCAAATTAAAGGTAGGATACCAGAAGCGATACATAAAAACGTGAAGGATTTACAAGACCACGAAAAAACTCAATATTTTGAGAGAATGGGGTTTGTTATTAGAATTCCAAGTATTACTGAAAATATCAATGGTAATAATTTATCCTTAACTATTGGAGGTGTTAGAAGTTATAATTTAGAGAACCTCTATAACAAGAAGACTTATGAAAAGTTTAAGTTCTTCATTGGTTTTCAGAATATGGTTTGTTGTAACCTCTGTATCTCCACCGATGGATTTCAAAGTGAAATTAGGGCAATGAGTTATTTGGATTTAGAAGAAAAAATTATGCAAATCATTCAAGCGTATAATGCCAATCAGCATTTAATTGAAATGAAAAACTTATTAGATTACAACTTGTCTGAAAGAGATTTTGCCCAAATCATTGGCAAAGGTAGGTTGTACAATTATCTACCTAAAAAGGAAAAATCCTTGTTACCTGAATTACTCCTTAATGATGGTCACTTTTCTACAATTGCCAAAGATTATTACCAAGACGAAAGCTTCTGCAGAAATACCAATGGCGATATTAATATGTGGGAGTTCTACAATTTACTAACTGGGAGCAACAAGGCTTCTTATTTAGACACATTTCTCGACAGAGGAGTTAATGCCTTTGGTTTTGCCAATGGTATATCAAAAGCACTAAGCAGTAGTTCTACCAACTATTCTTGGTTTTTGAATTGAATGTTACCCAGCCTAACTTGGCTGGGTTTTAATAAAATTTCCATTTTCCACTACTCGAAATAATTTTTTTCTAGAAATTTTTTTACTCTGGTTTTTAAGAGAGTCAAGTACTCTAGCAAAACACCCCGCCCTTCCCTCCCCAATCCAAAACCCCCACCGATGCCGACAAGGATCAAAATTTTACCAGCAGAATATAATAACACAAGTTGATAGCTGTGTATTTAAAAGTTGTAAAAGTCTTTGTCAAAAAAATATTTAACTCAAAAATTAGAAAACATGGTAAGAATTATTGGTTACAAGAAACGTGAAACAGAAGAGGGGAAAGAATTTTTTGTTTTAGAACTTCAAGGAGGAATAACAATGGTAAAGAGCAAAGAAACAGGCAAGCTATATGCCAGTGCCAACAAAGCCACAATCTCGTCAACATTTGATGCAAAAACATGTGAAGCCCTTATAGGAACTGAGCTTGAAGGAAGAATTGAAAAGGTTGCTAGTGAGCCTTACGAATACACCGTTAGGGAAACTGGCGAAGTAATTATGCTATCTCATAGATTTGAATATGTCGAAGAGGATAAAGTAATTGCTCCCAAGGTTGAATTGAGCCAAACCTCTTTCAGAGATGTTATGAAGTCTGGTTATGAAGATGAAAATACTTTTTCAAAAAACGGTCAATTAGTTCACTAACCAAATAAGTGTTTAAAGCATAATCCATTAGAAAAGAATTACTTATGGCTTTAAACACTTTATAATTTTTTCATATTATGGATAATGTAATCGCTGAGATACAAGTTTCGTATTCAACAAATAGTAAAATAAGGCAATATATTAGTAATAGTCATTCCGCTTATGAAGTACTCCAATCTTCATGGTATGCTGGCAGAATGGAACTTCAAGAAGAATTTAAAGTACTTCTTTTAAATAGAGCGAACCAAGTTTTAGGCATTTACAACTTGTCCAAAGGTGGCGTATCTGGAACAGTAGTAGATTTGAAATTATTGTTTGGAGTTGTCTTAAAAGCGAATGCTTCAGGTATTGTGATTTGTCATAATCATCCAAGTGGCAAATTAGTTCCAAGTGAAGCCGATGAAAAAATTACGAGAAAAATAAAAGATACGTGTAAGCTTTTTGACATCCACTTTATTGACCACATTATAATTTCACATTTGGGGTATTTTAGTTTTACCGATAGCAATATCAACTAAGTGGTAAGCGAGTGAAATAGCCTTAAATACACCTATTTGTGAACCTTTGAAAATGGCTATTATTTTGAAGATTTTAATTAATAGCCATTTCTTATTTATTTAGATGTTTTAAATGATAATGAATGTAGTATTTTTGAAGTTCTAAGACTTCGTGATGGATAATAAAATACTTTTAAAAGTAGAACAATTTGATTATTTCAAGTTTAACAGACAATTTTCTAAGTTTAATGTCTGTCAAAACATGGTTGCCTTCTTTGATATAGAAAGAACCCATATTATTGACAATTATATTCAAGTTCATATCGATGCTTTAAGTCAAAGATTGAAAAAACTGGATTCTGATAATTTGTTAGGCATCAATTATTCAGTAGGTTTTTTGAATTTTAGCAATCTGCCTAGTATGGATTATCCCGTAGATTTAGAGAACATCATAAATTACTACATTCCTTTTTTATCAGATTTTCAAAAGGAACAATTTAAGTTTACAAAAAATTCCGCTTTACCAGAAGGTAAAATAATTGCAGATTATCTCGGGTATAAAGGAGCTGTAAAGAAAGGCTTCATATTTTTCAAGGATATTTCTGCTTATGTTGTTGAGTATAACGAGTTAGAAATTCAAGATAAACACGAAGAATTTTTCGATAGTTTATTTAGATTCTTAAAGGCTAAGATTGAAGAAGATGAATATGATGATTTACCATTTAGTAGTACATTCTACATTGACCCTTATGAAAATCTTGATGAGGATGCGTTAGCAAAAATCAATGAAATCAAAAATCAATTGTATGAATTAAAAAAAAGCGGTCATCTCCTTTTTGCTTTACCAATTTTAAAAGAATTATTAAAAACAGAAGCCAATGAAATTGACTTTGATGGTGACAGCAATTTACTGATAGATGAAGATTATAGGATACTTTTGCCGATTTTTAACAATTTAGAAATTCAGTTAAGCCATTTAACCAAAGCTGTTTATGTGTTATTCTGTAATAATCCTGATGGAATTAACATCAAGCAATTATATAGACACAAAACGGAACTATTGGATTTATATTCGAAGATTTCGTATCAGTTAGATTATGATAAGATACAGCAAAGTATCGAAGATTTAGTTAAACTGGAAAGCAAAGCAATTTATACTCATATTTCAAGAATCAAATCTGCGTTTTACAAACAAATGGATTATGAATTTGCCGAAAATTATATAGTTACAGGAAACAAATTTGGTAATGATTTTAAATACATTCCATTTTTTAGAAATAAATGTACATTAAGTAACCTTGAAGACTTTGGTATAGATGACGATTAAGTTTGCAAATTTGCAACACTTCAAAAGCAATTCCACATCTTTTTACATTTGCTTTATCTTAAATCAGTAACAAGATGATAAAGTTTTTATTAACGTTTCAGAACTTAAAAAATTCAACCACTTCAACCCCTAATGCTTTTGCCACTATCTCTAAAGTAGATAGAGTTGCATTTGCTCCACCGGATTCTAATCTCGACATATTACTTTTCTCAAAGTTGCATTTCGCAGCCAAATCTTGTTGAGATATTTGTTTCTCAACTCTGATTTGCTGGATACGTTTACCAACTCTTTTCTGTAATAAATCTTCCAACTCTTGATTATCTTTTATGATAAGTCAAAATTTGTTCTATTTTTGCTCTAGTTGGTTATCGTATAAGATAATCTTGTTTTAATCTCAAAACTATGTTTGAAAATAAAAAATTAACTCCTGAACAAGAAGTTGCTTTGAAACAAGCTGTAGGAGCTAATGTAAAAGCTGTTGAAAACTTATTAGGAAGAATGCCTTCGTTTAGAGAATATATTAATCATGTATTCGAAAATCTAAAAGTTGACAGAGAAGCTTTTAAACCGAATTTCAATGGTTTCATGCAGGGATGGCAATTAAATGATTTCCCAAAAGATGATTATCTTTCTATATATAATGACATGTTTGACCCTACTAGAGAAAGTATAGAAGAAACTATTTCTTTATTCTCTCAAATTTTTGAACAAGATGATTTAATAGAAAAAGGGAATGATGAAATGAAACAAATAGAAAGTAAAAAAAAAATTGAGGGAATTGGTGGCTTATTTAAAAAATTATCCCGCATAAACTTGTTCAAATTAAGCTCAGATGAAATTATTATTTTGTCAATTATAACAGGGACTACTTTCGCACTTGTTTTAGGTTACATTTTTGGTGAAACTCAATATTTTGATGGTTATGGCAATAGAGTAAGTGAGTATTATAGCGGTTTTGGTCAAACAACAGAACATAAATTTAATTTTATTTTAGGAATCGCGAGTTTTATAATAACAGCAGGAATAATGTATTTATTTTTAAATAGAAAAAACAAAAATGATGATAAATAATCTTGACTTACAAAACAGAATAAAAAATAATTGGTACTCAATACTGATAACAATTGCTTTTTTTATAACACTTTTAAATTATTTCGAACTCAAAACAGAAAACGAAAGACTAACAAATCAATCTGTTGATTTAAAAGGTAATGTAGATGAAATTACACAAGAAAAAGAAAATTTAGAATATGAAAATGAGGATTTAAAATCTCAAAATGAAGATAACGAATGAAATACCTAAAAATGAAAAATGTAATCCTCACAATTGCCTTAGTATTGTTTTCCGTAATAGGAACAAATGCGCAACATAAAAAAACAAAAAAACAACCAGCACCTGATCCTTTCTTCGACAGAATAGAAGCATTGGCTAAAAAAGCATCAAACCCAGATATACCACATGAAGGAAGTGTTGTAGCTAGAGCATCCAGAATTGTAGGTCAAGGAAATGCAGAACAAAGTAAAAAAGCTATGGAAGGACCTGTTGCTGATTTCTCTAAGAACTTGAATACTCCTACTCAATCTCAAATAAAAACAAAAAAGAAGAAATAATAAAAACACAGGTTTTAATTCAGATGCTTAAAAACTAAAACCAATTACCAAAACTAAATTCTTATGAAAGATTTTATTACAATTACTTTAATTATTGGATATTTTGCTGGCTCAGTTTTCATTGGAGTAGGTCAATATCAAACTTTGGGGGAACTATCAACTAATTATATTGTCTTCCAATTAATTACACTCACAGTTTCAGTTTTTTTCACATTGAAATTTCAAAATTCACCAACAGTTATTGGTGATACTCTGGCAACTTTAGGCGGAGGAGTTGCAATGATGATTGTCATTCAAAGTATTTTATTCTATTTGATTGGAGATGTTATTACTAAAAGCATTAGTACAACTAAAATTATTGTCTTAGTAATAGTGGCATTAGTTATTATTAGATTGGTTTTTAAATTCTTAACCCGTCAAGACTAATACTCTACAACAGTATTTAAAATAAGACCCAAATAATGAAAACACCTCTACTTATAGCTAGTTTATTGCTATTAATTGCTATTGCTCCAATGCCATACGGCTATTATCAGTTTTTGCGAATTGCTGTTACTATTGTTGCTGGTATGACAGCTTTCTCTATTTTCGAAACAAACAAGAATCTTTCTTTATATGTTTTTGTAGCTATTACCATATTGTACAATCCAATCTTTACTATTCATTTTGACAAAGCTACTTGGATACCTATTAATATTATTACTACCCTAGTATTCGTTGTCTTTGCTCTTTTCAGTAAAAAAGGGAAGCCTATCTGATTTCCATTTTAATTCAATAAACATTATGCAATTAACAGCAATCTTAACCCAACTTTTACCATTACAAACAGGAGAATCTAAAAACGGCACTTGGCGAAAACAAGACATGATTGTAGAAACTGATGGGCAATACCCTAAAAAAATATGTGTCAGTATTTGGGGAGACAAAATAAACGAGAATCAACTGCAAATAGGGAATCTTTTAAACATTTTCTACGAATTAGAAAGCAGGGAATACAACAACAAATGGTACACTGATATAAAGGCTTGGAAGATTGAAACAATTTCAAGAATTGTAACTCCAATGCCTAATGATGAAATACCTACTACTGATAACTTTTATTCTCAAGATGAAGACGATGAGGGTGATTTACCTTTTTAAACCTGTGCTTTAAATATTAAATACTAATGAATTCAAAAAAAGAATTAATTCTCAATGCAGTCTCGGAGATGAACATCTCCATGTTAGAGATTCTTTTAGATGATGCTAAAACCTACCAAGATGCTACAAAAGAAACTTTCATTGAAAAATTAGGAGAAGTGTTTGAAAAGTTCAAACAGTCCAATAATACAATGTTATCTTCTTATTCTGGTATTTGTAAATCTAAAACATGTTCTAACAAAGGTTGCATTGGACTGGCTTTCGTAGGTAATGTTTCCAATATTTCAATGGCTTTGATTTTTGATGAAGACCAAAACGATTTTAATGACATCCACAGCTGTTCTAGTTTTAAAATCCATGATAAAAGCATTAAGCCGATTGAGAATTATAGGATTGACATTATGAGTGATGAAAAAACTAGTTTCGGACCAACACTAGAAGGATTCGAAGAATTGGAAGTTTTCGCACAATGCATAAAAGCATTTGATGAAATTATAAACTCAAACAATGAAATCCTAACAAAAGATAAACTTGTTCAGTGGATAGAGCAGTATACTTGGCTAAGAGAAAGTTTTAATAACAATATTGATTTCTTTCCTTTTTTATATAGATCTGTAGACAATTTTAGAGATCTGTACAACGACCTTAACAATGTTGTAAAACACATTCCCTTTGAAATTCTGACTTTTAAAGCTATGGTAGAATTTCACAATACTGATATTACTAATGAAAGGCAATTATTAAGTTGGTTAGTTGCACATGAAGACCTAAGAAATGATTTATCAAAACTGTACGACCCTTTTGATAGTTGTGGTGTTATTAAAATGAATTATTTAAGAATCCATAAACAACCCCAGATAAGAGTTGATTTAGCACACTTCAACAATATTATTCAGTTTAAGAATGATTTTGACAAGCATTATAAATCAACATGTAGTAAGTATAATATACTTACTGAGGAGGATGAATTCGATGAAGAAGATGAATACGAAGAAGAGTATGAAATAGATGAAGAGGAATACGAATAAGATAATGATTATAAAAACCGTTTTTCCTTAAAGTATCAATTAGAGAAAAGAGGAATTCAATTGTAAAAACCAAAACCCAAAATAACAATGAAAACAATTAAACTATTTTTAGTTGCAATGATTGCAACAATTGCAATGCTTGCAACATCTTGTTCAAAAAGTGATGATTCAGATAATGGTAGTGTTGAAACCACTAAACCGTATAAAATTACATTTGAATCAACAACTTCTTCAATTCCTCCTTACCCAACAACTATTCATCCGAAAGTAGATTTTCTTTCTGATTCAAAGGTTATCGATAGTTATGCTCCGAATCTATCAAATCATTCAAAGTTTAATAATGAAATAACTATTTCAGGCAATATTATAGGGATTAAAGTTAGACTGACAGATTTTGATATTTCAAATCCAAATTCAGGAAAAGGATCCAAATTAGATAATATAAAATTAACTATTAGAAACAATTCAAATAATAACTTGATTAATGCAAAATATGATATTCCAGACTTACAAATAGGTCCTGCAACAACATTAAGCACTTATGAACACACAATTCTATACAATGTTCAAACGAATACTTTTAGTGTAAGTTCTTTAACGCATACTTTCTAAAATATCAATAAGAAAACATACAAACCACCTCAAAAGGGTGGTTTTCTAATTTAAAAATAGAACCTTATGAATAAGAAAACACAAAAGGAACTTAATTTTAAAATAGGAGAACAATACGGGAAACATGAATTTGAGTTAGATTGGGTTAAATCCGTTATGGATAATGATTTAAGATATGAGGTTTACCAATATATAGGAAACTATAAAATTACTATATTTGGTTATGAAGCATACAGAATTCTATTGGCTTATAATTGTGATTTCCTTTCGGGTGTTTTCTATTTGGTAAAAGGCGATTACTATTTTAAAATGCTTTCAGAAGTTCAATCTGGGTTTTCTAATACCAGAAGGATAAATATTAATGTGGTTAAGGTGAATGAAAATATTACAATGTTATTTATTAGTAAAAAGATTAGAGAAAAAACAATAACAGAACTTATTAAAAACATCAGGTTTGAATAGGTGCTATATATCAAGTGAATGAGTAGTTATCGTAGATTCAGATATATTTGAAAAAAAGTTAATTGTATTCTGAACTTTACAACAGACGAAACTGACCTGATGATTTTTAATGGAATTCATTTTAGTAGATAAAAAATAATGTGATTTTGAATAACAAAAAATTAGAACTTACAGGAGTTGCAATAATTACATGCTTACATCTCAAATACTCATATATCAAATCAACTGCAACAATACTGCAACAAATAGGATTAATCAATGTAAAAGAATGAAAATTAATGATGGAGAGTTATTGTATAAATTGCTTGTTTTCTAATGAATAAGAGTAAATGAAAAAGATTGAAGAAGAATTATAATTGCCTGGCAGGCAAGAGGTGACCGGTTCGAATCCGATATTCTCCACAAGATAAAAAGAAAAAACCCTAATGTTCTTATGAACTTTAGGGTTTTTTTAGTTTTTGGAACTTATTATAAATAGTGAATTACTTCAAAAGAGCAGTATTTATGATTTTTATCCAATCATCAATAGTGCTGTTATTCGTATCTATTGCCACACTATTATTGTTATAAGGTTCATATTTGGTGATGTTTGTTCCTGAGAATAAACCAACAGTTGGCGTTTTTGCGGCGCTGGCCAAGTGCATAATACCACTATCGGCACCTATAAAAAGAGCTGTATTTGCAATAAAGGAACCAATTTCACGAACATCTCTACTGTAAAATGTTGGCGCTCTAAATGCTATTTGAGAAACATTTTCGACAGGCAAAACCTCTATAATATTATAATTTTCATATTCGGCTTTTAATCGGTCATAAAAGGTTTCCCACCAAGACTCAGAATAGCATTTAGAGCCCGTGGCAAAAGTGAAAATGCAAATCGTTGGCTTCTCGTTCTGGATGATGTCGTTTACCAATTTTTTGCCTTGAGCAATTTCTTCATCACTTAATTTAAGGTCTAAGGACGGAATTGGATTGTTGTTGTCTTTAATTCCAAAAAGTGTGAGATAATTTCTTAAGTTATAAATTGGATATTTGGCAATATGGGCATAATCTTTATATTTCGATTGACTGTCCTCATTTGTATCCCCTAAAAATTTATATTTTGAACGGTTAAATTGAGTAGAAAGACGACCAGAGGAAGAGTCTTTTTCTACATTAATAATGAGGTCGTATTTCTTTTTTTTGAGAGACAGCCATGATTTAAGGTATTTCCCAAAATGTTTAAAATGCTTGTTTGGTAATTGAATTATTGTATTTACATTTTCATAATTTTTAAATATAAAGGGAGACAGACCACCTTTTACAAACAAATCTATTTTGCAACCAGGAAAAGTAGTTGCGACTTCTTGAATCAATGGACTAATAAGCAATTGATTGCCTAATCTTGCGTTGGGTCTACAGATTAAAATGTTTTTAATTTCAGCTTTATGAAACAAAGCAATATTGGGCTCAAAATTTGAATGACCTATGTTTTTGGTTAACCTTTTGGTAAACGCTCGCCTGTAAGTATTTATTTTTTTTAACATAGTAATGTTTCTATAAAAATGAATATTTAAACATTTTCAATACTTATGCAAAAACAGTCTAAAGCACTGTAAATTAATTAATTTGGACATTAAAGTTACAACAATAAAAGGATTATAGAAGATGGATTTACTGTTTGTAATTTGGGTTATTTTACCCCCAATAATTTTACCCCCTGATAATTTGGTGGTTATTAAAAAATAAAAATTCGAATTCATTTTGAATCTTTAAAACAATAGAAGAATATTCGCATTTATAATTTTTTTTTAAATTATTGAGTATGATTTAGATTTTAGATTTGATCTCCATTTAAAAAAAAACTTTTCCTATTTTTGTCAGATACTTAAACGAACTTCAAATAAAAAAAACTATTTCTGATGACAGTATCATCTTGAATAGCTTCCTTTGATGCATATCAAAAAGACCTCCTCATGATCTATCCCACAACTCCAAAAGGCGAAACTGTTGATGTCTATTTCGATAGCAAAGTTAGTGATCCTTATCGCTGGCTCGAAGATGATAAATCTGCCGAAACAGCCGCTTGGGTAAAAGCGGAGAACAAAGTAACCTACAATTATTTATCCAAAATACCTTTTAGAGAGGCTTTAAAAACAAGACTCGAAAAACTGTGGAATTACGAAAAAATTAGTGCGCCTTTCAAAGAGGGAAATTTTATTTATTATTATAAAAATAACGGCTTGCAAAACCAATCGGTCTTGTATAGAAAAGACAGTAATGGTAAGGAAGAAGTTTTTCTGGATCCCAACACCTTTTCAAAATTGGGAACCACCTCGTTGGGCGGGGTGGATTTCTCCAAAGACGGTTCAAAAGCGGCCTATTCCATTTCGGAAGGCGGCAGCGACTGGCGAAAAGTAATTCTTATGGATGTTGTCAACTTCAAAATTATCGAGGATACTTTGGTAGACATCAAGTTTAGCGGAGTCTCTTGGAAAGGAAACGAAGGTTTTTATTACTCCAGTTATGACAAACCAAAAGGTAGCGAACTCTCGGCCAAAACCGATCAACATAAATTGTACTACCACAAGTTGGGAACCGCCCAAAAAGACGATCAGGTCATCTTTGGCGCTCACCAAAAACGACGTTATGTGAGTGGACACGTAACCGAAGACAATCATTATCTGGTAATCACGGCAGCAACATCTACCTACGGAAACGAACTCTATATTCAGGATTTAACCCAGCCCAATAGTCCTATTGTTACAATTGTAAACAATTTCAATAGCGATAATCACATCGTTGATAATGAAGGCGAAAAACTATTTATAGAAACCGACTTAAACGCGCCCAACAAACGCATCGTTGCTGTAGAGGCAAACAACCCGTCACCAGAAAACTGGATAGATGTCATATCCGAAACCGAAAATGTTTTGAGCCCAACAACAGGTGGCGGTTATTTCTTTGCCAATTACATGAAAGATGCCGTATCTGTAGTCAAACAATATGGTTATTCTGGCGAATTAATACGCCAAATAGAATTGCCAGGACTTGGAACAGTAGAAGGATTTGGAAGTAAGAAAGAAGAAAAAACACTCTATTATTCGTTTACCAATTATACCACGCCGGGAACGATTTACTCTTTTGATCCAAAATCAGGAAAATCGAATGTGTACCAAAAACCAAAAGTAGATTTCAAAAGTGACCATTATGTTTCGACACAAGTATTTTATACGTCCAAAGACGGAACCAAAATACCAATGATTATTACCCACAAAAAAGGCTTAAAATTCGACGGGAAAAATCCAACCATTCTCTATGCATACGGCGGATTCAACATCAGCCTAACGCCTGCGTTTAGTATTGCCAATGCCGTTTGGATGGAAAATGGAGGTGTTTATGCCGTAGCCAATTTACGCGGCGGCGGGGAATATGGCAAAAAATGGCACGATGCAGGAACCAAAATGCAGAAACAAAACGTCTTCGATGATTTCATTGCGGCGGCCGAATACTTAATTGCTCAAAAATATTCCTCTCCCAATTTTCTGGCCATTCGTGGTGGATCAAACGGTGGATTATTGGTGGGCGCCACCATGACACAACGCCCCGATTTAATCAAAGTAGCCTTGCCGGCTGTGGGCGTACTGGACATGTTGAGGTACCATACCTTTACCTCAGGAGCTGGTTGGGCGTATGATTACGGGACTTCGGCAGACTGCAAGGAAATGTTCGAATATCTCAAAGGTTATTCTCCAGTGGCCAATGTAAAAGAGGGCGTTCAATATCCTGCCACCATGGTCACCACGGGCGATCATGACGATAGGGTAGTGCCAGCACACAGCTTTAAATTTGCCGCCGAGTTGCAGGAAAAGCAAACTGGAGACAACCCCGTATTAATTAGAATCGACATCAATGCAGGTCACGGTGCCGGAAAATCGCTGGCGGCAACCCTACAAGAGAACGTCGACATTCAGGCGTTTACGCTCTACAATATGGGTTTTACAGAATTGCCAAAATAGTAATTAAGGGGTGTTATTCCTGTTGTACGCTATATCTTTTTCTTTTTGAAGGAAAAAGAAAAAGTAATTGTGAGAGCAGTTCGACCATCAGGGCTAAGGCATCCCGTTTCATAAGAATTTTATTTTTTCAAAAAGCCAGTTGTCAGATTGACGCTTTTTATGTTTTATAAACCCAAAAAAAACATTCAAAAACCCAAAAAATCATTCAAAAAACAGCTGTCAAAATCCAATAACTGCAGTTTTTAGTTCCTTACTAACAAGCGAAATCGATAGAAATGACGTGTTATTTATTCTCTAAATAAATTACCGTTTAAAGCCTGTAAATCACCTCTTTTTAGGGGTTAATTTTTTAAATTTGAGAGTGAAATTAACAACCACTTTTATATGGAAATAGTTGCCAAACCAAACAAATATGAACTAGGGGAAATGCTCCTGGAAATAGGCTCTCTACTCATGGTTTCCGGAGCCAATACCGAACGGGTCAAAGTCACCATTAGCCGAATCGCCGGCGCCTTTGGCTGTGACTCAGATCTAATGATTACCAACCATGCTTTGATGATTACATTAACTTATAAGGATGAAATTAAAACCTTCACCAGCGTAAAATGGGTGCCCAATATGCATCTTAATTTCAATCTCATCTCAGATATCAGTACCATGAGTTGGAATATTGTGGAAGAGAAATGGTCTGTGGAGCGCATCAATACCGAAATCAAATCATTAGATAGAAAACCCTTGTATCCTAGAATCGCCGTTTTGTTTTTGGTGGCGCTAGCCGGCGCTTCTTTTTGCAGATTGTTTGGAGGCGGATTAACCGAAATGATACTTTGTCTCCTAGGGAGTTTCCTCGGACTATTTGTGAGGCAGGAAACCATGAAACTCAAATTCAACTTTTATGTCTGTATCTTTTTTGCGGCCTTAACGGCTTCTTTTATTGTGGGCCTGTATTCCTTTTTGAACCCCGATGCCGTTTATGTCCATGCCTTATCGACCTCGGTGTTGTTTTTGATTCCGGGCGTACCCATGATCAATTCATTCTCGGATTTGATTGACGGTAACATATTAAACGGAACCACCAGAGGCGTCAATGTTTTGGTCATCGCTTTTGCCATATCATTAGGATTGATGGTTTCATTATTAATTTTTAATTTACACTAAAATGGATTTTGCATTATTGGAAAAAGGAATTTGGCTCGGTTTCGCCGCTCTAGGTTTCGCCGTGTTATTTAATGTTCCCCGCAGAACCTTAGGCGTCATTTACATCACCGCGGTCGTAGGCGGATTGCTTAAATTTTATTTAATTTCACTCGGAATAGGATTAGTTTTTTCGGCATTATGCGGATCCAGCACCATTGGGTTTTTAAGCGTCTTCGCAGCACATTACCGCAAAGCACCACCCATGACCTTTGCGCTTCCCGCATTAATTCCAATGATTCCTGGTTTTTTTGCCTACAAAGCCATGGTAGGTGTCATGGAATTAACCGCCGAAAAAGATCAAACCCTTTACACCAAACTCTTTTTTGAAACCGTAAGCAATGGCCTTTCGGCTCTATTTATCATACTGGCCTTGGCGGCAGGAGTTGCCATCCCACTGCTCATAACCCGTAAAGAAACCGTAAAACGAATGAAAGCCGATACCGTTTTAGAAAAACAACTTGAGAACTTAGAAGAAGAAATTTAGAATCGAATAAATCAGATTACCCAAAACGCCAATTGAAAGATTGGCGTTTTTTTTTAAAATATATCAAACCCATTCTGTCTACAAAGACCTTGTTTTTTGGAAATAGAATTCAACACTGAATTTTTAGTGGAATACATTTTTTGAGTTTACACAAAATTTGTTTCCATCTCGGTCGAAAAGTGCCCCAGACGTCATTTTTCACGTTCGAGACGTCAAATTTGACGTCCTGAACCCCAAAAGTGACGTCTTGCACGTCAAATTTGAGGCTGTATAGCGTCATGCATGACGTCTCGAACGTCAAATGTGGCGTCAGTGACGTCAAATTTGACCCAAACAACGTCAAATTTGGCTTTTTTGAGCAAAATCCAAGCTCCAAAGCAATCCGATTGTAAAGTGTTCTAAACTTGAATTATTAGCATTACAAAGCTTTGGACAAAAATACAAAACGCCAGTCGAGAGATTGGCGTTTTTTTGGGTATTTAAATCTCTTTAATTCCTAATGTTTTGAAAAAATCAAAAGTTCCATCATACATAAAAGATGGTCTTGTAACATCTTCGTCATTACCGTCAGGTATATATATTATCATTCCTTGTCTTGCTCTTGTTAGTAAAACACGGTAAGAATTAATTAAGTAATTAGTAATGTCATTACTGTTTATGTTTTGCCACTTTGTACCTTTAAATTTTCTATAATTCCATTGATTATCGTTATAAAACAAATCCCCATCCCAAGCAACACAAGTCCAATCTAATTCTAAACCTTGAATATCAAATTCTGTTGCGACTTCTTCTAAAAAATAGGATGAGCGAATATCATCTTTGTCATTCAAAAACCAAATTGGTGCATCAATTTTAGCTTTTACATTTAATCCAAAAGGTCTCAAGCGAATTCCCCCCGATGAAGCTACAACACCAGTTCTTTCTGAACCTTTGGCAGATTTTTTCAACCATTCTCTGGCTGTACCTAAATCCCGAGTTATTTTGATTGGATAATCTTTTTTGATAAAATCAATATAAATACTTTTAGCTTTATCAATATTGTTATTTATAATTTCTTGAATGAAATTTGACAATTGAGCGCTTCTAAAAGATCTTAGAGAAACTGATAAATGTAATTCGTCTTTTTTAACAGCTTTTTTTTCATTTAAAACAATCAATGTTTTTTTGTCTTTAATGTAGTTTTTATCTTCAATAATTTTTGAAGAATAGTAAATATTCCAATCTGTAAATTTATGAGCAAATGGTCTAATCCATTCTTCTAATCCAGCTTCACCAGTATTAATTTCTTGTCCGCCTCCAATTAAACAAACTATAGTACACCAATCTTGATGTCTGTCCATTACTTCAATAAGAAATTCAGGTTCCGATTTATTAAAATCAGCGATCCCTTTGTTTCGTTTCATAAAGTTAGAAGCTTGTTCTTTTGTCCAAGCTCTTTGTGCTTCATCAAAAATCGTCACCTTTTCAATAGGAGCTTTTTCATCTTTTATAGAAGCATCTCTGAAATGATGTATATTTTGAATAAATGATTTTACTTGAGCTGATGCCAAAGATTTTGTCATCGTTTGACTTTCTTCTTTTGCAGTTTTTACTTTATCTCTGGCTAATGCTTCTCTTAAAACGTCAACTAAAGGCCCGTTTCCAGATAAAAACACAGCGTGTTCTTCTTCTTTATAATTGGAACGAAGATTGGCAATATTTAAGCCTGCCAAAGTTTTTCCAGCGCCAGGCACTCCGGTTATAAAACAAATTGATTTTCTATTATTATCTTTTGAAAAATCAATGATTTGGGAAATGCAATTAGATGTTACAGTCAAGTTTTCTGCTCCCGAATCACTCCTTGAAATTTCATAAACATTATGTTTCTTATACAATGCCGTTGCAGCTTCAATAATAGTAGGAGTTGGTTTGTAAATAGAGCTTTCCCAGTATTCAATATCAATTTTATTCGTTTCTTCAAAATGTAATAAAGTAGCATTAATTACATCAGATAAATTACTAGAATTAGCATAAATTGTTTCATGTAAATTATCAAAACTATGATTATAAGTGTTTTTAATATTTGGGGCTTTATCAGCAACTAAAATTGGGACAATTATTTTATCATGACTGCCTTCGTGAAAATTGTTTAAATCTAATCCGTAATCAAAAGCTTGATCTCTAGCGTATTTATCATAGACGATTGAACCAATTTTAAATTCTAAAACAAATATACAGTTGTCAATAATTAATATATTGTCAACTCTTTTTCCCATCCTTGGAATAGTAAATTCAAAATATATTTTACCCGTAAAAATTGAGATAGTTTCTTTTAAAATTTCTATTTGACTTTTCCATGCATTAGATTGCTGAATATTTAATTTATTCAAATCATAATTCCCAGAAATTTTGCCGTAAATACTATCGAGAGTTTCATCAATGAAATCATTAATAAAATTAGAATAATAGGCCTTATTCATCAAATAAGTCTTTAATTTTTACATTTAAAGCTTTTGCTAATTTTTCAACTACTTCAATAGAAACATTTCTCTCTCCTTTTTCAATAGTTGGCAAATATGTTCTGTCAATTTCTGCAAGATTAGCTAGCTTTTCCTGCGAAAGGCCTTTTGCTTTTCTTAGCTCTTTTATTTTTAGACCGAGTTTCTGCTTAATATCCATGTTAACAAATATTACAAAATGTGGCCTATAATACAACGGAGTATAGTCGGGTTTTTATACCTTTGAAAGAAAACGATAATTATGGAAGCACCTGAATTCGATTACTTTTGCACTTGGTATTTCATTGAAGCTTATTACCCTAATTATTCTGCCTGCAACAATATTTTATTAAGTGACATTCTTACTAGAAAACTAGAAGGTCAGGAAATCTGTGCAGAAGATGAGGAAATGATTAAAAATTGGAATATCAAAGAAGAACTACTAAAGCTCGATAAAAATTTATTTTCAAAAGCATTAGAAAATTATTTTGCATCCTGATTTCTTTCAAACATTAACTTTTAAAATGCCATAATAATGAAAGATTTAAAATCTAATATAAGTTTCAATTATTTATATCGTGATGCGAGTAACTTCAAGCAATTTGGTTCGGTAATTTTTACCAATCCGAACAATCTATCTATTGAAGAAGCAGATAGTATTCTTCATCTTAAATTAATCGACGGAGAATATTTTGATCACACAAAATTTGATGTCCCATCATTGTTTTTCAAAGACAGAAATGTTGATGATCATAACTTGCATGAATATAGAAACGTTGAAATTACAGATGAAAATCCAACAGATAAACGTACTATGGAAGTATTTTTAAAACTGTAAAACTGTTTTTGGCAAAAGAAAATAGAACGAAATCGGCAGCGCGATGTTGAGGTCAACAATTATCTGGAATCACAAAACTGGAAAGTAATCCGTTTTTGGAGCCATGAAATAGAAAAAAATCTAGAAGAGTGTATTGCCATAATTCAACAAGAAATTGCTCTGAGGCAAAAATATGGATAGGCACAAAACATGCTCCACACCAGAAAAATATTGAAGTACGCTAAAAGTAAAACTCAAAAAAAAAGGTAGCGAGTTGTCCCATAATTTAGGACAACTGAAAATCCAATCTGAAGATGCGTTTGTCTCAGAAACTGTCCCGTAATTTGGGACAGTTGAAAATGATGGTAGAAGAGGCTAAAATACGTTTAATGGCTGTGGTCAATGGAGAACAACTATTTCGTTTAATTCTGTCTATTCCGTGTTTTTTATATCCCAAAAAAACAAAAATAACACCAACCTTTTCGTTTTCAGCTACATCCGTCTACAACCAAAAAACAACTTTATTCTTTCATAATGTTTTACTAAAACAGTGGGTTTTTAAACACTATTTTTTAACTTTGAGATATATCAATAAAAATAGACCTATGAAAGTACAAATCAACACAGACAAGAATGTAGAAGGTAGCGAAAGACTTGATGCTTATTTTTCAAGTGAATTAGAAAGAGTATTATCCCGTTTTGATGATAGGGTTACCCGTGTAGAAGTGCATTTTGGAGATGAGAATAGCGCCAAATTTGGAGTAAACGATAAACGTTGTCTTATTGAAGCGCGTCCGGCAAACATGCAGCCTATAGCGGCAACAGAACATGCCGAAACGATTGAAAAAGCATTCAACGGTGCTTTGGATAAAATCAAAAAAGTACTAAACACTACATTCGATAAGCAAAAAACACATTAAGCAATTATAAAACACAAGTAAACACTATAAAGAAAGGCTGTCCCAAATAAGACAGTCTTTCTTGTTTTAATCAATATTTGGTCTATCCAAAAAACTATTCCTCAAATAACATCGTGGCCAATCGGTCGTCTCTTTGGTACACATCGTCATAGAAATGAATAACGCCATCACTATCGACCCAAGCGGTAAAATAACCAATATATACCGGGATTTTGGTTTTGAGTGCATACCAGGTTTCTTTGCCTGCATTCATGGCGGCGTCAATTTTTTCGGGAGTCCAGTTTGGGTCGTCTTTCAAGATTAGATTGGCCAATTCTTTTGGTTTGGCAATTCGGATGCAACCGTGGCTGAAAGCTCTTTTCTCCTCGTTGAATAAATTTTTGGAAGGCGTATCATGTAAGTAAATAGAATTGTTATTGGGGAATAAAAACTTCACCAATCCCAAGGAATTCTTTGGTCCCGGATTTTGTCTAATCGTACCGTTATCCCATTCCATGTCGTGTTCAGCAAGGTAATTGGGGTTTTTGGCTATGCCTGGTTTGATCTCTTTTTCGATAATACTGTTAGGTACATTCCAATACGGACTAAAGACAATGTATTTCATCTCGGCACTAAAAATCACCGTTTTGTTGAGTTCCTTCCCCACCACAACCTTCGAAAATAGAACGGGTTTTCCGTCCTTAAAATAGGTCAATTGATACGATGGAATATTAATCACTATCAACTCTTTGGCTTTAGAAATGTCGGTGGAAATCCATCGGCAACGTTCCATATTCACCATGATGGTTTTGACGCGTTCTGCAATGGGAACGTTTAGAGATGCAATGGTTTTTTGGGTAATAGGGTTGTTTTCCAGCGCACCGTTTCTTTTTTTGTATTTCAAAATTCCGGTTGCCAGTTCATCATCATACAAAACACTTTTGGAATCGGTTGCAATATCGCCCAGAATAAACAAGCGGGTTCTTATTTGGGCAATGGCTTGAGCCGAATCTCCCCGTTTAAAATTGGTGCTGCCGGTGTCTGTCACAATAGGATTCCAGGGACCTTCTTTTTCTATTTTTCGGTATTTTTGAAGTACTTCTTTTAGTCGATAATATTGTTCAAATACTTCTTTTTCGTTTTTGTCAATCAAGGAAGGGTTGGCAATTATAGAGTCTAAATAATTGACATACGATTGTTTTTTTCGAGGCAAATACCAACCCAATTCGGCTGTTTTTGTAGCATCCAATCCCTTTAATACTTTATCAGTATACAGAAAATAAAGGGATGATATGAATAGCTCATCGTCTACATTTGGTTTTTGGTTTTCTCTCGAATTTTGAAAAAGAGCATCTAGTTTTTCTTGGTATGGAATAGTGGTTTTGACTCCTTCGTCTTCCAGATTGTCCATTTTATTATACAATAAATGGGCGACTTCCAGTATTCCTTTGCGATCATACCAAATGTATTGATAGGTGCGTTTACGGTACAATTGGGTAACCTCTTGCTGGTATTTTTGTAATTCGGGATATTTTATAAAAAACGGATGAATTAGGGTGCTGTCAAAAGAAGTTAAGCGATTGGTTTTGGTTATTAGAGAAATCGATTTTAGCGATAATTCGGCGTTGGTATGATCTTTTCTTTGGCAAGACAGAATGAATAATGAAAAACCAAAAGCAAGTATAAGGGTAGATAATGGCAACTTTTTCATAGTAATTTTTTTATTGGAGGCAATTATAAAATTACAAAAAAAAAGCACGCCACTGAAATCAAAAGAACTGCTATGTATCCAAAAAAAAAGTTGCCTTAAAGAAATGTACTTTAAGGCAACTTTTTTAGTAGTAAGAAATATCGAATGCTTTCTTAAAATTGGAAAGCAGCTCCTATTTGAAAAACTTGATTTTTGCCTTGATCATTGTAGTTGCCATCTTTGAATACGCTATTAAAACTACTAATGAAACGACCATTTATTGATAATCCGAATGGGAGATTCAGCGATGCCCCAAATGCCCAAGCTGGATTAAAAGTTTCAAAATCATCCTGTGGCGTGAAAAGAGGGCTGTTAGGGTCTGTTTTATCGTTTATTTTAAAACCAAACTGTGGTCCCGTTTCAAAACTAAACAGTTTTATCACATAGACCTTAGCCAAAACTGGAACAGTGATATAATCAATTGTGTAATCTGCCAAATTGGTGCTGAATTTTTCACTAGAATATTGTAACTCTGGCTGTATAAAAAACATGTCTTTTACAACTGGAATTTCTTTGTAAATTCCTGCGTAATAACCAGTTTGAGTGGTTGAGTCGTAGTAATCGCCACTTATAGTCGATAGATTTACCCCAGCTCTAACTCCTAATGTTTGTGCTGAAACAGCATTAGATACTAATACTATAAATGCACTTAATAGTAAGATTTTTAATGATCGCATAATTTTTGTTTTTAGATTAACAACCCATTTGTAGGCTTTATTGACCCCAAAAGTACTATAAATTTTAGTATTCCCTGTATGAATTTAAAATAAAATAGCATTAAAAAGTCATTTGAATAGTGATAAAACCGCTATTTGAGTTTTGAATTTAGTAAGACTTTATTGTTAAGATTTTTCAGGTAAAACGAATGAAATTGAAGATTATTGCATTAACTTTGATATTAGACTGATTTACAGTTTTTTAAGATAATTCAAGGGATTACCGCTCAGTCATTGTACTTTTTGAGAACCCCAAAAAAATAGTTATGAAATGAGCATGATCTAAAACTGGTCGCAAACACCGATGTTGATATGCGACCCGAGCGATAGCGAATAGGCGAAGCAATTACATATGACAAATAAAAAACAAATATTATAAACATATGAATCAATTTTCAGAAAAAGGGAAAGCGTTTGTAAAAACGAATCGATTTAAAAAGATCTTAAAAAGAATTGGGTTTTTTGTTATTGGTTTTTTGGGGTTAATCCTAATTTTTTTTATTGGATTGAGAATTTATTTTAATCAAAATAAAGCGACTATAATGACCGAGATCAATCAAAAAATCAACGATAATATTTCGGGTCATGCCAGTATAGGAGATGTGGGCTATAAGTTCTTGATAGGTTTTCCCAATTTCACGGTGGTGTTAAACAAAGTAGAACTCCAAGACAGCTTGTATGCCATTCACAAAAGAAGTGTGCTTAAAGCAGAAGAAATTGAGGTGCGATTGAATGTATTGAGCTTATTGAATAAAAAAGTAGAGGTAGAAAAGATTGTATTAATTGACACTAAAATTGATTTGTTTAAAGATAAAAATGGAGTTTCAAATTCCAATATATTTAGACCAAAACCAAAAGACAGCCTTCCAAAAGAGAAAGCGGAAAAAGAAATAAATGAAATTGATTTTAAGAACGTAGTCTTTATTTCCCAAAATCTACAAAGGAATAAATTGTTCCATTTTGAAGTTGCCTCTCTAAAAAGTAAAATAAATTATACTAATGATGGCTGGCAAACTGATTTATATCTGGACGTTTTTGCAAAAAGCATGGCATTTAATACCATTAAAGGGAGTTTTATAAAAGACAAAAGAATAAAAGGAAAGTTGGCCGTTGAATTCTCTAAAGAAAAAAACAGAATTGACGTGCTTACAAAAGGCCTTGGGATTGGCGATGATGATTTTGATATCAAAGCAAGTTTTGGTTTGGATGCCAATCATCCCATGATGGATATCAACATTAATACACAAATTTTATGGTTGAATGCGGCGAGATTGCTGGATCCACATCTTTTTAAGATTTTAAATCACTTCAATATCACAAAACCACTTGCGGCAAACTGTACTATTAAAGGCGATATGAATGCAGAGGGGGACCCAGAAATTATTGTGGTTGCCAAAATAAAAGACAATGTTTTGGTAACTCATGAAGGATCTACAACGGATTGTAATTTTACAGGAAAATATACCAATAACTTTAAGAATGGGTTGGGGTTCAATGACATTAACTCGGCTGTTATAATTAAAGATTTTAGGGGAACCTATGAAGAAATTCCGGTGGTGATTCCAGCTGCAGCGATTAATAATTTAGAAAAACCAATAGCAACGGGAAACCTACATTCCAAATTTGATGTGGTGAAATTGGGGAATGTTTTTGGGGATGATGTTATAAAATTTAATGGGGGAACCGCCGATGTTGATTTTAAATTCAATGTAGATATTGTGGCTTTACGTATTTCTAAACCACGTTTTACGGGTAAAGTGAATATTGAAAATGCCAACATGATTTATAAACCCAAAAACCTTACTTTTCAAACTAATATTCTCCTTGATTTTACGGATGAAGCTTTGTTTATTAGAAATATTAAATACCAAAGAGATAAAAATATCGTTTTTTTGGATGGAAAAATAGACAATTTCCTCAATCTCTATTATGATGATCCCGAAAAAATGGTTGCAGTTCTGAATATTAATAGCCCTTTTATGGATGTTAAAAAATTCATGGGTGTTTTGGCCTATAAAGACAAAAACGCCGAGGTGAAAAAGGTAGCCCCGAAAGCAGCAACCAAAGCGGATGCCAAAAAAAGAATAGCTATGGTTCAAAAATGCCAAGTGGTTTTAAATTTGAATTTGGACAAGATGGTGTATTCTAATTTGACGGCCAAAAATGCTAAAATTATTATTACGGCCAATAATCGACATTTTTTTATCAAGCAAGGATCTATTGAAACTTGTGGGGGTAAAATCACTTTTGACTCTCAACTTATTCCTCAACGAAATATTTTTGACGTAAAAACAAACGTAAATATCGCAACGGTAGATATCCCCCAATTTCTAACCTCTTTCAAGAATTTTGGAATCAAATCATTTCAGCCCAAAAACATAAAAGGGAATCTTTCCGCAAAGGCTGATTTGTTAATAAAAATGACTCAAGAAGGCGATTTGGTAGATGAGTCGGCTACTGGAAGTTTGAGATTTGAAATTAGAAACGGATCGCTAAACGATTTTAAGCCAATTGAAAAAATAGGCAAATATGCTTTTCCTAATAGAGATTTCAAGCATGTTGCTTTTAACGATATGTCTGGTAATGTAAAGATTAATGGAAGTTTGGTTGATGTTGATTATTTTAAAATAAGTTCGAATGTAATAAATGTAGACATACAAGGGGTTTATTCCTTCAAAAAAGGAACCAAATTAGGCGTGACTATACCACTTAGGAATCCTGAAGACGATTTGAAAATCAAAGATAAAAAAGAAAGAGAAGCCAAACGATACAAAGGAATTGTGTTGCATTTGCTGGTTGTGGATGGTAAAGATGGTGAAATGAAAATAAAAATGGGAAGTCTACCGGATAAAAATAAAGTAACGGTTAAGTGATTAGTGAATAGTTTTAAGTGATTAGATTTGCTTAGAAATTCAGGATATAATTATAACCGAAAGCAATAAAAAACAAATATTATCTAAATATGAGAGTACTATTTTTAAGTTTAGCCTTATTGACATTAGTTAGTTTTGATTCTTTGAAGTATGAGAAATCTGATGAAAAACAGCGGGTTAACGAGACCCTTGATGCATGGCACAAATCCGCTGCCGATGCCAATGCTAAAGTTTATTTTGGAATGATGACTGATGACGCCATTTTCATTGGAACAGACGCAATGGAGAATTGGGATTTAAAAGCCTTTCAAGCCTTTGCAAAACCCTATTTTGACAGAGGAAAAGCATGGGATTTTAAAGCAATAGAACGTCACATTTATTTTGACAAGTCAGGTAAATTAGCTTGGTTTGATGAGTTGTTAAATACCCAAATGAAAATTTGCAGAGGTTCTGGGGTATTGATAAAAATAGGGAAAGAATGGAAAATTAGGCATTATGTTTTGTCCATGACGATTCCAAATGAGAAAGCGGATGAAGTAGTGAAAATTAAAGAAGGGATGGAGGATATCGTGATAAAAAATCTTCAATTAAAAAAACAATAATGCCATTTATTTCGGACCCTCTGAAAACAATAATTCCGTCAGATGGTCATCTCTTAGATAGATATCATTATAAAAACAGATCTCGTCGGAATCATTAACCCATGCCGTAAAATAACCAATATGAATTGGGATTTTATTTTTGAGTACGCAAGTGGTTTCCTTTACTCCTTTCATGGCATTATTAATCCGATCGATAGGCCAGTCGGGATCATCTTTTAAAATTAGGATTGCCAATTCCTTGGCTTTGTTCACATTGATACAGCCATGACTAAATGTTCTGTATTCCATTTCGAATAGGCTTTGGGCCGGAGTGTCATGAAGGTAGATGTCATGGGAATTCGGAAAGACAAATTTAACGAGTCCCAAAGAGTTATTTATTCCGGGTTTTTGTCTGGCATTCCCGTTGTTCCATTCTATATTGTGTTGAGCCAGATAATTTTTGTCACGATCCATTTGTACTTTTAATTCACTTTCAATAATGCTTTTTGGAATATTCCAATAGGGACTAAACACAATACGGCTCATAGTGGCACTGAAAACTACCGTTTCGGTAATGATTTGCCCTAAAAAAACATTCGATTCCAGTTCTTTTTTGCCATTTCTTTTATAAATTAAATTAAAGGAAGGAATGTTTATAATTATATATTCATTGGCTTTATCCAATTTTGGATCAATCCATCTACACCGTTCCATGTTTATCATAATGGTTTTAATGCGTTCTTCGACAGGAATGTTCATTTGCCAAATATGTCTGTATGTAATGGAATAGTTGACCTTAAAACCGTTTCTTTTTTTAAAATTCAATATGCCGGCCATCATCTCATTGTCATACAGATTAAGTTTAGAATCCTGTTTTAAATCCCCGTTAACGGTGAGCCAATGTCTGATTTGACCAATGATTTTAGAGCTGTCATTCGGTTTCAATTCTTCTGCCTGGGAAATGGACTCGACAGTATTCCAACCACCTTCTTTTTCTATTTGTCGGTATTTCTTTAAAACATCCCGAAGTTTGTAATATTGGCTGAATACCAGATTTTCATTTTTACTTAGCAATTTTGGATTGGCTAATAAAGAATCCAATAGATTCACATAAGAAAAATTCTTTCTGGGGATAAACCATCCCGTTTCCTGTATTTTTTTTGTGTCCATTCCATGAAATACTTTTTGGGCATAAAAAACGTATACGGAGGATAGCATTATTTCTGTATCGGTTTGGGAAAGTTCATCAGCAGATTTCTCATCAAAAATCCTGTCAAATTTATCTTTATAGGGTAAGTGGGAATTTAATCCCTCCTCGTCAAGAAGATTTATTTTTGCATATAGTAGATTGGCAAATTCGATAAGTCCTTTGCTGTCATACCAAATTGGCTTAAACTTTCTTTTTTGGTACAGGACATTAACATCTAGTTGGTATTTTTGAAGAGAAGGGTATCGCTTGAAAAAGCGGGCAATGGTAGCTCCGTCAATACTAATTTCGGATTTATTGGCAGATGTTTTCTGTTGCGCTTGGGCAAAAGAAATTGCTTCAACCGTTAGACTTTCGTTTCTATTACGGTAGAAAGAAATGAGCGAAAGAGTCAAAGCTATAATTATTATGAATAAAACTTTTTTTTTCATTAAATAATTATTTTATATAAAGGTAAATAAATATGTTCTTAGCAAAAAACAAATGGAGATGAAGTTTACTGTCGAATGATTTTTTTTGGATTTTTTTTACAATACTGGTTCGAAGAAATGTTTTGGGAAATGAGATAGAATATGTCTTAGGAGCATAGAGAAGTTCTCCTGTAAAATAGGGGTTGTGATTAAAAATCTTCATTTTTTCTTTACCAAAGCTTTCGGTCTTATATAATTCATTAATTTTACCGAAATAGCAATTATATCGTGGGAAGTAAAAATAAATTAAAAAGGTTCAAAGAAAACGAGACATTCAATAATGTTTTTCAACCAACAAGAGAAGAAGTAGTAGGCGATTTGTTTCCGCTTAGGGGAAAATGGAATTCTGATTTTTTTAAAAATGAGAACCCATTGGTGTTGGAGTTAGGTTGTGGCAAAGGAGAATATTCTGTTGGCTTGGCCGAGAAATATCCCAATAAAAACTTTGTGGGGATCGATATAAAAGGAGCCCGTTTCTGGCGTGGTGCAAAAACTGCTGTCGAAACTGGATTGCATAACGTAGCATTTATTCGAACACAAATAGAATTAATTGACCACATTTTTGCCGAAAATGAAGTCGATGAAATTTGGATTACTTTTCCGGATCCCCAAATTAAATACAAAAGAACAAAACACAGAATGACCAATTCGGAGTTTTTGCAATTGTATAAAAAAATCTTGAAAAAGGACGGGGTGATGAACTTAAAAACCGATAGTGAGTTCATGCATGGCTATACATTAGGATTGCTTCACGGAGAAGGGCATGAGGTTTTGTACGCGAACCATAATGTGTATGTAAACGAAGGAAGTCCAGAAGAAGTTACTGCTTTTCAGACTTTTTACGAAAAACAATATTTGGAAATTAACAAAGCAATTACGTATATTCGTTTTAAAATAAAATAGTATTTAGATTACAGTATTTCTTTTTTTTGCCAATGCAAGTTATTGTAGGAATTAAACTGAGACTAAAAAACTAAAATGAAAAACAAAAGATGATCATAGTATTGCCCTTTTTTCTTGGATTTATCGCTGCCGCAGTTGGAATTACTCCTCCAGGGTTGATTAATATGACTGCGGCAAAAGTAAGCTTAAAGGACGGTAGAAATGAAGCCATTTCATTTGCTATTGGTGCAACTATTATCGTTTTTTTTCAAACTTTTTTGGCTTTATTATTTGCTAATTTTATTGACAGCAGACCCGATATAATAAATAAGCTTCAGGAATTTGGACTTTTTATTTTTTTTGCGTTAACAATCTATTTTTTTTGGAAAGCCAAAAAACCTAAGCTCCCTAAATCCGAAACTAAAATACGCAGTAAAACCAATCGATTTTTTCTTGGGATGTTGCTTTCGGCTTTGAATTTATTTCCTATTCCGTATTATGTTTTTGTGAGTATAACTTTATCATCATACGGTTACTTTTTCTTTGATAAAGCCTTTATTTTATACTTTGTTTCGGGTGTTGTTATTGGATCTTTTTTGGTTTTCTATCTTTATATATTGTTCTTCAAAAAAAGAGAATCAAATTCGTCATTCTTAATCAATAATGGAAACTACATTATAGGAACCATTACAGGATTGGTCTCTTTGTTTACTGTTTTTAAACTCATTAAGGTTTTTTTGGGATAAAAAATGGAAACTACAAACGACAATTTTTTCGAAAGAGTTTATGCAATCGCAAGACAAATTCCATACGGGAAAGTCACGTCCTATGGTGCCATTGCCAAAGTTTTAGGGTCTGCACGTTCTGCCAGAATGGTGGGTTGGGCAATGAATGCCGCTCATAATCTGGAAGATGTTCCCGCACATCGAGTGGTGAATAGAAAAGGCCTTCTCACAGGGAAACACCATTTTGACGGAACCAACCTTATGCAACAATTACTGGAAAGTGAGGGGATTGTGGTGGAGGATAATCAGATTATGAATTTTACTGAAGTTTTTTGGGAACCTGAAGCCCATATTTAATCGAATGCTCATAATAGTAGTTATAGCTTGGATTTCATTTTTTGTATACAAGAATCTCTTCAACAAATCCAATGTAAATCTTTTATAATAAGAACATAATCCATTACCTTTGCAATCTAAAATTAGTTTAAATAAAAATAATTTTTGTAGCCGATAACTTTTATAATGAAATCGTCATAATTTAAAATTAGTTCTTGGGAAAATCGGCGATACATCCCATTAAAAAATAAAATAATAACAAGCATGAAATTAGATAAAAAAGATATTCTTAAAGCATTAGAAACAATTACAATTGCTGGGGAAGGAAAAAATATGGTAGAAAGTGGAGCCATCGCAAACGTAGTTACTTTTGGAGATGAAGTTGTTGTTGATTTGGTATTACATACTCCGGCGATGCACATCAAAAAAAGAGCTGAAGATGATATCAAAAAAACGATACTTGAATTGGTTTCGCCAAATGCTAAAGTCAAAGTAAACATAAAAGTTGAGACTCCTGAAAAAAATGAAATTAAAGGAAAGTCTATTCCAGGAATTAAAAATATTATTGCTGTAGCTTCTGGAAAAGGGGGTGTTGGAAAATCTACAGTAACGGCAAACTTAGCTGTAACATTGGCAAAAATGGGATTTTCTGTTGGTGTTCTTGATGCGGATATTTACGGACCATCTATGCCAATCATGTTTGATGTTGAAAACGAAAAGCCAATTTCGGTTATGGTTGATGGGAAATCAAAAATGAAACCCGTAGAAAGCTACGAAGTAAAAATGCTTTCAATAGGATTTTTTACTTCTCCAAGCCAAGCGGTAATCTGGAGAGGTCCTATGGCTTCAAAAGCATTGAACCAAATGATTTTTGATGCAGATTGGGGAGAATTGGACTTTATGCTAATCGATTTACCTCCGGGAACTGGGGATATTCACCTTTCTATTATGCAATCACTTCCTGTTACAGGTGCGGTTGTTGTAAGTACTCCACAGGCCGTAGCCCTTGCCGATGCTAAAAAAGGAGTTTCCATGTTTATGTCGGAGGCTATAAACGTTCCTGTTTTGGGAATCATTGAAAACATGGCGTATTTTACACCTGAAGAATTACCATCAAACAAATATTATATCTTCGGAAAAGAAGGAGCAAGAGATTTGGCTGAAGACCTTGGAGTTGCGTTTTTAGGTGAAGTGCCAATCGTGCAGTCTATTCGTGAAGCAGGAGATTATGGTCGTCCAGCGGCTTTGCAAACAGGCTCAATAATCGAAAATGTTTTTGAAGAAATCACCCGTAATGTGGTACGCGAAGTAGTTAGCAGAAACGAAAATTTAGCACCTACTGAAGCAATAAAAATCACTACAATGGCCGGATGTTCGTCAGTAAAAAAATAGACATTGCATTTTTCTCTCCTCTGGGAATGAAGAGTGAAATAAATCTAATACTAAAAAAATGAAAATAGAAGAATTAACAAGCAACGTTCTAAAAGCGCTCGAGGAAATCAGACCTTTTTTGAATTCAGATGGAGGAGATATTACCCTCATTTCTATTGAAGAAGGAAAACATGTGAAAGTTCGTCTTGAAGGAGCCTGTACCAGTTGCAGTGTAAATCAAATGACACTTAGGGCAGGCGTTGAGACTACCATCAAAAAATTTGCGCCTCAAATAGAGACGGTTGTTAATGTTTTGTAATTTTTAATTTAGTTGACTTTTTGTCGTTATGAATGTAAAATTTTAAAAAAGAGGTAGTTATTAGAATAAATAACGGCTTCTTTTTTTGCTTTCTTTGTGATTTTTGAGTTGTAAATTTTAAATTTTTGTGGTTCTATAAATTAAATGAAATGTTAGGGGTTGCGAATGGTTGTTTGTAGGTTTTAATGTATTTAATAGTAATTCGACAACAAATTGTTAAAAAAACGAATGTTAATTTCGTTTTATGTAAATATTTGTGATAATAATTCAAGTTATTTTGTATTGAAAATTCAAATAAAAATTTACATTTGTAAAACTAACTTACAATCTTGAATTATGAAAAAGCAGTACTTATTAATGATCGTATTTTTATTTGTTTATAAAAGTTATGGGCAAGAACCTATGCAAGAGTCCTATGTATCCAAAACGTATGTTAATGTTGATGATGAATGGAGTGAAGTGAATTGGAGTTCTATGGTTAATGTTTCTTCAAATAGAAAAGGTCAATTAAAGATAACCAACGCTGAATTTTTGACTGATCTTAGTGGAGGTAAAGCCAACATGGTGGAACAAAGCGCGTACAATTCAGCCGAATTCAACTCACAAACACTAACTAAAGAAAAAACAGAGAAAAATGGTCTCGTAAATTTAACCTTTGAAGGGAATTTGGTATTTAAAACCTTTGACAAAGCATATTCAGCATCTTCACAAATAATTTTCATAATGAATCAAGCAGATATTGTTGGTTTAAAAATACTTAATAAGCAAAATAAGAAAGAATATGCGTTTGACCTTGAAATAAAAGAATGAAATAAAAGCGAAGTTTAAACGGCTTCGGTTTTTTAATAAATTACAAATTACAATAATGGACGTTTTAATAAAAATTAAAGATAGAGAAGGAGTGGTTCATGAACTACAAGCCCCTACAGATATGGCGATGAACATAATGGAATTGTGTAAAGCCTATGAACTTCCCGTGGAAGGGACTTGTGGAGGAATGGCAATGTGTGCTTCCTGTCAATGTTATGTTCTTAATGATGTCCCTTTACCTGAAATGGGTGATGATGAAGAAGCGATGCTTTCTGAGGCATTTTATGTAAAATCAAATAGTCGATTAGGCTGTCAAATTCCAATTACCGAAAGTTTGGAAGGATTAGAGCTGGAGTTGGCACCAGAGAATTAGTATTTAGTGTTCAGTTTTTTAGTGTTCAATTACAGGCGTAAACTGAACACTAAAAAACTGAACACTTTTTATAGTACTACTAGATGTTGTTCATGGATGTGTTCTTCAATTGCATCCCAAAGGCCAATGCGTTTTTCTAAGGCCAAAATTGAAATTTCTTCGACAGCTTCCCATTTTTTAGGATCCGTTCCGCACAATTCGGTTATCATTTTCATAGCCATTGGACCATGTTCATCAGCATCCAATTCGATGTGTCTTTCAAAATAATAAATCAATTTACTCAAATCGGTTTTTGGGAAATTTGATTGAAAATTTCTTAAAATTTCAGTAAACATACCAGGAATTAAATCCTCTCTGCCAAAAGTAAAAGCAGCGGCAATTTCGTGTGGTTTTCCTTCTTCTATAACTCTAAAGGTAAAGTCGAGAAAAGCTTTGATATTTGGGTGTAAGTTGCTCTTTTTAATAGCGACAAATATATTGTGCAAGGAGTTCACTTCTGATAAAAAAGCTTCCACTTCTGCTGTTTTGGAACCACAAGCTTCCATCGCTTCCAAATACATTTCAAAATGACTAAGGCGACGACCATCCATGCTTAAATCACTTTCTTCCGCAAGAACAATTTCGTTTATCAAATATCTGGTTTCGGGATTATTTGTGGCAAACCATGGCGTTGTTGTACAGGTTAGTTTGCTTTGCAATGCTTTCAATAAAGACATAAAGTCCCAAACTGCATATACGTGATTTTCCAAGAAACAGCGTAAATCATCAATGGTTTTGATTTTTTTGTACAAAGGATGTTGCAACAATAGTTTTTTTTGGGGTTGGATTTTATTGTTGATTGTTTCAATATTCATAAAGGTCTTTTTTTGTTGTAAAAGTAAAAAAGCTTCTTGTTTCCAAGAAGCTTTTGCTATCAATTTTATAAATAGTTTTTGTAATTTTATTTAAAAGCGGGAATTCCAGTAACATCCATCCCAGTAATCAATAAATGAATATCATGGGTTCCTTCATAAGTAATCACCGATTCTAAATTCATCATGTGTCTCATGATAGAATATTCTCCTGTAATTCCCATTCCTCCTAACATTTGTCTGGCTTCACGGGCAATATGAATTGCCATGTCAACATTATTTCTTTTAGCCATAGAAATTTGGGCAGTAGTTGCTCTTCCTTCGTTTCTTAAAACACCCAATCTCCACGTTAGCAATTGCGCTTTTGTGATTTCGGTAATCATTTCAGCCAATTTCTTTTGTTGCAATTGCGTTCCTGCAATAGGTTTGTCAAATTGAATTCTTTCTTTAGCATAACGTAAAGCCGTGTCATAACAGTCCATTGCAGCGCCAATCGCACCCCAAGCGATACCATAACGGGCTGAGTCCAAACATCCTAGTGGCGCTCCTAATCCCGATTTATTGGGTAATAAATTTTCTTTAGGCACTTTGACATTGTCAAATATCAATTCTCCGGTTGAGGAAGCACGAAGCGACCATTTGTTATGCGTTTCTGGAGTGGTAAAGCCTTCCATTCCGCGCTCAACAATTAAACCGTGAATTCTTCCTTCTTCATTTTTTGCCCAAACAATAGCAATGTCAGCAAAAGGAGCATTCGAAATCCACATTTTGGCACCATTTAATAAATAATGGTCTCCCATATCTTTAAAGTTGGTAATCATACTTCCAGGATCCGAACCGTAATTTGGTTCAGTCAATCCAAAGCAACCCATGAATTCTCCAGTAGCCAACTTTGGCAAATATTTCATTCTTTGTTCTTCGTTTCCATATTTCCAAATCGGATACATTACTAATGAAGATTGTACTGATGAAGTTGAACGTACACCAGAGTCACCACGCTCAATTTCTTGCATGATTAAGCCATAAGAAATTTGGTCTAATCCAGCGCCACCATATTCTACGGGTATATAAGGACCAAAACCGCCTATTTCACCCAAACCTTTTACAATTTGCTTAGGAAATTCAGCTCTTTGGGCATATTCTTCTATAATAGGAGATACTTCGCGTTTTACCCAAGCACGGGCAGAATCACGAACTAATTTGTGTTCCTCGCTTAATAAATCATCTAGATTGTAATAATCTGGGGCTTGAAATAAATCTGGTCTCATAGTTTATGGATTTTAATGCAACAAATTTACATAAAGAAATATAACAAAACGAGTATAAAATGTTATATTTTAAAAATACAGGACAATTGAAAGCTTAAACTTTACTTTTAGGGCTTATATAGTAAATTTAAATATCCAAACAGATCAGTTTTTGTTACTAGTTTTTGAGCCTGAATTTCAATTTTATTGAAACAATCTTATACATTTGAAAAGTATTTCAAATTGTTTTAAAGTTTGGAAAGTCATATAAAACCAGCCTTCTCAAAATAAAAAAAGTGCCTTCCTTCTACTTATTCTATTCTTTAAAATCCACATTTGCTCAAGAAAAATTGTTCGAAACTCAAAAATTGGCTGCTATCTGCAAAATCCAGAGATTTTTAAAATACTACCATCCCAATGTAGCCGAAGGAAGTAAAAATTGGGATAAGCAGCTTTTTGCATTTTACAGCAAGAAAGAAAAGACGAAGTGTTGGATAGTGCAATACAATTTTGTAATATTGCGCAATAAATTAATAGATGTTAATCAGCTGTTTTTCCCCCAAATCAGTCAAAATCAAAATTATGAAAAAGCAAGTAGCACTTATCTTATTGTTATTAGTAGGGTCAATAGGATATTCACAAACGGTTGATTCACATACAGTAGTGGATTGCAGTAAATTAAAGAATATAAAAGCATATAATCCAGACTATACCAATAGGACTTATGTGTTAAAAGGTACAACTCAAGAAAGTTACGACAATGGTGTGCTTCAATTGGTTTGGAGTGTAAAATGGTTAAGCGACTGTGAATATGAAGTTACCTGTGTAAAAAAACTTGGAGAGTCTCAAATGGAGATAGGCGACAGAATTATTATGACAATTGTGAGTGTTGACGGTGATTGTTTTACTCTTAAAAGAACATTTTATTGTAAAAATTTTCCCGAAGGAGATGTTGATCCAGGCAGTACTTACTGTCTAGCAAAGTAGTAGCTAAATGAAGTGAATTTTACTCTAATTCTTTTTACCAAGATACATTTGTTGGATAAATTAATAAGCCTTAGTATATAACGATTCTTGGAATTTTTATATACTAAGGCTCATTGTTTTCTACCAAGCCCACCATTCTACTTTAACTCCGAGATATTGTCCCCAACTTTTGGTGCCACTTTGGGCGAGATAGGGAGAGTAGAGGTTGTCTGCCGCAAATTTGTTGTAGTGCGCCACACTATACACTAACCTAAAATGAGGCCTGGCCCAAACATCTCGTTGGCCAGCAGGGACTAATGTGGGTGCAATAGTGAATTTTGTCATTTGTGCAAAATCTTGTGTACCGTCTTTTCGCCAAGCAAGATCAAATTCATGAAGTAAATGCAACCAGCTTTTAATGTACCAAGTACCTCTGGCGCCAAGGGCAATATCTTGTTTTCGGTTGAATAATATTTGTTTACCAAGATAATCTGTCGTTGTGTTTAGACTATCGCTCGCGCCTCTACTTTTGGTGTAAATGGCATATCCATTAAGGGAGTAATTTTTGTTTATGTTTAACAAGAAAGTTTCAGTAAGGGCAAGAGAATAGGCTTTCTTAAAACTATTCGTTTCTAGATTGGGACCTCCATAAGTCACATAGGTTCGGCTACTACCACCGTCTCCTCCATTGGCAATTCCCCAGCCGTAGCGGGCACTTACCGCGTTAAAGGAGCCTGGAAGTTTAGACAAAATGTTTTTATAATATTTTGCTCCAATAACAGATCCTACGTCAGCCGGGTAATTGTATTTTGTGGTAGCATCTTGAGTAGTTCCAGATGGGAGACGTTGAAATTCAGCAAGTAATTTTACATATCCTTTGTTAACCATTAGTGTATGTTCCAGAGCGGAGACATATCTGTTACGTAATCCTAACGTAGGCGTGCCGTTTACAATATTAAGGTAGAAATTGGGAGGTAGTGTTGATGTGGTATCAATAGAGCCTGTGAAAATAACCGAGAATTGAGTGTTTTTGTGTTTGATGCCAACACCTTGTCCAGAATGATCGTCGAAATAAAAATGGTCAATAATGTGGATGTCATCACCACGATATAGTCTTGCTCCAACCCAAACACTCCAATCACTGCCCATTATATTATTGGCCTCAGCAAATAATTCGGGTAAAGCCGTTGTAATCCCGCCAATTGATTTGTTGGATACATTCCCTATTAATTGTCCCTGAGTTGTGTAGAATGCAAATCGAGCTTGAACATTGATTTTGGTACTGTCTTTGCCGGCAATAGTTGGGGTAAAGTGCATAGCAGTAGCCAATTCAAAGTAGTCATTTTCTTCAAATCGTCCCCCAATAGATCCCATTCCATTTAAGTTGAGAGATTGCGGAAAATCACTGTCTTCTGCTCCGAGACTATAGCCTATTCCTGCACGGCCATAGCTGCCGATTGAAAATTTTTTGTTAGAAATAGCTGGAGCTTGCGCAAACAATTCCAGGGATAATAAAAAAATGAATAGGAGTGTTAAATGTTTTTTCATGTTTTTAAGTATTTTGGTCTATTCTAACGAAGCGCCAGATTTAATCATTGTATTTATTTGCTAATCAATACAATGATTTCTTTCTAAACAGAATTACAGTATGGTTGCATTTTTGATTCAAATCAAATTTAGGAAATTTTTGTAAAAAAAATAAGATTTAAAGTAAAGGATTAAGATCCAAGGATAATTTATTTTGAATCAAAAGTTGCTAGAGAAGATTTGCTTTCCCAACACAAATACGGGAAAATAAATACTTTACAAAAAAAATGGTTTTGAGAAAATCGTTCTTAGAGGGAAATGTAATTTTATTTTACAAATAAAATGAACCGATTATAGTTTAATTAATGCGATTGGTTGTCAACACTAATTTTTAGATTCAATTTGAGGAAGGTAAAAAAAATAGAGAATTATGCTACATCTTTAGATAAAAATCCTTTGTCAGCTCAGTATATTCAGGGGTGTAGACGTGTCTTGCAGTTTCGATAATTAATTCGTCTGTCAAAACAGAAACATTTTTGTTTCGGCTAAAAGCCAATAAACTGCGCTTAATTTCGGTGTTTGGAGTTCCTTTTACGCGAGTAATTTTTATAGGATACAATTCATATTCATTAGCCAAAGCAATAAAGTTGTTTTCTTCTTTAAATGGAATAATAACTGCTAAAATTCCGTTTTCGGAAAGCAATAAATCGGCCGCCTCAACCAAATCCTCAAAAGGCATGGCATCGGCAAAACGAGCCAGATCACGTTGATCGTTTTCGGTTTTGTAATCTTCGGTATAAAATGGAGGATTGGAAACAATTAAATCGTATTCGTCTTCTGGTTCTTCCACGAATTCGTCTAACCCAGCATGAAAACAAAATAAACGGTCGCTCCATGGTGAATTCTCAAAATTGTCAACGGCTTGTTCGTAAGCTTCTTCATCAATTTCTAAGGCGTCAATTTGCTGCGCGTTACTTTTTTGCGAAAGCATTAAAGCAATGACACCAGTTCCTGTTCCGATGTCTAAAATACTAAAAGGATTGTTTGTTAATGGAGTCCATGCGCCCAATAAAACGCCATCGGTTCCAATTTTCATGGCGCAACGGTCTTGTTCAATAGAGAATTGTTTGAATGAAAATTTTGACACACTATAATATTTAAAAAAAATAAACCATTAAGAGATTAAGTTTCATTAAGTGTATTCTTAATCTCCTTAATCTCTGAATGGTCCAAAAAATAATTTTATTTGTTACAAGTACATTTCGATTAAACCCTCGGGTAAATCCATCACGACTTTTTTGTTTTCGCGATCTATTTTAACCAAGAAGTGGTCAATCATTGGGATTAAAATTTCTGTATCTCCTTTGAATACTTCAAAAAGAGGTTGAGCAGTGGTATCATTGATCGATTGAATTTCTCCAACATATCCAAGACGTTTGTCTTCTACTTCAAAGCCAATAACTTCGTGAAAGTAGAATTTATTACCCGTAAGTTTGGGTAACATTTTAAGAGGAAGATAAAGATCGTTACCTATAATGGCATCGGCTTCTTCTTCAGTATTTAGATCTTCAAAACGAATTCTAAGAAAATCGTTTTTGTGTAATGAACTGTTTTCAATAAAAAAAGGAACCAAGTGTTTGTTGCATTCAACAAACACTGATTCCAAGTTCTCGTATAACTCAGGTTCGTCCGTATCTAAATAAGCTAGAACTTCCCCTTTGAAACTAAATTTTTTGGCGATTTTACCCAAATAGAAACAATCTTCTTTACGCATCTTCGCCTTCTAAATTATGCTTCAGTTGTTTCGTTATTTTCTTCTGCAGTAGGAGCTTCTTCAGCTTCAACTTCAACTTCTTCTTCAGCAGCAGGAGTTGCAGCAGCAATAGCATCAGCTTCAGCTTGTGCAGCAGCAGCTAAACGTTTTGCATTTACCTCTTGTTCTGCTTTGAAAGCTTTTGCTTTATCAGCAGCTTGAGCTTTAGTCAAACCTTCTTTTTTAGCATCCACTTTTCCAGCTTTAGCTTCTAACCAAGCAGCTAATTTTGCATCAGCTTGTTCTTGAGTTAAAGCTCCTTTACGAATACCTCCATCAAGGTGGTGTTTCAATAAAGCACCTTTATAAGAAAGAATTGCTTTAGCAGTATCAGTAGGTTGAGCACCATTGTGCAACCATTTTACTGCACTATCAAGGTTCAATTCGATAGTTGCTGGGTTAGTGTTTGGATTGTAAGTACCAATTTTTTCTAGGTATTTACCATCTCTTTTTGAGCGTGCATCTGCAGCTACAACCCAGTAAAAAGGTTTTTGTTTTTTACCGTGTCTTTGTAATCTAATTTTTACTGACATAATCTTGTGATTAAATTTTGAGGTACTCGACCCCGATTAATTAAGGGTGCAAAGATACATCTTTTATCGAAACAAACTAAAAGTTTATTACTTTAATGATTAATAGTTCGTTAGACGTTTTTGTGTGTTTTATTTAAAAAGGGAACTTCCGTTTTTAGAGCAAAATCAATTATTTTTGTCTCTCAAAAGAATTAATATGAAATAGTGTTTGTTGTTTATTGGGGTGTTTTTATTTTAGTGTCTTGTCCCGTCCTGAAATAACGATACACAAAAAAACGAAATGTTAACTTTAAAAACGACTTCAACAAAGGCTCTAGTTTACACTCTAGGCGTAAGTTTTTTCAATAGAGTGATATTCGTTCAAAAATTGAAGGCAAAAAATCACTTTCTATACGGGTATTGATAGCGGGGATGGTAAAATAAGCATCACGGAATAAGATAGTGTGAATAATACCGTTAAAGGGAATTTTGCTTTCAATGCCAAAAACGAATCAGAAGATCCATTACCAGAGCCAAATGTGAATTTTAGGCAAGGAGCTTTTTATAAAGTGCCGATAACCTTTGCAACTAAATAATTTTAAAAGGTTTTTCTGATTTGGTCTTTTTAATGTTTATTAATAGGAGTATGAATTTCGGCAGTAATACCTAAGATTAAATTATTGACTATGTGAGTGTAGTCCTTATAGGGAATGTATTATAGGAGAAGATATTGGATTTTATGCTGTTAAAAAATTAGTTGAAGGTCTTGTGATGTTATTCAGGTTGATTCTGAAATTAATAAAGGAACAAAAGTTAGTTTTTCATTGATAAAATAGTGTTTTGTTAAAAAGTTAAATAACGCTATATCATAAATAAAATCATAAATAAGCTAATATATAGTAGATTACAAATAAATAAGACTACATTTGCTTATTATTATAAATAAGTACATATGAATATTTTTGTTGGAAGCCTTCCATTCAGTATTGAGGAAGCAGATTTAAGAGAGTCTTTCGAGGCTTACGGAGCGGTAGATTCAGTTAAAATCATTACTGATAAATTTACTGGAAGAAGTAAAGGATTCGGTTTTGTTGAAATGACAAATGATGACGAAGCTCAAAAAGCTATTGACGAATTGAACGGAGCTACTGTTCAAGGACGTGCAATCGTAGTAAACAAATCTGAGCCAAAACCAGAAGGCGAAAGAAGAAGTTTTAACAGTAACAGTCGTGGTGGAGATTCACGCGGTGGTTATGGTGGTGGAAACAGCCGTGGTGGAGACAACCGTGGTGGTGGAAACAGAGGAGGATATTAATATTTTTTTCTAAATATAAAAAAAGGTGTCAATGTAAATTGACACCTTTTTTGTTACACTCTATTTTGTTGTCATTTGTTTTTTGTAGAGACGCCCTGTAGAGACGCCCTGCAGTGCCTCTCTACTACAAAAACGTTGGTTTAATTTTATAAATTAGCAACCAACCAGTCTCCCACGTCACTGGTAGAGTATGATTTTGCGCCTTTGGCCACTAAATCTTCAGTAACAATTCCTTGTTCCAATGATTTGTTGACTACTGCTCTAATTGCAGCGGCTTCATCGACTAATCCAAAAGCATCTTCAAACATCATCGCTGCCGACAAAACAGTGGCCAACGGATTGGCAATATTCAATCCGGTTGCTTGTGGGTATGAGCCATGAATAGGTTCATATAATGAAGTGTGTTCTCCTACTGATGCAGACGGCATTAATCCCATAGAACCCGAAATTACAGAAGCTTCATCAGTCAAAATATCTCCAAATAAATTTTCTGTAATCAATACATCATAAGAGTTTGGCCATTGTACCAAACGCATAGCAACTGCATCAACAAATTCGTAAGATACCTCAACCTCTGGATAGTCTTTTTCCATCGCTTGCACTGTTTCTCTCCAAAGACGAGACGTTTCCAATACATTGGCTTTATCCACACAACATAATTTTTTGGTACGCGTCATTGCCAATTCGAATCCTTTTTTAGCCAAGCGTTGCACTTCGGCTCTGGTGTATACACAATTGTCAAAAGCAGTTTCTCCATCGTCTCTTCTTCCTTTTTCTCCAAAATAAATTCCACCGGTTAATTCTCTTAGGAAAACTAAATCAGTTCCTTCGATACGTTCTCTTTTCAATGGAGAATTATCAATCAAAGAAGGAAATGTAAAGGTTGGACGCACATTGGCAAACAAACCTAATTTTTTTCGCATTAACAACAATCCTTGTTCAGGGCGAACCGGTGCACTTGGATCGTTATCGTATTTTGGGTGTCCGATAGCTCCAAAAAGAACAGCATCGGCAGCCATACAAATCTCGTGTGTTTCGTCCGGATAAGGAACACCAACCGCGTCAATGGCACAAGCTCCTGTCAATGCTGGTTTCCAAGTGATTTCGTGGCTGAACTTTTTGGCAATGGCATCCGAAACTTTAACAGCTTCGTTAATTACTTCCGGTCCGATTCCGTCTCCGGCTAAAAGGGCAATATTGAGTTTCATTGTTGTTTATTTTTAATTATAGTTTTGATAGATTTTTTTCTAATTGGAATTTAAAAAATTGGGATTCCCTTTTTAAATAATCACCACATTCAGCATTTTTTGTGTGGCAATGATAGCGGCAACGGTTTGGTCAGAATCTAATCCTCTTGTTTTAAATTCTTTTCCGTTGTAGGTCCAAGTGATGATGGTTTCGCATAAGGCATCCGAGCTGCTTCCTGGAGGAATTCGCACAGCATAATCGACCAATTTTGGCAAAATCATTTTTTTGGATTTGTAAATTTTGGAAAGTGCATTCATAAAGGCATCAAATTGTCCGTCACCTTGCGCATTTTCTTCTATAATTTCTCCGTCAATTTTTAAACAAAGTGTGGTCGAGGGGCGTAATCCTTTGGCATGAACCAATACATATGATTCTACTACAATTTTTTCTTCATAAGACTGACTGTCCAACACGTCTGAAATAATGTATGGCAAATCTTCTTTGGTAACCGTTTCTTTTTTGTCTCCCAATTCGATGATTCGTTGGGTTACCAATTTCAAATCCTCAGGGTTTAGTTTTAGTCCTAATTCTTGAAGGTTTTTTTCAATATTGGCTTTGCCAGATGTTTTTCCTAAAGCATATTTTCGCTTTCTGCCAAAGCGCTCTGGAAGTAGATTATTGAAATATAAATTATTCTTATTGTCACCATCAGCATGAATACCGGCAGTTTGCGTGAAAACATTATCACCTACAATAGGTTTGTTGGCAGGGATTCTATAACCTGTAAACGTCTCAACTAGTTTGCTCACGGAGTACAAAGAAGATTCTTTGATGTTGATTTTTACCTCGGGCATAAAATCATTAATAACGGCAACGGTACTTTCGAGTGGTGCATTTCCAGCGCGTTCTCCCATTCCGTTTACGGTAACATGCAATCCGCTGATGCCTGCTTTTACGGCTTCCATTACATTGGCAACGCTCAAATCGTAGTCGTTATGGGCATGAAAATCAAAATGAATACTGGGATATTTTGCTGTTATTTTAGATACGAATTCAAAAGTATCCGATGGAATAAGAACGCCTAAAGTATCGGGTAATAATATTCTTTTAACGGGTTGAGTCACCAAAAAATCCAAATATTGAAAAACATATTCAGGAGAATTACGCATACCGTTACTCCAGTCTTCGAGATAGACATTGGTAGCTATTCCGTTTTCATTGGCCAAAGCGATAGATTGTGCTATTTCGGCAAAATGCTGTTCCGGTGTTTTTTTTAATTGATGGGTCAAATGATTTAAAGAGCCTTTAGTCAATAGATTTTGCACTTTGGCTCCCGCTTTTTTCATCCATTCGATAGAAATTCCGCCATCGACAAAAGCCAAGACTTCGATTCTATCGCTATATCCTTTTTCCTCAGCCCAAGACATAATGCCTTTTACACCTTGAAATTCACCTTCGCTTACACGAGCTGATGCAATTTCGATACGGTCAATATTTAATTCTTCCAGCAATAATTGCGCAATGGTTAATTTTTCTGCAGCAGAAAAAGATACTCCCGAGGTTTGTTCACCGTCGCGAAGTGTGGTATCCATTATTTCAATTTTTCTTTTTTCCATATCTTTCTAAGTCTTAAAGTCGAATGTCTTAAAGTCATAAGGCTTTATGACGATTAATTTTTGTACTTGATGGCTTTATTAATAATTCAATAATCTATCGATTATGTTTTTTTCTTTATGACTTTCGACATTTGACATTAAGACTTTTTTACTTCAATTTCAAATAGGCTTAACGTTATTCCTTCATAATGTTTGGGTAAACCATCGTAATCTGGGGTGATAATTCCAAGGAAATTAAAACCACATTTTTGATAATAGTCAATTAAAGACTGATTATCGCCCCAAGTATCCATTCTCAAAAAATCCAAACCTTTTTCTTTTGCAAATGGCAAGCCCCATTCTATTATTTTTTCTACAAAATGTTGTCCTCTGAATTTCGGATGCGTTACAATTCGATGAAAATAAACGGCTTTGTCACTGTTTTTTTCTTTCCAAATGCTTTTGTCCTCGAATGTTATGGCAAAAACACAGGCAATTTCATTATCAATTGTAATTTTCCATTGGCGATTTTCAGAGATTTCTTTTTCTACTAAAGCTCTGTCAAATCCTTGCCATTGTTTGTTGAACTTGGTTTTTTGATAGGCAATAGCCATATCATAAAATTCAAAAATTTCGTCGATATCGTGAATGGTACTGGGTTTGGAATTCATCATGTATATTATTTTTTATGCTCCAAAACCATTTCATAATGCTCCAAAACCGGGAACGGATTATAATAATGGTGCAACAATTTCTTCCATTCTAAATACGCTTCAGATTCTCTAAAGCCAACGGTATGATCTTCTAATTTCTCCCAATCAACGAACAGCTGGTACTTGTTTTCCTCTTCTAGACATTTTCTCAAACTATGACTTACATAACCCGGAATTGATTCTATAAATTGGCTTGCAACTGCGAAATATTTTTCAAAATCAAGGGCAGAACCTTCTTTTACCTGTAGAATAGCCACTTCTAAAATCATATCTATTTTTATTTATAAACCCGACAGATTTTAAAAAATGTGTCGGGTCTCTTAACTAATTCTATTTATTTTTTTAGTAAGGCAGTTTATCTGCAAATCCCGTGATCTCTTCTTTAATGTTTTGCAAGTAGTCAATATCATCAAAACCGTTAATCATATTGTCTTTTTTGTATCCGGAGATGTCAAAAGATTCTTTTTGACCCGTTACTTTAAGCGTAATGGTTTGTTCAGGCAAATTGATTTCCAATTCAGTTTTTGGATCTGCTTCAATAGCTTTGAAAATAGTTTCGGCAAATTCTGGACTCACCTGAACTGGTAAAACACCAATGTTCAAGCAATTTCCTTTGAAGATATCTGCGAAGAAACTTGAAACTACCGCACGGAATCCATAATCATAAACCGCCCAAGCAGCGTGCTCTCTAGAAGAACCCGAACCAAAGTTTTTTCCGCCTACTAAAATTTTTCCGCTGTATGTTTTGTCGTTTAAAACGAAATCTGCTTTTGGAGTATCATCTCCATTGTATCTCCAATCTCTAAAAAGATTATCTCCAAAAGCTTCACGTTTTGTAGCTTTCAAGAAACGAGCTGGAATGATTTGATCGGTATCCACGTTTTCTATTGGTAGTGGCACTGCACTACTCGTAAGGATATTA
>Ga0184629_10000047_pt1 | contig 44611 bp, 37 predicted proteins | sample PLM4_32_b1_FD_133158 | JGI IMG/M metagenome (GOLD analysis project Ga0184629, IMG submission 133158) | Groundwater sediment microbial communities from an aquifer in East River, Colorado, USA - PLM4_32_b1 | ecosystem: Environmental > Terrestrial > Soil > Riparian zone | place: USA: East River...
AGAGCCCGAGCGCGCGCGTGGCGGTGTCGAGGTCCATGGCGAACGAGCGGTGCAGGTGCGTCGCGATCCAGGCGTTCATCCCCACCTCGGCGCCCACATACAGGAAGATGGCGGCGACCACGCTGGCGACGTACGGATCGCGCAGCAGCGCGAAGCAGCGGCCCAGTGTCGCGGGGGCCTCCACGCGCGGCGCGGCGGCAACGCGGATCGCCGGGAGGAGCGCCAGATTGAGGGCGGCGCAGGCGGCGAAGATCGGGAAGACGGCGGTCCACCCCCACCCCAGTGCGGCGACGAAGGGTAGGAGGTACGGCGCCGCGTTCGAGCCGAGGCTCTTGATGAACTGGGCGAACGTCAGGTTGCGGGTGAACCTCCCCGGGTCCGACACGTCGCGCATGATCGGGTTGCCGGCGACCTGGAGCACGGTCATCCCGATCCCGATGAAGAAGATCGCGGCCAGCAGGTAGCCGTAGCGGGCGACGCTCAAGGTCGGGATCAGCTCCCCGGCCAGGACGAGGACGAGCCCCGCGCCGAGCATTCGCACCTTGCCGATGCGATCGACGAGCACCCCTGCCGGCACCGAGACCAACGCGAAGGCCGCGAAGCCGAAGAAGGGGAGCAGCCCCGCCATGACGCCGCTCAGCTGGAACTGCTCTCGCGCGTACCCAACCATGGCGCCGACGGAGTCGACAAACCCCATGATGAAGAACGCGAGAAACACCGGCAGCGTGCGACGCGTCATCAGCGGCTCCTGCCTATCGCGCTCACAATCCCTCGACCACGATCATGCTGGCTCTCGCGCAGGCCTGGCGGAGCGCCTTCGGGCCGGCGTATTCCTCGGACGCCCACCACTCCCGCGCCCGCTCGTAGGTCGGAAACTCCAGCACCACGAACCGCTTCGGGTCCCACTCCCCCTCCAGGCGCTCCGTGCGCCCGCCGCGCGCCAGGTAGCGCCCGCCGAATCGCGCAATCGTCCCCGGCGCTTCCTTGATGTACTCCTGGTAGCGCTGCGGGTCGGTCACCTCGATGTTCACGATCACATAGGCCGGCATCGTGGCTCCACCTTCCTCTCCAAGGACCTGATAGGCCCTGAGGTCACTTCTCCCCGAGCGCGGTCGCCAGCAGCTCGGACGCCACCTCATGGATGGGACGCCCCCCTTCGTCAACCCTCCAGTTTGCGCGCAGCATCGCATCGTTCCCGATTCGCCCGACCACCTCGCGCAAGGCGGCGATTGCTCCGGGCGCGCGCACCGCGGCGCGCGCCGAGACCAGCAGCAGCGCGTCGTACGGAGGGAAAACGTCGGCGTCATCGGTCAGCAGTTGCAGGTCGTAGGCGGCTACCTTCCCCTCTGTGGTGTAGGCGGTGATCACGTCCAGCTCCCCTTCGGCAACCGCGCGGTAGAGGAGCGAGGCGTCCATGGCGCGGACGTCACCGAATGCGATCCCGGAGCGGCCCAGGCTCGCATACTCGTCGCGGCCGAGGAACTCGAGGTCGGCGCCGAACCTCAGATGTGCGGCGCTGCGACGCAGGTCGGAGACGGTCGCGACCCGCAGCGCCGCCGCCCGGTCACGGAGCATCGCAAGGCCGTAGGCGTTCTCGAAGCCGAGCGCACCGATGACCTCGATCCCGTGCTGCTCCCGGAGCGCAGCCGTGATCTCCGCGAGCATGCCAGCGGCGCCCGGGGGCGCGGAGGCGTGCTTCAGTATCGTGGTCCAGATCGTGCCGGAGTAGTCCACGTAGGCGTCGATCTGGCCGGCGACGAGCGCATCGAAGGCGACGGTCGAGCCGAGATTCGGCACGCGTTCGGCGGTGACCTTCGTCCGGCGCTCGATCTGCAGCGCCAGGAGGTCGGTGAGAATGTACTGCTCGGTGAACGGCTTCCCTCCGATCCGGAAGGAGGCCTCCCCGCCCGCCCCAGCGTGCCCCCCCACGGCGCCGACCAGACCGACCGCGCCCACCGCGACGAACCCCGCCGTCATCCCCCAGGCGAGCCCCGGCCGTCGCCGCCGCACCCCGCTCTCCACCCCGCGCAGCAACAGGTCGAGCACGATCGCGAGCGCGGCGGAGGCGGCGCAGCCGACGACGATCGCCGCGGTGTTGCGCGTCTGCAGGCCGCTGAAGATGAAGTTGCCGAGGCTCAACGCGCCGACCGGCGTGGCGAGCGTCGCCATTCCGACCGTCCAGGCGGCGGCGGTGCGCACGCCCGCCAGCAGCACCGGCGCGGCGAGCGGCAGCTGGACGCGCCACAGCATCTGCCCTTCGGTCATCCCGACGCCACGCGCCGCCTCGACGACGGCCGCCGGCACCTCCGCGATCCCGACCACGGTATTACGCAGGATCGGCAGCATGCTGTACAGCGTCAGCGCGAGGAACGCCGGCAGGAACCCGATCCGTCCGAGGAGCGGGACCATCACCGCCAGTAGCGCCAGGCCCGGGATCGTCTGCACGACGCTCGCGAGGCCGACGACCGGCGACTGGAGGACGGGGAAGCGATGCGAGAGCAGGCCGAGCGCGAAGCTTGCGATCGCCCCCGCGAGGAGCGCCGCGACCGCGAGCCGCACATGGCCGCCCAGGTAGGCAGGCAGCAGGGCGAGCTGCGGCGCGAGCGAGTCGATCATTCGCGGTCCTTCCCCTCCGGGCGCGCGGTGCCGAGGATCTCCCGCACCCGCGCCGCCTGGCGCAGCGGCGTCGAGAGGAAGGCTCCGATCTCGTCCTCCCCCGGGTCGCGCAGCAGAGCCTGCGGCGTTCCCAGGCGCGCGACCTTCCCGTCCCGCATCACAGCGATCCGGTCGGCGAGAGTCAGCGCCTCGCTCATGTCGTGGGTGACGAAGATCGCCGTGACCCCGAGCGCGCGCTGCAGCGCCGCGAACTCCTGCTGCAGCCGCTCGCGCGTCGTCGGGTCGAGCGCGCCGAACGGCTCGTCGAGGAGCATCACTTTGGGGCGCGCGCAGAGCGCGCGCGCCACGCCGACCCGCTGCTGCTGCCCGCCCGAAAGCTCGGACGGCATCCGGCTCCGGTACTCCGCGGCGGGCAGCCCCACGAGATCCAGCAGCTCCGTGACGCGGGCGTCGAGCGCAGCGTGCTCCCAGCCGAGCAGCTCCCCGACGATGCCGATGTTGCGCCCGACGGTGAAGTGCGGGAACAGGCCGATCCCCTGGAAGACGTAACCGATGGAGCGGCGCAGCGCCGCCGCCGGGACCGTCGAGACATCGCGCCCGTCGATCCGGATCGTGCCCGACGTGGGTTCGAGCAGCCGGTTGATCATCTTGAGCGTCGTGGTCTTGCCGCAGCCGCTCGGGCCGAGCAGTACGAGCAGCTCCCCCGCGGGTACCTCGAGGTCCAGGTGATCGACGATGGTACGCGGCCCGACCCGGTGGGTGAGCCCCTCCAGCCGGATCATCGCCCCGAGGCGACGAGCGCCAGGCTCTCGCGCCGCTCCATCAGGATCCCGGATCCGATCCGCACGAGCCCGTAACCGATCCCCGCCGCGACCACCGTCCAGCCGGCGATGAGCGCGAGCGCCAGCGCCGGGCTGTGGGCGAGCAGGAGCGCGGCTCCCGCGAGCGCCGCGACCGGGGCCGCCGCGAGTGCGGTGCAGGCGATGCCGAGGAATCCGGCGGCGGGGTGGGGGTTTCCGGCGGTCCCCAGGCTGCCGAGGTTCGACTTGCGCGGTAGCAGCATCGACAGCAGCGCCGCCATGGGAGCGAACACCACGAATACCGAGACACCCGCCAGCACGAGCGTCGGCCAGAGGAGGAGCGAGCCGCTGCCGCCCAGGGCCATGCCGATGACGAGACAGAGCGCGGCGGGGCAGGCGGCGAGTATCCCCGCCCCCGCGAGCTTCCCCGCGATCAGCTCGCGATCGGAGACCGGCGCCAGGAACTGCAGCGTCAGGCCGGCGCCGTCGGTCGCGAAGAGATTGCAGAGCACCGGATGCAGGCCCATCATCGCGAACAGGGTGCCGAGCGAGGCGAGCAGCAGTCCCGGGCCGATCCCGATCCCGGACGGCGCGCCCCGCTTCATCTGAATGCTAACGAACAGCACCAGGAACAGGGTGACGATCGGCGTGAAGAACACCGCCATCTTTCCTCGCCCCGTGCGCATGAAGGTGCGGATCTGGGCGAGTGCGACCGCCGAGGCGGCGGGGCCGAGGGGCGGGAAGCGTGTGACGCGCACGGGACGCCCCGGGGATCGCTGCCTGATCCGGCTGGATTCGGGCGTCTCGACCAGGCGGCGGTGCAGGGCCCGCGAGGCGGCGTAGAGCAGGGCGGCTTCGGCGGCGAGCCCCGCGAGGGGCCAGGCGGCCGAGCCCCCGTCGCCGGGCATCGCGGAGTAGAGCGCGCGCGCGTGCAGCTCGGACGGCAGCGGCTGGAGCCACACGGGGAAGCGTGGCGCCCGCTCGCCGGGCAAGGTGGCCTCGTGACGCTGGCGATCTCGCTCCTGCTGCAGCTTCTGCTCCAGGTTTCCGCTCAACAGCGCCGGGAGGAGGCCGGCCGTCGTCATCAGGAGGACCGCGGCGAGTCCGAGTCGCTCCGCCAGCCGTCGATCCCGCATGACGAAGTGCAGGGTGAAGGAGGTCACGCTCGCCAGCAGGAGCAGGATGGCCAGGAACAGCAGCACCGCCAGGAGCGTGAGCAGGGCGGGGAGTCTGGCTCCTCCGGAGACGGCCCCCAGCGGCAGCAGGAGCATGCCCGGCAGCAGGACAAGGAAGATGGGGTCGGCCACTCCGGCGGCCACCTCGACGAGGTGCAAGGTGCTGCGCTCGACCGGCAGCAGGAGCAACCGATCGACGTTCATGGTCGCGCCCTGACTCGAGGCGATGAGCGGCCAGACGACCACCATGAGCGAGGCGATACCGAGTAGCAACCGCGACACCTCGACCGCGATCACCCCGCCCGACTGGCCGCTGCCGAGCGCCCACCCCCCCCACAGGCCGAGCGCGCCGAGCCCGAGAGTCGTCGGCGCGAGCATCAGGAACAGGAGGACCGGCATCAGGAGCGACAGGACCCGCCCGAGCCAGGCGGTCGCGTCGCGCCGTCGCACACGGGTGAACCCGTTGACCAGCACGCGCCATCGGATCCACGCGAAAGCGAGGAGGAACCCGATCATCCCGCCAGCCAGTCGAGCGTCGGCGCCGCCGACGCCTCGGCCCCGACCAGGCCGAGAAACAGCTCTTCGAGCGTCCCGCCCCGCGTGCCGGCACGCAGCTCGGCCAACGGTCCCTGCGCCACCATCCGCCCCCGGTGGATCACCCCGAGGTGGTCGGCCAGTCGCTCGACGATCTCCAGGATGTGCGAGGTCAGGAAGATCGTTCCGCCCCGGCGCACGAACTCGGCGAGCAGCCCCTTGATCTGGCGCGAGGCGATGGCGTCGATCCCCTCGAACGGCTCGTCGAGGAAGAGCAGCCGCGGGGCGGGGAGAAGTGCGGCGGCGAGAGCGAGCTTCTTGCGCATCCCGTGCGAGAAGTCGGAGGCGAGCGTCTCGGAGGCGTCGTGCAGGTCCATCACGGTGAGGAGCTGGTCGCTGCGCGACCGCAGTGTGGCGCGATCGAGGCCGTGCACCTGGCCGATGAAGGCGAGCGTCTCCGCCGCCGTCAACCGGTCGAACAGCGCCAGGTCCTCGGGCACCACCCCGACCTGGCGGCGCACGCCGAGCGGATCGACCTCGGGGTCGATCCCGAGGATCCGGATCGTCCCGGCCGAAGGACGGAGCAGCCCGGTCAGACACTTGATGGTGGTCGACTTGCCGGCCCCGTTCGGCCCGAGGAAGCCGTAGAGGCAGCCGCGGGGAACGGCGAGGTCGATCCCGTCAACGGCGGCCAGCTCCCCGAACGTGCGTCTCAGGCCGCGAGTCTCGAGGGCGAGTTCCATGGGGTGAGATTCTAGCGGGTATGAGGGGGGTTGTGCAGGGCGAGGCAACGGCTCCCTCGCAAGGGACCCGGCCTACTCTCGGGCGAAGGCGGCGTAGGCGCCGCGGATCGTCTCGAGATTGTCGACCATGGACAGTCCTCCTCCTGTGCCTGCGATTGAGTTCCCTTACCTTCCCCTCACGCGTCCGACAATAAAGTGGGTCACGTTGCGAAAGTGCCGCGGCCCGCGCCCTTGCACCCACATGGCAGCCTGCACCGCCTCCCTTGCCTGCTGTCGGCGGTCCGCAGGGAGCTGAGCGGTCGTCACCCCCGCCAGCACCTCCCAGGCCAGGTCGAAGTCGTGGAAGTCGAAGCCGAGCGGCTCCGACTCCACCCGGACCTCCAGGCCCGCCTCGCCGAGCTGCGCCGCGAAGCGGGCCGGGTCGGCCAGCGCCCCGGGGCCGACGCCCGGAGCCGGTGGCGGTGGAGCGAATCTGCCGGCAGTCTCCTGGAAAAGAACGATATCGCACTGCTCGGCCGCGGCCCAGACAGCCGCGACGAAGCGCCCTCCGGGGCGCAGGACGCGCCCGATCTCTCGCGCCGCGGCGGTGCGGTCGATGACGTACATGAGGCTCAGCGAGGCGAGCAGGACGTCCACCGATCCGTCGGGGACCGGAATCTGCTCGGCGCGCCCCTCGCGAAGCTCGATAGGTGTGCGACCCGACTCCGCGACCCGTCGCCGCGTCCGCTCCAGCATCGCCGGGCTGATGTCGACGGCCGTGACGCTTCCCGTGGGACCGACGAGATCGGCCGCCGCGATCGCAACCGCTCCCGTGCCGGTGCCGAGATCGAGCACGCGGTCGCCCGCCTTCAACTCGCCGCGCCTGATCACCCCCTCGACGACGGGAGCGAACCGCGGGTCGATCTCCCGCACGTACAGCTCGGAGATGCGATCCCATATCCCAACTTGCCAGTGAAGGGCCTGTTTCTCGGCGTCGGTACTCATCGTCGACTACCTCAACGAGACGGCCCCTTGGTTGCGGCGCCTCGCGGATCCCGCCAGAGGATCTTCCCGCCCGTGCGCAGGGCGAAGAAATCCGGGCAGCGCCCGTCGCCATCGCCGCTGAACCCCCCGTCGGCGTGGCAGATGATGGCGCCCGCGTCGTCGTACACATTGCTCCAGATGTCGCAGCAGCGTGGCGGGAGGTAGTAGACGACCTGCCCCTTGTACTCGTACCTGGCGACGAGCGCGGGAGGGTTCGCGACCGGCTCCTTCTCGAGGTCCTCGATCAGCGCCGTCAGCCACTTCGGCCGCGGCTCAGCTCCAGCCGCCCGCTCCGTCGCGCAGGCCGAGATCAGGCCGAGCGCGAGGAGCATGGAGAGGAGTACGAATGCGCCGGTGATCCCTTTCATCCAAGCCTCCTCCAATGTTGCGCGACCGTCCGGAGTCGGCGGATCAGGTAGCGGCGGCGCCAAGCGCACCCCCCACATCGTCCAGGATGTCCTGGGTTGCTTCGCAACCCACGCTGAAGCGAATGAACCCCTCGCTGATGGCGTCGCCGCCCCAGCGGGCGCGGCGTTCGGCAGTGGAGTGAACGCCGCCGAAGCTGGTGGCCTCGCGAACCAGCCCGAGCGCTTGCAGGAATGCCTCTGCCCGCCCCTTCGTCTCCAGATCGAAGCTGACGACCCCCCCGAAGGCCTTCATCTGTCGTCTCGCGATAAGGTGGCCCGGGTGCTCGGGCAGGCCGGGATAATGGACTCCTCCCCTGGGCACGCGGGTCCCGAGAAAGGCGGCGAGCTGTTGCGCCGACGAGCACTGGCGCTCCAGGCGCAGCGGCAGCGTTGCAAGCGACCGATGCGCCAGCCAGGCCTCCATTGGCCCCGGGATGGCCCCATGCTGCGTGCGCCACGTGCGAAGCGCTGTCGCGCGCTCCGGATCGGACGTCGCGGCGTGGCCCAGGACCACGTCGCCGTGCCCCGTGAGGGCCTTCGTGTCGGACGCGATCACGTAGTCCGCGCCGAGCGCCAGCGGCTGCTGCAGGTACGCCGTCGCGGTGGTGTTGTCGACGGCGACCTGCACGCCGTGCCTCCGTGAGGCCTGGACCAGCTCGCGAATGTCGCACACCTCGAGCTGCGGATTCGTCGGGGTCTCCAGCCACAGGAGCTTCGCGCCCTCGAGCAGCTCCGCCTGTGCATTGTCTCGTGTCGGCGCCAGCCGGACCTGCACGCCCAGCGCCGCCAGCCAGTTCAGGGCCAGCAGGCGCGTAGTGTAGTACGAGTCCGCCGGCAGCACGACGACGTCGCCCGGCCGCAAGCAGACGCCGAGCACCGCGGCGGCGGCAGCCATCCCCGAGGCGAAGCTGATCGCGTGGCCCCCCTCGAGCACTCCCAGGGCCTCCTCCCAGACCGACCAGGTCGGATTGTGAAAGCGTCCGTACGTCAGCGGGTGACGTGAGGGGTCACCCGGCGCCGTGAACGTCGACGCGAATTGCGGACCGTCGACGAACGCGCCGGCTTCCTTCGGCGCCCGGTAACCGGCGTGCAGGATCATCGTCTCGCGATCCAAAAGGGGGACCCCGTCAGCCGCGCTCGACCGACACCCGGAAGGCGGCCATCTCCTCGGCGTTGCGAACCAGCAGGATGTCGCCGACAAGCACCGGGTGGTTCCAGGTCTTGCCGTGGATCGCCGGGAAGCGCGCCAGCTCGGCGAACTTGTCCGGGGTGGCCGAGACGAGCGCCAGCTCGCCGCGCTCCGAGAGGATCAGCAGCAGGTCCTGGTCGGGCAACAGGAGGAGCTGGCCGTTGCCGTAGCGCCCCCCCTTCCACCTGCGCTCGCCGTCCTCGAGGTTGATGCACGCGAGGATGTTGCCGTCGAAGCCGAAGGCGTGCCGCTTGTGGACGACGAAGTCGTTGAAGTACGGCTTCAGCCCCCGCGACGTCCAGCGCTCCGTGGCGGTCCAGCCGCCGGCTGCATGCGCGACCGCGAGGCGACGCACGCCGACTCCCCCGGACATGTCGTTCGTGCAGAGTAGCACGTCGCCGTTCTCGGTCCGGGCCGGCTGGACGATCGCGGCGCCCGGCCAGTCGTGCTGCCAGAGCACCGCGCCGTCCGCAGGCGCGAAGCTGGTCGTGCCCGCTCCGCTCGACAGCAGCACCTGCGCGACTCCGTCGATCGTCGCAAGCTGCGGCGAGCTGTAGCCGCCGCCGCGGGGAGGGCCGAGCCAGCGCGGCTCACCGGTGGCGCTGTCGTAGGCGACGATCTTGCCGCCGGCGGCGACGAAGACGAGATCGCCGATCACCAGCGGCGAGCTCGAGAAACCCCATCCCGGGAGCTTCGCGCCGGTGTCGGCCGCCGCGTCGCGCGACCAGATGACGGTGCCGTCCGCGGCGTCGAGCGCGTTCACGATCCCGGTCCCGCCGAAGGAGTACACGCGACCGTCGCTCAAGCTCGGCGTCCCGCGCGGGCCGGCACCGGCGTTCGACTCCCAGAACCGGGCCGCGTCGCGATGCATCCAGGCCGGCTCGCCCGTGCTCACCCTGTAGCAGGAGACGACCTCGTCCTCACCGCGCTGCTCCTGCGTGTAGAGGCGGTCGCCGCGTACCGCGAAGGACGACCAGGCCGGTCCGATCGGCCGGCGCCAGAGCTCGACGGGCGGAGAGGCGGACCAGTCGGTCGCGATGCGCATGCCGCGAACGATGCCGTCCCGATCCGCTCCGCGGAAGCCGGGCCACTCGGGTCCGGTCTCGGCCGCCGGCGATACCGCCGAGCGGGGGGATGGCTCGTCGGCAGCCTCGGCCACCAGGCGCTCCTCGGGGCTCTTCGTCCACCGCCAGGCGAAGTCGTTGTCCATGTCGCCGGTGAAGCCACCGGTCCGGATGAGCGCCCAGGCTCCGCACGCGAGCAGGAGGGCCGCGACCATCGAGGTCCACCGGGCTCCATCGGAGAGGCGATGACTGACCGCCGCCCACGCAACCAAGGCGAGGCACAGCCCCGGGACTGCGAGGAGGTAGAACAACATCCCCATCGCGCCCCCCTTGATCGACTCGTGGAGGATGAGCGGGGTCGCGAACAACCCGGCGAGCATCACGCCGACGGCGCCCAGACGCTCGATCCAGGGCGCCCGGCTGAAGAACAGCCACCAGACGACGATGGCCAACCCGCACGCCAGCGCCCCCAGCACCGCGACTCCCGACCCGTCGGGCCAGATGACGGGGAGGGCGAACCGCAGGAGCCATTGCAGCGCCACGATGGCCACGCCCGGCCACAGCCGGAGCGGCTTTCGCAGCGTCGATCGGTTGGTCTGTGCGTTGGTCATCTCGAGCCTATACGTCCCTCGCGGGTGGTTGTTCCCGGGTTTCCAGGCGGCGGTCTACGTCCTCTGCCGCGATCACACCGGGTTGCCCGAGACGTGATTCGAGAAGAAGCTGATGAGATTCCCGGCCGGCTCCCGGACCCGGAAGACCTCGTGGTCGATCGCGGGCATCGCCTCGATCGGCGTGGGAGCGAGTCCCAGCGAGGTGAAGCGCTGATGAGTCGCGCGGAGATCCTCGACCATCAGGTCGAACTTCGCGTCGCCGGGAGTGACCTCCCCCTTCGCGAGGAGGATCAGATGAGTCCCCCCACGCAGCTCGAAGATCGCCACGTCCGGCCCCTCGTGCACGGGCCGCATCCCGATAGTGCGCATGAACCGGGCGGACTCCTCCATCCGGTTCGTCTCGAGGACGACGTGCCCCACCCAGATCGGTGGCCGCGGATCCGGGTGGCTCATGAGCGACCCGCATCCACGTCCCGGACGAACTTGATGACCACGTCGAAGTAGACCTTCTGGTCGTCGTACATCGCCATGTGGCTGCCGTTCAAGCGAGCCTCCGAGTCGCGCCTCGACGCGCCGGTTCAGACGTGCTGATCGACCAGGATAGGGTTGCCGTCAGGGTCGACAGCGATGAAGCTTGCGGGTCCCGTCGTGCTCTCATCCGCCTCGTTCATCAGGGTGATCCCCTGGGCCTTCAGCTTGCGCTGCAGCTCGCGAATGTCGGCGAAGGAGCCCAGCTTCTGCGCATTCTGGTCCCACCCCGGGTTGAAGGTGAGGATGTTCTTCTCGAACATCCCCTGGAACAGGCCGATGATGTGATTGCCGTTCTTCAGGATCTGCCAGTTCTGTGAGGGCTCGCCGGCAAAGGGTGTGAAGCCGAACTTCTCGTAGAACTTCCTCGATGCCTCGAGGTCCTTGACTGCCAGGCTGACGGAGAATGCGCCGAGTTCCATGCTCTTGCTCCTTGCAGGCTACGAGTTGGCCCGAAGATCTCTGTGATAGAGCCAGCTCCAGGAAAACAGGACCCCCACGACCAGCAGCGGGCCGGCGATCACGGGGATCCACGAGAGATGATCGCGTGCGAAGTAAGCGTACCACGCTGCGAGACCCGTGAAGACCAGGCCTCCCAGCCACTCCCAGCGCCAGGACAGGCCGACGACAACCAGGAGGATCAGGATCGGAGCGACATGGCTGGCGAAGGCGGGAAGCGCTTCGGCCAGCGTCGTTCCACCCCCGAAGGCATCCAGGGAGAACACGCTGAGGAAAAGACAGACCAGGATGCCCAGGATCCGCGGGCTCCAGCGCAGCAGCAGATTCGACGGCTTGGTCATTTTCCCCCTCGCAGCACGGCCTCACGAGTGAGAAGGTCAGGAGGTCTTGCCCCCCTGATACGGGGGTAGGTCGAGAATGTTGCAGCGGCGGCGGTTCACTTCCCCGGGGCCGGAACCAGTCCATGCCGTGCCATTACCTCCAGGAGCCTGGTCCTGTCGGGTGGACCTCCGACATTGACGACGGCTGCCACATCCCGAAAGTACTGAGCACCGATATCCGGCGTCAGCACGATGAGCGCAAGGGCGGGCTGATCATGTGGATTGCTGAACTGATGTACGGAGCCGCGCGGCGTGAGCATCCAATCCCCACGACGCAGGTCGCGGGAGGCGCCGTCTACGGAGTACCGGAGCACACCCTCCAGCACATAGACGCACTCTTCGCTGAACGTGTGGCTGTGAGGAGGCGGCACACTCGCGTTCGGCGGCACGCCCAATTCGAAGATGCCCATCCCGCCCGTAGCGGTACCGTCGATAAGATAGCGAATGCTCAACTGGCCGACCCTGATCGGCTCCTGGGGTGGGACCGCATCACCGACGCTCATCGCGAGCTCCTTCAGGCTGTTGTCGTGGGGTAATACCCAACCGTTGAACCGATTCTATCAGGTCGAGGAAGTCGCGCCGCGCAGTAGCTTACCTGCGCGCAGGTCCGTGGCCCGCAACACATCAGGCGGCGGAGCCGCCCGGCGCGAGGGCCTTCACCCACGCGTCACCCCGGCGGACGCCGGGGTCCACCTATTACCTCGCAGCCCACCTGGCGCCGGCGTCGGTCGAACGCGTGGCGGACCGCAGAGGTCCTCCCGTCAGCCGGGTCGCCGGTGGATTCCGGCATTCGCCGGAATGACAACCCAGGAAGCGATCTCCCGGCCCTTCCCATCGTCACCACGACCGCGCCCGTACGCCGTGCCACCTCTCGGGAGAATCTGCCAAATTAGTACTAGACATGCGGCTTTCCAAGGAGAGAGGTCTCGAGCTCGCCCCAGCCCAAGCCATGGTCGAGGGTCGACTGCCTCCCCGGGTGAATCGTGAACACGCCGTAGCAGAGCTTCCTGAGTATCGAATCGGGGCGGAGGTGCCAGCTCGCCCAGCTGAGCGGAGAATCGCCGTTCATGTCCCTCGCGTCGCGCTTCGCGCCCGCATCGAGCAGGAGCTGGATCGCTTCGTCGGTCCCGAAGGCGGCGGCACGATGGAGCGGAGTCTCCGCCTTCGTCCTGGTATCTCGCATGAAGGCGCTCGTCTCGACACCAGGCGTCGTCACGCAACCGGGCCCTCACTCGAAGTGCTTGGCCTTCACCCAGGCGCTGTCGATCGGGACGCGCCTGTCGCGCGCGATGAAGATGTTCAGGTTGTTCTCGTACGGCATGCAGTGAGCGCAGGTATGCACGCCGGCCGGCGTGACGTCGCCGTACGACTTGGAGTAGTCCTCGCGGCTTCCTCCGAGCCGGATGAAGGTCGCCACCGGCGTCGCGCCGACGCCCCAGAACCAGTACGAGTTGTGGTTGCAGATGACTCGCGGCAGGGGATAGCGGCGCGCGTAGAGCTCGAGCGCCCCCGCCTCGCCGTAGTTCGTGACGAAAGCGACCGTGGTCGGCCGCTCGGCCTCCGGGATGGCGATATACGCCTTCGACACGTCCCGCGCGAGCTCCTCCCACCCGTGCATGTCGGCGAAGAACTGCGGGAGGTCCGCGAGCTCGTGGTTCTCCGGCGTGCTTGGCGCCACACCAAGCGCCCGCGAGTAGCGCAGGTACGTGCTCACGGGCAGGACCGGAAGGGCGAGCGGCGCGAGAATGGCCCCCGATACGACGAGGAGCGCCGAGATCCCCCACACCGCGACAGCACGCCAGGGGCGCCCGAGCAGCTCGAGGGCGACCCCGCCGCAGGCGAAGAGCATCGGGTAGGCTGCCGCGATGTACTCCGACTTGGTGTGAGGGTTGGCGAGGAGTATTGCAAAGACTGTCAGGAACGTGACTCCGACGGGCCGCCACCGGCGGCCGTCCTCGTGAGTCAGGCACCATGCGAGGCCCGACAACGAGACCAGGTACGTGAATGGGTTCATCGCCAGGAGCTGATCGACGAGGAAGCGCCCCCGGGTGAGGGACGAGTACTTCTCCTGCGTGGCGTTCCGCATGAACTCGATGTGCGGCCAGCCGTGCAGCGCGTTCCAGATCACGAATGGAGAGAAGATCGCGAGGGCCAGCGCGGCCGCTGCATACGGTCCAGGGGTTTTGAGTTGGCGGCGCAGTTGCGCCGTGAGGAGGATCGCCGAGGCAACACCCGCGCCGAGCCAGAGCACGCTCGTCTTGTTGAGAAGCCCCAGGCCCAGGACCAGCCCGAGCCACAACCATGCCTTGAGCCCGCCGCGTTCGGCCGCTCCGAGCAGGGCGTGGACGGCCAGCAGCCAGAAGGTGATGTCGAGGCTGTTCATCGAGAAGTAGGTGTGGAACCCCAGCATCTGCGGGGCGGCGATGAACGCCAGCGACGCCAGCACGATGGCCGCCCGGCCGCCTCGCATCCGCCGGGCGAGCAAGCCGATCAGCGCGACGGACACCCCCGAGAGGATGGCCGGCACGAGGCGGATGGCGAATACCGAATCCCCGAAGATGCGGCGCGCCCCAGCCATGACGAAGATCGACAGCGGCGGCTGATCGACGTACCCGGCGGCGAGACGCTTGCTGCAGGCGATGTAGTAGAGCTCGTCTCGAAAATACCCGTAACCGCCGAAGGCGTTCACGACGAGGTGCACGACGAGCGCGAGAGCCGCCATCATGAAGATGGTCCCATCATGCCGCGGCCGCACCCTTTCCGCCGCCTCTATCGCCATCGACACGTCTCTTCCCGCGGCCTCACCCGAGCGCACCGCGCCCGCCAGGCGAGCATGCGATAGGATCCGCCGATTCCGACCATGACCCTCCCCGCCCTCGGTCGACCGCGGCGTGGGCCGTCAGGTGCGTCCGCTCCCCGCGCCCGCTGTTCCTCCGCCGAACGCGTCCGACTGCGGGTCCCAGAACTCTCCGACAAGCCCGATGCGCCCGAAGATCTGACGCATCTCGGCAGGCTGCGGCCGGCGGGAGTCGGGCTGGAGTCGCGTCGAGTACCATTGCCGGGCGAGCTCCCAGAGCTGTTCCGTCGTGACCAGAGGCCGAAGCGGATACCGCATGGTCGAGCACCACCTCCGGACGCGTTCTTCCGACCGGAAGAACAGCATCCTGCTTCAGGTGAAGACGATATCGTCCCACCATTGCGCCGCCGGTACGACGCAGTGGAACAGCCAGTCCGAGGTCTCCGGGCCCGACTCCGAGACCGCGAGCTCCAGGGGCTCCAGCGACTCCTCGCAGCGGGAATGCACGGTCGCCGGTCGGTGCAGCGCGGCCGGGATGCCGAGCGCGTCCCACGCGCAGTTGGCGTAGTAGGACAGGCCCGCCGAGGTCACGCGGTGCTGCGTCGGTATCCCGGAGAAGGGCGGGGCCATCCGGATCGACTCGGCGTCCGCTTCCAGCACCAGGACGCGCTGCGCCCGCAGTCTCCCGAGGGCCTCGCGAGTCTCGGGCACGGGGGCGCCTGCCCTCGCGGCGATCTCGTCCAGGGAGGGGCGCATGCCCACGGCGGCGAAGTGCTCGTAGATGGCCAGCTTCACGGTGAGATCAGGCTCCATCCATGCTCCTCCTGCGCGCCGCACCCGCCTTGAACTCCGCTGTGAACCGTCGCCGTACCCATCTACCACCCGTCTTCGCTTGCATTCTGGACATCCTATCCACCTCTCAAATAATGTCCACCAAGACGGGGGACGCCCACCCGACGGGGACGCTGATGCTGAGAGGATGAACTGCGCGCGCTCCGCCCGAGCCATCCTGGTTGACCGATCCGTGCCGACCGGACCGATAATGCCCCCAGACGCGAGCCGAGCTGTCTCCTGGCTCGCCAGGAGGGGCTCATGTCCAGCGCGCGGATCTCGTCACGCTACCTTCGCGAGAGTTGCCTGCGCCTCCTGGGAATGCTGCTGGTGCTCGCCCCGGGAGGCGGCGCGGGGGCAGCGGAGGCGGGGCCCTTCGCGTACGACGCCAGCCAGCCGCTCGATGCCGAGGTCGTGCTGCTCGACCGGTTCCCTGGAGCCGTCGTGTACGACGTCTCGTACGCGAGCCCGAAGGGTGGGCGGGTCACGGCTCTCCTGGTGACTCCGGAGGCGCCTGGCCGCTACGCCGGGATGCTCTTCGGCCACTGGGGCGGAGGGGATCGCGCCGAGTTCCTCCCCGAGGCGATTCTCCTGGCGCGTGCCGGGGCGGTCTCGCTCCTGCCGGCCTACCCGTGGACGCGGCCGGCCCCATGGCGGCAGGAGCTGCGCTATTCCAGCGATCCCGAGCATGACCGTGACCTCTACATCCAGACGGTCGTCGATCTGAGGCGCGGCCTCGACCTGCTCGTGTCGCGCCCCGACGTCGATCCCGCGCGGATCGGGTACGTCGGTCACAGCTACGGCGCGCAGTGGGGCGCGATTCTCTCGGCGGTGGATCGACGGCCGCAGGCGGTCGTCCTCGTGGGGGGGGTGCCGGACCTCGAGGCGATCTACGTCGAAAGCAACGACCCCGACGTCGCCGCGCTGCGCGCGAGCGACCCCGCGAGGGTGGAGAAGCTGCTCGCGGTGATGGGCCCGTTCGCGGCGGCCCGCCACGTTGGGCAGGCCGCGCCGGTCCCGCTCCTCTTCCAGTTCGCCCTCTACGAGCAGAACTTCCCGAGGTCCGCGATGGAGCGGTACTTCGCGGCGGCGTCGGCTCCCAAGGAGATCCGCTGGTATGCGACGGCCCATGACCTCAACGACCCGCAGGCGCTCGTGGATCGCGCGGCCTGGCTGCGACCGCGGCTCGGGCTCGGTGAGCTAGTGCTGCCGACGGATGCTCCACCCATGGAATCCCCCGCCGCTGGTGACGGCCGCGTCCGCTCGGCCGATGGCGTCGAGATCGCCCACTCGGCGCGCGGCGAGGGGGAGACTGCGCTGGTGTTCGTCCACGGGGGCCTGGCGGATCGCGCCTTCTGGGCCCCGCAGATGCAGCAGCTCGCCGACCGCTACCGGGTCGTGGCGCTCGACCTCGCGGGGCATGGGGCCTCGGGGCGTGAGCGCGCGGCCTGGACGATTCCGGCCTTCTCCCAGGACGTGCGCGCGGTGGTCGAGGCGCTCGATCTGCGACGCGCCGTGCTGGTCGGAAACTCCCTCGGCGGCCCGGTCGCTCTCGAGGCGGCCGCGTTGCTTCCCGGACGCGTGATCGGCGTCGTCGCCGTCGATACGCTGCACGACGCCACCATCACCTTCAGCCCGGGCGAGGCCAAAGCGCGCGCGGCGGCGTTCCGCCAGGACTTCCCCGCGGCCTGCCACGCCATGGTGGTGTCGCTGTTCCACGCGGAAACCCAGCCCGAGCTGCGCGATTGGGCCGAGCGGCGCATGTGCGGGATGCCGCGGCAGGTCGTCGCGGGGATGATGGAGGGGTTCGCCGGGTACGACGTCGGCGCCGCGTGCCGGAGAGCCGGCGTGCCGATCCGCGCGATCAACGGCGATCTCTGGCCAACGAACGTGGAGCGCGGCCGCACGGTCGCCCCTGGCTTCGCGGCGGCCGTCATGGCCGGGACCGGCCACTTCCCGATGCTGGAGCGGCCGGCGGAGTTCAATCGCCACCTGGTCGAGTTCGCCGAGGGGTTTGCCGCCGCGGCTCCACGGTAGCGGTCCGCGAGCAAGCGCCTATCGCCGCGCCGGCGACGCCTGCCGCATCCACGGCTACAGCTGAAAAGTCCAACGCAGCTTCGCCGCGAACTGGTCGGCCTAGGGGTGCAGCGAAAGGGACCCGTCGGCGGGCGGTTCCTGCCACGAGCGGGTCCAGACCACGAACAGGTCGGTCCCGGGGTGCAGCGTCCAGCGCACCCCAGAGCGAGCAACCGTCACGCGGCAGGCGCGGACGGCGGCGGGTGGCCTACCGCCAGTCTCCGGCGGCGACGAAGGCGCCCCAGTAGAACGGATCGGTCGTGACGCCGGCGCGGCGGCGATCGTTCAGGATGCGCAGGCTCGCCTGCCGCACCGCGTCCGCGGTCGTGCTCCCGGCGAGGCGGCTCTCGTAGAGGCGCCGGACCCACTCCCGAGCCGCGTGGTCCTCGACGGACCAGAGGCTCATGATGACCGTCCTGGCTCCAGCCACCTGGAAGGCCCGGCGGAGGCCGAGCACTCCTTCGCCGGTCTGCACCCTCCCGAGGCCGGTGCCGCAAGCGGAGAGCACCGCCCACTCCAACCCGCGCAGATCGAGCGACGCGATCTCCTCGGCGGTGAGGACTCCATCCTCCCGATCCGCGCCAGCGGAGGGGGCGCCACGCAGGTTGGCACCGGCGAGCGCCAGTCCGGTGAGCAGGAGCGGACTCTCGTCGGTCGTCGCCGCGGCCCCCGCGACCGCCCCGGCGCCGCGGCCCGCGCTCCCACCCGTTCCCGGTGCACACCGATCCTCGAGGAAGAAGCCGTGCGTCGCGAGATGCAGGACGCTTCGCCCAGGCGCATTGGCCTTGAACGTTGCTTCCGCCGCATGCCGCGAGGTCAGCTCGAGAACATCCGCCTGTCCGGGCGCGCGCGAGGCGCGCCTCCAGAGTGCCGCCACCTCTCCCGCCTCGGCGCCGGCGCTCGGGAGCGGCTCGAAGCGCAGCATCCGGAAAACCTCGCACGACGGCGTCTGCCCCCGGTACGTCGCCTGCGCTCCCGCCGGACCCGCGGGCGACGCGGGGCCGCCGGGTGCAGGCGACGTTCCCTCCGTGGCCGCGGTAGTGCCCGCCGGCGATATCTGGGCGGCGGCATCGAAATCGGGCCCCCCCACGACGAGCAGGCCCCCCGGGGCGACTCCCGCCGACCCCTCCGGAATCAGGTCCCGTTCGGCCGCGAGGTAGTGCACTGTCGGGCCGGTCTCGAGCACGTAGTGACCGCCGCCGGCGGGGAGCGCCGAGATCCCTACGAGGTGCAGACCCCCCTCCGGGACGACGAACGTCAGTCGCGCCCTGCCAAGCCGCGCGGCGACCGGATCCCAGACCGCTGCACGCAGGTCGTTCCCTGCCGCGCGGCGCGCGGCGGCATCCACCGGATCGGTAGGGGGGGAGGTGATCATCCCGCGCCAGCGCTGCACCCGCCGATCGATCTCCGCGACGGCCCCGAGGCGAACGATCCCGATCTCCGCCGAGCCCCCCCGTGCCACGAGCGCCAGGTAGGTCGTGGCATCGGGCTCGCCCGCCCCCGGCGCGGGAGGCTCCGCCGGGGCGCTGCCGTGGGGGCTGTCCGAGGGACCCGCGACCGGCAGGTACTGCACGTAGGAGACGAGGGCGCTCTCCGCGGGAAGCGAGCGCAGCACCTCCTCCAACCCGCCGACGAGACGATCCTCCTTGCGCCGGAACAGCCGGCTCGCCTCTGCGAGGCGCCGCTCCGCGGCCTCCTCGGCGTCGCGCGCCGCGCGCAGCCGCAGCGCGTACCCCTGCGGCTGATCGACGTCCGGCCCCACCACGACGAGCCTCGACAGCCGCGCGCGTGCACGGGCGAGCCCTGCCGCGGCGGCCGCGACCGCGGCGTCGTCCGACTCGGAGACGAGCCGGTGGCGGGAGGCGACCTCGTCGAGCACCAGGGCGCGCGAGCGGACGACCTCGTCCCAGGTGCGTCGCGCGGCGTTCCCCCCGAAGCCGGAGGCGATCACGGAGAGGGCGATGTCCAGACCCGACTCGCGGACGGCTCCGTACCGGAGGGCCTCGCGCTCCGCCAGCCCGCCCGCGGTTCGTTGGAAATGCTCCCGCAGCGCCGCCTGCGCCCGCAGCGCCGCGTCGAGCGCGCCGGTGTCGTCCCCGGTTGCCCGCAGCACTCTCGCGAGGTCGAGCCGCGACTCGGCGGTCAGGGGATGCCCATCGCCGAGCGCCTTCTCGCGGATCCACAGGGCGCGTTCGTACAGCTCGCGCGCCCTGGCGAGGTTCCCCTCGTCGCGGTGGACGTCGCCGAGGGCCGCGGCACAGCTCGCTATCGTCGGGTGGTCCGGCCCGAGGCTCTGGTCGCCGAGCGACAGCGCCCGCTCCAGGCGCGCGCGCGCGCCGGCAAGATCGCCACGATCCGCGAGAACGCCGGCGAGGCCCTTCAGCGTCGTGAGCACGTCGGGATGGCCGGGGCCGAGCGCGCGCTCCCTCACCTCCAGCGCACGCTCGAATGCGTCCTCCGCCTCGTCGAGACGGCCCTGATCGCGCAGCACGTACCCCAGGTTCGAGAGGTTCAACCCGACGAACTCGTGATCGGGTCCGAGTGCCTTCAGGTCGATCGCCAGCGAGCGGCGGAAGAGCGCCTCCGCGCCGGCGTAGTCGCCCAGCTCCCGCAGCACCTCCCCCAGGTCGAGCGCGGCGCTCCCCACGTTGGCATCCTCCGGCCCGAACGCCTTCTCGACGATCGTCAGCGCGCGCTCGAAGTAGGGGCGTGCGGTGATGTAATCCCCTTGGACCCTCAGCACGACAGCGAGGTCGACGAGGCTCACCGAGAGCTCGGGGTCCTCTGCGCCGAGGAGGCGCTCGCGAATGCCGAGCGCCCGCTCGTGACAGGAGCGCGCCGCGGGGTAGTCGCCCATCCCGTAGTACACGCGGCCCAGGTTCTGGTAGCTCCTCGCGACGTTGATGTGTTCCGGCCCGAGGGCGCGTTCACGGATCGCCAGCGCTCGCTCGAGCGGGGGGAGTGCGCGGTCGTACTCGGCGATCACCTCGAGGACCATCCCGAGGTTGGTGAGGCTCAGCGCCAGTGCCGGGTCGTCCGGGCCTGCCAGTCGTTCCCGCAGGGCGACCGCCCGCTCGGCGAGCGCAGGGGTCTCCACGGCGTCCACGTTCCGCCAGCGCCAGAGCGTGCCGAGCAGGAGGTCGAGCGCCCGGAGCGCCCGCGCCGACTCGGGACGGCCCGCCGCCTCCTCCGCCGTCAGCACCGCGCGGGCGCCGCGTGCTGCCTCGGCCCACTCCCTTGCGGTGTACGCTTGCTGCGCCTCCGCGAGCGCGGAGTCGGGTGTCCTGGAGGGATCGTGCGCTGTCGAGGCGGGCGGCGCCGCGCCCTGGGCAGCGGAGCCGTCCGCGTTCGCCCTCGTCGCTTCGGGCGAGGCCGTGGCTGTCGCGACGACGCTCGTGACACAGGCTGCCAGGAGGCAGCCCACAACCGTCCGTCTCGTGCCGCCCCGGCGATCCATTTGGCTCCGAGCCCGCCTTCCTGAACCGGAAACACGCGATTTCGCTGCCGCCGAGTATACCCGGGGAGGTGCATCCCCGGTCATCGCGCCCGACGCTGGATCGACGCCGTGCTGCGGGTGGAGTTCCGGAGCCTCCAGCGGGAGTGGGACGACCTGCGGCAGGAGACTCTGGGGCGGGTCTTCAAGAACCTGCGCCGCGGCCGTTTCGAGGGGCGGTCCGCGCTCCACGATCAGCCCCGCGCGAGCACCGACAGCCCCTCGAGCCACGCGCGCACGCGCGGCCAGAAGTCCAGGTGCTCGCCGGTGCGAGGGTTCACCAGTGAATGGTCCGCGCCCGGCAGCTGCACGACGGTGAAGGGCCGACCGGCGCGACGAAGTCGCTCGAGTGTCGCCAGCGTCTGGGCCATGGGCACGCTGCGATCGTGCTCCCCCTCGATCCAGATCGACGGCGTGGAGAGCCTCTCCAGCACGGGGACGGGGTCGTACCCGTGCGGTCCGTTGAAAAGGCGCATGCGCCGTTCGACCTCGGCATCCGCCAGCCCCTGGATCGACCCCGGATCGGCGCCAGCGAGCCGGCTGTATTCGATTTCCTCGCCCACGGTGACCGCGGGCCCGGACAGAATCACCAGAAACGCCATCTCGCGAGAGCGTGAGGCCGCGAGCGGGGCGATCCACCCGGCCTGACTGGCCCCGCCAAGCCCGATCCGGCGCGCGTCGATGTCCAGCCGCGTTCCGAGCGCGGCCACGCACGCCAGCGCGTCGTCCGCCAGCAGCCCGAACACCTCCACGCTGCGCTCCGTGCCAACGTTCACGTAGGTGCCGGTCGACTGACCGACTCCCCGCTTGTCGTAGGTCATCACCGCCAGGCCCAGCGAGAGAAACCGCTCGGCGAGCGGTCGGAGTTGATCGCGGGTCAGGGGCCCCGATCCGTGCGCCAGCACGATCGCCGGGAACGGCGCCCGGCCGGCGGCGGGGAACCGTAGCGTCGCCGCAAGCGTGGCGTCCCGCGACGCGACGGACAGCTCGACCGGGGGCAGCGGCTGGAGGTTCGCCGGCAGGGCACTCATCAGGATGACAATCGCGGCGTGGGTCATCTGTGACTCCAATCAGCGGAGTGAAGGGGCGGTTATCATACGTGCGAACCCCCCAGGTTGACATTTCGACCGTTATCGGGTGCATGATAGCCTGGAGTGCAGCTTGGACTGCCCATCCCCGACCGCCGGCCCTGCGATGTGATGGTTGCGCCTCCAGGAGGGCTTCAATGCTCGTGAAAATCCTCATCGGTGTTGCGGGTGTCTTGGTCCTTTTCGCAGTGGTGGTGGCCACACGGCCGTCCGCCTACCACGTCGAGCGCAAGCTCGAGGTCGCTGCTCCAGCCGATCTCGTGTTCGGTGTTCTCAACGATCTCCATCAGTTTGCGGGTGTCTTGGTCCTTTTCGGGTCGCCGTGGGAGAAGCTCGATCCCAACATGCAGAAGACCTTCGAAGGCCCCGCGGCGGGCGTCGGTCAGTCGTATGCGTGGAGTGGCAAGAATGGAGTCGGCACGGGCAAGATGACGATCGCAGAGAGCGTCCCTGGGCAGAAGGTGGGCATCAAGCTCGAGTTTGTGAAGCCGATGGCATCCACGGCAACCTGCGCGCTCACCCTCGCGGGGACGCCGACCGGCTCGTTCGTGACGTGGTCGATGGATGGGAATCACAATCTCATAGGCAAAGCCTTCGGCATCTTCATGGACATGGACAAGATGCTCGGCGGCGACATCGAGAAGGGGCTCGCCCTGCTGAAGACCGCCGCCGAGGGCAAGCAGGTAGCAATAGCGGCCGCTGCCGCGGCTCAGGCTGACGCCGACAAGGCTGCGGCCGAAGAGGCTGCGAAGACTGCCGCTGCCACACCCGTCAAGGGCAAGCAGGAGTAGTGGTCCACGAGGTAGGTGTAGTCCCCTTGGCTGCGAAGGTAGAGGCCGACCAGCGACATGGGTTCCGACACGCCGACAGCGTTGGCTCCATGCTCGATCTGGTGGCGCGAAGGCGCTCTGATGCCGCCTCGATGAGTCTCTGGAAGTCGGGAATGGGCGGAGCCCCCCTATCGGGAACATCGCCGAGAATCCGAAGCTTCGACCGCAGCGTGGCGCGATCGAGCCCGTGAACCTGACCGATGAAGGCGAGCGTCTCCGCAGTCAGCCGGTTCCCCGCGCCATTCGGCCCGAGGAAGCCGTAGAGGCAGCCGCGGGGCGCGGCGAGGTCGATCCCATCAACGGCGGCCAACTCCCCGAAAGTTCGTCTCAGGCCGCGAGTCTCGAGGGCGAGTTCCATACTGTTGGGTCGCTTGTGGTCCGCTGCGACCGTCACCCACACCCACCTCGCCCAGACATCGCTCTCGCGCTGCGGCGACGGGCGGGGCAGGTCGACCCGCTCTCCTCCGTCATTCCGGCGGAACACGACCTTGTCAGATTCTCCGTAGGTGAACTCAGCGAAATCGGCTGCGCGATGGGTCCCCGGCGTGCAGTTCCTCGATCCGCGCGCGTCTCCCCGCCCACTGCCGTCACCCCGGCGAAAGCCGGGGTCCACCGATTGCCCCGACGTCAACTTGGCCTCTGGCGCCGAGCTTTCCGGCCGAGGACCTCAGAGGCCGTCCATGCAGCCGGGGGCGCCGGTGGATTCCGGCTTGCGCCGGAATGACGGTGAAGGCGGCGATCGCCGTGCCCCTCCCATTCCTACCACGGCCCCCTCCGTTGTCCGGTTCACCTCTGGGGAGAATCTGACAAAGTAGTGGGAAGCCGGAATCCACCGACCGCCAGGATGCGTGGTCGACCTGGGAGTACCGCCAATGGATTCTGACCCTCCCGTCTTGCCGGCTGGGTGACAAGGTCGATCCCGAGGATCTGTCGGGGTCGATCCAGGGACTCGCGGCGTGCGAGGGCGTCACGCTTCACGCCGCGGTGGAGGTCCCGGCTCGCGACCGTCGCCGTCCAGAGCGTCTTGTCCGCTACGTGGCTCGGCCGCCGCTCGCCAGCGAGCGGCTGGCAGCGCTCGTCCCCAAGCCCCGGACGCACCTGGTCACCTATTACGGAGTGCTCGCCGCCATCCAAGACCCCGATGCTATCCGCGCGATCCTCGACTGCCTCGGGCTCTCTTCCCGCCCGCCTCCACCCCCCGGCCCGACCCTCTCCGACCTCTTCTAGATCCACCCGCAGGGAACCGCACCCTCTGTGCCGGTCAAGGTGTGCGCGCTTAAAGCCCCGCCGCTTTCAGGACTCCGTCCTCCACCTTGGACGCTACGCCCTCGCCGGTTCGGAGTCCCCTAGCCAGGTTGACAGATCGGGGCTTATTGAGCACATGCCTGCGCGGATGCAGCTTGGGACGCTTCGGCCAACCTCGCCGGTTGATCGATGCAAGTCAGTGACCGTATTGGATCTGGGTCCTGGAGTTGGCACTACATCGGGAATGACCCAGGCTGCAGGGGGTCCGGCGCATCGAACGCGGGAGGATCTTCGGCAACGCCGGCACCCGCGACCCGTGGGATGTCGAGGTGAGCGCCCCCACGAACGTCTTCAGTCGGTCGCTTCCAGTCTCGCGAGCCCTGCGGCGGCGAGGCGCTGGACGCGGAGATCGGGGCTGCCCCTGAGGGACTCGAGGAACGGGCGGGAGGGCTCGTCAGCAGATCGCGCGAGAGACTGCGCCGCCATCCAGCGAACGACCGGGGGCGCCGCGTCGGAGCGGGCGATTGCGGCGAGCTCCTCGTACGCTTCCACGGCAGCGAACCTCGCCAGCGCCTCGACCACCTCCGCATCGAGACCGTCGCGCTGACGCAGCGTGACGAAGGCGCGGATCGACTGCCTGTCGCCGAGACGCGACAGCGCGTCCATGGCGGCGAGACGCGGTCCGGGGGCGGGATCGTCGAGGAACGGCCGCAGGCGCTCGTACAGAGGCTCCGAGGGGCGGCCGTGGATTCCGGTCAGCCGGATGGCCGCCGCGCGCACGGCCTCCCGAGGATCGTCGAGCGCCGCCGCAGCCTCCGCGAGGGGAGCGCCGCGCGCGAGGGCGTCCCACGCCCGTCGCGAGGAGTCCCCGGCGGCGATGGCATCGAGGAGAACCGGCACGCCCATCGGCTCGCCACGCTCGAGAAACGCCGCCGCCGCCACGACGCGGACCTCCGGATCGGGATCGCCCGCCAGCACCGCCGCCAGGAGCGCGTCCGGTTCGCCGCCTCGCGCCGCCGCGCGCACCGCGATCCGCCTCACCCCCGTGTCCGGATCGTGGAGCAGGTCGCCCCAGGGACCGCCGGCGTGCACCGCGCCGCTGGAGTGCTCGAGGCCGATGGCGGCGGCCCGGCGCACTCCTGGATCGGGATCGGCTACCGCCGCGATCAGATCCTCGCGCACCCTAGCTCCGCCGAAGCGCGCCAGCGCCCGAACGGCCGAGCCGCGGACCAGCGGATCCGCCGACCCGAGGAGCGGGCGCAGCAGGGGGAGGTCGGCCGGCGTGCCAACCTCACCCAGCGCCTCGAGGATGGCCGGCGACGCCGATCCCGCCGCGAGCGCCGCGCGCAGCGCGAGCCGGGAAACGGCGGGATCCCTGGGGGACGTCGCGACCTCACCGGTGACGCCGGTGGCTGGAGAGGTGAACAGCTCCAACCATGCGCCGTCCCACTCGAGCGCGTACGCATCCGGCGTGCCGTTGGCGACGGTGACGGCGCGGACCGTGAGCGACCGCAGATCGTCCCAGTCGAGCGTGCCCGCACCGGACGTCGGCGCACCGCGGTAGAGCGGCGCGGCCACAATGCGGAACGTCGGCTCGTCGCGGTAGACCAGCGGGAGACTCTCCTCCTCGTTCGCCGAGGCGCCGACGGCCGGCAGGAGTGTGTTCCAGGTGGATGGCGTCGTCCCCGGCGCGGAGAACGACCCGTCGAGCGAGGCCTCGAAGCGGTAGCTGTCGTCAATGGGCGCGGCCGTCGTACGGTAGCGAATCAACAGCACGGCGTGGGAGAGATCAACGCCCGGAGGTGGATCGGACGGGAGGAAACCGGACAGCCGGAACTCGGCGTTTCCTGACGGTACGAGCGCGCCGGCCCCGTCCACCGCGAGCCCGCGCTGTGGATTCCCAGTGCCGCCGGTGATATCGGCAAACGCGCTGGCGGCCACGCGCGCGCTGCGGCGCAGCAGGCCGAGATTGACGCCCAGGCGATCCTGACCGGAGAGCGTGATCCCGCCGAATGCCTGCCACACCTTCTCCTCGTGGACCCCGTATCCCTCCGGCGTCGGGTGGACTCCATCGAGTCCGAGAAGATCATTGCAGATCAGCCCGCGCTCGCCGGCGACAGCCCCACCCTCGTCGTGGGCGTATTCGGGGTGGATCTCCGCGATCGTCGCGCGCCGTCCCTGGGCCCAGGCGATCTCGCGCAAGACCTGGTTCCAGATCGGCACCCAGGAGTTGTGCAGCGGGTCCTTTCCCGCCATATTGTCGTAGACCGTGTTGATGACGATGTCCGCGGACGGGATGCCGCGCGTGAGCCCCGACACGGCCTCCTGCACGTTCCGGCGCGCGGTGACGAGCGCCTCCGCCAGCTCCGCGTCGCCGCCATCCTCGGCGCGCAGGAAGTCGTTTCCGCCGATCGAGACGCTGACGAGCGGGGTCTGCCTGCCGATGGCGTGGAACACGTCGTTGCGAAGCAGCACATTGCCGGGGCCGCGCCCCGGGTTCAGGAGATCCGCGGTGACGCTCGCGGGGATCGCCTGCTTGTCCGTGACGACAGGCACCGCTGTCGCGCCCGCAAGCCGGGCCGTAACCTCCTCGATGTACCCTGCCTCTCCCAGCAGGGATCCGCACACGCTGAAGCCGAAGGCGATCGAATCCCCCAGCGCCATGTGGCGGAATCCGCCTCCAGTCGGCGTCTGGAGGTTCCGGAGCAGGTTCGCGGGGGCGGAGTAGCGCGGGCGCCCGTACGGAAGACCCGGGACCGGTGGCGGGTCGGCAGCGCGGAGTGGGAGCCCCGCCCGCACGTCCGAGGGGGCGACGACCGAGATGAGGTAGTCACCATCCGGTAGGGCGTCGAAGAGATAGGTGCCGTCCGGGGCGCTGCGCGCCGTCCGCGCAATCGACCCATCCTCCCCGAGGAGCCGCACGGTCAGGCCCACCACCCGGGCCTCGCCGGCGTCCGCCACGCCGTTCCGGTTCGTGTCCTCGAACAGGACGCCCCCGATACTGCCCGCCAGGACGGAGCCCGTGGCGAGCGCCGCCACGGATGCGATGCCGAGGATCCTCGCCAGGCTCATGGCCGAACGCACCCCCCTCCGACGCGCGGTCCAGCATCGGGACCGTTGCCGCGTCCTCGGATTCCGGGAATATACGGTGAGGGCCCGTTCGCGTCACTCCGGTAGGCGTCGGGGCGGCGGCGCGGCAAGGACGGGCCGTTCGCCCCGCGGCGTCGCAACTCACGGTTCATCAGACGACCTCGGGCGGCGCTCAGAGGATCTTCGCGGCCTCGAAGTGCATCCCGTCGGGGCGCGCGGCGAAGTGGCCGCCCCAGTAGAACCCATGCGCGTTTGCGATGGAGACGAGGTTGCGGACACTCCCCTTCTGTCCGACGAGTGCCGGCATCGCCCCGAGCGGATTGAACCGCGCGTTAATGTCGAACGCGGAGCCGAACGCGTGGTTCGACAGGTTGGTCCTGCTCCCCCGCACGAACCGCGCTACGAACGAGCCGTCCCAGTTGAGTACGAGCGGCGCCAGGCCCTCGTGGCTCCAGCGATCCCACAGGCTGACGAACTGGTCCGCGATCGCCGCGTGGACCCGGACCCGCCCGTCAGCCGGTGCGCCCTTGACTCCGGAGAGCGCCGGTATCGGCAGCCGCACGATGTTGCGGCTCTCCCAGTCGTCGGTGATCCGGATCGCCTCCGGATTGTCGGCGGTCGGTGCGGACTTGTACTCGAATCGTCCGAACAGGGCGGCGCGCTCCTGGTTGCCTTGGAGGGGAGGAAAGTCCGGCCTCGGCGGGAACGCCGGGCCGGTGACGGCGCCCGACGGATCGATGAAGCCGGGATCGAAGCCTCCCGCGAGCGCTTTCGCGAGGGTCAGCGGACCGACCACGCCGTCGTCCTTCAGCCTCTGCGACCGCTGGAAGGCCTTCGTGGCCTTGACCGTGTTCGGGCCGAAGCTGCCATCGGCCTCGTCCTTGAGGAGCTTCCGTCCTACGAGGTAATACTGCCAGCGCCGAACCTCCTCACCGCTGCTGCCCAACCTGAGGATCTGCATCTCCCGGTCCCTCCGAGGCCGTAATCTCCGCGGTGACGATCAGCGTAGCCGCTTGACCCACTCGACGAACCCCGGCGGCTGCCAGTCGATGCCGCGTCCGAACACGGCCTGGTATCGCCGTCCGACAGGCGTCTGTTGATCGTCCGGCGCCATGTCCCCCGACCAAACGCGCTCAGATGCTGAATGGCCGCTGACGGGCGAAGGCGGCCGTGGGTCCAAGCTGGAACAGATTGGGTGACTGGGATGGCGGCATGCTCGTCCTGATCCGCGCGTGGAATGCCGCGTAGTTGCCGGCGAAGGCGCCGCCGTTCCACACGCTCAGCAGCTGCTCGGTGAACGCCCCGTTGCGATCCCCGTCCATCGACGTCTGATTGTCCTGACACCCCGAGATGAGGATGACCGCCGCCTTGCACCTCGCGGCCAGGCTCGTGAGGCGCGTGCTGACGGCCACCTGCGCGAGTGCAGCGTCCGGGTCCAGCGACGCGGCCGACTTGGAGGCCTTCATGACGTCTCGCTGCAGCTGATCGTAGAAGGGCTTGTGCTCCAGGTACACCTGCCGGGCGATGTTCGGCGGCATCATCCGCGGGCGTGGCCCCGACGCGACGACTGGGGACGGCCTGGCGCGCGTCACCGTCCCGCTGTGGCAGCTGTCGGACAGGACGAGCACCCGCACCCCCCTGGCAAACCGGCTCAGCTCGAGGTACAGCTCGTCGTCGATGAGCTCGCCGTCGTAGAGGCACCATGTCTCGTCGAGCTTGTCGTCCTCCTCGCCGCTGACGTCCTCGACCTGACCGCCGTGGCCCGAGTAGCTCAGGAAGAAGAGGTCGCCGGAGGTGAGCTGCTTGGCCGCCGCGCGGATTCCGGCGAGCGCCCTAGCGCGCGTCGCGTCCTTCGTCAGCATGACAGTCGGCGTCATCTCCTGCGATCTCGCGATGGCGGCCATGTCTCGAGCGTCGAACTCGCAGGCAGCGAGCGAACCGTCCCACCCGGAGTACGCAGCGGGGTCCACCGCGTTCAGGCCGAGGTGGAGCGACATCGCTGTCGACTTCCTGCGCTTCTGCGCCGGCTTGCGGACCGGCTTGCGCGCCGGCTTACGCACCGGCTTCCGCGTGCGGGAGCTCCGTGCAGGAGTGCGTTTCGTGGCCATGGGATCACCTCCGACCAGCCTCGCGTTCGCGTCGGCTCGTCCGACTGTCAACCTTCGATGGGAGACTGCGCTCGCGGCCGTCACCTGGGCTTGCGAGCGCTCGTCCTCTTCGTCCTCCGCCCGGCGCGTTCCGCCCACGAGGGCGATCTCCGCGTCCATCCGATTCGCCGCGCCGATCAGGTCACCGCTATCCGGTCGACAGCTCGGAACCACCTTAGGGAATCGCATGCCCGGAGGGCCCGCGCCATTGTCCTGCAGTTCCGGCACTGACGCCAGCGGCCCTAAACGACGGCAGGGCGGGCAACTTCAGGCGGCCCAGTGAGCGTCCGCGCGCTCGTCGTCGCGGGCGCCTTCCGGGTTCGCGGGAGTGGCGTTCGCCCTAGTTGACCCAAGGAGCATGACCGGGGGCATAATAGCCGGGAACGCATCCCAAACCCCATCGCCTCGACGCGCGTCGGGATCGTTTACGGATGCGCCACGCTGATCCCTCGATCCACCGCACACATGTCGGAGGCGGGAGCCATGCCGACCTGCCACCAGATCGACTAGCCGGCACATGACGCGAGCGGGACGGCAGCTCGCTCTTGCGGCCGGAACCATGACCTCGCTGGTCGCCGCGTTCGGGCTGTACTTCTACGTCAATGCTGTCGGGACCGAGCGGTACCTGGCACGCAGGAACCTGCGAGTCCTCGGGACGCTCTGCCGCCAGCTCGAGTCGATGGTAGACGGCTTCCCCGGTCTGCTGCGAAACCTCGACTACTCCGTCAAGGAAGCGCACAAGGCCGGAATCCTCCCTGCGGACTTCGTCGAAGAGCAGAACCGCCAGACGCCCTACCTGGACTTGAAGAGGGTCCAGCGCAAGGAGAAGGACGTCACCGGCTGTCCTGCGAAGGGGTCGGCGGAAGCCTCCGGCATCCCCGGGCCCTGGCAGTACGGCACCGGCCTCTCTCGCTGCCGGCCTGCCGACGAGGTTAGCGCCTGGGGCGAGCTTCGAGTCGAGGTCCGGGTGACCGATGTCTTGAGGCCCTTTCTGGTCCCGGGGATCTTCGACGAGGTCCTCGTTCTGGACGCGGAAGGAGATGCGCTGGGTTCCGAAGGCGTCGCCAGCATCCGAGTGGAGCACCTGCCGAAGCCCGCCAAATCCGACACCGAGGCAGCGGGTCGCCCGGCCGCCGAGCGCGCGAGCCGGGTCTTCGAGACCGACATCGGCGGCTCGGCCTACACGGTATTCTGCCAGCCGCTTCGCCTCGGCACGAGCCACCTGTGGCCCCCGCAAGGGAGCGAGGCCGGGACGGTCGCCGGGCAGCCCGCGGAGATCTGCGGCCTCATCTCGACAGAGGCGTTCCGCCGAGACAGCCTTGCGCTCAACCCGATGGTGCTGACAGCCCTGGTCGTCATCCTGCTGATACTGATTGTCTCATGGCCCTTCCTACGAATCTGGCAGATGGGTCCGACGGAGAGCGTCAGCACATTGAACCTCGCATGCATCCTGCTGGCGCTGGCCGCGGGCACCATGGTGACGACGCTCGTCGTGGTGGATTGGGCGGCCTATTCCTGGCTCAAAGACGGGCTCGACCGCAGGCTCGAGTCGCTGTCCCGGGAGATCAAGACCAGCCTCGCCGGGGAGATTGACGCCGCGCTGGCGCAACTGTGCGAGATCAACAAGAACAGGAGAGCCATCGAGGGGGAGGTCGGCTGGGCGGGACCGCAGCCGTGCAAGGCGACCGCAGCCAGAGATAAGAAGACCAGGCCACTGATCCGCAACGCGCTATGCCTGCTCGAGTTTCCGCGCCACCATGAGTTTTTCGACCTCGTCGGCTGGGTCGACGCTCACGGAATGCAGCAGGAGAAGTGGAGCGCGGGGCCGGCTCCCACGACCAACCCGATCTACGTAGGCGACCGGGAGTACTTCAGTCGCGTGGTGGAGGAGCGTCTCTGGAGCTGGCCTCCAGAAGGGTCCGTCCAGGAGAATCCAAGCCTACCCTCATCGGCCGGGCTCCGGTTCACCCTCGAGCCGATTCGCAGCCGGAACACGGGTCAGGCACTTGCGATTGTCGCGATGCCGGCGGGCCAATGCGCGGAGCAGAGCCCCCTTGGGGCGGCCGCCGCGGGGCAAGCCCCGGCCGTCGTCACGTTGGCGGTTCCCCTTGTTTCTCTGTCGGATCCCGTCCTCCCGGCCGGAATCGACTTCGCCGTCCTGGACGAAGGCGGCCAGGTCCTCTTTCACTCCCGTTCCGAGCGGGTCCTGGAGGAGAACTTCCTCGAGGAGGTCTCCGACGGTGGGCCGCTGGCGTCGGCGGTCTTCTCACGCACCCAGCGGGCACTGACTGCGCACTACTGGGGGAGGGACCACCGGCTGTTCGTCACGCCGATCCCCGGCCTCCCCTGGACGCTTGTCGTATTTCAGGACAAGGAGCCACTGCGGTTCGTGAACGTGCAGGCGGTGGTCGTTTCTGCGTCGCTGCTGGTGATCCTCCTCGCCTTGCTGGGAGTCCTGGTGCTGGCGGCGGTGCTCGCCTCCCCCGGCATGCGTCTGCCGCGGCCGTGGCCCAATCCAATCTACGCGGAAGGGTACCTGCGCCTCCAGTTTGTCCTGGCAGTCCTCGGGATCACCTTCCTCTACGGAGAGGTCGCCTACACGCCGAGGCTGCTACTGGCCTCCTGCTACCTGACGCCGTTGACCGCCCTGGGTTTTTGGCTGTTCATCCTGCGCGAAGCGCAGGGTAGCGGCCCGAGACCGTGGCTCCTCGGGATCGTGTGCACCGTCCTGTGGAGCGGTCTGGTATACGCGAGCGCGGCCGAGGGAGCGTGGGGCGTTTTCCTCGCGCAGGCGGTCGCCTTCGCCGCATGCCTATGGCTGACCTTCGCCACGATTGGACCGACGAGCTCGAGCGTCCGGAGGTTCTTGAGGCGCGACACGAACTACCTGCGCTGCGCCGCCATGATGCTCGTTCTACTCGCAGTTCTCCCCGCGCACGGTCTTTTCACGATAGCGTGGCGCGAGCAGATGGAGCTCCTCGTCAAGCACGACCAGCTCGGCTTGGCCCGGGAGATGGACGCGAGGCGCGCGCGGCTGCGCGCGAGGTTCGGCGATCGCAGCGAGGTTATCGACAGGCGCCTCTGCTTGACGGGTAAAGGGTTCAGAGACGTCTACGCGACGTCGGCCCTGGGAGGCGACACGGTTGTCACCTCGTCGCCCGCACCCGCGGACGGCGCGCCGAGCCTGACGGCTGTCCCCGGATCACGCACCGCGTTCCTGGAGAGCTCGTGCGCGACGGACGACGAGATGAACCGGCTTGCTACCTGTTCCGGGCCCGGGACGACCGAGGGGGCGCTGGACCTCGTGGACCTGTGGCTGCCGCACATGAGCGGCTTCACGCTGGAGTTGCGGGCGCTTCACCGGTCCGGTTCCAGCGATGGGACGTGGGTCTGGGCCCGCCGGGCGTCGGGCGCCGCCGGAGGGGACTCCGAGACCATCTGTTTCTCGAGGGATCGTCGCGGCGATTCTCCGCGAACGGTCATCGCTTCGCCGATTCCAGTGTTCCGGACTCTGGACGGCGTGCCGGGGTGGATCGCTGTACTGACGATGGCCCTTCTCCCGGTCCTACCGCTCCGCTGGGTGGCAAGACAGTTCCTGCTGACGGGATACCATCCCCCCGTCCCCGTCACCATTCGTGATCTGGCGGCACATCCCATCAAAGAGAACCTGTTCATCTTCTGCTGTCCTCTCGCGGGGAGCGGCGCGCTATTCCAAATGAAGGGCATCCACGTCCTCGATCCGAGGGCAGCAGGCGGCTCGCCCCCCCCTGTCCCCGAGGCAGCGACTGTCGTCTGCTTCGACGATGTGGCGGCGACGATCGCGGAGCCCGGTTCCAGGAAGAAGCTCCTCGAGACGCTCGAGAAACTGGTTGCCGAAGCGCTGCGACCGATCGTCATCCTGGCCTCCGTGGACCTCGACTCGATTCCCCCCGGACCCATCGCTGGGGCCGTCGTGGATCCTCTGCTCGCGGAGGAGCGACTACGCTGGCAGCGCGTGCTGGGGAGGTTCTCGAGACTGGTTGTCGATGATCGTCCTGACGCACGCGAGTTCGAGTCGAGGATCGATGTCCTGCGCGACGAGGCGCTCGCGCGGGCCGCCAATCCCGATGAGCGGGGACGGGCGATCGAGGCGGGTCGCATCGAAGCGCTCTACGCGCGCCTGAAGGAGGAGTGCGCCCGCAAGGAGGCACTCCTGGGCGTCGGCGGCGAGGTGGCTCGCATGCCGGGCCTCGACAGATTGCGATCGCCGGAGCTCATCCGCCGGATCCGGGACCTCGCCGACGGATACTACCGGGTCGTCTGGGGGTCGCTGTCGGATGTCGAGAGGGTGCTGGTCTACCGGCTTGCCCGCGGGGACGCACTGAACCCGAACGCCGGACGGGCGCTGGAGCGGCTCCTGCTCCAGGGTCTGATCCGCAACGGACCACCGTTCCACCTGATGAACGAGAGCTTCCGGCAGTTCGTGCTGGGCGAGGCCGTTCCCGAGAAGGTGGCGGCATGGTCCGCGTCGGCGGCGCCGAGCCTGTGGGCGGCCTATCGCGTTCCCTTGATGATGGTAATCCTGGGGCTGGGAGCGTTCCTCCTCTATACGCAGCGAGAGGTGTCCGTCTCCACGCTCGCGGCGCTAAGCGGCATCCTGGCAGTGGTGCCCACGATCACGAAGGTGGTGGAACTGCTCAGGCCTGCGGGCACCGGAGGGCCGCGGACTCCCTGATGTGCCCATCCCCGCCGTTGCCCGCCGGCGCGCGATCCGCGTATCCTCTCCTGGAAAGGAGGCGACCATCCCCAAGTTCGTCATCGAGAGGGATATCCCCGGAGCGGGAACGCTGTCGTCCCGGGAGCTGCAGGCGATCTCCCAGAAGTCGTGCGGGGTCCTGCGCGAGCTCGGCCCGCAGATTCAGTGGGTGCAGAGCTACGTCACCGACGACAAGATCTACTGTGGCTAGGTGGCGCCGAGCGAGGAGATCGTGCGCCAGCACGCGCGGCAGGGCGGGTTTCCCGCGAACCGCGTCTCGCGCGTTCGGGTCGTCATCGATCCCACCACGGCGGAGTGAGGTCGGGCGGCCATGGCGGTTACGCTGACCGGGATTGACGAGCTGCGACAACGCGCATGAAGCTCACGATCCATCCCCTCACGCCTCGGCGCTGGCCGGAGCTCGAGGAGCTGTTCGGCAGGCACGGCGCTTCCAACGGGTGCTGGTGCATGTACTGGCGGATCGGCAGCGCCTACCACCAGCGGCCGCGCGAGAAGAATAGGGCGGCGTTCCGGAGAGTCGTGAAGCGCGGCCCACCCCCGGGCCTGCTCGCATTCGACGGCGACCTCGCGGTGGGCTGGTGCCAGCTCACGCCGAGAGGCGACCTGCCCTGGCTCGATCGCTCCCGCCGGCTCGGGCGCGTGGACGACCTGCCGGTCTGGTCGCTGTCGTGCTTCTACGTGCGCAAGGGGTACCGCAGGAAAGGCGTGACGTCGGCGTTGATCGCCGCGGCCGTGCAGGCCGCCAGGCGCGCGAAGGCGCCCGCGCTCGAGGCGTATCCGATCGATACGCACCAGCCAAAGAGCACGTCGAACCTCTTCCCGGGCACGGCCACGACGTTCGCGCGCGCCGGATTCAGGACGATCGCCCGCCGCGCGCCGGATCGCCCAATCATGCGGCACGATCTGGGAGCACTCGGCTCCGGAGGGGACCGCTCATGAACGTCCCCGGCGTTCGAAGGGGGATCTGTGTCGCGGGATTGGCCCGTGCCACTCCTGATCAGGAGCCAGAGCGATGAGGCTCAGAGCAGCGTCCATCGACGAGTACCTCGCGGCCCAGCCCGCCGAGCAGCGAGCGGCGCTCAAGAAGCTCCGCGCGGCCATCCGCGCCGCGGCGCCAAGGGCGGAGGAGTGCATCAGCTACAGCCTTCCCGCCTTCCGGCTCGACGGGAAGCTGCTCGTCGCGTTCGGTGCGGCGACGAACCACTGCGCGTTCTACCCGATGAGCGCTCAAACGCTGAAGCACTTCAAGCAAGAGCTGAAAGGGTATCGGACCAGCGCGGGGACGGTCCGATTCCAGCCGGAGACGCCGCTGCCTGCGACGCTCGTGCGGAAGCTCGTGAAAGCGCGGATCACGGAGAACGCCGCGCGCTAGCGGGGCGAGGGCGGCGTGCTCAAGCGAGCACCGTGGGCGCCGGTGGATCTTGGCGCGTGCCCCACCCCACTGCGCGGGCGCCGGTGGATCCTGGCGTTCCCCGCGCCGGTCCGGTCTGCGATTGGCGTTCCGTCGCTTGTAGCACCTTCCGTCCGTGCCTGATCCTCGTGGTCGCGGCCATTGCCGTCGTGCCGGCCTGGAGCGCGGAGAGCAACCAATCGGGCGCCTGGTTCGGCTACCCACTGTCGGCCGCCGGCGACATCGATGGCGATGGGTTCGACGACGTCACGGTCGGCGCGATGTTCTACGACGACGGCGAAGGTGACGAGGCGAGCGCTACAATCGCGGCACCATGGCACCCCCAAGCCGGTCCGCCGCCCCGTCTCTCTTGCTCGAGCCGGTCGGAGCACGACCCACCGCCCCCCAGGGCCGAGCGGTGCGCCGCCCGGTCGCCTCGCTGCTCCTCCCGCTCGCCACGCTGCTCGCTGTCGCGGCACCCGCGGGGCGCCGGGTTGAGGCCGCCCCCTCGTCCGGCTCGCCCTGGGCCTCGCTCGAGCCGGGGCTGGAGCTCGGGGAGTTCCCCGCCTCCCAGCGGTCGCCGGCCGGCGACTCGATCGTGCGTGTCCTGCGCATCGACCCGGAGCGATTCGAGCTCCGGCTGCTGAACGCCTCGGCGCCGGGGGAGGGGGAGCTCAGGACCGCGCGCGGCTGGAGCGAGCGGCACGGGCTGGTGGCGGCGATCAACGCGAGCATGTACCAGACCGACTACCGCCGCAGCGTCTCGCTGATGCAGACGCGCGAGCACGTCAACAACGGCCACCTGTCGAAGGACAAGGCGGTCCTCGCGTTCGATCGCCGCGACGGCGGGGTCCCGCAGGTCCAGATCATCGATCGGGAATGTCAGGACTTTGCGGCGGTGTCGCGGCACTATGGCACCTTGGTGCAGAGCATCCGGATGCTCTCCTGCGACGGGAAGAACGTCTGGAAGCAGCAGCCGCGGCGCTGGAGTACCGCGGCGATCGGCGTCGATCGGCGCGGCGGCGTGCTGTTCATCCACGTGCGTTCTCCGTATTCCACCCACGACCTGATCGAGGTCTTGCGCGGGTTGCCGCTCGATCTGCGCAGCGCGATGTACGTCGAGGGGGGCCCCGAGGCGCAGCTCTACGTTGCCGCCGGCGGGCGCGAGCATGAGTTCGTCGGTAGTTTCGAGACCGGGTTCCACGAGAGCGATGATCGGAAGGTGGCGCTCCCGGTCCCCAATGTCGTCGGCGTGGCGCGCAAGCGGCGCTGATCGGGAGCGAGGCGATGGCAGACGGTAGGCGGGGGGTGGATCTGATCGGGGTGCCGCTGGACCTCGGGGCGGGGCGACGCGGCGTGGACATGGGGCCGTCGGCGTTCCGATTGACCTCCCTGGCCGCACGGATCACCGCGCTGGGGTACGAGGTGACCGACCTCGGGGACGTCGCGGTGCCGATCCAGGAGGTCTGCCGCCCGGGGACGGAGAACCGGCGCTTCGTGACCGAGATCGCCGCGGTCTGCCGGGAGCTTGCCGAGCGCACCGCCACCTCCTGCGAGGCCGCGCGGACGCCCGTGTCGCTCGGGGGAGATCACTCGCTCGCGGCCGGGTCGGTGGCGGGGGTGGCGCGCACGCTGCGCCGGCGTGGCGCGGAGCTGGGGCTCATCTGGGTCGATGCGCATGCCGACATGAACACGCCGGAGACCACGCATTCCGGAAACGTGCACGGCATGCCGCTCGCCGCCTGCCTCGGGCACGGACCACAGGAGCTGGTGGAGGTGGCCGGCGGGGCGAGCGTGCGCCCCGAGAACGTGGTGCTGATCGGGATCCGCAACCTCGATGACCTCGAGCGCACGCTGGTGAGAAAGAGCGGCGTCCGCGCCTACACGATGTCGGATCTCGACCGGCGGGGGATCGGCCCGATCATGGAGGAGACGTTGCACGCGCTGGCGGGCCGGACGGGCGGCATCCAACTGAGCCTCGACCTGGACGGCCTCGACCCCGAGGTCGCCCCCGGAGTGGGCACGCCCGTCATCGGCGGCCTTTCCTACCGCGAGGCGCACCTGATGTGCGAGATGATCGCGGATTCCGAGCGCCTCGTGGCGATGGATGTCGTGGAGCTCAACCCGATCCTCGACCTCCGCAACCACTCCGCCGAGATGGGGACGGAGCTGATCCTCTCGGCGCTCGGCAAGCGAATCCTCTAGCCCCCGCTTGACCCGGTCCTCGCCGCCCCCTACGTTCACGGCCGGGGGGTTGCGGGAGGACGCATGCGTAAGCTGCTCTTGGTGCTGGCGCTCGGGCTTGCCGGTGCGGCGGTCTGGAAGGGCATGGATGGCGGCGCGATGCCGCTGACCGGGAAGTCGAATTCGGCCGAGGATCGGCAGGTGCAGGCGCTCGAGGAGAAGTTCCAGGTGGCCCAGAAGCGGCTGGCACAGGCCGAGCGGGCCGCCGGGGTGTCGGGTCTCGACACCTCGGGAGACGCCGCCGCCGCACTCTCCGAGGCCGAGCAGGTGGAGAAGGCGCTCCGCCGCTTGCAGGGGGAGCTCACCGAGAGCGCGGCGATGGCCCGCGCGAAGGAGCTGCTCGGCGAGGTCCAGGAGTTCCGTCGCCGCACCGGGTCGTGAATGGGGCGCTCTAGCTGCGTCGCCGCCGCGGCCACCCCCTGCGGCGGCCTCTACCCACCTTCGACCTCCTCCGCCAGAAACCCCCGAACCTCCTCGATCAGAACGGTTCCGGAGGAGAGGGGGGCGTCGTTGTGGTCCAGCCCCTCCAGGATCCGGATCCGCTTCGGCTCCGGCGCGGCCTCGAACAGGCGGCGGCTCTGCGCGACCGGGATGATCTGATCGGCGTCCCCCGCGAGGACCAGGAGCGGGCAGCGCAATTGCCCGATCCGTTCGAGCGACGGGTAGCGATCGCGGAGCAGCCAGCCGACCGGCAGGAAGGGATAGTGCGCCTTCGCGGCGTCGACCAGCGACGTGAACGGCGAGCGGAGGATCAGCGCCGCTGGCTGCCGCGCCACGGCAGAGGCGATCGCCACCGCGGCACCCAGCGACTCGCCGAACAGCACGATGCGCGCCGGATCGACCTCGGGCCGCGCCGCGAGCCAGGCGCGCGCGGCCGCCGCGTCGGCGATGAGACCCGCCTCCGAGGGGGTGCCCGCGTTCTCGCCATAGCCACGGTAGTCGAAGAGGAGGACCGACGGCCCGAGCGTGCGGAGCGCGGCGCCGAGGTCGGCGCGCATCGCCCGGTTGCCGCCGTTGCCGTTGCAGACGAGGATCGCCGCCCGCGGGCCCGGCCGCGGCGAGGCGAGGAACCAGCCCGCAAGCGTCAGGCCGTCCATCGTCGGGATTGCGACCGTCTCGACCCGGTTCAGGCCGAGCGCGGCGGGGGAGGGGACGTCGGCGAACGGCAGGTAGATGAGGCGCCGCTGGAAGGCCCACGCGAGTAGGGTCACGCCGCAGAAGGCGAGCCCTGCGACCGTGAGGGCACCGACGAAGGGCCGCGACGAGAACACAGCGGCAGGATAGCAGAAGGTGAAGCTACGCCGAGGCGAGGCCTCCGCGGGGGGAGACCCCGGCGCCCGCCGGGTTGAACGACTCCCGCTCCGCCTCCAGGAGGGCGACGTGCTCCTCCTCCTCGGCAGCCAGCTCCAGGCAGATCTCCTGCTCGGGCCCGTTCGGCAGGATGCGCGCCAGGCTGCGGAAGTGCGCCAGCGTACGTCGTTCCATCTCGATCGCCTTCTCGTAGAGCCCCGCCGCCCCCTGCGCCGGATCGGTAAGGTCGATCCCCTGGAACAGCTCGTCGGCGAGCAGCGTGTCCTCGTCGGGGCGCAGGTTGAGCAGCCCGTCGTCGAGGTGGACGTGGTAGCGCGACTGCAGCAGGTGCAGGTGCTCGACCTCGTGCTGGTACAGCTCCTGGAAGATCAGGCGCAGCGCGTCGTCCTTCGTTCTCCCCTGGGCGAGGCGATAGAAGTGGTACGCGTTCAGCTCGAACTGCACCGCGTCACGGATCGGCCGGACCTTGAGCGGGTCCTCCAGGTTGTACCCGCCGATCACGAGGAGGTTCCCGCCACAGAGAAAGCACTTCCCGTACGGGATGGCGAACCCCTCCGACACCTTTCGGCAGGAGGTGCATCTCCAGGTGTAGCGCAGCTCGGCGCAGCAGATGACGTCTTCGGCCACGACGTTGCGACAGCGAGGACAGGTCGATGGCATGGTCGGAATCTCCTTGTCTCTAGGCCAGCGACGCGGCGGCGGTGGGCGCGGCGGAGCGGATCCCGAGATAAGACAGGATCCCACCGGCCGCTCTGCGCCCGGCCCCCATCGCCAGGATCACCGTGGCGGCGCCGGTGACGATGTCGCCGCCCGCGAAGACGCCGGGGAGCGACGTCATCCCGGTGTCGTTGTTGATCTCGAGATACCCCCAGCGATTGACGCCCAGGCCCGGCGTGGTCTGCGCCATAATCGGGTTGGCCGTCGTGCCGAGCGCGCAGATCACGGTATCGACATCCAGCACCTGCTCCGTGCCGGGCTTTGGCACCGGCCGACGGCGCCCCGACTCGTCCGGCTCCCCGAGCGCCATCTCGATGCACTCCAGCCCGGATACCCATCCGGCGTCGTTGCCGAGGACGCGGACCGGGTTGGTGAGCCAGCGGAACCGCACTCCTTCCTCCTGGGCGTGGTGCAGCTCCTCGATGCGCGCGGGGGACTCCTTCTCGCTGCGGCGGTAGACGATGGTGACCTCCTCCGCGCCGATCCGCTTGGCAACGCGGGCCGAGTCCATGGCGGTGTTGCCGGCGCCGACGACCGCGACGCGCTTCCCCATCCCCACCGGCGTGTCGTAGAGAGGTTGCTGGTAGCCGCGCATCAGATTCACCCGCGTCAGGAACTCGTTCGCGGAGAAGACGCCGTTCAGCGACTCGCCGGGGATGTTCATGAACTTCGGCGAACCGGCCCCCGTCCCGATGAACACCGCGTCGTACCCCATCGGGCCGAGCAGGTCGGGGACCGTGAACACCTTGCCGATCACCGCGTCGAACTCGAACCGCACCCCCATGCCGCGGAGGATCTCGACCTCCTGGTCGACGATCCGGTCCGGCAGCCGGAACTCCGGGATCCCGTATTTCAGCACCCCTCCGGCGACGTGCAGCGCCTCGAAGACGGTCACCTCGACACCCTGCTTGATCAGGTCTCCCGCGCACGCGAGGCCGGCGGGCCCGCTGCCGACGATCGCGACCCGCTTGCCCGTCGCCGCGATGTCGGGGACCTCGTCCCAGCCGCGGCCGGCGGCGTAATCGGCGACGAACCGCTCGAGCCGCCCGATCGAGACCGGTTCGAGTTTCTTGCCCACGATGCAGGTCGCCTCGCACTGGCTCTCCTGCGGGCAAACGCGCCCGCAGACGGCGGGGAGCGTGTTCGCGGCCTTGAGGATCCGGTACGACCCCTTGAGGTCGCGGCGGGCCAGCGCGGCGACGAACCCCGGGATGTCGATCCCGACCGGGCAGCCCGGCACACAGCGCGGCTTCTTGCACTGCAAGCAGCGGTTCGATTCCAGGAGCGCGCCGTCGAGCGAGAACCCCAGGTTCACCTCCAGGAAGTTGCGGGCGCGCTCGTCGGCATCCTGCACCGGCATCGGCACCCGCTCCTGGCGGATCGTCCGTATCGTGCGGACCACCGGAGTCGTATCGACGAGCGGCTCCGGGCAGGGGTCGGGGGGGGCGTCGCACGTGGCGGCGCGAGGATAGAGCGACGGCGCGGCGCCGCCGCCCCGGGGCAGGGCGGCGACCGCCTCCGACTCGCGCGAGTAGCGCTCCATCGCCTCGCGCTCCTCCCGCGCGAACCGTCGCTGGCGCAGCAGCAGCTCGTCGAAGTTCACCGCGTGGCCGTCGAAGTCGGGCCCGTCCACGCATGCGAAGCGCATCTCGCCGCCCACCGTCACCCGGCAGGAGCCGCACATCCCGGTGCCGTCGACCATGATGCTGTTCAGGCTCACCAGGGTATGAATGCCGCGCGGCCGGGTCGCCTCGGCGCAGGCGCGCATCATCGGCAGCGGGCCGATGGCGACGACCTCGGTGATGTCGGGATGGGTTGCGAGCAGATCCTCGAGCGCGGCCGTCACGAAGCCGCGCCGGCCGTACGACCCGTCATCGGTGGTGACGTGCAGCTCGTCGCTGTAGGCGCGGAAGCGATCCTCCCAGAAGATCCGATCGCGCGAACGGAAGCCGATCACCGAGAGCGTGCGGTTGCCGCGCTCCTTGTAGGCGCGGAGCTGCGGGAAGACCGGGGCGACACCGAGGCCCCCTCCCACCAGTACCACCGTTCCCGGGGTGCCGATCGGGCTCGGCAGCCCCAGAGGGCCCACGAAGTCGAGCAGTTCGGCCCCCTCGGGGAGCGCCATCATTTGCCGGGTGGTCTTGCCGACCGCCTGGATGACCACCGTCACGGTGCCGCGGTCGGGGTCGTAATCGGCGACGGTCAGCGGGATCCGCTCGCCGGCGTCGTCGATCCGGACCATCAGGAAGTGACCTGGCCGCGCGGCTCGCGCCACCCGCGGCGCCTCGACATCCCAGAGGAAGGTCTCCGGCCCGAACTGCTCTCTACGGACGATCCGATACACGGTTTTCCCCTCCCCCCTGGACCCGATCTGGTGCATATCGCGCAGTTGCGGGAGCCGGAATCCACAGCGCCCCCCGACGGCCCGCCCAAGCTGGGGTCCCGACGGAGAAAACTGCAAGCGGAGTGCCAGGATCCGCTACACTTTCGGCTTGGGACGAGCTGGAGGTCCCGGAGGATTGAATCCCATGACCATCAAGGAGCGCATCGTCGCGGACCTGACGGCAGCGATGAAGTCGAAAGACTCCGCCCGCCTGAGCGTGGTCAGGATGCTGAAGGCGAAGATGCTGGAGGCGGAGGTCGCCCTGCGGGGGAAGCGGGGGCTCGACTACCAGCTCGAGGACACCGAGGCGCAGACGGTGATTGCCGCGTACGCGAAACAGCGGCGCGATTCGATCGACGCGTACCGGAATGGAGGACGGAGCGACCTTGCCGCGAAGGAGGAGGCGGAACTCCTGCTCATCCAGGCGTACCTGCCGCGGCAACTGACCCCGGAGGAGGTGCGCGCGGTGGTGCGCGAGGCGATCGCCGCCGTCGGTGCGACCTCGGCGAAGGAGATGGGCGCCGTGATGAAGCTCGTGGCGCCGCGGGTCAAGGGGCTCGCGGACGGCAAGGTGGTCAACGAGATGGTCCGCGAGCTACTCGGCCCCTAGCGGTTCCCCTTCGGCGTCACGTGGGTCGTCGGGGGGTGGCCGTGTGTGGCGACCGAGCTGGCCTCACCGCCGCCGCCGCTCCCGCCCCCTTCGGGGCGCTCGGAGCCCTCCACTTCGATCTCGCCCGCCTCGAGGAGCTTCTTCACGGCGGGGCGATCGATCGCGGCGTCCGCGATCTTGGCACTCTTCGCCGGTCCTAGATGGAGCGTCTTTCCGCCCGGCAGCGCGATCCGGATCGGCCGGTAGGTCAGGTTCTTGATTGTCTTCATGTTCCCTCCTCCACGAGAACCATTGTACATTGTATTGCCAATGGGGAATTACAGGGACACAATACTCAATTCCGAGTAGAGGCCCACAACCGGCGCGGCACAGCTCCGGAATTGAGTATTGTGTCCCTGTAATTCCCGCGCCGGCCAGGAGATTCGTCCCGTGAACGCGCCACCGCCCGTCATTCCGCGCCTCGTACTTGCCGCCTTCTCCGTTCTCACCTGGGTGGTCGCCCCCGCGCCCGCTCTCGCCGTGGGCGAGAGCCCCGCACAGCAGCGCGCCGAGGCGTTCCTCAATCTGTATACCTCCGCGTACCAGTCGCTCTACACCCTCTCCAATGAGATGGAGTGGGCTGCGGTCACCGATGTGAGCCCGGAGCACGACGCGGCGCGGGTGGCGGCAAACAAGGCGTATGCGGCCATCGTTGGAGACCGGGCGGCCATCGTGCAGGCTCGCGCCCTCCTGGCCGAGGAAAAGAGCCTCGAGCCGCTGACCGTGCTCCAGCTCCGCAAGGTCATCCTCCTCGCCGGCGGCTTCCCCGGGACGATTCCGGACGTCTCGGCGAGGCGGGTGGAGGCGGAGAGCCGCCAGTCGAGCCTGCTCGACTCCTGGGAGTTCTGCCTCGCAAGGAAGGGGGAGGCGTGCGTCACCCCCACCACGGCCAACCAGATCGACAACCTCCTGGTCGAGTCCCGCGATCTGGCAGAGCGCCGCCAGGTCTGGGAGGCGTCGAAGGAGATCGGCCCGGCGCTCAAACCCGGCCTCGTCGAGCTGCGGGACCTGCGTAACCGCGTGGCGAGGGAAGTGGGATTCAAGTCGTTCTTCGATCTGCAGGTCGCCGACTATGGCATGACGGTCGAGGAGATGATGGCGCTCCTCGACTCCTGCGTCCGCGACACCCGGCCCCTCTACGACCAGATGCAGCTCTGGGCGAAGCGACGACTCGCGGAGCGCTATGGGCAGCCCGTCCCCGGGACCCTGCCGGCTCACTGGCTGCCCAACCGTTGGGCGCAGAACTGGCCGGGACTCGTGGAATCGGTCGATCTCGACGATCTGTTCCGCGGCATGACCGCGGCGCAGATCGTGGAGCGAGCTGAAGCGTTCTACGTGTCGATGGGCTTCCCGAAGCTGCCGCCCGGGTTCTGGGAGAAGTCGGACCTGTACCCGGTGGCAAAGGACTCCGCGCGCAAGAAGAATACCCACGCCTCCGCCTGGCACGTGGATCTGGATCATGACGTGCGCTCGCTCATGAGCGTCGAGCCGAATGCGCAGTGGTTCGGGACCGCGCACCATGAGCTGGGTCACATCTACTACTACATCTCGTACACGCGCCCCGAGGTGCCGCTCCTGCTGCGCGGCGGCGCGAACCGCGCCTTCCACGAGGGGATCGGAGAGCTGATCGCGATTGCGTCCGGGCAGGCGCCGTACCTACGCCAGGTCGGCGTCCTCCCGCAGGGGAAGGAGATCGACGCGATCGACTGGATGCTGAACGAGGCGCTCGGGGAGACCATCCCGTTCCTGGCGTTTTCCGCCGGCACCATGTCGCACTGGGAGCACGACCTCTATGAAGAGGAACTGCCGGCGGACCAGTTCAACCGGCGCTGGTGGGAGTACGTGGAGCGCTTCCAGGGGGTGGTGCCCCCCGCCCCGCGGGGCGAGGAGTTCTGCGACGGCTGCACCAAGACGCACGTCAACGACGACCCGGCCCAGTACTACGACTACGCCATCGCGACTGTCCTCAAGTATCAGCTGCACGACCACATCGCGCGCAAGATCCTCAAGCAGGACCCGCACTCCTGCTCGTACT